>Ga0207714_1001211_pt1 | contig 16827 bp, 11 predicted proteins | sample PonA232FremontCA_2_FD_187270 | JGI IMG/M metagenome (GOLD analysis project Ga0207714, IMG submission 187270) | Marine sediment microbial community from Fremont, CA, USA - Pond A23 Sediment 2 (SPAdes) | ecosystem: Environmental > Aquatic > Marine > Unclassified | place: USA: Fremont, California...
CCTCGCCCTGTTCGGTGAACTTGATCTCGCCGGTGACGGTGTCGAGGGGGAGCGCGAGCATCGCCTCGTGCATCGGGCCGCCACCCCGTGAGATGGAGCCGCCGCGGCCGTGGAACAGCCGCATCCGGACGCCGAACTCGTCGGTGATCTCCGCGAGCCGTCGCTGGTTCCGGTAGAGGCTCCAGTTGGCCGCGAGGAAGCCGTTCTCCTTGTTCGAGTCGGAGTACCCGAGCATGATCTCTTGGGTGTCGTCCCGGCAGGCGAGGGCGGCCGAATACGCCTCGTTCTCGAACAGCGTGCCCATGATGCGCCGGGCACCGTCGAGGGCGCGTTCGGTCTCGAGCAGGGGCACCACGTCGAGGCCGCTGTACCCCGGCAGGGAGACGACGCCCGCCTGATCGGCGAGAAAGAGGACTTCGAGGACGTGGCTCGGCTCCTCAGTCATGCTGATGCAGTAGGTGTCGATCGCGTCGGCGCCGTACTCGCGTTGCCACCGCTGGAGCGCCTCGAACCGCTCGCAGACGCGGGCGGCCGTGTCGCTCACGGCGCCCGGATCGGCGAGGTCGATCACGTCGTCGTCCTGCATGATCGCCTCGGTGAGGACCTCGGTCCGGCCGTCCTCGTCGAGATCACGGTACTCCACGCCCTGCCCTTCGAGCAGTTCGCCCACCGTCTGTGTGTGGTTTTGTTGGTGGTCGCGCAGGTCGAGGCTCGCGAGCGCGAAGCCGAACGTCTCTACCTTCCGGATCAGGGGATCGACGTAGGCGTTTGCGATGGATTCGGCGTCGTTGAGCCGCAGACTCTCGGCGATGGCTTCCAAGTCGTCGACGAGTTCGGCGGCGTCGCCGTAGCCGCCGGGGCGCACGTCGTCGACGCGTTCGAGGCGTTCGCGCATCAGCTTCAGCTTCTGGCGGTAGAACTCGTGGGAGTAGCGGTCCTGGGCCGCGTTCGCTATCTCCGGGAACCGTTCGCGGTCGGCGACGAGCGACGCCTCGAAGCGGTCGCCGGGGGTTATCCACGCGGCGTCCTGGCTCAGAATGCCCGAGAGCCGCTTCAGTTCGTCGCGATACTTCGAGAGGACGACGGAGCGCTGGCGGTCGAGCGTCTCGCTCGTCACGTCGACGGTCACCGCGGGGTTGCCGTCACGGTCGCTCCCCGCCCACGACCGGAACTCGAAGAGTTTGGGGACGTCGACCTCGGGGTAGGACTCGGCGAGCGTCTCCTCCAAGTCGGCGTAGACGTCACCGACCACGTCGAACAGGGTGTTCTCCAGATACCACTGCACGTTGCGGGCCTCGTCTTCGGGGTCGGGCGCCCGGTCGCGGACCTGCGGCGTCTGCCAGAGGCTCGTCACCTCGGCTTCCAGTTGGTCCCACGAGGCCCGCCGTTCGGCGTCCGTCAGCCGCCGTTCGTCGAGGCCCTCGATGAGCTGGGTGATCGTCCGGAGCTTCGCCTTGATCGTCTTGCGGCGGGCCTCGGTCGGATGGGCGGTGAACGTCGGCTCGATGAGTACGTCGTCGAGCACCCGCTGCACCGTCTCGGCGTCGGCGTCGCGGTCGATCAGCGAGGCCACCGTCTCCGTCTGGCCGTCCTCGATGCGGCCTTCCTGTTCGTCGCGGCGGATGGCACGCACCCGTTCGCGCTCCTCCGCGAGGTTGATGAGTTCGAAGTAGGCGGTGAACGCGCGGGCGGCGGCTCCCTCCAGATCGGAGTCGAGCGAGCCGAGCGCCGTTCGCAGGGGTTCACGCGTCGGGAGCGTCCCGTCGCGGTAGTCGATGGCCGCCGTCCGGAGTTCTTCGACCGCGTCGAACGCCTCGGTCGAGGACTGCTCCGCCAGTACGTCGCCGAGGAGCGCTCCGAGTTCGCGGACGTCCTGTCGGACCGTTCGGTGATGGAGATCCATGGATCGTGGATACCGGGAGCATCCACATTAAACGCCGGGATGGTGCATCGTTAACGCCGGAGCGGCCGATTCCTGGATGTTCGTTCGGGACGATTACGGCGTCGACGTGTCGTCCGGGGGGCGACCGGTCGCTGGATCGAGCGCGACGAACTCCAAGCCCTCGCGGTCGAGGAGCGTCGCCGCCCGGTCGGTGACCGAAGGCGCGACGAGGACGCCCCGAACCTCGACGTCGTCGCCGAGTTCGCGGCCGATAGCGTCGACGTATCGGCGGAGTTGGCCGACCGCGTCCGGGCCGACGCGCCGTCGCTTCAACTCGACGACCACCGGTCGTCCCTGGGCGTCCTCGCCGAAGACGTCCATCGGCCCGGCGTCCGTCTCGCGTTCGGTCGCGAGTGGGTCGAAGCCGGGGTCGATCCGCTCGGGGTGGTCGAGGACGTGATCTTTCAGGTCGGCCTCGCTCCCCTGTAGGTCGAGTTCGTCGGGGTCGGTGGCGTCGTAGGCGACGAGGTGGTGCACCCGGTCGAAGCGCACGTCGAGGAGTTCCTCGGGCGAGCGGCGGACGCTCCGCACGCGCAGGCGCCCCCCACGGACGCTGGCGAAGTGGTCGCAGCCGGGCGGCTGCCAGTTGACCGGCGTCCGTCCTTCGTCGGTGTGGACGAGCGCCGAGCCGTCTGGCTTGAGCAGGAGGAGTCGGTCGCCGGGACCGAGGCTGCTCGACGCGCGGCCGTCGTACTCGACGGTACAGCGACCGAAGACCGTGAGCAGGTCGCCGCGTCGGAAGGCGCCTTCGAGGTGGGTGAGCGCGTCCCGGTGGGCCGGGCGGTGGAGCGTCGTGACCGGCATTCGACGGCCGTAGGCGGTCGACGATACAAAAAGTAGCGCTCGCCGAAGGGTCGAGATGACGACAAGATACTTGACAAATCCGTGGAGTAATGTCGACGATGTCGGTATCCGAAGAACGACTCGAAGAGATCGCCGAGTTGGCTTCCGACGGACCGTCGGCGCTGGACGACGACGACGTGGACGACCTGCTCGCGGCGCTGACCGCCGACAAGTGGGAGTTCGACAGGGACGACGCCGCAGAGGAGGCCCTCGAAGCGCTCGTCGAGGCGTCCGAACCGGCGGCGCTGTACGACCGGTTCTCGCCGGAGCAACTCGCCTCGGCGTCGGGACACGAGAGCAGCGGCATCGGACACGCGGTTGGCGACGCGTTCGAACTGCTGATCGAGATCGCGCCCGCCGAGGTGAACGCGGTCCGCGAGGAGGTGATCGACAACGTCGAGAACTCGTTCCCCGAGAACGAGGCGTACGAACTACTGACCGGGCTGATCGACGCCGGCGAAATCGGCGTCGACGCCGTCGAACCGCTGTTCGAACACGCCGACAACAACGTCCGCAACCTCGCCCCGCGCGTCGTCGAGGAGGCCACCGAGGAGGACGGATACAATATCGAGACGCCGATGGTCGAGTCGGCGCTGTCGACGGTCGAAACGCTCGTCGAACAGGCCACGAACCGTCGCGAGCGCCACCAAATCCGCGAGAACGCCCTCGACGCGCTCACGGAGATAGCGAGCCAGCGCCCCGAGGCGGTGCTCGAACGGACTTCCGGTGCCGAGACGCTCCTCGCGGAACTGGACCACGTGGACAGCTCCCTCCGCAAGCGGCTGTACGAGCTACTGAACGAGCTACTGGCGGCCGATTCGACGACACTCGACGGACGCCTCGACGCCGTCACGGCCGAGTTCGACGACCCGACCAGCTACAGTAGCTCTCGGGGAGCGGCACTGGAAGTCGTCGCGACGGTCGCCGATAGACACGCCGACGACCTCGGCCCACAGAACCGGTATCTCGACCTCCTCGCCGACGAAGACGTGTCGATATACAAGGATGAACACGCCGCGAAGGTGCTCGGCATCGTCGGCGACGCGTCGGTTCTGCCGACGCTGCTCGGGCACGAGCGATTCGAAAGAGAGGACGCGTTCCACGACGCAGTGGTCCGAATCGTCGACCGCGAGGACGCACTCGACGAGTTGGTCGCCTACTGTGAACACGACGAGGCGCTGATTCGGGCGAACGCCCTGTCGGTACTGGCCGACGAGTACGCCGGGACGGCCGGCGTGAACGTCGTCGACCTGTGTCTGGACCGTCTCGACGACCGGGCCGAGCCGGGCTATCAGAATATTCGAATACTCGCCGCCGACACGCTCTCGTCGCTCGGCGAGGATTCGGTCGAGCGTCTCGCCGACGCGAGCGGGGAACTCGTGGCCGAGATCGAGAGCGAGTACGAGTCGGACGAGCAAGAGATCGCGAGCAACCTCGAGTTCGCGCTGGCGACCGTCGCGCGAACCGACGAGTCGTTCGCAGAGGAGATGGTTGCGGACCTCGAATCGGACGACGACGCCCAGCGAGAGGTGGCCGTCGGCGTGTTGCGGAGGGCGGCCCCGGACGTGCTGTCGTCGGTCGAGGTGCCGGTCGAACCGCTCGTCGAACTGCTCGACGAGGACAGATACGACGCGGCCCATCTCCTCGGCACGATAGGCGACGAGCGGCCCGGCGCGGTCGAGTCGGCGGTCGAACCGGTCGTCGAGCGGTACGAGGCGGCCGACGACTACCACGGCGGACTCAGGAACGCACTCGCGTCGTTCACGTACCACTACCCCGAGCAAACGGTCGACGCCGTCGACGCGCTCGCCGAGCGGTACGCGGGATCGTTCCGATCGCATCTCGTCGCGATTGCCCTGTCGAACCTCGCGCTGAGCCACCCCGAGCGCGTCGCCGGGGCAGTCGAACCGGTGTTCGACGAGGAGACGGACGACCGACCGTCGACGTACCCGCTGCTGGTACTCGTCCTCGGCGAGGCGTCGCCGGCGGGGCTGCCGGCCGACTGGAGCGCCGACGCGTTCTCGCTCCCAGAAGAGGAGAACGCGCTTCGGCTGGCCCGGCTGTTGGCCGACGTCGACGACGAGCGGGCGACGGCGTTGCTCGAACGCCTCGAGACGGAGACGGAAGACGAGCGCGCCTCGGCCGCTGCCAGCGAGGCGCTGGGTGGCGCGGACTGAGCCCGAATCCGGCAGACTGGCATAAAAGCACAAATAGACGCCGCTCGTTGAAGGAATCGAATGGGGCTGTTCGAAATCATCGCCGCCGTCGACGACGAGGAGAAGACGCTGACGGTGTTCAATCCCGAGGCAGGTGTGGCGACGGCGCTTCGCGAACACTTCGCCGACCGCAACCTCACTATCGAGGCGGCCGAGAGCGGCGCCGGGCCCCGCAACTACGCGGTGTTGAGTCGGGGCGACCAGTTCCTCGCCGCCATCGACGTGGGCGACGTCCTCGGAGAGCAGAAGGGCGTCGAACCCGGTTTTACCCGCGAGACGTACGAGGAGGTGTTGGACGAACTCGACGAGACGATGTTCACCTCCTACGACACCGAGCGGATGGTCGCCGCCTCGAAGGAAATCGAGGACCGCGCCTGGCGTGGAGCGGCGGGCGAACTCCACGCCGGCTTCCAGACCTGTTCCCGCTTCGCCTCACAGGCCGCGGTGTACGATCACATCGCCGAGCGCGGCAGTCTCGAGGTCCACGTCTACGCCCACCCCGAGGGAAGCGAGGGGTTCGAACCGCCGTCCGGCCCGGCGCTTCACCTCTCGACCGAGACGGAGATTCACGACACCTGGTTCGTCGCCTACGACGGCGGCGGCGTCGACGCCGCGAAATGTGCACTACTGGCCGAGGAACGCCTTCCGGGCTCGTTCTACGGCTTCTGGACGTACGACCCCGAGACGGTCGACGAGGTCATCGACTACCTCCGGACGATGTACGCCGTCCCCGAGGCCGACGGAACGGCGACGGACGGCGGGGCGGACGAGTGGTGACGGCGGGGGCGGGGTTCGGTCGATAGTGGTGCCGGTCCACGGATTTTGGGTTCGATCATATACTACGGAATACCAAACAATTATTAATTAAAATATCGAGCGAGGGTACAGCGTTTCAGCGTCAAGTATCCGACGATTTCCCCTATCCATGCATTCGTTATCATAAACCCGTCCCGGATGAACTTTAATAGTAAACTATTTATCTTGCAGCGCTTGTTGATGATCGAAACTCAGCAGACGGCGGATGTTGCAGGCAGCAGGAACGGTCGGACTCGTCGGTGTCGCCGGTTGTTCCGGCGACGGGGGCGGTGACGGCGGCGACGGCGGCGACGGTGGAAGCGGACCGGACTTCACCGACTCCTCGTGGCGGCCGGACCGCAACGTGCGCGTCATCATCCCGTGGGGTGCCGGTGGCGGTACCGACACCATGACACGCGGTGTCATGAATCCCGCACAGGAGCTCGCGTCCGAACAGGGCGTCAACGTCAACCTGACGTTCGAGAACATCACGGGCGCGAACGGGCTGAACGCGGCGCGCCGTGTCCTGAACAACCCCGCGGACGGCTACACCCTCTTCCCGAGTACGAACTCCATCTCGCCGCACATCGCGACGGGGCAGGCGGACTTCACGCTCGACGACTGGGGCTACGTCGCCCGCGTCCAGCACGACACCAGCTGGCTCTACTCCAGCGGCCGCGACGGCGTCGGTCACGACAACATCACCTCGCTCGTCGAGAAGGCCCAGGGCGGCGACACGGTCAACATCGGCGCCGTCGGCGGCGTGACCGGCGCGGCGTTCGCCGTGCTGGTGGCCGACGCGGCGGGCATCATCGACAACACGAACATCGTCACCTACCAGGACGCGGGTCGGATGACGACCGACACCATCTCGGGCGAAATCGACGCCGCGTACGGCGAGATTCAGGAGCTGCAGTCGCAGTACGAGGCGGGCGACATCAGCCTGATCGTCGTCGGCGTCGAGGACCGACTCGACGACTTCCCGGACGTGCCGACGACCGTCGAGAACGACTGGGACGTGACCTACGGCCTCTCGCGGGGCTTCAACGTCAAGGCCGGCACGCCCGACGAGGCGACGCAGTTCTGGTCGGACTTCATCCAGCTCGGCATGGGCAGCGACGAGTACCAGCAGCTCGAACAGGAGACGCTCCTGTACTTCCGTGAGGGCTACCAGGGCCCCGACGGCTTTCGCGACACGATGGCCAACGAGGTCTCCATCTACGAAGAGGTCGTCGAAGTGCTCGACATGTAAGACGACGACGCCGGTGTAACCGGCGTACGTCTCCCATTTCGAACCGTCTATTGAATATTTCAGAACGACAACAATACACCACATGAGTCATACGAAAACTGTGTCGACGAACTCACGCCCTGATCGGTCTGCGGCACGCACTGCCGCTCGCTGGTCGCTCAGCCTACCGGAAGGAGGAGGTAACGGATGGCCGTAGGGAGTATCGCGTCGGGGGCCGTCCCGCTGGTCATTCAGGACCTGATCGCCGGGTTCGGGAACGTTCTCACGCCGTTCAACCTGTTCCTGTTTTTCATCGGGATCACGCTGGGCATGATGAGCGGTGCGATCCCCGGCCTGAACGGCACGATGACCGTCGTCCTGATGGCCCCTATCACGTACGCGATGGCGCCGGACTCGGGCATCATGATGCTCGCGGTCATCTACGCGGCGGCGGTGTACGCCGGGTCGATCAGCGCCATCCTGTTCAAGATGCCCGGGGCACCGGAGGCGATCATGACGACCCTCGACGGCTACCCGATGAACCAGAACGGGCAGTTGCGGGAAGCGATCAGTACGGCGGTGTTCGCCTCGGCCTTCGGCGGCATCGTCGGCACCCTCATCCTGATCTTCTTCTCGCCCGTCCTCGCCGAGTTCGCGATCCAGCTCTCCGACCCCGAGTTCTTCGCGGTCATCCTGCTGGGCCTCGCGCTCGTCTCCACCATCGGCGCCGGCAACATCACGAAGGCGACGATGATGATGTGCTTCGGGCTCTTCCTCGGCGTGTTCGGGGTCGACCCCCTCACGGGCGTCCCCCGGTTCACTTTCGACAGCAACTACCTCGCCAGCGGCATCGACTTCATCACCGTCATCCTCGGCGTGTTCGCGTTCTCCGAGGTGCTGAAGCAGATCCAGAGCGGCGGGAACCTGATCGGCGGCGGTGGCGGCGAAGGCGGCGGATCGGACTTTAGCGATGCCACGTCCGGGTCGATGTTTTCCCCGTTCAGCTACCTCAAGCGCTTCGGCCGCATCCTCGGCGTCAACTCCGTCATGGGTACGATCATCGGGGTCCTGCCCGGCGCGGGCGCGACGACCGGCGCACTCTTCGGCTACACGTTCGGCCAGCGACTGGTGCCGAAAAGCGTCCGCGAGAAGTTCGGCACCGGCGTCCCCGAAGGCGTCGCCGCGCCGGAGACGGCGAACAACGCCGCGGCGAGCGGGGCGTTCGTTCCCCTGCTCACGCTCGGGATTCCCGGCAGCGCGACCACCGCGGTCATCCTCGCGGCCTTCATCCTGCACGGCATCCGCCCCGGCTCCTCGCTGATCGAGCAGCAGGGGCCCCTGGTGTACACCATCTTCGCCGCGCTCCTGATGGCGAACGTGGCCATCCTCCTGTTGAACAAGCCGGTCGTCAGGCTGTTCCTGCAGGTGCGGCACATCCCCCGTGAGCTGTTGTTATCGCTCATCGTCATCTTCACGATCGTCGGCGCGTTCGCCACCCGGAACATCATGGCCGACCTGTGGACGATGTTCCTCTTCGGCGTCGCCGCCTACTACTTAGAGAAGTACAACTACTCCGTGGCACCCATGGTCATCGGCCTCGTGCTCGGGCCGTTAGCCGAACCCAGCCTGCGCCGCAGCCTCACCAAGGCCGGCGGCGACTGGATGGTGTTCTTCCAGCGGCCCGTGTCGGCGGTGATGATCACCCTCGCGGTGCTCACGTTCTTCATCCCACTGATCATGGACAGCACACAGTTCGGCGATCGGATTCGTGAACAGTTCGGCTTGACGGAGCTGGAACAATGAGCGACGAAGAGAGCGGCATCGAGACGCTCCGCGAGCAGGCACCGCCGAGCGTCTCCCGCGGCATAGGTATCACGGTGGTGTTCCTCCTCTTCGCCGCGGCGTTTCTCGTCCTCTCGGAACAGTTCGCGGGCAACCGCATCTCGCAGTACGACCCCGGGGCGACCATCTGGCCGCGCGCGGCCCTGATCGTCATCATCGTCGCCGGCCTGTTGAACCTCGCCTTGCTCTACAAACGGGCACAGAAACGGAGCGAACCGATCGTTCCCTCGTTCTCCAGCGAGGTCATGACCCTCTCGGAGAAACAGCGACAGTACTTGATCGCCATCGCGCTCTCTGTCGTGTTCTTCCTCTCGCAGGACTTCATCGGCTTCTTCGTCTCGGCGCCCATCTTCCTGTTCGCGTTCTCCTACGCCATCGGCTACCGCGACATGGTGAAGCTGACGGTGTTCAGCCTCGTGACCGGGCTCGTCGTCTTCTTCCTCTTCCGGAACGTCGTGAACATCGCGCTCCCGTACGGGACGGGACCGTTCCGCGAGATCAGCATCTGGGCCGCGAACCTCTTCTGACGCGAGGTTCCGCTTCACTCCCGTTTTTTCGACGCCGACGAACCGGCCAGCCGAGTCGCAAAAAAGCCGCTCCGTGCGTCCGGATCAGTCGTCGCCGAAAGCGCCGCCCTCGCGCCACGCCTCGACCTGTTCCTCGTCGGCGAGGGCGCCGAACACCTCGTCGACGTCGTCGCCGAGTCGGGGTGCCGGCGAGCGGATCGAGGTATCGTGGTCGGGGAAGTGGATCGGATGCCCGGGCATGAGACACTCGCCCCAGTCGGGGTCGTCGTGTTCCTCGACGAGGCCACGGGCCTCGCTCTGTTCGTTCTCGACGACGTCCTCGACGTTGTTCATCGGGCCGTTGGGGAAGCCGTACTCCGTGAGGCGGTCGAGCCAGTAGTCGGTCGTCTCCTTCCGGAACTCCGCTTGAATGATGGAGACGACTTCCTCCTTGTGTTCGACGCGGTCGTCGTTGGTCGGATACTCGGCGAGTTCCTCGCGCCCGATGGCCTCGACGAAGTCGTCCCAGCGTTCGTCGCTGCCGACGCCGGTCACGATGTGGCTGTCTTTCGTTTCGAACAGTTGGTACGGAACGGAGGTCTGGTGGCTCGTCCCCTGGGGCCCCGGCACCTCGCCGGTCATCGAGTAGTTGGTGATGTACTCGTTGAGGAAGGAGACGACGGCGTCGTACAGGCCGACGTCGAGCTCGCCACCCTCCCCGGTCCGCTCGCGCTCGTGGAGACGCGCGAGGATGCCGATGGTGGTGAGCAGGCCGGTGTTGAGGTCGCCGAGCGCCTGCCCGACCTTGACGGGGTCGCCCCCCTCCGGTCCCGTCACCGACATGATCCCACCCTCGGCCTGGAGGATCAGGTCGAGGCCCTTCTTCTCCTTCTGTGGCCCGGTCTTGCCGTAGCCCTTGATGCTCGCGTAGACGATGTCCTCGTTGACCGCTTTCACGTCGTCGTAGCCGACGCCGAGTCGTTCGGGGACGCCGAGCGAGAAGTTCTCGATGAACACGTCGGCGTCGGCGAGGAGTTCGAGCATCGCCTCCTGTCCCGCGTCGGATTTCAGGTCCAGCGTGACCGATTTCTTGTTCCGGTTGTTCACCATGAAGTACGCGGACTTCCCGTCGGGGCCGAGCCCCTGGGTGCGCGCCGGGTCGCCCACGCCCGGCCGCTCGACTTTGATCACCTCGGCGCCCATGTCGGCGAGGAGGGCACCACAGAACGGAGCCGCGCGATGTACCGTCAGTTCGACTACCGTCAGGTCGGACAGTGGTCCAGTCTCTGCCATGACCCCCCGTACCCCACCGGAGTCATAAACTCTTGCTGTTCGGTCTCATGGGTGCCACCATCACGTGGGTTCCAGTTGATTTTATATACCTCACTGTACAAGCCGGGGTGGAAGGTGTTCACATGACACTCAAAGAGCGGATCGGCGTCGACACCGGACAGAAACTGAGCATCGCGGAGGCGGTCGAGTGGGCCGCCGAGAACGACGTCCACTACGTCGACGTCTGTCTCGATTCCACGCCAATCGATCCCGAGAGCTACACCGAAGCCGAGGTAGAGTCTATTCGGGAGACGTGTGCCGAGGCCGATATCAGCCTCGGCCTCCATACGCTCTCGGCGGTAAACGTCGCCGAGACGTCCGCCCACGTCGACGACGCCGTCGACGCGTACCTGCGGGCCTACGTCGACATCGGCGACCTAGTCGGCGCGGACCGCATCATCGTCCACGGTGGCTATCACTTCACCGACGACTACGAGGCGCGCGTCGCGGCGAGCAAGGCGCGGCTGACCCGTGCCATCGAGTACGCCGCGGACGCCGAACCGGACCTCCTGCTGGAGAACCACAACTTCGAGCCCGACGCCTCGGAGATGCACTACGTCCCCGTCACCCTCGACGAGGTGACCGACTACTTCGACGACCTCGAAGCCGACAGCCTGGGGTGGGCGTTCAACCCGCCCCACGCCCGACAGTTCCCCGAGGACATCGACGGCTACTTCGGGGCGCTCGGCCCGGACCTCTGTAAGGAAGTCCGCCTCAACGACAACCACGGCGACGTGGAGGAACATCTCGCCCCCGGCGAGGGTGACCTCGACTTCGACGCCATGTTCCAACTGATCGAGGGGAGCGGCTACGACGGCCACTACATGCTCGCGTTCGGGACGCTCGAGGACATGCTCGAGGGGCGCGAGTACCTGCTCGATCAGTATTCCGGACTCGCGAGCGCCTGACCCCGACGCCGACGGCTGACAGCGTAACCATCACGATTTTTTGGATGGTACATCGCGTTGTACTATGTGACTATCCAACACGAATCAATACACTTAGAAGCGTTCAGTCCCACTTCACAGTAATCTTATCATCATGGCAAAAAGCGACACACCGTTCGAGGACGGCCCGGTAACGGACCTCCGTGCGAACTACGATCACCAGGACGACTCGGTCGAGCGGCCGGGACTGGCGAGCGACCTCGACGACCTGATCGCGGGCGACGTACGGTTCGACGACTACTCCCGACAGCTCTACGCCACCGACGCGAGCATCTACGAGGTGACGCCCGTCGGCGTCGTCTACCCCACCTCGACGGCGGACGTCTCCGCAGTGGTGGAGTACTGCGCCGACCGCGAGATTCCCGTCCTCCCGCGCGGCGGCGGCACCAGCCTCTCCGGCCAGGCCGTCAACGAGGCCGTCGTCCTCGATTTCACGCGGCACATGGACGAGGTGCTGGAGGTCGACCCCGAAAACCGACTGGCGCGGACGCAGTCCGGCACCATCCTCGCGGAACTCAACCAGGCGCTCGAACCCCACGACCTGAAGTTCGCGCCCGACCCGTCGACGGCGGACCGGAGCGCGATGGGCGGCGCCGTCGGCAACAACACGACCGGCGCGCACTCGCTGCTCTACGGCAAGACCGACGCCTACGTCGAGGAACTGGAGGTCGTCCTCGCGGACGGCACGGTCACGACCCTCGGCGAGGTGACCTTAGAGGAACTCGAAGCCGGCGCCGACCCCGACGGGACGCTGGAAGAGCGCCTCTACGCCGAGGCCCACCGCATCATCGAGGAGGAGAGCGACCACGTCGAGGAGCGCTTCCCGGACCTGAAACGCAACGTCTCGGGCTACGCCTTCGACGTCCTGGTCGACGAGGCGAAGTCGGGGTCGGTCAACCTCGCCCGCCTGATCGTCGGCAGCGAGGGGAGCCTCGCCGTCGTCACCGAAGTGACCGTCTCGCTCGAACCCCTGCCCGAGACGAAGGCGCTCGGCCTCCTGACCTACGACGGCCTGCTGGAGGCGATGGAGGACGTCGACAACATCCTCGAGCACGAACCCGCGGCGCTGGAGGTGCTCGACGGCGTCCTCGTCGACCTGGCGCGCGACTTAGAGGAGTTCACGGACGTCATCGACCTGCTGCCCGAGCGGACGGACACGTTCCTGCTCGTCGAGTTCTACGCCGACACCGACGAGGAGCGCCGCGAGAAGGTCGAAGCACTCCTCGACGACCGGGTCGGCGACATCGCGTTCGACGGCCTCGAAGCCTACGAGGACAAGGATCAGAAAGACTTCTGGAAGATGCGGAAGGCGTCGACGCCCATCCTGCTCTCGCGGACGACCGACGCCAAACACATCGCGTTCATCGAGGACGTGGCGGTGCCACCGAAACATCTGCCGGAGTTCATCGCGGACTTCCAGCAGGTGATCGAGGATCACGACACCATCGGGAGCTTCTACGCCCACGCCGGGCCCGGCTGTATCCACGTCCGCCCGCTGGTCAACACGAAGACGGAGGAGGGAATCGAGCAGATGGAGTCCATCGCCGACGCCGCGACGGACCTCGCGGTGAAATACGACGGGTCGGTGTCGGGCGAACACGGCGACGGGCGGGCGCGCACGCAGTGGAACCGGAAGCTGTACGGCGACCACCTCTGGAACGCCTTCCGGGACCTGAAAACCGCCGTGGACCCCGACTGGCTGCTCAATCCCGGCACCGTCTGTGGCGACGTCGACATGACCGAGAACCTCCGCTTCGACGCGGAGTACGACTTCGACGCCGGCTTCGACACCGCGCTGAACTGGGACATCGACAACGGCTTCCAGGGCATGGCCGAACTCTGTCACGGCTGTGGCGGCTGTCGGAGCGCCCAAGAGACGGGCGGCGGCGTCATGTGTCCGACCTACCGCGCCAGCCAAGAGGAGATCACCAGCACCCGGGGGCGGGCGAACATGCTCCGGCAGGCCATGAGCGGGAACTTGGAGGACGAAGAGCAGTTCGACGTGGAGTTCATGCACGAGGTGCTCGACCTCTGTATCGGCTGTAAGGGCTGCTCGAAGGACTGCCCCAGCGAAGTCGACCTCGCCAAGATGAAAGTCGAGGTGGCAAACGAGTACCACGAGCGCCACGGCTCCAGTCTGCGTGACAAGATGTTCGCGAACATCGACGCGCTGAACGCGTTGGGGTCGACACTCGCCCCCCTCTCGAACTGGGCGGCGAAGGTTCCGGGCGCCCGGACGGTCATGGAGAAGACGGTGGGCATCGCGAAGGACCGCTCGCTCCCGACCTTCCACAGCGAGACGCTGGTCGACTGGTTCGAGAACCGCGGCGGCGCGCAGGTGAGCGAGAGCGAGGCCGACCACAAGGTGTTGCTCTTCCCCGACACGTACACCACGTACAACGCGCCGGACGCCGGAAAGGCCGCCGTACGGGTGCTGGAGGCGGCGAACGTCCACGTCGAGATTCCGGACGACGTGACCGGGAGCGGCCGCCCACCCCACTCGAAGGGCTTCCTCGAGAAGGCCCGCGAGCAGGCGGCGACGAACGTCGACGCCCTCGCACCCAGAGTTCGAGACGGCTGGGACGTGGTCGTCGTCGAACCCTCCGACGCCGTCATGTTCCAGTCGGACTACTTGGATCTGCTGTCCGGTGAGGACGTCGAAACCGTCGCCGCCAACAGCTACGGCATCATGGAGTATCTGGACGCCACCCGGCTGGACGACTCCCTCGACGTCGCCGCGCCGGCGGCGACGCTGACCTACCACGGCCACTGTCACCAGAAGGCGACGAAAAAAGACCACCACGCGGTCGGCGTGTTGCGCCGCGCCGGCTACGCGGTCGACCCCCTCGATTCGGGCTGCTGTGGCATGTCCGGCTCCTTCGGCTACGAGGCCGAACACTTCTCGATGAGCAAGGCCATCGGCCGCATCCTCTTCGATCAGGTCGACGACAGCCCGGGCGACCGGGTCGTCGCCCCCGGCGCCTCCTGTCGCACCCAACTCGGCGACCACTACGACGAGAAACCCCCGACGCCGGTCGAAGCGCTCGCCGAGGCGCTGGCCTAAATCGGGGCGCCGTCCGCCGTCCGTCGGCCGTCGGCACAACAGTTAATCCCTCTCCGGCCGCGCGATGTGTAGAGATGGTAGTCGTCGCCGCTGTCGATCGATCGGATGGAGACCGGATCGTAACGGAAGCAAAGAAGACGGCGGATGCACACGGGATGCCGCTGCACGTCGTCCACACGCTCTCGGAAGCCGACTTCCGAGACCTCGAACGCGCGTCGTACGAGACGAGCGGGAAGAGTCTGGATATGAGTCAGATCGAGTCGCTGGCGGAGACCATCGCCGGAGAGGCCGTCGAGGCGGCCGGCGTCGAGGCGGACGAGGTGGTCGGCCTCGTCGGGAAACCCTCACAGCGCGTCCTCGAGTACGCCGACGGCGTCGACGCGGACTACGTCGTCGTCGGCGGGCGCAAGCGCTCCTCGGTCGGCAAGGTCCTGTTCGGGAGCGTCACGCAATCGATCCTGTTGAACGCGGAGTGTCCCGTGATCACCGTGATGGAAGACTGAACGGGGGGAAGACACATCCGATAAGCTAGGGAAATCGTTTCCCCTTCGCACTCTTTTATTAGAGCCTTCGTAGTCAGGCACCACATGGCATTCGAAGCGTACGAGAGCATCACGGTAGACGTATCCGACGGCGTCGCGACGATCTCCTTCCACCGGCCGGAGAAATACAACGCCCTGAGTACGGAGGTGTACTTCGACCTCGCGCGGGCGTTCGCCGAGATTCAACTCGACCGTTCCATCGACGTGACGGTCATCACGGGTGAGGGGGAGAAGGCGTTCTGTGCCGGCGCGGACATCGAGCAGTACGCCGGCCCGAGCGAGGAACACGACCCCCGTCAGAAGGACCGACAGGAGTTCTTCTACGAGGACGTCTACAAGCGCGTCTACGACCTGCACTGCCCGGTCATCGCGAAGATCAACGGCTACTGCGTCGGCGGCGGCCTCATCCTCGCGGCCTTCTGTGACCTGCGCATCTCGGTCGACGACGCCAAGTTCGGCGTGCCGGTCACCGACATCGGACAGATCCCCGGCGGCGGCTCCACGTACCGCGTCGCCCAGTTGATCGGCGAGGCCAAAGTCAAGGAACTCGTCTACACCGCCGGCATGGCGGAGGCGGACGAGGCCGAGGACATCGGCTTCGTCAACCACGTCGTCCCCCGCGAGGAACTCGACGAGACGGTCGACGACATCGTCGACGCCATCCAGAACACCGGAAAGAAGGCGGTCAAGAACTCGAAGAAGGCGATCAACTACAGTATGAACGCGCCGGACCTCGAGACGGCCCACGACTACGAGTCGGAGGTCTGGTGGGACCAGTTCGCCACGCAGGAACGGGCCGATCTCGTCGACGAGTTCAACGAAGAATGACGGACACCATCGTCGTCACCGACTACGACTTCCCCGACCTGACCATCGAGTCGGCGGTGCTGGACGGTGCGGGCGCGGACGTGGAACTGCGCAGAGAGTACGCTCGAACGCCCGAGGAAGTGATCGACGTCGACGAGGGCGCCGACGCCCTCCTAGTCCAGTACGCCGACATCACCGACGAGGTGTTCGAGGCACTGCCCGACCTGCAGGCAGTCGGCCGCTACGGTATCGGCGTCGACTCCATCGACGTCGACGCCGCGGCGGAACACGGCGTGCCGGTGGTGAACGTCCCCGACTACTGCATCGAGGAGGTGCCGACGCACACCCTCGCGCTCTTACTCGCCTGTATCCGTAAGATTCCGAGCTACGACCGCACGATCAAGGACGGTGAGTGGGACTGGACCGCTGGGAAACCGATCCGCCGGCTCACGGGGACGACGCTCGGCCTCGTCGGGTTCGGCAAACTCCCGCGCCGCCTGATCGAACTCGTCGACGGCTTCGACCTAGAGATCCTGGTCTACGATCCCTACGTCGACGCCACCGAGATCGAGGCTGCTGGCGCCGAGCAGGTCGACCTCGACGCCCTCTTCGAGCGGTCGCGGTACGTCTCGATCCACGCGCCGCTGACCGACGAGACGCGGAACCTGATCGACGCGGACGCGCTCGACCGGATGCGCGAGGACGCCATCCTCATCAACACGGCCCGCGGGCCGCTGGTCGACGTCGAGGCACTCGCCGA
>Ga0207714_1001212_pt1 | contig 16824 bp, 15 predicted proteins | sample PonA232FremontCA_2_FD_187270 | JGI IMG/M metagenome (GOLD analysis project Ga0207714, IMG submission 187270) | Marine sediment microbial community from Fremont, CA, USA - Pond A23 Sediment 2 (SPAdes) | ecosystem: Environmental > Aquatic > Marine > Unclassified | place: USA: Fremont, California...
TACGCCGCCCCCTACCTCCTCGTCTTCCTCGCACCCTTCGCCGTGGCCGGCGGCCTCCTCTATCGCTTCCGGCACCGCATCCTCGGCAACGACGGGGAGTAGGGTTTTGCGCCGGCCGTCCCTAGCCCCGCTATGGTCCGGCTCTCCGACCCCCTCCGGATCGGCGACGTGACCGTCCCGAACCGGCTCTATCGCGCCCCCCTGCTGGAGTGTGCGGGCAACGGCGACGACGCCGTCGACCGGCTGATCGACCACCTCGAACCCGCCGCGGCCGCGGGCGCCGGGCTGGTGTGTCAGGGTGCGACCATCGTCCGCGGCGAGGGTGGCTGTGCCGCCCCCGGGATGACCCACGTCCACGACCCGGACTTCGTGTCCCGCCTCGGACGCCTGACAGACCGCCTCCACGAGTACGGGGCGACGGTCGCTATCCAACTCGAACACGGCGGCCTGCGGAGTATGGAGACGTGGCACGCCGGCTACCGCGACGACCATCCCGATCTCCAACAACTCGCCGTCTCGCGTCCGCCACCCCTTCTGCGCACGCTCGACCGCCTCGGCTTCCTCGACTACGATCCGCACGTCCTCACCACCGACGAGGTGTACGACCTGGCCGACGACTTCGGGCGCGCCGCGGACCACGCCGCCGACGCCGGCTACGACCTGATCCACCTCGCCGGCGCCAACATGGGTATCGTCCACCAGTTCCTCTCGCCCTTCTACAACCGCCGCGACGACGAGTTCGGCGACGGCGTCAGGTTTCTCGAAATCATCCACGACGCCGTCCGCGACCACGCAGGCGACGTACCCCTGTTGACGAAGGTGCCTGCCGAGACGGCGGCGCCGCCCGTCGTCCGTCGCCGCCTATCGCGGGCCGACGCCGTCGAACTCTGTCGCCGCCTCGACGACATCGGCTACGACGCCCTCGTCCCCGTCTCCGGCTCCGTCTTCTGGGACATGAGCATCGTCCGCGGGCAGTTCCCTTCGCGGGCGTGGCGCGACGAAGGCTTCCGCGAGGGCTACGCCGAGGCGTTCGGCGGCCGCCTCCGCGCCGGACTGGTCGCACTCGCCAACCGCGTCCAGGCCCGGTGGTACGACTTCGACCCCGCGTGGAACGCCGACCTCTGCCGGCGGGTCCGAGACACCGTCTCGGTGCCCGTCTGCTGTGAGGGCGGGGTTCGCGAACGCCCGCGTATCGACCGCCTCCTCGGCGACGCCTGCGACATGGTGGGGATGGCCCGCCCGTTCTACGCCGAACCCGAACTCCCCGCCCGTCTGCTCGCCGACGCCGAGGCGAGCGCCGTCTGTGACTCCTGTAACAACTGCGCGGTACCGCAGGTGACGGGCGCGCCCGGCGTCTGTCGGACGCCAGCGGTGCTGGAGGAGGTAGGTCGCCTGCGGAAGGCGGGGGCGTACGACCGAAGCCGTTAGTATTGCCCAATATTCACAAAATTATTAAGTTGATTCGGCACCGACTAGCCGCCGATGAGCGACACCGACGACATCGAACGGATCCGGGCGGAGAAACGGGAGCAACTCGAACGCGACCTGCAGGCCGACGACGCCGCCGGTGGAGCCGTGGCCCCCGACGAGCCCATCCACGTCGACGGGCCGGCCCACCTCGCCGACCTGACTGCCGAGTACGGCGTCGTCCTCGTCGACTTCTACGCCGACTGGTGTGGGCCGTGTGGCATGCTCGAACCGATCGTCGAGTCGTTGGCTGCGTCGACGCCGGCGGCCGTGGCCAAAGTCGACGTCGACGCGAACCAGGGACTCGCCTCGGAGTACGGCGTCCGCGGCGTCCCGACGCTCCTCCTGTTCGCCGACGGTGACACCGTCGAGCGGGTGGTCGGCGTGCAGAGCGAGGATCAGCTGTCGGCCCTGATCGACCAGTACGCCTAGAGCCGCGCCCGCCGCCCCCGAAACGGCACCGCCGCGTCGACGTCGACGACGCCCGCGATGGCGTCGGCAGCGCCGAGCAACCACTCGGCGCGTTCGATCCGCGACTCCAGGTCGCCGGGGCCGATGCGGAACCGCTCGACCAGGTCCTCCGCGCTCGTCCCCTCGGTCCACTCGTGGAGGATCCGCGCCGTCTTCACCGCCGTCAACCACCCCTCGAAGTCGTCCGTCTCCCCCATCCGGGTGGTGAACTCGTCGGCGTGGTCCCGTGCGAACTGGTACATGTCGGCGCGTTCGCGGTTGCCGAGGTAGGTGTCCTGCATGTCCGGCGTGTCACAGACGATCTCCAGCGCCGTGAGCCCCGTCACCGCCGCCACGTCCGTGGCCGTCCGCAGGCCGTCGACGATGCGGGCGCCCGTCTCCGGCGTGACGTACTGCCGCGACACCTGCGTACCGAGCTCCGTCGCCGCCAGCCCGCCGTCGTCGACGATCATCCCCATCTCGACGAGGTCGGCGACGGCGGTGTCGACGACGCCGCCCAGTTCGGACGTGGGCGTCCCGTGGGCGAAGAACGTGGCGTCGAGCACATCGAGGACGCCCTCGCGCGACGCCGCGAAGTCCGAGGCGACGACCGAGAGGACGTGGGTGCGGAGTGCGTTCGGGTCGGCGAGCTTCGAGTCGACGCGCTCCGGGCCCGCTTCGACGTAGCGCTCCCACAGTTCGTCGCGGGTCGTCTCGTCGCCGACGAGGACGGCCTCGCCGTAGGGGTCGAGATGGGGGCGCCCCGCCCGGCCACACATCTGGTGGACTTCGAGCGTCGGGAGCCACTCCATCCCCGATCCGGTGTACCGCTTCTGATCGCGGACGACAACCCGACGCGCAGGCACGTTCACGCCGGCCGCGAGCGTCGGCGTCGCACAGATAGCTCGCAGACGGCGGTCCCGAAAGGCGCGTTCGATGGCGACCCGCTGGGCGCTCCGCAGGCCGGCGTGGTGGAAGGCGACGCTGCCCTCGACACAGTCGGCGAGGCGGTGGCCCGTCTCGGTCCCGTCGAGACCGCGTATCTCCTCGGCCACCTCGGGCGACGAGCCGAGATCCACCGTGGCGAGGCGCTCCGCCAGCGTCTCCGCCTCGCGGCGTGATCGGACGAACGCGAGCGCCTGTCCCCCGTCGTCGACCGCCTCGGCGACGAGGGCGTCGGTGGCGTCCGTGGCGTCGGCGGGGTCGCCCGGGACCGGCACGTCCCGCTCGACGCCGTCGTCGCCGGCTTCGCCGGCTGCCCGAGGCGTCTTCGACGCCTCGCTGTCGAAGTCGACACCACCCGCGGCGTAGACGCCGGTTCGGAGGTCGACCGGCCGCCACGTCGACTGCACGAGCCCCGCGTCCAGCCAGTCGGCGAGTTCGTCCGGGTTGGCCACCGTCGCCGACAGCGCGACGATCTGCACTCCCGGCGCCCGGCGTCCGAGAGTGGCGAGCGTCACTTCGAGGGTCGGCCCGCGGCGCTCGCTCCCGACGAGGTGCACTTCGTCGACGACGACGCAGGCGAGGTCGGCGATCCAGTCGGCGCCGTTCCGGATGGCCGAATCCACCTTCTCGCTCGTCGCGACCACGATGTCGTGTTCGCCTAATTCGGCGGCACGTTCGTCGAAGTCCCCGGTCGAGATGCCGACGCTCACGTCCGGGACCGCCGAGAAGGTCTCGTACTTCTCGCGGGCGAGCGCCCGGAGCGGGACGATGTAGAGGCCGGGACCGTCCGCGGTCAGCATCGCGAGCGTCGCGACGAACGTCTTGCCGCTGGCGGTGGGGACGGCGGCGACGAGGCGGCGCCCCTCGCAGACGCCGGCCTCGACGGCCGCGGCCTGTGGCGGGTAGAGCTCCTCGATTCCCCGCGACTCGAAGTGGTCGATAACCGCTGTCGACAGCGGGAGGTCCCGGACGCGCATCGGGGAGTCGTTCGACGCGCCCGTACCTAAATCTTAGATGTAGCCGTGCTCGGCCAGCCGCTCGACGCCCTCCTGCAGCCGTTCCTGACTCGCCGCGTAGGAGAGACGGGCGTAGCCGGGCGTCCCGAACGCACTCCCCGGCACCGTGGCGACGTGGGCCTCCTCGATGGCGCCTTCGCACCACGCCTGATCGACCGGTCGCGGCTCGTCGCCGCTCCCCCAGTCCGAGGCGGCAAGCGCCTCGCAGTCCTCGTCGACGGGCAGCATCATGTAGAACGCGCCGTCGCCGACGGGGACGTCGACGCCGTGGTCGGCGAAGAGGTCCGCGAGCATGTCGCGGCGCTCGCGGAACGCCGCGCGCATCTCCCCGACCGCCTCGTCGGTGTTGCGGAGGGCCTCGACGCCCGCGTGCTGGACGAAGTTGACCGCACAGGAGACGGAGTGGGACTGGATCTTGCCCGCCTGCGAGACGAAGGCCTCGGGCGCACAGAAGTAGCCCAGGCGCCACCCGGTCATCGCGTAGGCCTTCGAGAAGCCGTTGACCGTGAGCGTCCGGTCGCCCATGCCCGCCAGGCTCCCGAGGCTCGTCTGCTCGACGCCGTACGTGATCTCGTCGTACATCTCGTCCGAGATGACGGTGATGTCGTGGTCGACGGCGAGGTCACGGACCCCTTCGAGCGCCGCGTCGGAGTAGACGGCGCCGGTCGGGTTCGACGGCGAGTTGACCACGAGGAGCTCGGTGTCGTCGCTCACCGTCTCCGCGAGGTCGTCGAGCGCGGGGTCGAGCTGGAAGCCGTACGGCGAGAGGTCGACCCGCGAGAGGTCGGCGCCGGCCATCCTCGCCTGCGCCTCGTAGGAGACCCACGCGGGGTCGAGGAGAACCACCTCGTCCCCGTCGTCGATCAGGGTGTGGAAAATCTCGTAGAGTGCCTGCTTGCCGCCGGGGGTGACGACCACGTTGCCCGCCTCGCAGTCGATGCCGTCGGCCCGCAGTTTGTCCGCGATGGCCTCGCGCAGTTCCGGGATGCCGTTCGAGGAGGTGTAGCCCGTGTCGCCGGCTTCCAGCGACGCTTCGGCCGCCTGCTTGATGTTCGCCGGCGTGTCGAAGTCGGGTTCGCCGACCGAGAGGTCGACGACGTCGATGCCGTCGGCCTCCAGTTCGTTGGCGAGGTTGCTGATCGCGAGGGTCGCACTCGGTTCGACGCGCCCGACGCGCGCCGCGAAATCGAAGTCCGTCATGGTAACGTCCGTACCATCTCGACGGCCGCGTTTACCGCTTCCGCTCCTTTCCCGACCCGCTCCCGTGCCTCGGCCCCACTCATCCCCGGGCCACTGACGCCGAAGGTGACCGGGGTGTCGCGGTCGAGGCTCACCTGCGTCAGCGCCCGCGCCGTCGCGTCGCCGATCACCCGGTCGTGCGCCGTGTCGCCGGTGACGATGGCGCCGATGACCGCCACCGCGTCGACATCGTCGCGGCGGGCGAGTCGGTCCGCCGCCAGCGGCGCGTCGTACGCCCCTGGCACGTCGATCGTGTCGACTACCTCGGCGTCCGCCTCGGCGGCCGCCGCCCGCGCTTCCTCCGCCATCGGTTCGGTGACGGACGCGTTGAACTGCGCCACCACCAGCCCCAGTGTAACCATATCCGCGGGTCGGCGCGGGGTGGCAAAGGCCTTGCCCTCCGTGGTGGCCGACGGGCTCGGTACCCGGACCGACCACTCCCGAAGGGAAAGAGTTGTTACCGCCGAGGCGACAGGAGTTAGCGATGCCGTTCGACGCCCGCCGCCGCGTCCTCCAGGCGGTCCTCGCCATCACCGCCTTCGCCCTCGCGGTTCGACTCGTCGGCCTCGGCGTCCGCATCTTCCACTGGGACGAGGGCCGCGTCGCCTACTGGATACTCCGCTATCACGAGTCCGGGCAGTTCGCCTACCGGCCCATCGTCCACGGCCCGTTCCTCTTCGTCGTCAACGACTGGGTGTTCTCGATTCCGTTCCTCGGCGCCTCCGACTTCAGCGCCCGCCTGATCGTCGCCGTGGTCGGCAGCCTCCTCCCCCTCTCGGCGTGGCTGCTTCGGGACCACCTGCGCGACGCCGAAGTCGTCGCCCTCGCCGTCGTCCTCGCGGTCAACCCTCTGCTCGTCTACTACTCGCGGTTCATGCGCAACGACGTCCTCGTCGGCGCGTTCGCGTTCGCCGCCCTCGCCCTGTTCGTCCGCGCCCTCGACCGGGGCGACGCCCGCCTCGTCTATCCCGCCGCCGCGGCCACGGGTCTCGCCTTCACCACCAAGGAAAACGCCGTCGTCTACGTCCTCTGTTATCTCGGCGCGGGGGCGCTCCTCCTCGATCACCGCCTCTTCCGTGCCGCGCGTTCGGATCGCTCCGTGATCCGTCTCGTCCGCCGCGACTGGCGGACGGCCCTCGCCTATCGCCTGCAGGCGTGGGGTGGCTCCGTCCGCCGCGGGATCGGACTCACGCTCGCCCACACCGTCGGCGCCCTCGTCGCCGTCGTCGCCGTCGTCACGTTCTTCTACGCCCCCCGGCCCGACCTCTGGTCGGCGCTCGCCGCGCCGAGTCGCCTCCCCGGCGTCGTCGAGTCGGCGACGGTCGGCTCGTGGGAGTCGTTCTACAGCCTGTGGGTCGCCGGCAGCCACCAGAACCACGACTACCTCCCCTTCCTCTACGACTACCTCGAAACCCTGCTGTACGGCGCGCCCTTTGTCCTCCTGTTTGCCCTGATCGGCTTCGTCGCCGACGGCTACGGCGACGACGGCTACCGCGATATCGTCGCGTTCGCGGCCTACTGGGGTGCGGTGAGCATTATCGGCTACCCCATCGCGACGGACATCCGGGCGCCGTGGGCGGCGGTCCACGCCGTGATCCCGCTCGCCGTCCCCGCAGCCGTCGGCGTCGCCGCCGCCGCGCGACGCGTCAGGGAGGTGGTCCGAGCCCGGACGGACGACGACCCCGACACCAACGGCCTCCTCACCCCCGCGGCGTGGCCCCGTTCGGCCGTCCTCGCGGCTCTCGTACTCTGTGCCGCCGCGGTGGGTGCCGTCGGCGCCAACGCCGCCTACGCCAACAGTGCGTCCGACGAGGAAGCCGGCGAGGTGATCCAGTGGGCACAGCCCGAGAACGACCTGAAGGACACGCTCGAACTCGTCAGCGGCGTCGCCCGCACGAACGAGGGGACCGACGTCCTCTTCGTCGGCACACACACGCCGGGCAACCCGAGCGACGTACGTTTCTACGTCGAAAACGAGAGCACGCTCCAGCAACCCCGTCCCGGCGGGCCGTCGTGGCACACCCGTCTCCCGCTCCCGTGGTATCTCGAGCGCTACGGCGCCGAGGTGACGAGCACCGCGCCGGACGCATCGCTTCCCGCGGACCCGCCGCCGGTGGTCGTCGCCGCGGACTGGGACGAGGACCGGGTGGCGCGAGCGCTCCCGGGCTACGAACGCCACCGCCACGACTTCCGACTCTGGAGCGACGAGATCGTCGTCTTCGTCGACGAGTCGGCACTGGAACGGGCGCGCGAGCAGGGCCACGTGTAACGAAATTCATTTTTGTGACGGCTCCCGCATCGACCCCGTGAGCGGCCTCGCCCTCTCCCGATCCACCGTCGGTCGTATCGTCACCTTGCTCGTCCTTCTCACGTTGCTCGTGCCCTCGGGTGTGTCGGCAGCGACGTACGACGCCGCCGAGACGACGAGCCTCGAACCGGGAACGGTCACCAGCCCCGCGAACGGGTCGACCGTCATCAGCGCCCAGGGGTATACGTTCCGTGGGAACACGAACCCACGGAAGCCCGCCCGACTCCTCGCGGTCGGTCCACGCGGCGACCTCGCGTGGACACACGACGACGGTGCCGTCGGGAGCGCCTGGTTCTTCGAGGTCGATCCGATGCCCAACGGGAACCTGCTCGTCGCCTCGCCGCGAGACGGCGAGACGGTCGTCTTCGAGTTTGACCCCGAGACGCGGGAACGCGTCTGGCAGGAACGATTCGACATGACCGACACACACGGCGTCGCCTACCTCGGCGACGACCGCATCGCCATCGCCAACATGCGCGAGTGGAACGACTCGGCGGGCGTCAGCGACGACCGTGTCGTGGTGTACAACCGCTCGACCGACGAGGTCACCTGGGAGTGGACGTTCAGGAACCACTACCCCGCGGGCACCGACGGCGGCTACAACGACGACTGGACACACGTCAACGACGTGGAACCGGTCGGCGACGACCGACTGTTGCTGTCGCCGCGCAACTTCGATCAGGCCATCGTCGTCGACATGGGGCGCAAGGCCGTCGTCGAGCGACTCGGGGCGGACGGCGCCCACGACGTGTTGCACGAACAGCACAGCCCCGACTGGCTCGTGAGCGGGAACGGGACGCCGACGGTCGTCGTCGCCGACAGCGAGAACGACCGGGTCGTCGAGTACGCGAAGGAGGACGGCGAGTGGGTGCGGACGTGGCAAGTGGGCGCCGAAACGCTCAATTGGCCCCGCGACGCCGACCGCCTCCCCAACGGTAACACGCTGATCACCGACACGCTCAATCACCGGGTGATGGAGGTCACCCCGACCGGCGACGTCGTCTGGGAGTACTACGCGACCTGGGGCCCCTACGACGCCGAACGTCCCGTCCACGGCGACGACTCGAACGGACCGACGATCCGCGACATGAACGCCAGCGGCAGCTACGCGATCACCGGGAGCGCGAACCTCACGACCGACGGTGGCTTCGGATCCGGTCCCGCGGGCCAGTTGCGGCGTGCGGCGGTCGGGACGCCGGTCGAGAGACCGGCCGCCGAACTCGCGAGTCGGTGGGCGCACGTCGCGCCGTGGGTCCGTCCGGTCTGGATGTCCGGCTGGGGACTCGTCCGGGTTGCCATCGCCGCACTCGTCGGGATTGGGTGGCTCGGTGTCGAGGTGTTCATCCGACGGGGGCAGGTCGCGACCGGGGTCCGCCACCTTGTGGCTCGTTGAGCGACGGTCGGCGTGTCGTCACGACCCGTGAGACTAAAGCCCCACACTCCGGAATCGTGGGACATGGACTACCACGCCGCGGCGGACTTTCTCTCCGACCTCCGCCGCTTCGCGCTCGATCCGGGCACGGAGTCGATCCGGGAGTTACTGGCCTACCTCGACGATCCCCACGAGAACGTCGCGTTCGTCCAGGTCGCCGGCTCGAACGGGAAAGGCAGCACCGCACGCATGACCGAATCCATCCTTCGCGAGACGGGCTACCGTACGGGGCTCTACACCTCGCCACACTTCGACGACATCCGGGAGCGGGTCCGCGTCGACGGACGGAAGATAACCGAGTCCGCCGTCGTCGAGTTCGTCGAGGAGGTCCGGCCCTACCTCGTCGACCGCGCCGTCGACGGCGATCCGCTCACCTCCTTCGAGACGCTCACGGCGATGAGCCTCTGGTACTTCGGCCGCTCGGACGTCGACGTGGCAGTGCTCGAAGTCGGGATGGGCGGCCGCCTCGACGCGACGAGCGTGGTCGACCCAGTCGCCGCCGCGGTGACCGCGGTGAGCCTCGAACACACCGAGGTCCTCGGCGACACGATCGACGATATCGCCGCGGAGAAGGTGACCGTCGCCCCCGACGACGCGCCGCTGGTGACGGGCGCAACCGGCGAGTCGCTGTCGGCCGTCCGCCAGCATGCCCCCGACGCACGCACCGTCGGCCTCGCCGAGGAGTCGCCGGACGTGCGCGTCCGCTACGACGGCCTCGTCAACCACACCGAGGCGGGGATCGCCCTGACGGGCGAGGACTGGGGCGTCGAGACGCGTCTCCCCTTCCCCGGCGCGTATCAGGCGCGGAACGCGGGGGTCGCCGCGACGCTGGCGCGACAGGTCGGCGGCGACCGCGTGACCGAAGCGCATCTCGCTCGCGGCCTCCGCAACGCTCACTGGCCCGGTCGGTTCGAGGTGGTCGAGCGCAACCCGCTGGTCGTCCTCGACGGCGCGCACAACCCCGGCGCCTGCGAAGCGGTGTCGGAAACCCTCGCCGAGTACGACTACGAGGACCTCCACCTGGTCTTCGGCGCGATGCACGACAAGGACCACCGGTCGATGGTCGAGGCGCTCCCCCCGGCGGCGTCGGTGCGGACCTGTGCGCCGGCGCTCGAACGCGCCGCGGACCCCGCGGTGCTCGCGGCGGCGTTCGAGGCGGCCGGCGCGGACGGGGTCGTAGAACCCGCCCACTCCGTCGCCGCCGCCCTCGCCGCCGCCCGCGACGCCGCCGCCCCCGACGACTGCGTGCTCGTCGTCGGGTCGCTCTTCGCCGTCGCCGAGGCGCGCCGGCGGTGGTCGCGGCTCGCGATCACCCGCGACGTCGACGGTGTCGACGACGCGCGGGCGGTCCTCGATCGCGCCCATCCCGACGCCGTCGACGCCGAGACAGCCGCGAGCGAGAGCGTCAGCGACGTGTTGACGGTCCGTCTCGACCGCCAAGAGGCGCGGACGCTCGACCGCGCCGCCGGACGCGTCGGCGCCACTGCCGTCACCGCCGACTACCGCAGCGGGCGCGAACTCCGCGCCGCCGTCGTCGCGGGCACGACCGCCGAGCTCCGGGCACTGCTCGCGGCGCTCGACCGCCGGGGGCTGGGCAACGTCGCCGACACCTTGCGCCCGCGGATCGACGGGGCGACGACGCAGGCGTCGGCCGGCCGCGACTACCCCTGGACCGAGCGGCCGTCGGTCATGGGGGTCCTGAACGTCACGCCCGACAGCTTCCACGACGGTGGCGAGTACTTCGACGCGTCGGCTGCGGTCGAGCGCGCCGAGGCGATGATCGAGGCTGGCGCCGACGTGATCGACGTGGGCGGCGAGAGTACGCGCCCCGGCGCCGACCCCGTCCCCGTCGAGGAGGAGATCGGACGCGTCAAGCCCGTGATCGAGGCGTTAGACGACCTCGACGCGCTGGTGTCGATCGACACCCGGAAGGCAGCCGTCGGGCGGGCCGCCCTGGAGGCCGGCGCCGACATCCTCAACGACGTGACGGGGCTCGAAGACCCCGAGATGCGCTTTCTCGCCGCCGAGTTCGACGTGCCAGTGATCGTGATGCACAGCATCGACGCGCCGGTCGTCCCGGGCAAGACCGTCACCTACGACGACGTGGTGTCGGACGTGATCGACGAACTCGCGGAGCGGGTGGCGCTCGCGGAACGCGCCGGCCTCGACCGCGAGCAGGTGATCGTCGACCCCGGTCTCGGCTTCGGCAAGCGCAACGTCGAGAACTTCGAACTCCTCGACCGCCTCCCCGAGTTCCGTGCGCTCGGCTGTCCGATCCTCCTCGGTCACTCCCACAAGTCGATGTTCGCCCACGTCGGGCAGGGGTCGGGAGAGCGTCTCCCCGCGACGGTCGCGGCGACGGCGCTCGCGGTCGACCGCGGCGCCGACATCGTGCGCGTCCACGACGTGATCGAGAACGTCGCCGCCGTCCGCACCGCCGTCGCCACCGACGACGCCGCGGGCGTGCCCGACGACTGGCGGGCGTAGCACGCCGAATTTAACCGCCCGGCACTCCTACGGCGTCCCGTGTGTACCCTGACGCTCGCGTGGCAGGTGTTCCCCGATTCGCCGGTCGTCGTCGCCGCCAACCGCGACGAGCGGCGTGACCGGCCCTCGGAGCCGCCGCGCCGAACCGAGTCGACCCCGGCCGTCGTCGCCCCGCGCGACGCCCGCGCCGGCGGCACGTGGATCGGCTACAACGACGCCGGCGTCTTCGTCGGGATCACGAACCGCTGGGTAGCGGGGACGACGGCCGAGCGCTCCCGTGGCCTCCTCGTCGCCGACGCGCTCCGGGAACCCGACGCCACGTCGGCTGCCCGCCTCGTCGAGCGGTCGGTCGGCGCCCACGACTACGACGGCTTCAACCTCGTCGTCGCCGACACGACGGCGGCCTTCCTGTTCGAGTGGGACGGCCACCTCCGGGTGAGCCAACTCGACCCCGGCGTCCACGTCGTCGTCAACAGCGGCGCGGCGCTGGGCGGCGGCGGCGCGATCACCGACGCCTTCGTGGCGCCCGACGACCCCGAACGCGCCGACCGGGCGACCGAACAGGCCGAGAACGCCCGCGCGGTCCGGACGGCATTGACGCCCGAACCGGGGGAGGGGGCGAGCGCGTGGCTCGACCGCGCCGCGACGGTCCTCGCCGACCACGAGTTCGGCGTCTGTCTCCACGAGAACGGCTACGGCACCCGGTCGTCGTCACTGATCCGCCTCGGCGCTCGCGACGAGTATCGGTTCGCCCCCGGACCGCCCTGCGAGACGGCGTACGAGCCGGTCGCGACCGACGCCGACGCCGACGCCGACGAAGGTCAGGTTTAAACCCGCGCCACCGATTTGTGGTGGTATGTTCCGGACCACGTGGGAGGGATGCCGATGAGCGCGGTCGACGACGCCGACCTCTCGGCCGACGAACGCGCGGCGCTCGAACTCGTCCTCGACACCCGCGGCATCCACCAGAGCGACCTGTGGAAGGAGCTCGACATCTCGTCGCGAAAGGGGAGTCGCCTCGCCGAGTCGCTGGTCGAGCAGGGGCTGATCCAGCGCGAGGAAACCGTCTACGAGGGTCACAACACCTACTTCCTGATGCCGACGGCCAGTGATCTCGAGTTCGCTCTCCTCATGGCCGGCGACATGCTCTCGCCGTTTATCGGCGAGGAGGAAGTCGACCCACGGAGCGACGCCTTCTCGCAGTGGCTGATGAACCTCGCGTACGAAGAGTACTAGACGACGGTCGGTTCGACGACGAGAAGCAGACGATCCGTCAACCGAGACCGCAGGTGACGGGACGAAGTCGGCCGGGAGTTACTCCTCGTCGGCGTCCTCGTCGTCCTCGCCGGGGAGGAGTTCGAGGGTATCGAGGTGGGTCTCGATCTCGTCGTTCGTGAGTTCGTGGAACGCCTCGGAGTCGAGGTCGATGGTCGCCACGTCGACGCCGGCCGGTTCGAGGGAGTCGTCGTTGGTCGTGGCGAGTGCGCGGAGCGCGAGTTCGATCCCGCCGTCGAGGTCGAGGCCGTCCTCGTAGTTCTCCTCGAGATACTCCTGCAGGTCGCCACGGTTGGCGCCGATGGAGACCGCCTTCCACTCGTAGGGCGTCCCCGAAGGGTCGGTCTCGTAGAGGCGGGGTTCGCCGTCCTCGATGCCGCCGATGAGGAGGGCGACGCCGAAGGGGCGCGCACCACCGACCTGCGTGTACTGCTGGATATGGTCCGTGACCTCCTTCGTGAGCGTCTCGATGCCGATGGGCTCGCTGTATCGGAGGCGGTTGATCTGGGCCTGTCGACGGGCGAAGTCGATCAGTTGACGCGCGTCGGCGACGTGCCCGGCGGAGGCGATGCCGGCGTGGTCGTCGGCCTTGTGGATCTTCTCGACGCTCGTCGGCTCCATCAGCGGCGACCGGGAGCGCTTATCCGCCGCCAGTACGACGCCGTCTTCGGTCCGGATGCCGATGCTCGCTGTCCCTCGCTTGACGGCCTCACGCGCGTATTCGACCTGATAGAGGCGGCCATCGGGCGAGAAGATCGTTATCCCGCGGTCGTATGCCTGCTGTTGGGCTTGTCCCTGCATTGTATCACGTTGACTCTGAATCGAGATCGAGTTCGGTCGCGCCCGTGAAGCCGTCCGGCCCGTCAACGTCCACGTTGCCGTCGCGGACGTAGCAACGCCGACGGTCGTTCTCGAACACGACGCGTCTCTCGGCCCGAACTCCGGCCCGGCGTCCTAAATACCTTTCTTCACAGCCTCGGATCGTTCCGGAGACGCCTCGGACGTAGAGGCCGACCTGATGCCCGGCAACCTCGTCCACGCAGGCCAACGCGGCCCGCGCCGGCCCCACCTCGCCACGCCGCACCCGCACCACCGCCTCACCTGCCCCGTCCTCGAAGGTGAAGTGCAGGACACGGAGGTCGGCGTCCGCGCTCCCCGGATCACCGAGGAGGTTGCCGGCCGCGTACCACACCGCTCGCTGGAAGTCGCTCCGGTCGACGTCCGCGTCGGGCCACGCCTCCAGCCCAACGGCGAGGTACCGCCACCGCGGCTGGAGATGTTTGGGCAGGTGTTTCATCCGTCGTATCGCCCCCGTTCGACCCCCGGTTCGACGAACGAGTCGGACCGCCGGTGGCGGTTGCGGTCGGCGAGTTCCCCCCACTCGCACAGGCCGACCCGGACCGTCTCGGCGTCGAAGCCGATCGCTTCGCCGACGGCGACCAGTTCCCGCGGCGCCCGGAGTTCGAGGTGCGACGCCGGATTGGCGCTGACGACGAAGGGGGCGTCCGCGTCGGCGACGAGTTCACGGAGTTTGCGCAGGTCCCGGAGCGCCCGGACGCGTTCGCCGCCAGTCGCCCGCAGGACCGGTCCGAAGTCGAACTCGATCCGGACGCCGTTCTCCGCGGCCCGGTTGGCGAGGACGTGGTTCACGTCGCCGTCGCCGGCCATCGGCCGCGTGAGCACGTCGACGCGCTCCCCTTCGACGGCGAAGCGGTTGAGGCGGTCGGTGCCACCTCGAACGCAGAGGAGTGTGTGATCCGGACGCAGGCCGCCGACGGCGCCGCTCGCGCGTTCGGGGGCCGACGCCACGACTTCCACGGCGTCGACGACGTCGATATCCGACGCCTCGCGGACCGCCGAGTAGTCCGGCGCTGCGTCCCGCGCCCGGACCACCACGCCGTCGTAGCCCATGCGCGCGGCCGTCGCGGCGAAGCGCGCCGCCGTCGCATCGCCGTCGGGGTGGGCGTGGACCGCCTCGTACATGCACTCGTCCACTCGCTCCGGGCGCTTGGGGGTTGCGTTTGCGGCCGCCGGTCAACACTCGTCGAGGACGCCGGCCTCGACGGCCCCGTCGGAACCGACGGCGACGAACAGCGTGTTGTCCGGACAGCCCTGCATGGTGAACTCGACGGCCGTGTGCGTCTCGCCGTCCAGCGTCACGTCCACGGTGTACTCGCCGGCGGCGACGACGTTCTCGTCGGTTCGTTCCGTCCCGCGGTCGACGGTGAACCGCCTTTCGGCGACGAGGTCGCCACCGGACAGAACTTCGACACCGACCGCGTGCCGCCGGTCGTCGCGGTTGTCGATTCGGACGTTGACCTGTCCGGAGCGGAGGGCGCCGAGACAGCCCGCGAAACCGACCAGTGCAGTCGTCCCGGTGGCTCGAAGGGCAGCACGACGACTGGGGATCATAGGCCCCCGCAGTGCCCCCGATGATAAAAAGCCTCAGCCGAGCAACCTGCCGAGCGCCTGGGTCAGCGCCGTCGCCGCACGTTCGACGTCGGCGACGCGGACGTACTCGCGGTCGGCGTGGGCGACGGGCCCGTCGTCGTCCGCGAGGACGCCGGGGCCGAAGACGACGGTCGGCGCGGGCGCGAAGTAGGACGCCTCGGTGGCGGCGGTGAACGGGCGGACGGCCCCGGCGGCGCCGTCGGTCACGCGGTTGGCCGCCGCGGACAGGTGCTGGACGACCGGCGACGCCGAATCCGTCGCGAACGCCTCGAGGAACGGCGTCGGGCGCTCGGTGGGCGCGAAGTCGACGCCGACTGGATCGGGTGTGGCGTCGTCGACGGCGCGTTCGAGTTCGGCCGCGAAGCCCTCGGCCGTCTCCGGCGGGACGCTCCGGCGGTCCACAGTGATCGCACAGTCGGCGGGCACCTGGTTCGTCGCCTCGCCGCCCGCGACGACCGTCGGCGTCAGCGTCGCCGACCCGAGGTCCGGATGGGGGTCGCGCTCGGCGTCGAAGGTCCGAATCGCCGCCAACGCCCCCTCCGCGGCGGCGACGGCGTTGACCCCCGATGCCGGTTCGGCGGCGTGGGCGTTCCGCCCCGAGAGGTGAACGGTCCCCTCGAAACGCCCCTTCGCGGCCGTACACACGTCCAGGCCGGTGGGCTCGCCGACGAGGTAGTAGTCGGCGGTGTGGGAGTCGACGGCTTCGCCGTCGACACCCGGAAGCACGGTCGGGTCGAGCGCCGCCGCGCCGGTCGAGTACACCTCCTCGTCGGGCGTAACGGCGAGGGTGAGGCGGCCGCCCTCGTCGCCGTCGTAGGCGAGGAAGGCCGCGAGGATGGACGCGAGCGGTCCCTTCGCGTCGCAGGAGCCGCGGCCGTGGATCACGCCGTCCGCGCGGTCGTAGGGGACGTGCGGCGACACCGTGTCGATGTGGGTGTTCAGGACGACGTGGGGAGACCCCGACCCCGTCGTGGCGAGCGTGTTGCCCGCGTCGTCGACGAGGGGGTCGGCACCGTGATTCCGGAGCGTCTCGACCAGAACGGCGCGCATCTCGCTCACGTCCTCGTGGGACTGGATGCGGACGGCGGTATCGAGAAAGTCGACGGGGTCGAACGCGTCGTCGCTCGTCTCGCTCACGCCGGCACCTCCAGTTCGACCTCGAACTCGCGTTCGACGGGGCCGGTGAGCGTCGCCGGGCCCTCGTCGGGGACGACGATCACGAGGTCGCCGCCCGGCGGCGACACCCGGACCGGGCCGTCCGTGTCGAGGCGACCGGTGCGTTTCGCGGCGGCGACGACGGCCACGGCGCCCGTCCCGCAGGCGAGCGTCTCGCCCTCGACGCCGCGCTCGAAGGTGCGCTGGCGGAAGGCGGCCGGGTCGCCGGGCGCGCCGTCGGTTGCCGTATCGCCCACCTCGACCCGCGAGGCGAGCGTGACGTTCGCGCCCTCCGGAAACACCTCGGCGTGGCGGACCGGCGGCGCGACGGTGCCGAGGGCCACGGCGTCCACGTCGTCGACGAACGCGACGGCGTGGGGGACGCCCGTGTTCACGGCGGTGACGGGCAGGCCTTCGACCGTCTCCTCGATCAGCGGGCCGTCGTGGTCGTGGGCGAGGGGCACGTCCGCCGGATCGAACGACGGCACCCCCATCTCGACGGTGACGCCCTCGCTCTGGACGACGGCGTGACGGTCGCCGGCGGGCGTCTCGATCAGAACGTCGCGGGCCCCCGTCTCGCGGGCGGCCCAGACGGCGGT
>Ga0207714_1001213_pt1 | contig 16824 bp, 13 predicted proteins | sample PonA232FremontCA_2_FD_187270 | JGI IMG/M metagenome (GOLD analysis project Ga0207714, IMG submission 187270) | Marine sediment microbial community from Fremont, CA, USA - Pond A23 Sediment 2 (SPAdes) | ecosystem: Environmental > Aquatic > Marine > Unclassified | place: USA: Fremont, California...
AGCCCGTTTATTCTACAAGTTGAGAACCTTTTCTCGCAACGAAGGTTTTCGTTGACGAGATTGCCCATGCTTCGTTGTGCACGTTAGGGCATGGGAGTTTACATGAAAAACTGTGTAAGTGTATATGACTGTTAATAATCAAAGTGTTCGAAGTTCTCGCTACTTCGTAGCCGAGATTGCCCATGCCTGGTTGTGTCCGGCAGGGCATGAGAGTTGAGATAAAGCTAGAAACACTACTGCGCAAGTCTTATATTGCGAGTGTTTACAAAATCAAATCAGCAGGAGCAGTAACTATGGAAAACAGCTCCAAATATCTACCTCACGAGGGAGCCAAATGTTCCAGATGCAGAGAAAAGGCTTCTATTTGCCTTCCAGCCCACCGGGCATGCTTCTGTCAGGAATGCTTTGTCCACTATTTTGAAAACGCGGTTGAGCGGGGAATAAAAAAAATGAAGCTGGACAGGCAAAAACCCCTGATGGTTGCTGTATCCGGGGGGAAGGACTCTCTGGCAACTTGGCAGGCCCTTCACGAACTGGGACTTAATACCAAAGGACTGTATATAAATCTACAAATAGATGAATTTTCCCCAAAATCCAGGGAGGCCGTACAAAAATTTGCACAGGAGCAGGGGCTGGATTGGTCTGAATCCGTCCTGAAAACAGAACTCGGATATACCATCCCAGAACTGCATCAAAAGAGGCAAAAGAAATTCTGCTCTCTTTGCGGAAGAATCAAGAGGCAATTGATCAACAGGGTGGCTGCACGGGAAAATTTCCAAACAGTTGCCACCGGGCACAACCTGGATGACGAAGCATCCAGGCTATTGGGGAATCTTATAGATGACCGGCAGGATTTCGTGAAAAAACAATATCCTTTTCTTCCCTCTCCGCATCCAAGTATCCCGGCGAAATTCAAGCCATTGTACAGGCTGGAGAAAAAAGAAATCCTCTATTACTGCGAATTGAAAAATATTCAATATCTAAATCAAAAATGCCCTTTTTCAAAAGGTGCCACCAGCAAATACTTCAATCAGACCTTGGAGTTTTTGGAGGACAAAATGCCGGGCACCAAAAGGAACTTCCTGTATTCCTATCTGAAAAAAGAAAAAAAACTGGTATACGAAGAGCCCTTCAATACCTGCAGGGAATGCGGAGAGCCCTCCTACATGGATATATGCGGAATCTGCAGGTTGAAGAATTCATTGTCCCGGGACGATATTAAAAAATTATAATTCCGGGATTGACTTGATACTCAACCCTTAATAGTATACTGGTCAGACCTCTTACCAGTTTGGGAAACTTTATGCAAAACCAAGACAAGAAATACACCAGTCCGGTAATACACGCGGAACAAACACTTATTAACGCGATCCTGGACAACGAGTATCCACCCGGGAGTCTCCTCCCCAATGAACGAACACTGGCCAAGGAGCTGAACATTACCCGTCCCACCCTGAGAGAGGCCCTGAAGAGGATGGAAAGGGACGGGTGGCTGTGTATCCGGCACGGCAAACCCACCACTGTCAATCATTTCTGGACACAGGGAGGATTGAACGTACTAAGCGGGATAACCCAGTTCCGGGAAAAACTACCTTCCAATTTTATCTACTATCTATTGGAAATACGGATAGCGGTTGCACCCCACTACACCAGCCTGGCGATTCAGGTAAACAGCGCAAAAGTGCTTGAATCCCTGTCTTCAACTGGCTACCTGGATCAAGATCCCCATGAATTCGCCAGATTCGATTGGGACCTGCACCACAATCTAGCCGTGTATTCCAATAATCCTGTATATACCTTGATACTGAACGGATTTAAAAACACCTATTTCCAGCTTGCCGGTCTTTATTTCCAGTTTCAACAGGCAAGGGAAAAATCCTGGACTTTCTACCAAAGACTGCGGAAATTGGCTGAACAGGGAAATTACCTGCAAGCCAGGGAACTCACTGAGGAAACAATGCGGGAGAGCCTGGATTTGTGGAAAGAAATAGAACAAGGAGAATTTTTATGAAAAGATGGAACGGATGGGGGGATACGGAAATCTACATGTCCTTGTCACCCGGGGCGAAAGACCTGCTGGTTCAAAAGACGGGAGAGGGGACCCCGCAAAAAGACTCTGACATGGAATCAGTCCTGTCAAAAGTCCCGGAATCCAAATTGCCAGAGCATCCAACCATATCCAGGGACCCCAGGTCCCGCCTGCTCCATGCCAGGGGCCAAAGCATGCCGGATTGGATAGCCTTAAGGAGCGGGCAAATTTCCAGTTTCCCGGACGGAGTTGCATCCCCCACAGACCGGGAGCAACTCCAGCAAGTACTGGACTTGGCGCAAAAGTCGGAAAGCGTATTGATTCCCTACGGGGGAGGGACCAGCGTACTGGGGCATATCAACCCCAGGGAAACCGACAGGCCGGTAATCACACTTTCCCTGAACAGGTTGAACAAGATGCTGGACATTAACGAAAAGTCCAGGCTGGCCACTTTCCAGAGCGGAATACTGGGCCCGGACTTGGAGAACAAATTACAGAAGGCAGGTTACAGATTGGGACATTTTCCCCAATCCTTTGAATACTCCAGCCTGGGAGGGTGGATAGCTACCAAATCCTCCGGGCAGCAATCATTTGGCTACGGCAGGATAGACGATTTGTTTTGCGGGGGAAACGTACACACCCCACAGGGAGAACTGCATCTAGCAGTCCATCCCTCGTCTGCCGCCGGTCCGGATTTAAAACAGATAATCCTGGGTTCGGAAGGCAGAATCGGTATCCTCTCGGAAGCAACGGTAATGATAAGCCCGATTCCGGAAGTGGAGCAATTCTACGGCATGTTCCTGCCGCATTGGGAAGCCGCGCAAAAGGCCGTGCAATATCTTGCGCAGAATCAATTCCCAATTTCCATGATCAGGCTAAGCAATGCAGAGGAGACCAGATCCCAGCTAGCCCTGGGAGGACACGACAGATTGAACCAATATATCAAGAAGTACCTCAAAATGCGGGGTATAAACCCGGAAGAGGCGTGCATGCTCATGCTGGGGTTCACCGGCTCCAAGTCCGGGGTCAAGTATGCCAAGTCCGAAGTTCTGCCTATTTTGAAAGGCAAGTTCAATGCAGTGAACATGCATCGCTTCATGGGCAATGCCTGGGACAAAACCAGATTCAAGGCCCCGTACTTAAGGAACACCCTCTGGGATGAGGGATACGCAATAGATACCCTGGAGACCGCAGTTACCTGGGACAAAGTAACCCAGACCATGCAGGCGGTGGAAGACTCCCTGCGCTACGGACTGGAAGACCTCGGGGAAAAAGTGCACGCATTTTCCCACCTTTCCCACTTCTATACCACGGGTTGCAGCCTGTATACCACCTACTGCTTCCGGATAGCCTCCACCCCGGAAGAGACTTACAGTCGCTGGCAAAGACTCAAGGATGCGGCAAGTCGGACCATAATCGAGCAACAGGGGACCATAAGCCACCACCACGGAGTGGGAATCGATCACCGGGATTACCTGGCTGCGGAAAAAACAGAGCTGGGTATTTCCACCCTGCAGTCCCTGTGCAGGCATTTCGATCCCCGGGGAATCATGAACCCCGGGAAGCTTGTGGAATAAACCAACATGTGTTGAACATGAAAAGTTTTAGGTTTTAGGGTTTTAAGTAAGAAAAAGAACCAATAGCCTGTTTATTCAACAAGTTGAGCACCTTTTCTCGCAACGAAGGTTTTCGTTGACGAGATTGCCCATACTTCGTTGTGCCCAGCAGGGCATGGGAGTTAACACTAAACACGTGACAAAAACCATAGGATATTTAATCTATGTGGAAAGGCTATAATAGGGAAAACTATCTACAAGAACTGGATCGGGAATTCGACGTTATTGTTATCGGCGGAGGTATTACAGGGGCGGGAGTCTTGAGAGAGGCCTCCGGAATGGGCCTTAAAACCTGTCTTCTGGAAAAAAGGGATTTTGCCTGGGGCACTTCCAGTTGGTCCTCCAAGATGGTGCACGGTGGACTGCGCTACCTGAAACAAGGGGATATCAAGCTCACCCTGGAATCGGTTTGGGAGAGAAAGCGACTACTAAAAGAGGCACCGGAACTGATCCGGCCCCTGGATTTCCTGATCCCTGTTTATCAGGAGCACGCCTCGCAAAGATATCTCATGCAGACCGGACTCTTTTTGTACGACCTCCTGGCCCTGCAATGGAAGCACAAGACCTGCTCCGCAAGCAATCTGCTGCATAAAATCCCCAATCTGGAAAGCCGTGGTCTGTTACAGGGAATCAGTTTTCAGGACGCACTGACCGACGACTCACGCCTAGTAATGGCGCTCCTGGGCCAAGCTTTGGGAGATGGGGCAATACCGCTAAACTATTGTTCAGTGGAAGACGTAATCCATGAGAAGGACAGAATAGCCGGGGTAATGGCCTTGGATCGTGCAAACAACAGGTATCTTGATATCAGGGGAAGGGTGATCATTAATGCCACCGGGGTCTGGGCGGACCAAGTCTGTCAAAAAGCGGGCGGAAACATTCCACTTCGCCCACTGAGGGGGAGCCATTTCGTGGTCTCCAGTGAGAGCCTGCAGGTACCCTGTGCTGTCACATTCTTTCATCCGGAAGACAAGCGACCCATCTTCGCTTTTCCCTGGAACGGGGTCACGGTGGTGGGAACTACCGACCTGGACCATGCACACGACCTGAACTCCCCTCCCGGAATGTCGCGCCGGGAGTTCGAATACCTGCAAGAGGGAATAAAGCAAATTTTCCCTAAAGCGGAGATATCGGAAAAAAATATCATCTCCACTTTTTCCGGAATAAGACCTGTGGTGAAGACCAACATGCGCAATCCTTCCAAGGAACCCAGGAAACACGTGATCCAGGACTACCAGGGAATGGTCACGGTTACAGGCGGAAAATTGACCACGTTCAGGCTCATAGCCAGGGACGCGTTAAAAACCGCCCAAAAGTACCTGGGAGGACTCCCGGGACTGAAGGAAAATCCCGCGGTGTTCAAGATTCCGGAATTCCAGGTCCCGCCGGATACAAAACTTTCCGGAAGGGACTTTGATCGCCTATTGGGCAGATACTGCACAGACACCCCCTCCTTCCTGGATCAGGCAAATCCGGAAGAACTGGAGTTCATAGAAAACACCAATACCTTGTGGGCGGAAATAAGGTGGTGCCTGCGCAACGAAGCGGTGAACCACTTGGAGGACCTGCTCCTCAGGAGAACCAGATTGGGGCTTTTGCTCCCCCGGGGAGGAAGTTCTGTTCTGGACCCGGTACTGGATATCTGCAGGCAGGAACTGGGTTGGGACCCGGAAATGACAGAGAGGGAAAAAGAAGCCTATCTCAAACTGTGGGAGGACTTCTACAGTCCGGATTTCGAAAATCGCCAAGCCTGACTGAAACGTTCGAAATTCGAGGTTCTATTTGTTATCTCAAGGCTTTTGACTATCCAGAATTATGAAAGGAAGTATAAACCATGTCCTACAAACCCTACCTTCTATCCATTGACAACGGCACTCAAAGCGTGCGTGCACTGGTTTTCGATCTGCAGGGAAACCTGATCCACAAGGTGCATATCCCGATAGAGCCCTATTATTCCACTCATCCGGGCTGGGCTGAACAGGACCCGCAAATCTTCTGGCAGAGCGTATGCGATGCATGTCAGGGCATCTGGCAAGACTCTGATATCACTCCGGATCAGATAGCAGGAGTGGCAGTAACCACCCAAAGGGCCACTGTAATCAACCTGGACTCTGCCGGCAATCCATTGAGAGATGCAATAAGCTGGCTGGATCAGAGGCGCTCTGAAAACTATCCTGACGTGGGAAGATTGTGGAAGCTAATCTTCAAAATGGTGGGCCAGTCCGGAACTGTGAAGTACTTTCAGAGCAAGGCGTCCAACAATTGGATTGCCTACAATCAAACCCAAGTCTGGGAAAAAACGCACAAATACCTGCTGCTTTCCGGGTACCTGAACTACAAGATCACCGGGGAATTCACTGATTCAGCTGCCAGTCAGGTGGGCTATCTCCCGTTCAACTACAAGGACCTCACCTGGTCCTCGGACCGGGACTGGAAATGGAAGGCACTGCATATTGACAGGGACAAGCTCCCGGAATTGGTAAATCCGGGTGAAAAAATCGGGGAAATCCGGGATCAGGCAGCCGGAGAGACCGGATTACTCTCCGGCACCCCGGTAATCGCAGCTGCCGCGGACAAGGCCTGCGAAGTGCTGGGCACCGGTACCACCGGACTGCACCAGGCCTGCCTGGGTTACGGGACCACAGCCACAGTGAATGTTACCTCCAGTAAATACACCGAGCCCACCCCCTTCATTCCGCCCTATCCTGCGGCAATCCCCAACAACTACAGCATCGAGGTGCAAAACTTCCGCGGATTCTGGCTGGTTAGCTGGTTCAAAAAAGAATTCGGACACAGGGAGCAGGATATTGCTCCCCAGGAAGGCTTGACCCCGGAAGAATTGCTGAACCGGATGCTGGACCAGGTCCCTGCGGGCTCGGTAGGGCTCATGACCCTGCCCTATTGGACACCCGGCGTACGTATCCCGGGACCGGAGGCCAAGGGATCCATTATCGGATTCGCGGATCTACACACTAGGGCACACATATACAGGGCAATCCTGGAGGGACTCGCTTATGCCCTCCGCGAGGGAAGCGAACGGATCCAAAAGCGCACCAAACAGAAGATAACCAGCCTGGCAGTAGCCGGAGGAGGATCCCAGAGCGACCGGGTAATGCAGATAACAGCCGACATTTTCGGCCTGCCCGCGAGCCGCCCGCATGTTTACGAGACCTCGGGACTGGGAGCGGCTATAGATTGTGCAGTGGGACTGGGGCTTCATTCCGACTTTGACACCGCTATCAGGGAGATGACCAGAAGCACCGCGGTATTTGAACCAAATCCTGATACGCACGATTTTTACAATCAGCTCTATACCAGGGTATACAAGCACATGTACAAGCAACTGAAACCCCTGTATCAGGAGATCCAGGATATTACCGGATATCCATAGGAGCTGAAAGCTAAAAGCTGAAAGCCAACTTTCTGCCTATTTCCAGGGCCTTTTCGTTCATGGACAGCCTTTCCCCGGAAAATCTGGAGGAAAGGGAGTTAAGTATGGATTCGGTCTTGACCAGTTTGGTAAGTTCCTGCAATGCCCCCAGCATGCAGATATTCAAGGCAGGCGCACTCTCCAGCTCCCTGGACAATTGGCTGTACATTGGCAAACTTATCTGCCTGGCCTCGGCCTTTTGCTTGTAATCCACGAAATGGGAATCCATCAACAACAGTCCACCCGGTCTTATAATCCGGTAATAATCGTTGTATGCCTCCTGGGCCAAACAAACCATTGTATTGGGCTGGTTAACCCTGGGGAAATCTATCTGTGACTCGGAGATAATTATCTCTGCCCTGGTGACACCTCCCCTGGCAGCAGCACCGTAGGATTGGGTCTGTACCGCGTTCAAATCTTCGTATACAGCAGCAGCCTCTGCAAAGATTATGGCCGCGGTTACCACACCCTGGCCACCTGATCCTGCAAATACTAAACGGTGTCTCTGCATATACTCACGCCTTGTCCATACCTTGGACTTGATTTTGGTATTCGGTGCAATATTCCGGCAACTCTTCCTGCAAAAATATCCCCCTTTCGATCAGTTCCGCGTCACTGTCCCGGTCCTTTTTATCCCTGTGCACGGTATTTTCCTTGTAGGCCTGCAGCATGGACACAGCGTCCCCCCACTGGTTCTTCCTCCCGAAATGGGTCGGACACTGGGACATGATCTCCACCACGGAAAATCCCTGGTGCAGGATAGCCTGTTTGAGATACTCAGTGATTTCCTTGACGTGATAGGTTGTGGTCCTGGCCACGAAACTCGCACCGGACGTCATGGCGAGGTTAACCGGATCAAAAGGGGCATCAATGGTGCCCTGCGGGGAACTGGAAGCCTTGACACCCTTGCCGGACAAAGGGGAATATTGTCCCCCGGTCATGCCGTAGATCCTGTTGTTCATCACTATCGCGGTCATATCCATGTTGCGCCTGCAGGCATGCAGAAAATGATTCCCGCCTATCGCCAGGCTGTCCCCGTCTCCCATGGGGATCAAAACCTGCAATTCCGGCCTGCTCATCTTTACACCGGTTGCAAAGGCAAGGGCCCTGCCGTGCAGGGTGTGCAGGGTGTGAAAATCCACGTATCCGGAAATCCTGGAGGAACAACCTATCCCGGAAACCATGACAATACTGTTCTTGTCCAACTCCGATTCCTCCACAGCCCGGAGCATATTGTTCAGGACTATTCCGTGCCCGCAGCCCGCACACCAGATATGCGGAAAGAACTTCTCCCGTATATAGTCATTTACCGCCATACAACACCTTTATCTTCGACCGCAAAAAAAATAATTCCCGGCTTTCAGTCAGAGGCATATTTCATAACTTCTTGATTCTTCGGTCTTCTGTCATCTGTACTCTGTCCTCTGCCCCTGCAAAACTAATTTTTGCAGGGGCTCTCTCTAAACTCCCCTTCCCCTGATGATCCTGAGCACATTCTTTATGTTCGTGGGAGTGATAAATTCCCCGTCCACTCTATTGGCCAGAAACACCCTTTCCGGTTCCTTGAGTGCTTTTTTCACTTCCTGGACAATCTGGCCCATGTTCATTTCCACTACCACCACGTACTGGGCGTTACTGCACTTCTCCCGGATCAGGTCCTGGGGAAAGGGCCAAAGACTCTGAAGTTCCAAAAGACCCAAAAACTCCCCGCGTGCCCGCCTGTTCTTGACAATATGCAGTGCGGAACGCGCTGCTGAGCCGTAGGATATTAGCACGCAGTCCGCATCCTCCAGGAAGTATTCCTTGTACCTGCTGATTTGATCCACTGAGTTCTCGATCTTGTCCACCAAATGATGTATCAGGCCGTCCACCACACCGGGGTCGTTGGTAGGGAATCCCCACATGTCATGGTACAGGCCGGTGACGTTGTACCTGTGCTCGCCTCCGAAGTCAGACATGGGCAATCTACCGTCCTCCCTGGGGAGATAGGGATGGTAATCCACCCCTTTTTCCACGCTTGTGCGCAACCTCTGCACCACCGGGACTTCCTCCCGGCCCGGCAGAAACATCTTCTCCCTCATATGGGCGAGCACTTCGTCCAAAAGCAGTATCACCGGTGTGCGGTATGTCTCTGCCAGGTTGAACGCATCCACTGTTATCTTGTACAAGTCCTGATGGCTGGAAGCGGTAAGTGCGACAATGGAATGGTCCCCGTGCCTTCCCCATCTGGCCTGCATCACATCCCCCTGGCTTCCCTGGGTGGGCAGTCCGGTGGATGGACCAGAACGCTGCACATCCACTATAACACAGGGTATCTCCGCCATTACAGCAAATCCTATACCCTCCTGCATGAGTGAAAATCCCGGCCCGCTGGTGGCGGTCATGACCTTGTGGCCGGTCAGGGAAGCGCCAATTATCGCACACACCGAGGATATTTCATCCTCCATCTGGATATACTTGCCCCCCAAAGCAGGAAATACTTGGGAGACCTGTTCCAGTATCTCGGAAGAAGGGGTAATGGGGTAACCTGCATAAAACTGTAGTCCGGCATATATAGCCGCCTCCACGCAGACCCTGTTACCCTGCATGAACCTTGCCTTGCTATCCATATTCCAAATCACCTGTTTGCAATAAGTTCACTTGTTACTGGCAACTCACCTTACTCCTTTTCACAATCAGTAAGCGTTACTGCCAAATCCGGACATCTCCTCTCGCACATCCCGCATTGGATACACTGCTCCCCATAAGCGACAAACGCCTTTTCATCCACGTCCAACTGTAGCACCTGCTTGGGGCAGAACTGCACACAAATCCCGCAACCCTTGCACCATTCCCTGTTGATCTCCGGGCCGGTACTGCATTCTTCAGTTTGTTCTTTTGCCATATTGCTTTACCCAGTTAAGAGTAACATAAAAAAGTTTTAGGTTTAAGGTTTTAAGTAAGAGGATCTTTTAGCAATACTTTTCATGCTTCGTTGTACCCGCGAGGGCATGGGAGTTAACACTTCTTCGAAAGTCCTAAACGAAAGAATTATTGTTTTCTATTTCATGCACTTCCAGATTCTCATCTACCCATAGCCCTATGATGGGGATATTTGGGTATTGCAGATCAAGAAACTGTATGCCGGAAATCAAATGTTGCTCCTGTTCATCCCGGCTAGCAGGATTCCCTGCGCAATCGTTATGCCCCACAAGTGCAATACCCACCGAGGAATGCTTATCCACCGAAATATTGATTCGCTTAAGTACGGATTGAACCAAATCTTCATCTGTGTGTTTCGCCAAAACAAGATTTGGTCCGGGCTCGGTGATAGAATCGACATACAAAACATTGAAACGATCCTGCAAATACCTGATCACAGGCAATTGGACCCGGCCATCCATACAATTGACTGCTGTGCAAAAACTCATTCTCGGTCTCCTCGTATTCTAGACAGGCATAGCCTGGATTTTATTAACTCTACAGTCAAAATCTCAAGATAAAAATTAAACACTTGCTTTTTGAGCGCTGATTTCCTATAACACAACTTGAAAAAACAATACAAGATTTACTGTTACAACTCAACCGATTAACACGCATACAAATCTGCAAAACAAAAATCTTAGGCGGGAGTATTATGAGCATCTTGATCAAGAATGTATTACTGAACCAGCAAGTGGTAGATGTGTACATCAAGGGCAACCGGTTTGAAATGATCGCCCCCAACCTGGATATAGAAGCCGAACAAGTCATAGACGGCACCGACAAGGCCATTACGCCCTCTTTCGCAAACGGCCACACCCACGCAGCCATGACCCTGCTCAGGGGGTATGCTGAGGACATGGAACTGCATACCTGGCTGAATAATCATATTTGGCCATTGGAAGGCAAGCTAACAGAGGAAGACGTATATGTGGGTTCCAAACTGGCCTGCCTGGAAATGATCAAAAGCGGGAGCACCTTCTTCAACGACATGTACTGGCATTTTTCCAGTACAGCCCGGGCAGTAGAGGAAATGGGGATAAGGGCGGCCCTGTCCTCGGTGTTTATCGACTTCAACGATCCGGACACTGCAGACTACCGCTGGAAGGAGTGCCTGGAGCTGTTTGATCAGAGCAGGAACCTGGATCCCAGGATAGATTTCGCCCTGGGTCCGCATTCCATTTATGCAGTAAGCAGGGATTCCCTGCTTAAGGTAGGGGATTTTGCAGAAAAACACGACCTGCAAATACATATACATCTTTGCGAAACCCAAAAGGAAGTGCAGGATTCACTGGAACAACACAATCAGACGCCGGTGCAGTACCTGCATTCCCTGGGACTGCTGGGCCCCAATCTCTGTGCCTGTCATTCCATCTGGCTGAATCACGAGGATATGGATCTATTGGCTGAAAACGATGTCAAGGTGATCTACAATCCGGTTTCCAATTTGAAACTCTGCTCCGGGAATTTCCCCTACCAGGAACTCAAGAAGAGGGGAATCAGGATCGCACTGGGCACAGACGGGTGCTCTTCCAACAACAATCTGGATATCTTGGAGGAAATGAAGTTCGCCGCCCTGACCAACAAGGCGCACTGCCAGGACCCCGCCATCATGCCGGCATCTGAAGTATATACAGCCTCAACTCACACCGCGGCAAAGATATTCGGATTGGATTGCGGTGAAATAGCAGAAGGCAAACTCGCGGATTGCATCCTGATCAATCTGAACCATCCGCAAGTAGTACCCAACTACAACCTGGTTTCCAACCTGGTGTATTCAGCCAACGGCGGTTGCGTAGACACCACCATCTGTAACGGGGAGATACTGATGCAAAACAGGGAATTTCCTGGAGAGGAGGAGATTATATCCCAAGCCCGCGAAACTGCACGCAGGCTGATAACCACAAACTAACAACTGTCTTGCATTTAAACTCTCATGCCCTAGCGGGCACAAGGAATGATGGGCAATCTCGACTACGAAGTAGCGAGGGCAATCTCGACTACGAAGTAGCGAGGGCAATCTCGTCTACGAAGTAGCGAGGGCAATCTCGTCTACGAAGTAGCGAGGGCAATCTCGTCTACGAAGTAGCGAGAAAATTGACCCAAGCTATCTCGGAAGCTTAATAAAAAGCTTTCGCAGTAGTGTTAATAAATTGATCTTTACTTCCATGCCCTAGCGGACACAACAGAGCAAGCAAGAAGTTAACAGTCATCGGTTATCAGTTATGTGGTTAAGAACTGGCATTCCCAGATAACAGATAACTTTTTAACAGATAACAATTTTTCATTTCCCTTTTGTAAACTTCAATTGTTTCTTGCTCCTTTTTGCCACCTTTTCAAAATGGTACCCGTAAATCGCAAGCTCGATCACCGTGGGCAATGCCCTTATTTTGGTAAGTGAGGTCTTGAGTATGGTTTTCCAGAAATACATCGAGGACCTGGAAAAAATGCCTATGTGCAGGAAACTCCTGAACAAGGCCTTGATATCGTCAGAGGAGTAACAAGTTTTCGCCTTGGGCTGATAGTTCTTGATAAAGGTATTTATACGCTTGTAATAAAGCCTGGGCTTATAAATAGTGGAAATAACCCTTTTATAACCCTCCATTAGATTTTCCCTTCCCATCTTGGGAATAAAATTGAGGCTTCCATCAGTATTGTCTCCACTGATACTGCTCAACAACCTGCCCTCTGATTTCAGCCTTTTCCATAACTTCGTATGCGGTATTGCTCCCAGCATACCCACCATGGCGGTTACAACACCTATTTGTTGGATAAATTTTATCTGGCTCTCGAATATGTTTTCCGGATCACTGTCAAATCCCAAAATAAAGCCACCCATTACCTGCATGCCATGCTGATGAATCACCTTGACTGCTTCAGACAAATCCATTTGCAGATTCTGTGTCTTGTTGCACTCTTGCAAACTCTCCTTGCAAGGAGTTTCCAATCCCAAAAACACCTTGTTGAAGTTCGCCTCCACCATCAAGTCCATCAATTCCTTGTCTTCAGCCAAATTCACACTTGCCTCGGTAAAAAAGGCAAAAGGAATGTCGTGCTCTTTCTGCCAGTCTACGATTTCAGGCAACATTGCCTTTACATTCTTTTTGTTGCCTATAAAATTGTCATCCACTATAAACACCGGACCCTGCCAGCCCGCATCGTAAAGTACCTGCAACTCGTTTCTCATTTGCTGCGGGGTCTTGGCCCTGGTCTTTTTGCCGTTCAAGAGCTCGATATCGCAAAATTCACAGTTAAAGGGGCATCCCCGGGAATATTGAACCGGCATGGTAGCGTATTTCTTCATATCGATCAGGGACCACATGGGGAGAGGGGTCTGGGTAATATCCGGTCTTTGCTTGGAGGAATATACCGGTTTTGTTTCCCCTTTTTCCAAGTCTTCAAGGAACATGGGCAGAGTGACTTCCGCTTCGTCCAGGATAAAATAATCGCACTTGCTAAAGCTCTCGGGTTCCGCCATAAAAGCCGGACCACCAGCAACAACGGTCTTGGAGTACTCCTTGCATCTGTCTATAAGTTCCAGGGCGTTATCTTTCTGTATCATCATGGCACTAACAAAAACCATATCCGCCCACTGAATGTCTTTATCCTTCAATTCCTCGACATTGACATCCACCAACTTTTTATTCCAATTATCCGGCAACAGGGATCCTACGGTTAGCAGACCCAGAGGAGGAAAAGCCGCCTTTTTGGAGATAAATTTGAGGGCGTGCTTAAAACTCCAAAAGGTATCCGGGTACTTGGGGTATAACATTAGGATATTCATAAATTTTCTTCCTTATTATCTCTTTTTTTACGGTTCACAGTTAAACACACGTTAGCCATTCCCCGTTGCTATGTCCATCTACCATGTTAGCTGATTTTGCCATGCATTTACAACCACAAATTCAAAAAATCTCAAGCCCTGCTTGTCTCTAGATTTTTCCAGCTACTGGCTGCATCCTTGTTTTTACCCTTATCACCCTTCATAATAGGAACGCAATATCTGGCTTCTGGAAGGATGTTTCAATTTCCTGAGCGCCTTTGCCTCGATCTGCCTGATCCTCTCCCGGGTTACATTGAACAGCTTTCCCACCTCTTCCAGGGTGTGATCGGATTTTTCCCCGATCCCGAAACGCTTGCGCAACACCTGTTCCTCCCTGGGGGTTAATTCCGAAAGTATATTGTTTATCTGATCACCCAATTTGGTGTGCACTACTTCTTCAGCCGGAGCCAAGGCCCTTTTGTCCTCTATAAAGTCACCCAGGCTGGAATCTTCTTCGTCACCAATCGGTGTCTCCAATGATACAGGTTCCTTTGCAATACGCAAGACTTTTTTCACCTTTTCCAAGGGATAGTCCATCCTCTCCGCAATCTCTTCAGGCAAAGGGTCCCTTCCCAGTTCCTGGACAAGATACCTGGAAGTCCTGACCAGCTTATTAATGGTTTCTATCATGTGCACCGGAATACGAATGGTTCTTGCCTGGTCTGCAATAGCCCGGGTTATGGCCTGCCTTATCCACCAGGTGGCATAGGTGGAAAATTTGTATCCCCTCTGGTATTCAAACTTGTCTACAGCCTTCATCAGGCCTATGTTGCCTTCCTGTATAAGATCCAGGAACTGCAGCCCCCTGTTGGTATATTTCTTGGCTATACTCACTACCAGGCGCAAATTGGCCCGTATCAACTCCTGCTTGGCTTTGAGGGCCAAGCGATTGCCGTTTTTCATTCTCCACAGGATGTTCTCCAACTCGTAGACATCGTGATAGCACTTCTCTTCCAGCCTATCCAGTATCTCCATCTTTCCGGTAAGCATCTCCTTGAAGGAAAACACCTCTTCCACTGTCATCCCCAAGGAATCCGCTACCACCACGGGGTTTACCTCCCTGTTTTCCAACTGCCTGAACAATTCCTCAATTTCAGTCTGGGTCTTGTCCACTGACAATACATAGGCGGTATAATCCCTGCGGCAATTATTCATCTGTCTGACATAGTCATTGATGTTTTCAATCACTTCATCTATTAACTTCTTTTCCAGTTTTATGGATTTGAGTCTGTTCACTATCTGTTCCTTGAATTCCAGGAATTGATTCTGGTTCTCCCTTACAGCTTCGGAAACAGTGGCTGTATCGTTCAAATTTTCATAGATGCTGTTTTTCTTTCTGTAGATCTGCTTTATTTCCTCCAGGAGGTTTATAACCCTCTCCCTTTGGTTCATTTCCTCTTCAGTAGGATCGTCTTCCTCGATAGTCTTAACCACATCCTTCAATTTTACATTGCCCTTTTTCAATTCCTCACCTATACCGATCAGGTATTCAATGGCGACCGGGACTTCCACCAGGGCATTAAGGACTTCCATTTCCCCTTCTTCAATCTTCTTGGCAATACTAACTTCGCCTTCCCGGTCCAACAAAGGCACAAGACCCATCTCGTGGAGATACATCCGTACTGGATCGGAACTGCGGGATAGTTCCTGCTCCTCCTCTTCTTCCGCGTCAACCCCCGAATTCTGAGTTTCTATATCACCGGTAATGTCCTTGGGAACTACATCCAGTTTCTTCTTGTTCTGGCTGTCTACAATAGAGATTTCCAACTGTTGGAAGATGGTAATGATCTCCTCTATCTGTTCCGGCTCGTTGACTTCAGCAGGCAGGGCCTGATTCAACTCTTCAAAGGTCAGGTATCCCTTTTGTTTACCTTTTGCAATCAAGGTCTTGATTTGTTGAATATCCTTTACCGAACTCATCTATCCCCCTTTTAAAATATTGCTATATTCTTGCAGAAGATTGGTTACTTCTTGTTGATCTCCCTGTTGTTCCGCCTTTTTCAAGGATTCCAGAACTGCTTTCTTTCTCCGCCTGTACCGATGTTTTATCAAAAAATCCTTGATATCGCGCCATATAACTTCGGGATCCTTTTCATCCTCCTTGATGTAACTCTGCACAAAAAACTGCTTTTCACCCTCGTCCAAATAAGGAGAGATCTCCTTGTAATTATACTGCTCTAACTTGTCCCAAAGCCTTTTGCCCTTGGAAGTACCCAGGGCGGACTTTATATCGTAGTTTCTCAAAATATTCAAATATTCGGGATAACGTATAGCGAATTGCAACAGTTCCCTGTCTCTTTGGGCTGTACCGGATACGTGCAGATCCTCCTTTTGGGTCTTTTCCTGCTCTTTTACCTTGGAATCCAGGGATTCCTTCAACTCGGCCTCTGATATATTCAATCCCTTGGCAAAGCGGGGCAAATAATAGGCTCTTAAAGAAAGGTCTGACAAGTTCTTGAAAAAATTCACGGCCCATTTCATTATATCCTGGGGAGAATTATTATAAGTAATCATTCTAAAACAAAAAGCAAGCCCATCCTCGGAGTCTTTCACCAGGGTATCGAACTCCTTGCTTCCCTTGTTCTTGAGCAGGGAATCCACATCCTGTTCCCAGGGCATTTTAACCACCCTTGCCTCCAACCCGGAACTCAAAATCATTTCCGCACTGCGCATTGCCGCCTGCTGTCCGGCCCAATCCCCGTCAAACACCAGATATACTCTCCTGCACAATCCGGAAAGACGCTGGACCTGTTTCTTGGTAAGAGCGGTTCCAAGGACCCCACAAGAATTTGTATACCCGAATTGATACATGGTTATAACATCTGCGTACCCCTCGGTTAAAAACACCTCCTTGCTCTGGGTCACGTCTTTCCTGGCCTGATAGAGCCCGTACAAATGATCCCCTTTCTTGAACACCACCGATTCACTGCTATTCAAATACTTGGGGTCCCCGTCTTCGATCAGG
>Ga0207714_1001214_pt1 | contig 16815 bp, 17 predicted proteins | sample PonA232FremontCA_2_FD_187270 | JGI IMG/M metagenome (GOLD analysis project Ga0207714, IMG submission 187270) | Marine sediment microbial community from Fremont, CA, USA - Pond A23 Sediment 2 (SPAdes) | ecosystem: Environmental > Aquatic > Marine > Unclassified | place: USA: Fremont, California...
TGGTGGACGGGTTCGACCGGGCGCCGTCCCTGCTCATGCCCTACAACCCGCCGTACCACGAGGGCTTTCTGGAGCGCTACGGCCTGGAACGGGCGATGACGATGTGGGCGTACTATCTCCACAAAAAGTACGCGGAGTACGAGCGGCTGCAGCGCGGCGTGGACCTGGTCAAGCGACGCACACCGGGCCTGTCGCTGCGCACACTCAACATGGACCGCCTCGAAGAGGAGGTGCGCACCGTCCGCGACATCTACAACGACGCGTGGTCCGACAACTGGGGGTTCGTCCCCATGACGGAGGGAGAGCTCCAGCAGCTCGCCGACGAGCTGAAGCAGATTGTCGACCCGGAGATCGTGTTCTTCGTCGAGCACGAGGGCACGCCGGTCGGCTTCTCCGTGGCGCTCCCGGACGTGAACCAGGCGCTGCGGCACGTCCCCGACGGGCGCCTCTTCCCGTACGGCGTGCCGTCCGGCCTCACAACGCTGTTCCTCCACATGCAGTACGGGATTCACGAGTGTCGCATGCCGCTGATGGGCATCCGGAAGGACTATCAGGGCAAAGGGCTGGACAGCATGCTCGTCCTCGCCACCATCGAGAATGGACCGGCGAACGGCTACGCGGCCTGCGAGATGAGCTGGGTCCTCGATACGAACGACCGACTCAAGAACCACGTCGAGTCCCTGGGGGCCGTCGTCGACAAGGAATACGCGATGTTCGAGGCGCCCCTTTCCCAGAACCACTGAAGACGCGAACGGCCGACTGCACACCGACGCCCGCCCCTCGAACCCGAACGTTGTCCCTCCGACGATGGACCCCGAATTCGTGTACTTCGACCTCGACGACACACTGCTCGACCACCAGACGGCCGAGCGGAAGGCCCTGGCCGACGTGCGGACCCGCTATCTGACTGTCTTCGGCGCCCTCTCGGTCGACGAGCTGCAGGAGACCTACCACACCATCAACGCCCCGCTTTGGCGCCGGTACGCCGACGGGGAGATCGACAAGCGGACCGTGCAGCAGCAGCGCTTCGAGCGGCTGCTGGAGGCAGTGGAGGCCCCCCACGCCGACGCGACCCTTGTCGCCCGGCACTACATGCAGCGCTACGCCGAGCATTGGGCCTTTATTCCGGGGGCACGAGAGACGTTCGAGGCCATCGCCGATCGGCACCCGGTGGGCGTCATCACGAACGGCTTCGCCGAGGTGCAAGAGAAGAAGTTCGACCGGTTTCCCCTGCTTCGCGAGCGGTCCGATGCCCTCGTGATTTGTGAGGACGTTGGCGTCCTCAAGCCCGACCCGGACGCCTTCGACCACGCCACAGAGACGGCAGGGGTTGCCTACGAGGACGTGCTCTACGTGGGGGACTCCTACCGGTCCGACGTGGAGGGCGCGGAGCCGGTGGGGTGGCGGGTGGCGTGGTACGCCCGGAATGGTACCAACGGCCACTCGACGAACGAGCGGGGCTTCGCCTTCTCGGACTGGGCCGACCTGCGCGCCCGGGTGCTCTAAGCTACCCGAGAAGCTGCCGGAACGACTCCAGAAAGACCTGCACGGAGCGCGGCTCCAAGAGGATTGTGAGCACGACGCCCGCGAGTGCGCCCCCCACGTGGGCCTCGTGCGCAATCCAGTCGCCCACGCTGCCGCGGGCACCGCTCCGGCTGCTGCCTCCCATGGCGTAGATCGACCCAAACACGTACCCGAACGCAAAGAGAATGGCCGGGATGGGCAGCGCGAAGAACAGGTAGAGGTTGCGAAGCGGAAAGAACACGCAGAACGCGAACACGACCCCGCTGATGGCGCCCGACGCCCCGACCGCCGAGTAGTTCGGATCGTCGCGGTGCGCGGCGAACGTAAGGGCGTGGGCCGCCAGCTCGGAGCCGAAGTAGAGCAGCAAGAACGCCCCGATCCCCAGGATCCCTTCCAGCAGGGGCCCGAAGAAGTAGAACGTGATCATGTTGAAGGCCAGGTGCGTGCCGCTGGCGTGCACGAACCCGGCCGTGAGAAACCGGTAGCCCTCCCGGTGGGTCCGGATGCGATGGGGGCGAAAGGACAGCTCGCGGAGGAGGGACGGGTCGGTGAAGGCGTACAGACTCACGCCCAGGTTGGAGAGCAGCAGCGCGAGCGTGATGGGGGCCTGAAGCAGACGCTCCATTCGGGGGGCGAGCGGGACGTGGGAGACGAGAAAAGCGGGGGACCGGGACAACGAAGGGAGAGGGCGGGGGCGGAAACGCGTGCCGACAAAACGCAGGACGCGTGGAGGGCCCTGGAGAAGACGCCCCTCCCGTCACGCCTTACGCCGCGACGGTAGAGACGTGGTTCAGGAGCGACTCGAAGATGAGCCGACCGTCGTCCCCTCCGAGCAGCGACTCTACGCACCGCTCCGGATGCGGCATGAGGCCGCACACGTTGCCCGCCTCGTTGACGAGGCCGGCGATGCCGCGGGCCGAGCCGTTCGGGTTGGCCGCGTCGGTGACCGCGCCCTCCGCCGTGGAGTAGCGGAAGAGCACCTGGTCGTTGGCCTCGATGCGGGCGAGCACATCCTCGTCGGCGTAGTAGCGGCCCTCGCCGTGGGAGACCGGAATCGTGACGACCTGACCCTCCGTGAGGGCGTTTGTGAAGGGCGTGCCGGCGTTTTCGACGCGGAGCGGCGTGTCCTTGCAGACGAAGCGGAGCGACTCGTTGCGCATGAGGGTGCCGGGGAGGAGCCCCGCTTCGCAGAGCACCTGAAACCCGTTGCAGATGCCAAACACGAGCCCGCCGTCCTCGGCGAACCGCACCACGTCCTGCATGATGGGCGAGAAGCGCGCCACCGCGCCGGACCGCAGATAGTCGCCGTACGAGAACCCGCCCGGCACGATCACCACGTCCACGTCCCCGAGCGACGCCTCCTCGTGCCAGATGAAGCGTGCCTCCTGGTCGAAGACGTCGTGGGCGGCGTGGTAGGCGTCGTGGTCACAGTTCGACCCCGGAAAGACGACGACACCGAAGCGGGCAGACATGAGGAAGCAGGGCGGTGGGCAAACAAGAGGATGAGCAGGGGCCGCAGAGGGGGCCGCGTCCGGCTTTCAAAATCCGCAGCGGCACGGGTTGGGGCTACGCCTTTACAAAGTCGAGCCACGCGCTTCCCTCCACGTAGTCGTCGATCACAGACGGCGTTTGTGAGCGTCCGTACGAGGCGAGCAGGCGTTCGACCTTCTCCTGGAACGACTGCAGGCAGTTGGAGATCAGGTCGCTCCGGAAGCCCCGATCGCCGAGCTCGATGACCATCTCCATCGTGACGACGCGCCCCAGGACGCGCCCCAGGTCCACGAGCTTGCGCTGCGGAAGCGACTGGTCGACCTCAAAGTCGAGCGCCCCGGAGAAGTAATCGGTTGCACGGGCCGTCAGGTCGTGGTCCTCCAGGAACGAGCGGAGGTTGCGCTCCTTCGCCTGGCGCATGGACTTGAGAATCGACTCCGTAATTTGCTGGTAGAGGACGTCGTTCGAGCCCTCGAAGATCTGGAACGGGCGGCTGTCGACCACCGAGCGGCCGGCCACGTGGTCGAGCCGGTAGCCCTTGCCCCCGGTCAGCTGCAGGAGCGACTGGGCGGCGTTCTGCATGAGGTCCGTTACCACCGTCTTGGTGGCGTTGGCCGAGAGGGCCTCGCCGGCAAGGTTGTTGTCGGTGTGGGCGTGTTCACTGGTGTGGAGGCACATGGCCGAGCACGCCGTGTAGGCGGCCTGGATGTCCGCCACGCGGCGCTGCACCTGGTCGTACTCGAGGAGCGACTTGCCGCCCACGAAGCGCTCCTTGCAGTGCGCCAGCGCCTCGTCGAGAATGCGCTGGAGGAAGCCCATGCCCATCCCCGGAAACTCGATCCGGCTCCGGTGCAGGATGTCGAGCATCATCTTGATGCCCGTGCTCTTGGGCTGAAGACGATGCTGGCCGGGCACCTGAATGTCGACGTGGTTGCGCCCGTACGGAATCATGTAGAGGCCCAGGTTCTCGTAGAACTCCTCGACCTCGATCATCTGCTCGGGCTGATTCATGTCGGCGACGAAGAAGTCGATGTCGCGCCCCAGGTCGCCGTCGGCGCCTTGACGCCGGGCCGTGACGAGCCAGAAGTCGGCCCAGCCCGTGAGGCCGGCCCAGTGCTTCGTGCCCGTGAGGTGGTAGTCGCCGTCCCCTGTCTCCGTGTAGGACGTCTCCATGCTGAGGGCGTCGGTCCCGTAGTCCGGCTCCGTAATCATGAGCCCCCCCAGGTTCTTTTCCTCAATAAAGCGCTCAAAAATTGGGGGCTTGATGGACTCGGCGCCGTACTTCGTGAGGGGCTGCAGGAACAGGGCGCCGTTGATGCCCAGGGTGAGGGAGAGGGCGAGCGACTCGTAGGAGGCCGTGGCGAGGATGGACTGGCACTCGTGCACGTGGCCGCCCCGTCCCCCATACTCCTCGGGGATAAAGACCGAGAGCGGAGTCATCGACTGAATTTCCCGCATCATGAACGGCGGGAGGCCGCGCTGCGTACTGACCGCATCGAAGTCGCCGCGCATGCGGAAGACCTTGTGGAGCTTCTTCTGGAAGGCGTCCCGGAACGTCTCGAATTCGACGGAGGTCCCGAGGTCCTCGGACAGGTAAGAGGCGATGCTCATTGTACTGGGGTCTGAAGGAGACAGTGGGCCCAAATTGAGGGCCGTGACAGAGTGTGGTTGTTGCGTTGTCGCCCTACCGCAACGAGCATACAATGCAAAAGATCGACCGCAGAGGAGCAATCTGCAAACGAAGCTGCAACAAATCGCCGGGGGAGGCCGCGGAAAAAGGCGGTCTCCGGGTCCGCGTCCCCGATGCCACGAGGCACGATCCCGAAAGGGCAAGACGGCGGACGGACAAACACACGAAGAGGAGGAAGGCCGAGGCAATCTCGACCTCCCTCCTCTCAAGACGCACGATGGCGGGAAGCTGTGCCGGAACGATCCCCAACTAGAAGATCGTCGTATTCAAAACGGAAGATCATCGTCCGGCTCGAACGTGTCCTCGTCCTCGCCCCCGGACGACGCCTGCTGCCCGGGCTGCGGGCCGGAAGAGCCGGCGGGCTGCTCCTGGCGGGTCTGGTCCAGGGAGTCGTCCCCACGGGTCTGGTCGAAGCCGTCCATGTCCGCCCCGCCCTGGCGATTGCTGTCGAGGAACATCATCTCCTGGGCCTTTACCTCCGTCGAGTAGCGCGTGTTGTTGTCGCGGTCCTCCCAAGAGCGGGTCTGGAGCTTGCCCTCGAAGTAGACCTGGGAGCCCTTGTCAAGGTACTCGTTGCAGATCTCTCCGAGCCGCCCCCAGGCCACGACGTCGTGCCACTCGGTGTTTTGCACCTCATTGCCGTCGCTATCGGTGTAGGTTTCGTTGGTCGCGAGCGACATGTTGCAGACGGCCGTCCCGCTGCCGGTGTACCGCAGTTCGGGATCGTCGCCGAGGTTGCCGATGAGAATAGCCTTGTTGACTCCGCGTGCCATGATGACCACCTAGCCGTGTTGTTCGAAGATCGATGAGTGCCCGCGCCCCCGTACGGTCCCGTTTCGTGATTCTCTATACGACGAGCCGCGAAAAGTGTCCCGGGACGGTGCTGCGGCACGGGCGAACGCCAAAAGAAGAGCGCGAGCCCTTGTTCGTTCCACAGACACACGGACGGCCTGCACCATAACTTCTGTACCAAACAAAAGAAACGCATCGGGCGGTCCCGGTGCCTGCAGGCCCTTCGGTGGCGCTCGCGGCACCCCTCACAAAAAAAGCCGGGCAGATGCGCTCACCCAAAGACGCACCTGCCCGGCAAGGATGGAGGCCTCCTAGGGACTGTAACGTCCCGCACAACGTGACCGCGCACGCGACCGACGCTGTGCCGTAGAAAGCCTGCAATGTGTGTGCCAGGCAGGAATCGGTCGGCGCTTCTGCGGATGAGCGCCGTCTACAGGGGGGGCGGCGTGCGCTTCGCCACACAGCTGTCCGGCCGATTGGACAGCGCGGGCCCCTAGCGGCCAGACGGGGGCGTGAGGGGGGCCTCCTCGGCGAGCTCCTCCAGGAACTCGAGCGTCAGTGCGTTAAACGTATCCGGGTGTTCAATCATCGGGGCGTGCCCGCACTTGTCGATGAACTCGAGGCGGGCGTCCGGCATCCGATCCCGAAACTCCTCTCCCACCTCGGGCGGCGTGATGATGTCGTCGCGGCCCCACACCAGAAGCGACGGCATGTCAAGTTGCGAAAGCTGCTCCGTGACGGTCTCCTCGTCGGCCGAGCGGGCAATTTTGAGCAGCCGAAAGGCCCGCGGCCGATCGTTCACGATCTCGAGCATCTCGTCGACCAGCTCCTCGGTGGCGTGAGCCGGGTCGTAAAAGGTCATCTCGGTGCGGTCCCGGATGAACTCGCGGTCCTGGCGCCGAAAGAACGACGAGCCCATCGTGGTCTCGTAGATGCCGGAGGACCCGGAGAGCACCATGGCGTGGACCTTCTCCCCCTGGTTGAGGGCGTACAGGAGGGCGACGTGCCCCCCAAGGGAGTTGCCCACGAGGACGACGCGATCCAGGTCGAGCGTGTCCACGAAGTCCCGGACGTGCGTCGTGAGGCGCGGCACCCCCGTTTCCGACAGCGGGAAGTCGTAGACCGGAAGGATGGGGGCGAGCACCCGGTAGCCGTTGTCCGAGAGGGCCTCCACGGTGTCGACCCAGTTGCTTAGGTCTCCCAGCATGCCATGCAGGAGGACGACCGGGGGAAGGGGGGAGTCGGTGGGGCCCTCCGCGTTGTAGCGGAAGGAGCCCGTTTCGTAGATGGGGAAAGGGGTTTCGTGCATACGTCGTAGGCTCGTCGTCAATGAGGGCGGGGCAGTTCGAGGCCGCGCCGAGCATCGCTCCCGGCGGAACGCCCGGAACGACCCTCAGGCCCCAACGAAGGGCGACGCGTACGACCTGCGGGGTACCGTCACAGAGACGGGCGGGGAGGCCCCGGCCCGGTCGGTGGGGAACAGCAAGATCGGCCGACGCGCGTAGGCAAAGGCCGTGTAGATTCCCAATTACGTGTTGCAAGAAACGCACGAGGTCGATAATATTCAAAGCCCCGAGCCCAGAAGGGTTCGTTTTTCGTCCTGTCCCCCGCCCGGGCACAACGAGGAACGCAACGAAGATTTGTGGAAGAGGCTCGTTCCGGCCGGGGGACGCGACCGCCGTGCACCCGCGCCGGGTCCCCTGCTGAGAGAAACTGGACCGTCGCTGTGCGGTAGAACATCATTCAGCTCCCCTACATGTTTTCTCGCCCAGCACGCCGATTGTTCATGAAGGAGACGTCACGGAAACGCATGACTCGAATTGGGGTGTGCAGTGCATTGGCGGGCGGGGCTGTCGGGTTTGCCCTGGGCATGCTGTTTGCCCCACAGCGGGGCCCCGACGCGCGCCGCCGCATCGCGTATCAGCTCGAACAACTGTCGGCCCAGACGGGGGTGCTGTTCCGTCGGCTCCTTCAATCCGGGGGGGAGAGCGAAGGGCGCCGCAACAGCGCCGCCGTCGTCGAGGACGCAGAAACCCGAGCCGATCACATCCGCGACGACATTGACGCGTTGATGGAAGAGCTCCGCCAGGCGTCGCAGGCCGACGACGCAGACTGACTTCCGTCTCGTGCCGGGGCACCCTTCTCTTCGGCCCCGCTCTCCATTCTGTCGCCATCGATTGACCCACCCCCCTACATGCCAGACCTGACCGTCCTGCTCTCCCCCGCCGACCAGAAGCAGCCCGGCGGAAATCCGTTCGCCCCGGACATGTTTGACTACCGCACATCGGGGACGTTCAACTATTTCGACGACCTGAACCCCGACCGGCGCGAACTCATCGACACCCTGCAGGCGGTGGTCGACGAGGAAGGCGACGAGGCGCTCGGCGAGGTGTTTGGGGTGGAGGGCTACGAGCTGGAGGAGGCCATCCGCGTCAACGACGAAATCTACGATGCCCCGCTCATGTCGGCCCTCGACCGGTTCAGCCCGGGCGTGATGTACGCCGCCATGGACTTCGCAAACCTCCCCACGGGGGCGCAGCGTCGCCTCCTCGAAAACGGAGTGATCCTGTCGGGGCTGTTCGGGCTCCTGCGCCCCGACGACCTGATCCCGAACTACCAGCTCGGCATGGAGGCGTCTCTGCCGGACGTGGGGCCGGTGGCCGACTACTGGCGGCCCATCATCAGCCCCATGCTCAACGAAAGCCTCGAGGACCGGTGGGTGTGGGACCTGCTGCCTGAGGTGCACCGGGACGCCTGGACCGACGAGCACACGTACACGGCCCGCGTTGAGGTGCAGTTCGAGCGCGTCGAGGACGGGGAGCGCGTGCCCATCACCGGAGAAGACCTGGAGGTGCAGCGCGGCCAGTTCGTGAACTTCATCGTGCAGGAGACGGCCGAGGAGATGGAGGACCTTCGGGAGTGGTCGGAAGAGGAGTCCGACGAACTTACGTTCGACGAAGACGCCTCCACCTACGACGAGGACACGAAAACGTGGGAAATCGTTATGGTACAAGACTAGCCCCAATTGTTCGGTGGGGCCGTCCCGGCCCCCGTCCTGACTCGCCTACTGCCTGCGCATGCCTGCCCCTCGCGTCCCGATGCCCATGAACCCCCCGGTCGTTATTGGCATTGCCGGTGGGTCCGGGTCGGGCAAGACGACGGTCCTGAACCACATCCTCGAAGAGTTTGGGGCCGACCCGATTGCGATCCTCGACCACGACGCGTACTACCACGACCTCTCGCACCTTTCCCGAGAGAAGCGGGCGCAGTTTAATTTCGACCACCCCGACGCGCTGGAGACGTCGCTCATGCGCGAGCACCTCGACCGCCTCATTGAGGGGGAGGCGATTGAGAAACCGGTGTACGACTTCACCACGCACACGCGCCACGACGAGACCGAGACGGTCGAGCCCCGCCCGGTCATCATCATCGAGGGCATCCTCGTGCTGGCCGAGTCGGCCCTCGAGGAGCGGATGGACATCAAGATCTACGTCGACGCGGCCGACGACATTCGGCTCATGCGCCGCATCCGGCGGGACATGCAGGAGCGGGATCGGTCCATCGAGGGCATTCTGCGCCAGTACGAGCGAACCGTCCGCCCGATGCACCTCGAGTTCGTCGAGCCCTCGAAGCGGGAGGCCGACATCATTATTCCCCGGGGCGGGCACAACGAGGTGGCCATCCAGATGGTGATGTCGCGGATTCAGGAGCTGCTCCGCCTGGTGGAACAGGGAACGCTGCAGGCATAGCACCGGCACGCCGCCCCAGCGGGCGAGGGCTATGCGCGGTTTTCCTCCGCAAGCAGCCGCACGCCGCGCAGCACGAGGTGGGGCGCGTGCGTGGCCTCGATCGTAAGCCGGTCGGCGAGGAGGCCGCCCCAGCCGCCCGTGAGGACGAGCCGGGGCGCGTCGGGGAGCCGGTCGGCGAGGCGGGCGGCCATCCCCTGGACACTGTCGATCAGGCCCCATAAGATGCCGCTCTGTAGGGCCGTCTGCGTAGAGGGGCCGACCGGCGTCTCCGGAAGGTGCAGGGGAACGTCGGGCAACTGGGCCGTGCCGGCCCGAAGGGCGTTCCGCATGAGGGCGGCCCCCGGCCCGATCGCCCCGCCCCGGTAGGTGCCGTTCCGGTGCACCACCTCGTAGTTGACGGCCGTTCCGGCATCCACCACGATGACGCTCCGGGACGCGTCGCGCCCGTACTGGGTCCACCCGGCGGCCGCCGCGGCCAGCCGGTCGGTGCCCAGCGTGTCGGGGGTGTCGTAGTCGAGCGTGAAGGGGAGGGCCATTTCGGGGGCAACGATCGTCAAAGGGGCGTCCACGACGCCCCGAAGCCCGCGGGCCACGGCGTCGGTGCGGGCGGGGACGACGGACACGAGCCCTGCGTGCTCGACCGTCGCGTCGGCGAGGGCCGAGGCGAGCTCCGCTCGCCAGTAGGCGGCGTCCGTCGCGTCGCCGTCCGGAGGATCGACGGAGAAGACGCGGACGAGGGCATCGCCCGAGAAAAGGCCCGCCTTCACGGCACTGTTTCCGACGTCGAGGGCGAGGAGCATGTTTGGAACGGAGGGAAAATGAAAGACTCAGCGCCGGGTCGTGACCTCGCCCGCGTGCACCGTTTTCTCCGTACCGTCCGCCGTGCGCAGCCGCAGGGCCCCGGTCGCCGTGATGCCCTGCACGGTGCCCGAGAGGGTCTCGTCGGTGCCGGGGAGGCGCAGGGACAGGGACGACCCAAGGGCGGCAAGGCGCTCCCGGAACGCGCCGCGGACCGCATCGGCCCCGTTGTGCTGTACGGCGTCGTACCGACGTTCGAGGGCCCGGAGCAGCCGGGCCAGGAGGGGAGGGCGCGGCACGGCACGGCCGCCGGCGAGGCGGAGCGACGTGGCCGTATCGGCGAGGGCGTCGGGAAAGTCGGTTTGGTTCACGTTGAGGCCGACCCCCAGCACGACCACGGCGTCGGTGTGGGGCGGGCCCAGAGACGACTCCAGCAGGATGCCACAGGCCTTGCGGCCCTCCAGAAGAACGTCGTTGGGCCACTTGAGGGCGGCCGAGTGGGGCGAGACGAAGTCCTCAATCGCCTCGGCCACGGCCACGCCCGCGGCCACGGTGAGAAGCCCAAACCGGTCCGGCGGCAGCGTGGGACGGAGCACCACGGAGAAGAGAAGATTGCGGCCCTTGTCGGCCGTCCAGTCGCGCCCGTGGCGCCCCCGCCCGGTGGTCTGGTATTCGGCAAGCACCGTGGCGCCCTCCGGCGCGCCCGCCGCGGCCCACTGCGCCGCCCGTTCGTTCGTCGAGCCGACCGTCTCGAATCCGCGCATCGACCGGCCGAAGCGGTCGGTGGAGAGCCGATCCCGCGTGTCCGCGGCGAGGGAAAGGGGCATGAGACGAAAGCGTCGGTGCGGGGCAATCGAGACGAGGCGTGAACACCGCCCTGCGGCCCGCTGCTAACGGGCGGCGTACCCGCGGTACGCCGACACCGTCCGGAACTGGCGCGGGGCGCGAAGGGGCACGTCCACGACGGCCCGGACGCGGGTCAGGTGGGGCACCCAGGCCGCGTCGGGGGCGCGGCGGAGGCGGAGCGTGATCTGGCTCCGTTCGCGGAACAGCAGAATCCGGCTGGCCCGGGTCGTGGTGAGGCCCACCAGTTCGTGCGACGCACGATCGACCGTGAGGCGGGCGTACCGGATGCTCCGGTCGGCGCCCCGTTCGCCCGAGCGCACTTTCGCCTCCACCACGTGGGTCGGCGTGCCGTCCAGAAGCGAGTCGCGCCGGAGGGCGTAGCGATAGGCCTCCTGCGTGCGGGGGGCGAGGTATGCCGGCTGGTCGGCGAGGGCCTGCCCCGCCAGGTTGCCGGGACGGGCGCGGGGGGACTGCGAAGGGGTGAGGCGTGCCAAAACCCCACCGGCCTGGAAGCGGCCGGCCGAGTCGGCCCGCTGGATCGTTCCGGGGCCGGGGCCGGGCGGGTACCGGAGCGTGCGCGTCCGGTAGGCGGTGGTGGCCCCGGTCGTGTCCAGCTGCTCGGTCCGCACGGTCCGGGTGACGGCGTACGCGTCGAGACGGGCAAAGGCCGAGTCGAACGCCGTCCGGTTTAGTTGCGCAAGGACGGCGAGGGCCGAGTCCCGAGGCGTGTCTGTGGCCTCAATCGTGTCGAGGGCGCCGAACGCGGCGTACGTCCCGCCGTGCTCGGGGGGGGACGTACAGCCCAAGCCCCCGAGCGCCAGGAGCCACCCGCCCACAATGATATGTAAAAAACGGGCGCGTTTGGAGGGGGCGGGCTGCATCACTCATCGTCGGTTTATATGTTGGGACGCATTCCGGTACCGCTAGCCTAGAACCGGACAAAAGTTTCGGCCCGCGCAATGGGCTTCGTAAAGTCTTCGGGGCGTTCGGCCCCCGGCGCCCGCAATCAACCGTGCACAGATGGACCCCCCTACGCACGACTCGCCGTACGACCTGCTCCTCGACACGGCCGTGCAGGCGGCCCGCCGGGCCGCCGCCGTCATTCAGGAGCAGGCCGGCAGGCCCGGCGGCGTGCGCGACAAAAGCCGCAACGACTTCGTGACCGATGCCGACGAGCGGGCCCAGGCGGTCATCGTCGAGTCTCTCCGGGAGACCTTTCCCCGAGACGCCATCCTCGCCGAGGAAGGGGCGGCGGGCGACGGGGAGGCGCCGGTCGTGTCGGGGCGGCGCTGGATCGTGGACCCGATCGACGGCACGACAAACTTCATGCATCAGGTGCCGCCCTACGCCGTCAGCATCGCGCTGCAGGAGGAGGACGAGATTGTGGTCGGCGTGGTGCTCGACGTGCCGCGCGACGAACTCTTTACGGCGGTGGCGGGGCACGGGCTTCAGGTGAACGGGGAGGAAGAAGGGGTGAGCGCGACGGACGCGTTTGGGGAGGCGTTCCTGGCGACGGGGTTTCCCTACCGCCGGTTCGAGCACACGGACCGGTACCTGGACGTGCTGGCCGACATCCTCCGCGACGCTCAAGGGGTGCGCCGGCACGGATCCGCGGCGGTTGACCTGGCCTGGACGGCCTGCGGCCGGTTCGATGGCTTCTTTGAGACCGGGCTCAACCCCTGGGACATCGCGGCGGGCGCCCTGCTCGTGCGTGAGGGCGGCGGACGGGTCACAAACTATCACGACGACGCCGGGCTCACGCCCGTATTCGACCAACAGATGTGCGCCACCAACGGGCCGGTGCACGCCGCCCTCCTGGGCCACCTGGCCCCGATGGACGACGTGCGACTGTAGCCGGCCGCGCGGGGCCTCTCCTTGCTCATTTTCTTCCAACTACGACTTCGACTGTCATGGACGGTTACGACCTGCTCGACGGAAAGACGGGCGTCATCTTTGGGGCCCTCAATGAGGACAGCATCGCCTGGTCGGTTGCCCAGGCCTGTCACCGCGAGGGGGCGGACTTTGTCCTCTCCAACGCCCCGGTGGCTCGCCGCCTCGGCTCCCTCGACGCGCTGGCGGAGGAGACGGACAGCCCCATCATCTGGGCCGACGCCACCGACGACGAGGAGCTCGCCGCGCTCTTCGAAGAGGTGAAGGACGAGTACGGCTCGATCGACTTCATCGTCCACTCCATCGGGATGGGCGTCAACGTGCGCAAGGACGTGCCCTACGAGGACCTCAACTACAACTGGTACGAGCAGACGCTCGACGTGTCCGCCGTGAGCCTGCACCGCATCGTGAACCACGCCCTCGACACCGAGGCGATCGACGACGGCGGGTCGATCCTGGCGATGAGCTACATCGGCGCCGAGCGCATCTTCTCGAAGTACTCGGAGATGGGCGACGCCAAGGCGCTGCTGGAAAGCATCGTGCGCTCCTTCGGCTACCGGCTGGGCGAGCGCGACATCCGCATCAACGCCATCTCCCAGAGCCCGACGAAGACGACCGCCGGCTCCGGGATCGACGGCTTCGACGCGATGTACGAGTTTGCCGAGCGCGTCGCCCCTCTCGGCAACGCCGACGCCGACAGCTGCGCCGACTACGCCGTGACGCTCCTCAGCGACCTCACGCGCATGGTGACCATGCAGACGCTCTACCACGACGGCGGCTTCTCCACCATGGGCATCTCCGACGAGATCGTGGAGGCGATGAAGGAGTCGTTTGCTGAGGACGAGGAGGACGCGTCGTAAAGCGGGGAGCCGACCGGGTACGCCCTGCTTTTTCGTAAAGTGCGCGACGAGTGATGCGTGAATCGTGAGCTCCACAAGACGATTTGCTTCACGCCTCACGTCTTCATGCATCACGCTTGCTCGTCCATGATTGGGGACACCGGTTGCCCCGGTGCCTTCCGTTCTTGCTCGAACGATTTTCTGCCGTGACCAAGTTGTTCATTGCCGATATTGACGGGTGCCTGGCGTCGCCCTACGAGGCGTACGACCTGGCGGGGCTCGACACGCTCCGTCGGCTCCCACACGAGGCGGACCCGGCCCCGGCCCTCACCCTCTGTTCGGGCCGCTCCTACCCGTACGTGGAGGCCATGACGCAGGCGCTCGCCCTCACCACGCCGGTGCTGTTCGAGGCCGGCGGGGGGCAGTTCGACCCGGTGGCGGCCCAAACCGCCTGGAGCCCGCACCTGACCGACGAGGTGGAGGCCAAGCTGCGCGTCGTGGAAGAGTGGTTCGTGACGGAGTGCGTGCCGGGCACCCAGATCTCGATCGACCACGCCAAGCGCACGCAGACCGGGGTCGTCTCGCCGAAGGCGGATGAAATTCGGGCCCTGCAGCCCCGGGCCGAGCAGTTCGTGGCCGAGGAGACCCCCGGCCTCCACGTCTTTGCGACCGACATTTCGGTGGACGTCGTGCCGCCCGGCATCACGAAGCGGGACGGGGTCGAGTGGCTGGCCGACCGCCTCGGGCTGGCGCTCGACGAGACGGCGTACATCGGCGACGCCGAGACCGACCTGGAGGCCCTCGACGCCGTCGGAACGTCGTTCGCCCCGGCCAACGCCGACGCGACGGTGCGGGCCCGGGTGGACCATGTGACGGAGGGAACGGTTCTTGACGGCGTCTTGGAGGCCTTCCGATATTGTCGGGCCCGGAACGACTCCTAATTCGAGCCCCTACGCACCGCTCCGAGCGTCCGCGTCTCACCCTCGTCAGCCGACGTGTCATGCGCACGATAGGATGGTTGCTTCTTCTCATTGGGGGACTGGCGGGCGGCCTGTCGTCGGCCGCCGGCCAGCCGAGCGCCCCGCCCGATACCACCCAAAGGGACGCCGTGGCGCCATCGCCGGCCCCCGCTTCGGGCGACCTCGCAGGGCAGGGCGGCGCCCTGGAAGCGACGCCGCTGTTTTACGTGGCCGAAGAAGCGGCGACCCTGCACAACCGCTCCGGCCTGAACGCTCCGGTGACCCGGTTGGCGATGCGCACGCCCGTCCGGCGCCTGTCGTGTGACGGAGACTGGTGCCGGGTGCGGACCGACGGAGGCACGACCGGGTACGTCGCCGCCGACGCCCTGTCCAACGTGTGGATCCGCGTCTCGAAGCGGAAGCGGCGCGTCTACGTGTACCGCGGGGCGGAGCTCGCCCACGCCTTCGAGGCGGACATGGCCTACAACGCCTTCGCCGACAAGAAGCGAAACGGCGGCACAACCCGCCCCGACCACTGGCGCACGCCCGAGGGGACGTTCTACGTGGTCCACAAGAACCCGCAGAGCGAGTTCTACAAGGCGCTCGTGCTCAACTACCCGAAGGTGGAGGACGCACGCCGGGGGGTGGACGCGGGGCTCATCTCCCGCGCCCAGTACGAGGCCATCCGGCAGGCCCAGCAGGAACACCGGATGCCGCCCATGGGCACGGACCTGGGCGGGTGGATTGAGATTCACGGCGACGGCACGGGGGACGCGACCGCCTGGACGCAGGGCTGCGTGGCCATTCGCAACGGAGCCATGGACGTGATCTGGGAGCAGGTGCGCGTCGGGACGCCGGTGCTCATCGAATAACCGGACCCGGCCGACGCCGCCCCGAGCCGGCCCCACGCCGGGAACGCCTCCGGACCGGGCTCCTAACATCGTAGCACAATTTCACCCATCTCACTGATTACAGGATTGTATCATGTTTTCGACCCGCAACATCGCCACAGCGCTCGTCGGCGTTCTCTTCTTCGTTGTCGTCGGGTGCGGCGGCGGCAACAGCCCCACGGCGCCGCCGGACGGCTGGCAGACGTCGGACATGCACTGGTGGGCGGAGGGGGTAGACACCTCGGCGGTGTTCATCACGCTCGACAGCCTCTCCAGCATGGGCGTTGAGAACGCAGAGGTGCAGCTGTCGGCGAGTGGCGACGTCAATCAGGAGCAGTTCCAGGCGGCGATCAAGCGCAGCCTCCTGCCGCTCTACCGCAACAATCCGATGGTCGTCGACTCGCTCTTTGAGGAGTACGCCGCCCCGCAACTGGAGGAGGTGGACCTGGGCGGGAACGTTCTGCAGAGCAACGGGGAGCTGCAGTCGGACCTGTTGAACAAGAACCAGAAGGTGGCCTACGAAGCGATCACCGAGTACTTCCGCGAGCCCCAGCGCGATCAGTCGCCCGACAACATCACGTGGCCCGACAGCCTGCGGTCGGAGGAGTACTCCGGCGTCGTGCAGCTGCAGGTGCACCTTGACGTGGAGGGCGAGGGGGAGAACGCGACCTCTCGGGCCGACGCCGTGGAGGTGCTCTCGGGGCCGCACCCGACGCTGAATCGCATTGCCCTGAAGGCCGCGACCCAGGCCACGTGGAAGCCCGCCTACGTTCTGGAAGACGGCAGCTGGACCCCAACTGAGAGCTGGGTCCAGTTCAACATTCCGTTCCAGATGCGGTAGGGCCGCCTTCCAGGCCGCAGCCGGTCCGTCCGGCCCGGCCCGCCCCGCGCCCCCTGCACTCGGCCCCTCGGCCCCCCGGCGGAGGGGCCGAGCGTATGTGGGGGCGATCGGCGCGGAGAAAGCCCCGTCCGCTGGGTCACAGCTAGGCCACGAGGACGCCGGCGACCGTGGCGGTGAGCCACGAGGCGAGCGCGCCCCCGAGCACGGCCCGCAGGCCGAGCGCCGCGATCTCGCTCTTGCGCGACGGCGCGATGCCCCCGAGGCCCCCAATCTGGATCGCGATGGACGAGAAGTTGGCGAACCCACACAGGGCGTACGTGCCGATAATCGTGGACCGCTCGCTGAGGGCCCCCTGGAGGTCGCGCAGCGAGGCGTAGGCCACGAACTCGTTCACGGCCACCTTCTCCCCGAGCAGCGTGCCGAACTGCAGGATGTCGGCCGCCCCCACGCCCATCGCCCACGCCAGCGGGGCGAAGAGGAACCCGAACACCGCCTCCAGCGAGAGC
>Ga0207714_1001215_pt1 | contig 16814 bp, 21 predicted proteins | sample PonA232FremontCA_2_FD_187270 | JGI IMG/M metagenome (GOLD analysis project Ga0207714, IMG submission 187270) | Marine sediment microbial community from Fremont, CA, USA - Pond A23 Sediment 2 (SPAdes) | ecosystem: Environmental > Aquatic > Marine > Unclassified | place: USA: Fremont, California...
AGACGTTCTTCGGAGGAGCTGGACTATTGTTCGAGAGCGTGAATTGCTGATAACGGCTCTGCAGATGGAGAGATGTTGGGACAGAAGGGTTCAATCTAGTAGTACCTTTTTAATGCTAATGTCAGAACACTCAATTGCGGATGACAAATGAAGATGGTCCCCAATCTGGTCCGAGCATAGGTTCACAAATGAACCGGCGGAAACTAATCAAAGGAATCGCTGCAGCGGCGGCTGCGAGCGGTGTTTCGGTTTCTACAGTTGCAGCCGACACAGGCAATGAGAAATCACACAGTACTGCAGTCCTGTCGTCTGCAACGCCGACCAATGGAAATAGAGTTGCCATAGTACGTGCAGCGAAGGGAGGCGTTGAGTTCGTTGTGAAGCAAAACAAAAACAAGGAGACAGTTCTTGATATCGGCGGTCAAACTCCTCTGCACCCGGCTTGGAATGAGCAAGGTAATCGACTCGTCGTGTCTCTTAATGGGAATATCTGGATGTACGAACCGAGAGGCGAGTTCGTTCAAGTCACCGACTCTGGGCGGGATATTTTCGCTCAATTCGATGGGGAGGACATCGTATTCTTCCGCGGAGACTCAACGAAACAGATTTCGCACACTCAGCTTCGGAAGGTGGCAGCCGGTCAGTATGGCCCCGCTGACGTAGCCATTGACGACACGCCATTTAAATTGAGCTATGCGACGAAGCACCCAGCCGTTGATGAGAATCTGGCTGCGGAGATCCGCAACTATGTAGCAAACGCGGAGGAGAGCTAATGCCTGTCATAAATCAAGACCTCGGTGGTGGATATCGTCTGGTCGTTGACCTTCATAGCCACCAGCTCAATACCAACGAAGCGTACTGCATCCCATCCCGTATCCGTCGGAATAGAGATCTGGAGCACTATAATATCAGACTCTATGAAAATGGAGACGAGGTATTCAATGTCCACGGTGGATCTTACCGAGATGGAGATGACCTCTGTCTGTTCATGTTTGAGTCCGCAACAGAGATTCCGTTCTGCAACAAGCAGTGCTTCGACAGCGACCCGGACATTGGCGAAATTTCAGCCTTCGTGGAGCGCTCTATTGAGGACTTGGAGGACGCAGCACGTGATTACGAAGCGAGTCATACTGGTGCGGCTGCGGTCGCTGCCGCCGGAGTCGCAGCTGCCATCGCATATGTCGGCCCGAGTACAATAGCAGCATCGATTGCTGCTGCGTGGGCCGTACCTGTTATGCCGCCGCCGCCGTAACATACAATTTGCTGTTGAGCGAATAACGACTGTGAACAAATTCCAAATTCTCCATTTCGGAAATGAGCCTCATGAGGAAGCCTCATCAATAGCTCGTACGGTCGTTGATAGCATTCTGCGTCCAATTTCTGAGGTTCGAGTCACTGGTGTCGCGCCACTTCTCACAGAGTACGTCAACCCTGATGCTGTTGACATACTCATTAATGCTGGTTTGAGGATAGATGAAGATACACTACAAGGAACGGTCTCAGCAACGCCAGAAATCTGTGAAGCAGTATTTTCACTTTTCTCAGACTCACTCTTGAATGCAGAGTTCATCGATGAGTCAGGAAATCCGGTGTTCACGCGGAAAGATAGTGATGCTGATTTTGCCTACTTACGCCCAAGTGAATACGAACAAGTAGCCAGTAAACTTCGCACAGATTTACTTGCACGAATCTACCCGGTCAGTTCTGGTGTATCCGTAGCACAGTTCCCCGATGGAGAGAATCCAGCAGAGGGAACTGCGCTTACTGAGTACAAATTCACCGGATCTGCTGGTGAGGGGGCTGCTTCACAGCACGTGTTGTGGGATCTTATTGATTCGTTGGACCGCGATGTCGGTCAGCTACAGTTTTGTGGGCTAGTGCCTGTACTCAATCAGATTGATCAGAATGCGCTTTCAGTACTCCAGTCGGCCGATGTGGATATGACAGATAGACTCGTATCTGGGGATCTACCAGCGACCGATCAGCGGCTCCGAGCTCTGCAGACGCTTTGGAGTGACGGAATACATTATTTATATCTTATTGACACAAATGGTAAGCCACTGTTCTTACGAGAGTCACCGCGGAACGATTATTTATATATCTCCGACAGTGAATATCAAATCATCGAGAATAGTAACCCCGGTATGCTACGGCGATCTTATCGGTGGTGACTCAGTTAGCTACCACCTGTCTATGAATTTTGATTTATACGCCTGTTATGACTGTCTATATAAACGACTGTACGTGTGCTCAAACAGCACAACATTCTCAGAAGGAACTGCCAAGAGAGAAGGCGTCCACCTCGGGGTCATCCTCCAGATGTGGACGAGAAACTCACAGACTGAGGAGCGCCGCCGCTCACAGCGGCAGCGCTCCAGTCGCCGTGAGACGAACACAACCGTAGGTTCGCAGCGACGTGTTCCATCACGTGCGGATCGTGCGAACCGCTTCTGGCACGCCACCACCCAGGGGGTGGCGCTGCTGGAACCACTCGACCAGCACATACCCGATCAACGTACAGAAGAGTGCGAAGAGGATGTCATTCAGCGATTGCGAGTGACAATCCTCGATGTTTGCACTGTTTCAGTTCACGAAAGAGGATCTCGATCATGGTTCGAAGCGTGTAGATGCTCATGACTTCCACAGGAGCGTATCCTGACGACAACGTCGTCAGATACGCGAGTTCTTCGCCGGTCTCGGCAAGCTCAATTCGTTCATCGCAGATATGTCGTGCCCCCTGATCGTCGGTGATTTCGATGTCTTGGACGTGCTCTAAGACGTCGACCCGTGCGTCCGTCTGGAGCAGGCAGATGAAGTCCTTGTCCTGCTCCTTGAGCGAGCAGAACCGCTCGTAATCGAGGTAGCCGCGATCGAAGACGTGAATTGGCGAGTCGAGGTCTGCAGAGACCTCGACATCGCTCTGGAGATGGTCGAACTGTGTTGGCTCCTGCATCACACCTGGCGTGATGGTAACGCCAACCGGGTGCTTGGCGTCACCGTCAACACGGGCAGCGGGATTGAGGTGAAGACCCTTCTCCCCTGGCTGAATTACACGCTTCATAGCCCACATGCACATTGATATTCGCCCCTGTGCTAGATCTGAGCAGATGCAGACGTTCGCCCTTCAAGCCAAATTTCGCGATTTAGAAGATGGTACACTCTCAGACTTACTCTAACCTACAGCCCCATTCGCTCTGCGTAACTGGAGTTCTCTCAGAAGGTCAGTACGTGGCTGCTGACCCGTCCGGAGTCGCGGAATCCATCGTTTTTCACGCGGAGACGCTCTGTGAGCGCGAAGACCACCTCTGGGACGTCATCCACGAGCTCTCGATTCCCGTGGAACAACTGGAAGACGCACGCGACCAGAACCGCGTCACCTATGGTACTGACGAGATGTTCCGAGCGCTGTTGTTCATGGGGACTCGCGGGATTTCCCAGAACGAACTCGCGGCCAGATTAGGACAGAGTTCGAGTCTGGTCAAAAGCTTTCACCTCAACATCACCGATTTCTCGAATACTCCGACCCAGCAACAGCTCTCGTACACGCACGCGCAGTTCAGTGAGGACACGCAAGAGGTTCTGAACAGAACTGTCGCTGGTGTTCGACAGGCCGCGCTCAATCACGGCGTAATCACAGAGGGGCTGGTTCCGACCGTTCCGACCGAGCCTGAGGAGGAGAATTCGAAGAGCGAGAATGAGTACAAGAAGGAGAAAGCCCAGAAGACACTGACGCTCGCTCGGAAACACGTCCTTCCTGAGTTCGATACCACCGAGCAGCCCACAAGACCTACTCCGACGAGGTGATACTCGACATGTCCGCGCGGATCCGTGCGAACAAAGGAAGTGCTCACGCGGAATCGGAGTACGGCTGGCTCACAGACGACGACCTCATCTGCGACGACTCGACGTTCCTGCGAGCGATCAAGAAGATTGCGACGCCCGACGAGTCGGATAGTCAGCTTACGTTCGAGGACTTCACGGACGACGACTTGATGTCGGAAATCGACCGGGTTCGAGACGCGATCATGACGGCGTTCGACGCCGCGACAGACAACATCAGCAACTCGATTCGCGGTCAGAACCCCTTCGACTCGCGCGAGAACGTTGCAGCGATCGACATCACGACTGAGCAGTTCCACGTCTGGCCGTGGGAAGACAAGGAAGCGGGCATCACGAAGCCGGACTACCCGAAGATGGTGAGCGGGTACAAAGAGGACAAGGAGTACAAGCACGGCTACAAGTACGCGACAATCACACTGGTCGGTGATCACGCACCGATTGTTCTCGGCATCGAGCCGGTGAAAGAGGATTCTGCGTGGGAACCCGACGACTCGCCATCGTACTCGAAACCCTCCTTGAGACGGTCAGCACCGAGGCCAGTCGCGTTCCGGTTGAGGCCTTCCGTGGCGCTTTCGGACCGCGAACTATCCGTGATGGACGGGTGACCGTCGAGATGTCCCCCGCGAGTCTGGTGACGTTCTACTTTAATCCAGCAGTTGTTGCCGATGACTCGGAGATCGCGGCGGCCGTTCGTGGGACCGATGGGCTTGAGGCGACGGCCGATGCTCTTAGACACCGGGGGCTCCAAACGGAGTTCGAAACCGAGCGCGAGCGCCTCAAGGCGGGCCGTGATGTCCCCTACGATCCAACCGTGGAGTGAGTCCTGTGGCTAACCACAATGCTGTTCAGGTAATCGCTCATCGCGGGTGTGCGGCGCAGTTCCCCGAGAATACCATCACGGCCGTTAGGGCGGTTGCGCCGCATGTCGACATGGTTGAACTCGATGTCCGCCAGTGTGCCAGTGGCGAGGTGGTGGTCGTCCACGATGATCACCTCGGCCAGCTCGCTGGCGTTGACCGACGTGTCTCCGAGACGGACTGGTCCACGCTGCGGTCGCTGACGGTGCTCGACTCCGGGGAGTCCATTCCGCGGCTCTCGACGGTGTTCGAGGCGCTTCCGGCGGACACCGGTGTCAATATCGAACTCAAGACCGCCGACGCGGCCTCGGCCGTCTTAGAGATTGCGGCGGCGGATTCCCACCGGACGCTGTTCTCGTCGTTCGATCCGGCCGCGTTGGCGACGCTCCAGGATGAGGCTCCCGAGAGTGCCCGCGCTTTGCTGGTGCCTCCGCCGGAGACCGCCGTTGAGACGGCTGCATCCGGAACCGTCGTGGCCGACACGGTTGCTGCTGTCCTTGATCGGGCCGATGCACTGGGGTGTGAGGCGGTCCACCCGCAGTACGACTGGTGTCTACAGACACGCCTCGTTGAGCGGGCTCACGACCGCGGACTCGCGGTTAATGCCTGGACGTTCGATGCGGCCGATCCGATCGACGCCTGCATTGACGCGGGCGTCGACGGTGTGATTGTCGATCGATACGACCTCGTCTGAGGTGTCGGCAGGACGGGTCGTGGGTCCGACATTGATACGCCCCGGCGGCCAACGTGTCGGTGATGACGATCGCAACAGACGTCACCGACCTGATCGGCGAGACGCCGCTTCTCCGGGTCGAAGGGTTTGCCCCAAATCTGGTGGTCAAACTCGAGTCGTTCAACCCCTACTCGGTGAAGGACCGAATCGCCCGGTCAATGATCGAGACGGCCGAGGCGGACGGATCGATTGACGCCGACACGACTGTGATCGAGCCGACGAGCGGCAACACCGGTATCGGTCTCGCAACGGTCTGTGCAGCGAAGGGCTACGAGCTGGTGTTGACGATGCCCGAGTCGATGAGCCAGGAGCGCCGCCGGCTCCTGCGGGCGCTCGGTGCCGAGATTGAACTCACGCCTGCCGATGAGGGCATGAGTGGCGCGATCGCACGCGCCGAGGCGCTTCGCGACGAGCTTGACAACACGTTTGTTCCCGGGCAGTTCGAGAATCCCGCTAACGCCGTTGCCCACCGCGAGACGACCGGCCCGGAACTGTACGAGGCGACCGACGGCGAGCTTGAGACGTTTGTCGCCGGTGTCGGCACCGGCGGAACGGTCACCGGCGTTGGCCAGTACTTCGAGGAGGATCGCGATACCGACTTGGAGGTCATCGGTGTCGAGCCTGCGGAGTCAGCGGTACTATCCGGTGCGGAGCCCGGCAGCCACGGCATCCAGGGCATCGGCGCCGGGTTCGTGCCGGGCGTGCTCGAACGCGACCGACTGGATGCGGTGCGAACAGTCACCTACGAGGATGCTGTCACTGCGACCCGCCGTCTTGCCGAGGAGGAGGGCATCGCCGGTGGCATCTCGACCGGAGCGAACCTCCACGTGGCCGCCGAGGTGGCGGCCGAACGCGAGGGGCTGGTCGCGACGATTGTTTGTGATCCTGGCGAGCGGTACCTCTCGACGGATCTGTACGCGTGATCTGCTTTCAGAGGTGATGCCAATCAGTTCATTGGTCGATCATCGACCATCGACACACGCGTGGATGTCGGTAAGTGACTGCATCTCGAAGACGGCATAGGAGGGATCAACGGCCTCATAAATAGGCTTGTATGCCGCAAGCGGGTCGTGGGTGTCCGCCTCGCCATCGTTGTCATGGAGATGCAACACCTCGATGCGACCGCCAAGGCGGTCAACAAACGCCTGCCAGTCGTGGTTGCTCACTCTCGCATGGCCAATATCAAGCGTGACTCGGAGGGTCTCCGAGTCGGCTCCAATCTGTGTGAGGGTGTTCGCCAAGGCGGCTGGCGAGGTAGTATGTCGCTCGTCCGTTGCTGACCATGGTTGGTTTTCCAGACACAGTGGCACGTCAACCGTGGCTGCGTGGGCGGCACACGCCTTGAGCGATCTGATTGCGTTCCGATGGGCCTTCTTGCGCACTCGATCCGGGTATCGTTTGGGAACGGATCCTCCATGGATGACGACCGCCTCAGCGCCCATCGTCGCGGCATCGTTGAGGGTGTCGATCACCATCGTCTCGGCTGCCGCTCGAGCGTTATCGTTGAAACTCCCGACGTTACAGTCCCGAAACGGTGCGTGGAGCGTACAACTCATATCTGCCGCCTCAAGGATCGTCGCAATCTCCGCAGGTGGCGGTGCTTCCGGTGGTGCCTGGAGATACTCGCGTTTGAACTCGACGTGGTCAAGCCCCAGTTCACTGACAAACGCGACAAACTCACGGACGGTCTGGTTGAACCGCAGATCGGCCGCGGCACCGAGTCGACCGGTCATGTTCGAAGCCGGTACGTCTCTTTGCCGGCCACGAATGCCCGGTGAACCGTCGGTGGGGCCTGGTCATCGACCACGATCAGATCCGCCCGAGCGCCGGGTTCGATCCGTCCCCGATCGGTCAGCCCGACGGCGTCAGCCGGGGCGGCGGTAACGCGACGAACCCGTCGCGGTAGCGGTTCTCCCGTGTCAACAAATGCCGCACGTAGTAACGACGGAGGATGGTAGTCAACCAGCAGAATATCGACGGTATCGGCGTCGATCGCGTCAGCGGTCGCAAGGTTGTCGCGCTGGCTACCACCACGAACGAGATTGGGCGCGCCCATCGCAGTGGTCATCTCGGTCGTTGCAGCAGCCTCGGCGGCGGCAATTGTCACCGGGTATTCACAGATATCAACCCCGCGGTCGGCCATCCGTCGGATCTCTGTAGCCGTCTCGTTGTCGTGTGAGGCCACCGGGATGTCGGCTGCGTGAGCAGCGTCAATGACCCGATCGGCACGGGCGTCAAGCGTCGCCTGATCGATTGACCGAGTGCGCTCCCAGCGCTCGCGGGCGGTGGGCCGTGGTGCTGAGGACTGCTCGGCGAACCATTCCTTAAAGTTGTCAAAGTTGCGGTACTGCCCCTGACCTGGAATATGTGTCATGACCGACGCCAGGTCAACCACACCGCGGTCAAGCGCGTTGACGACGGCATCAACCGCGTCGGCGTTGGTCAACTCACAGCGGGCGTGAAACCGATGGTCAATCGCTCCGGCGGTGAAGCGATCGATTCGGTCTGCTAGCCGGGTGGCGAGTTCGACCGATCGATCGTCTTCCGGTCGGTCGGTAAAGGAGACAGCGTGAAACTTCGTGGTAATTCCCGCGGTGACATTCGCGCGGTCGACTGATCGGAACGCAACGGCAGAGTCGACCTGCACACCGCTACGTGGATAGACGTGATCCTCAATGTCGTCGCCGTGGAGATCGATGAGCCCAGGTAACACCAGTCGCCCTTCGGCATCGATGTGTTGGTCCGGAGTTCCGTCGGTCTCCGTGCCGATGGCAGCGATTCGGCCTGCCTTGATGTGGACGCCACCCTCACGGACCGCTTCCGGTGTGACGATACGGGCGTTTTCGATCCGGATATTCGATGCCGTTGCGGCGACATCGCGGTCAGCTGAACTCATGTCTGTGCCTCCTGTGTGTAGGCCTCAGCGTCAACGATTCCCTCAAGCCGACCATCATCAAGAATGGCGACGCGGTCGGCCAGCGCGTCGATAACATCGGCATTGTGGAAGACGCCGATCGCGGTTGTCGTCTCGTTGAGGTGCGACCGGAGTAGATCGATCGCGAGCGACCGGGTCTCTGGGTCAAGCGCACTAGTTGGTTCATCGAGCAACAGCAACCGTGGAGAGGGAGCGACTGCCCGTGCGAGGTTGACCCGCTGGCGCTCGCCACCAGAGAACGTCGCCGGATAGGCTTCGAAGAGATCCGCGGGAAGTCCTAGTGTCTCAAGCAGGTTGCTGGCCCGCTCACGGGCTTTTGAGGCGGATATCCCACGTTCGCGTAGCGGTCGGGCGACGACATCTACTGCTGGAACGCGCGGGATTTCATCAAGAAACTGTGAGACGTAGCCCATCTCCGACCGGCGCAAAGCGAGAATCTCGCGCTCTGAGCAGCCGGCGAGATCAACCGTTCCGTCGGTCGACTCATAGAGCACTCGTCCACTGGTGGGCTCGTAGGTGCGGTAGATGCTCTTGAGCAGCGAGGATTTGCCCGAGCCGGACTCGCCGACGATGGCGAGAAACTCCCCGTCTGCGACGCTGAAGCTCACGTCTTCAAAGCCGACGATCCGCTGATTATTGAGAACGTGCATCCGAAACGTCTTCGAGAGTGACGTGACTGTCAGTACCATGTTCAGATCACCGAGTTGATGAGTTCCTGGGTGTACTCGTGGTGGGGGTCTTCCATGATGCGATCGGTGAGGCCGGACTCGATTACCCGACCGTGGCGCATGACGAGCGTGCGATCGGCGAGTAGTCGAACAACGGCGAGATCATGCGAGACAACGATCGTTGCGATATCCTGTTCGCGTTGAATCCGCCGAAACACGTCGAGGACCTTGGCCTGAACACTCACGTCGAGACCTGTTGTCGGCTCATCGAGAACGATCAGATCCGGCTCGGTCGCCAGTGCCTTGGCGATCTGGACCCGGCGTTGCATCCCACCAGAATAGGTTCTGGCGGCGTCATCCATCCGGCCGACCGGGACCTCTGTCTCTTCGAAGAGCTCCCGTACGCGGTCGCGAATCCGGGCGTACCGGCGCCAGCCGGCGGCCAGGAGTTCTTCGGCGACATTGCCCCCTCCGCTGAACTCAAGACCGAGACCGTCACGAACGTGCTGGTGGACTAGACCAACGTGCTGGTTGCGGAGTTCGACCCGCTCCTGGTAACTCGCATCAAGCAGATTGCCGTCGTAGCCGTCGATCCGGACGGTTCCGGTGTCGGCCTCGCGGTCAAGTGCGATGACCTCCGCAAGGCTGGACTTGCCAGAGCCGGACTCGCCGACGATGCCAAGCACCTCGCCCTCGTTGACCTCGAAGGAGACATCAGCACACGCGACGACGGTCCCGCAGTGGGGACATTGATTTGTCCCGGCACTATCACCGGTTGCTTCGAGACAACGGGAACACCCGTCGCCGTAGCGCTTCGTCACGCCCTCAACGCTGAGGAGACTCATGCGTCCTCACCCCCGGTTGCCGTTCCAGGCCCCCACGCGTGGACTCCATCGCAGTGGTGATCGTGCGCGAGGTCGGGGTTCTCCTGGCGTTTGGCGCAGAAACTTGTGTCGTTGCAAACGTACCGGGTCGTGCCGTCATCGTCGGTGACCTCGGTCCGGTAGGTGTCCGTACTCCCGCAGGCCGCACAGGGCTCCTCAAAACGTTCAACCTGGAACGCCCGATCTTCGAAGGCTAGCGGCTCAACGTCGGTGTGTGGCGGAACGGCGTATATCCGGGCTTCACGGCCGGCAGCAAACAGAAACAGTGTATCGGCGTTATCGAGTTTGGGGGTATCCCACCGTGGGATCGGTGAGGGACTCATCAGATACCGGTCGTTAACCAGCACCGGGTACGCAGCGCTGATCTGGATTTCCCCCCACTCGACAACGCTCTCATAGAGGTGGACCCACATCTTCGAGTAGTTCTTGTGGGCGTGTCGGCGGCGATTGCGGTCGTCACTCCCGTCAACCTTCCGTAGCGGATCGGTCGTCGGAACCTGCAATACCAGGATCTGGTCGTCGGTCAGTACTTCCTCGGGGATTCGGTGGCGGGTCTGGATCACCGACGCTGTCGTCGTGTCGGTCGTTGTCGCGACGTCAGCGGTTCGCTCGGCCAGCCGACGGATGTTCGCGGCGTTGACACTCTCGTCAGCCCCCTGATCGATCACCTTGAACGTATCCTCGGGACCAAGCAACGAGAGAGAGGTCTGGATGCCCCCTGTGCCCCATCCCCGGGCCAGTGGCATTGGCCGTGAAGCAAACGGCACCTGGTGGCCAGGAATGGCGATAGCCTTCAGGACTGCCCGCCGGACCTCTCGCTTGGTGTGCTTGTCGAGGTAGGCATAGTTGTAGCCGTCGAGCCCGGCTGTCTCCGCGTCGGTGACGAGTTCGTCGACCGTGTTCGCGTCAGTCATCGGCGGTCACCTCCGCAGGTGTCGACTCCTCACGGTCGCGTAGCGCCCGGATCCGGTCAAGCGTACTCTGGAACGTTACGTAGTGCGGCAGCTTGAGGTGTTCAATGAACCCGAAGGAGTCGATCCCATCGACGATGTCAAGCACGAACTCGGCGTCCTCGGCCGGCTCATCCCCACCGAGTGCGATTGAGGCGTCGAGGATGGACATTCCAATGGACTTGCGCTCGTTGCGCCCGAAGGTCAGCCCGTAGCCAAAGGCGAACCGTGGGTCATCGCGCTTGGCGTAGACCGGCACCACCGCCTCGGTCTCGGTCACCTCGATGCTGGTAACAGCAACCGGATCACCTGTGTAGGGGTGTTTGATCCTGACCGGCAGGCGACCGACCCGAACCTCCGCAAGCGTGGGGTGAACACGTCCGTAACCACGCAACGCGCTGTAGCCCAATGCGGTAATTGCGCCGGTTTCACCGCGTGCAAGTTCCTGAAGGACACCCGCCCGGGGGGCAGGGAACAACACCGGTTCGCGGGTCGTGTCGATCGGATCGGCCGTCGTTTCCACGGGCTCGGTGAGAATCCCCTCCTCGCGGAGCAGGGTAATCACGTTCCGGAGCCGCTCGGGTGACTCGTCCGCGTCAAGCTCCCAGTCGGCCGTCGGGTCCGCCTCCTCTTCGAGTGCAAAATCCAGCAGCCGCTGAGTGTAGTCCTTGGTCGCGCCGAGGATTTGTCCACCAGGGATATCCTTATACGCCGGCGACACCCGCCGGGTGGCAAACATCTCTGCCGGCGCGACGGCCTCGGCGTAGCCCCACCGCTCAAGCGTTGATCGATAAGCCCGCAACAAAAAGGCTGCTTCGGTGGTATCACCCTGCGCCTGGACGACTGCCCGGGCGGCGAGCTGTGGGGCGAACAGCCCCGCTTCACCGGTAATCTGTCCGACTAGTCGGCCCAGTTGCCCCTCAATCTGATTGATTGTGAGTGGATCCTCGGGCCCTTCGATACGGCGTTTCTCGAAGAGGTCTTCGGCACGTTTGATGACCTCCTCACCCGCTTTGACGGCGACGTATCCCATCTACAGCACCTCCAGTGTGGTCGATCGGGGAATGGCGGTGACGGTCTCCTCGGCGGCAATCACTACGTCGAGACCGCGCGGGAACGCCGTGTTGACGTCGGCAATCGTCCGAAGGATGTCCGGCGGGATGCCATCAACGCCGATGACCCGCCTGTCTGGGACCCCAGGACCGCACACCTTGATGTTGGTATCGTCGGATCGGGCCGTCTCATGGATCGCCTCAACGCGATAGATGACCGTCGCACCATCGCTCGGTTCCTTGAGCGTTCCCTGATTGGCGTCATCGAGAGACACAGCCCGTTGGTTACCGAGATGGATGATGTCGGCCTCGTCAATAGGGGCCGCCGTGAGTCGATTGGCGGCCGCAAGTGCGGAGCTGAGCGACTCGTCGGCCGTGTGGAAGGTCACCTCGTTGTCGACAAGTGTGATCACCACGGCGTGATCGGCCGGCCCCGCCGGAACAGTGTGGATGGTTCCGGGCCGAGACATCGCGTCGACCATGGCCCGGAAGGTCTGTTGGGTATCGGCGACAGGATCAAAGCCCAGGGCTCTCATTCCTCGCCCTCCATTGATGAGAACTCGACTGTTGTCGCCTGACTCTCGGCCCACTCCTGGCGACGGCGCTGGCGGTAGTCAGCAGCAGCGGCTTCGAGATCCGTTGCAATCGCCGTGGACCGTGGGTGCTCGGCGGCAACGGCGGCGTCGACGATAGCCCCGGCGACCGCCTTGGCCTCGGCCTTCCCAGCAACCATCGCGAACCCCTTTGCGTCAGCAACACGCGCCTCTGCGGCCGTCGTGAGGACCTCGCCGAGGTTGAACGGCTGCTCGTTGACAGGCTCAGTCACCTGTTGCATCACGAGCTGTGGCGTCGGCGCCTGGAGGATCTCGACGGGTGTCGAGCTCTCAAGGACAGCCTCGGCGTGCTCAACGAGCGTTGCCTCCTGACAGGCACTGATCATCTCGAAGCGGTCGTTTCGGTCGGAGACGGTCGCGTCGTCCATCCGTACACCCCGAGGTCATCGAAGGTCAGGTTAAGCCTTCGCTGGGTAGTAAACAGTCTGAATACCAAGTGCGGGTCTCTGACCCTCTGTGTTCGCTCCCGTCCAGACGCATTGTTACAGGTATATACTGACCCACCCTTCGGGCACGACTCTATACTGATATACAGTGCTCTGCACCGCGTGAGATCGGTCGGGGGTCGCGTTTCAATTAGCCATCGAGGTGTTGACCGTCCGAACTCTATGGAGCCAAGGGTTATTCCACCCTCTTTGGATGTTCGAGGTGATGGTGGATCCCACAAACGGCGGTGGTTCCGGCATAGATGATCGATCGACCCGTACAAACGACATCTGCACCACCCGTCGAGGAGCACTTGCCGGTGCAGCAGGCATTTCGTTAGCCGGATTGGCGGGCTGTTCGGGGGTCTCAGGCGGCGGCGGTAGTGATGCCGAACAGATTACGATGCTGTTGACCCCTGGGACGCCATCGGATGCCCGGCGGCGGTACCAACCACTGCACAACCTCATCGAGGGGGAGGTTGACGGGGTCAGTGTCGAGATGCGCGTTCCACAGAACTACGCTGCCATCCGTCCGGCGCTTGAGTCAGAGCAGGCGGAGATCGGCATGGACGATGTGACGCTGATCTCCAACCCCGACCTGATGGACGTCTATGGCACGACCGTCACCGGCGGGTCGGCGTTTTACTTCTCGATGATGGTTACCAACCCGGACTCGGACATCAACGAACGGACCGACATTGAGGGAAAAGAGATGGCGTTTGCGGACCGGTTGAGTACGAGCGGATCGATCTTTGCCCTCTACGCGCTCAAGGAGGCCGGTCTCGACATCGGTGGCGCACCCGACGAGGATCCGGTTGACTTCTCGGGCACGTGGACCGACCACAATCAGGCCCTGATTCGACTCGGTGACAACGAGGCCGACGCAGCGACAACCTGGGGTGGCAACGGAATCCCTCACCTCCCGGAGGGAACAGAGGTGCCAGATCGCGTTCAGGACAAAAGCTCGTTCCTCGACACGATGGGGACCGAAGAGCCCCAATTCAGACCGTTCTGGTGGTCATTCCCGATCCCCAAGCAACCGATGTACGCCCGGAAGACCTGGGAGTCCGATAAGAAAGCCGAGATTGGTGAGGTCCTCCGTAGCTCGACGAAAGAGCAGATTCAGCAGTACTACCCCGACGACTACAACGAGGAGGAGTTGCCGTTTACGACGCTACGTGACACCTCGATGGACGACTACGAACCGGTGATCATGCGACTGAACGATATCGGGATCGATCTCGCAGAATAACACGTCCGCTCCTATCATGAGCACGATCAAGGTCGACAATCTGACCAAACGATACGGCGATGTAACGGCAATCGAAGACATCTCATTCGAGATTAACGACGAGTTTGTCGTCCTGCTCGGCGAGTCGGGTGCAGGCAAGTCAACGCTGTTGCGGTGCATCAACGGCTTGACTGAGCCCACCAGCGGAGCTGTGTACCTTGATGATGAGCCTATCACAGGCTCACAGCCCGAGGTCGGGATGATCTTCCAGCAGCATAATCTCGTTGAGGGGGTCTCGGCGTATTTGAACGCACTCAACGGTGCCCTTGAGCGGTGCTCAACCGTCGAGAGCATCTTCCAGTGGCAGAGTCGCGAGGACAAGCGACAGGCACTTGAGGCGCTTGAGACCGTCGGTTTGCTCGAGGAAGCCCATCAGCGAGTCTCGCAGATGAGCGGGGGTCAACAGCAGCGAGTCGGCATTGCGCGGGCGCTTGTACAGAACCCGCGCCTGCTACTTGCCGATGAACCGGTTGCTAGCCTCGATCCGTCGAGTGCTGAGACCGTCATGGCTTACCTGAAGAAGGCAGCAGAGGCTCACAACCTCTCGGCGCTCGTGAGCCTTCATCAGGTCAACATTGCGGCATACTTCGGTGATCGGTTTATTGGCTTGCGCGACGGCCAGTTACTCTTTGATGTTCACCGAGAGAACCTCTCGAATGATCTTGTAGACGAACTCTACGGAAGCGTTGAGACCGTCGGAATCGCCGAGACCGCAGAGCGACCCGAGCCACCTGAGCACGAAACCCTACAGGAACGCACCCAGAGGGCCGAAGTGTGAGCGTCGAAGGCCCCGACAAGCAGCGGCTCAAGGAGTACTTCGGTCTCAAGGAAGTCGGCGACTCGTCGGTTGATCAGAAGCTCACGGAACTCAAACGTCGGAAAACCCGCCGACGAGCGATGACCGTTCTTGGTATCATCGTCACGGCGGTTCTGTTTTATATGAGTCTGATTGTCGTTGATTTCTCGTTGACCGAGCTCTACAAGCAGGTTCCCCAATTCACAGAGGCGCTCGGTGATTATTTCCCGCCGACGACCTACTATCTCTTCGGCCTTCCAATCCCGTTCGTTGACCTCGGCCAGTACTGGGCGTTCATGATGGAGGAGAACCTCATCCTCCGGATTGAGTCCGGCGGACCGCTGGGGGTCAACATCATCTGGGGGGCGACGTTCGTAACCATAGCGGTCGCCTTCGCCGGTACGGTGCTTGGTCTACCGGGGGCGTTGCTCTTTGGTATCATGGCCAGCGAGCGGGTGATTCCCTATCCGTTCAATTTCATTTTTCGGGCGACGATGAGTCTAATCCGGGCCATCCCGGGACTGGTCTGGTTTCTAATTTTGATCCCGCTCGGTGGCGTGACGCCTTTCACCGGCGTGCTTGCGATCATGGTCGATACAATCGGCTATCTCGGTCGGCTCTTCACCGACGAACTTGAGGAGATTGCCGACGGGCCGATTGAAGGGATCCGCAGCACGGGCGCCAACGATACACAGGTTATCTCCTTTGGCATGTTGAGTCAGGTGTTCCGGCAGTTCATCGCGTGGATCGCCTTTGACCTCGAACACAACGTCCGGGCGGCAATCGGACTGGGTCTTATCGGTGGCGGTGGACTTGGTCTTGAACTCTATGTCCAGCGTCAGACCTTCCACTACGGAAACATGATGGCGTGTATCATCCTCATCTTCCTGCTGGCCGGTTCGGTCGAACTCATCAGCCAGCGGGTCCGATCGTACCTCCGTGAGGGCGAAGTCGACAACCGTGCTGGCGTGCTTGAAGCATTCGTAACTGCCCCGAAGAAGATCGTCGCCTCCACGTTAGGGCGACGACGTCGATAGATGTACTTCGAAGAGTACGGTCCAGACTACACACGAACGCTTTCGGAGGTGCCGACGCTCCATGATCCGGTGCGGATCACCGACAGTGACCTCGGCCCTTGGACGGAGGTCCACCAGCACGCCCGGTTGCACGATGCAACGGTCGGAGCGTACACCTACCTCATGGAACGAGTGCAACTCGACCATACCACCGTCGGGAAGTTCGCCAGTGTGGCCTCCGACGTCCGCCTGGGGCCGTCGAACCATCCCATCGAGCGGCCGACGTCGCACCACTTCACCTATCGCGGCGAGCGGTACGACCTCGGGCCGGACGACGAGTCGGTCTTCAGGTGGCGCCGCGGAGATCCTGTCGAGGTGGGCCACGACGTCTGGATCGGCCACGGAGCGACCGTGCTCCCGGACGTCACCGTCGGCAACGGTGCGGTCGTCGCTGCGGGTGCCGTCGTGACCGACGACGTGGCGCCGTACACCATCGTCGGTGGGGTGCCCGCCGAACCGCTGGGTCGGCGCTTCGACGCCGAGACCGCTGCAGCACTCGAGGAAATCGCGTGGTGGGACTGGTCGCGGGAGGAACTCGAGGCCGCCTTCACGGACTTTCAGAGCGACGTCGAGGCGTTCATCGCCGCCTATCACTAACAGTAGTTGAAAACACGATAATTTTATTCAACAGAGGGTATGTAATTATACGTGGGACGGCCTTGTTGCACGCCCCACACTGAATAAAGAAATCGT
>Ga0207714_1001216_pt1 | contig 16812 bp, 13 predicted proteins | sample PonA232FremontCA_2_FD_187270 | JGI IMG/M metagenome (GOLD analysis project Ga0207714, IMG submission 187270) | Marine sediment microbial community from Fremont, CA, USA - Pond A23 Sediment 2 (SPAdes) | ecosystem: Environmental > Aquatic > Marine > Unclassified | place: USA: Fremont, California...
CAGGGCAGGCTGGTCCGCCTGCTTGCCGGGGATGAAGGCAATGTTATGGCCGTGGGGGACGACGCCCAGTCCATCTACTCCTTTCGGGGAGCCACAGTGGGCAACATCCTCGGCTTCACCGAGGTGTATCCGCAGTGCAGGGTTATCAAGCTGGAGCAGAACTACCGTTCCACCCAACCTATCCTCGGACTGTGTAACCAGATACTGGCCGGGGCCAAGGAAAAATACGACAAGCGGCTATACTCGCGTGATCTGGACGGCCCCAAGCCCCAGCTCCTGTCCCCCTTGAACGACATGACCCAGGCCCGGGTCGCCCTGGACAAGATCCTGGCCCTGCAGCGGGAATACGACCTGCAGGACATGGCAGTGCTCTTCCGCGCGGGATTCCACTCCTATCACCTGGAGGTGCAGTTGAACAAAGCCGGGATATCCTACCAGAAGTTCGGGGGAATGAAGTTCACCGAGGCGGCCCACATCAAGGACGTTCTGGCCCATCTGCGTCTGATCCAGAACCCGGGGGATCTGCCCGCCTGGCAGAGGGTAATGTCCCTTATCCCCAACGTGGGACCCAAGACAAGCGAGCGCCTCTACCACGCCGTGGTGCAGGGAGATAAGGGCTACCTGGAGAAAAAATGCGCCAAGATCGAGGACCTGCGGGATAAGCTCGATCTTCTGGATAGATTCCGCAACAATCCGGATACGCCGTACAATATCCTGGAGACCCTGCTGGAGCACTACCAGCCCCAGCTCAAAAGCAAGTACCCGGACGACCACCCCAAGCGGCAGAACGATCTGGAGCAGCTTTCCCAGATCGCCTCCTCCTACAGCGGCCTGGACCTCTTCCTTACCGACATGAGCCTGGAGCCTCCGGAACAGATGGGCGAGGCGGACCCGTTACAGGACAGGCTCACCCTGTCCACGATCCACTCGGCCAAGGGTCTGGAGTGGTCCGCGGTCATCGTCCTGGACCTGGTGGAGGAGCGCTTTCCTTCCAAACACGCCCTCATGGACGTGGAGGCCATGGAGGAGGAGCGCAGACTGTTCTACGTGGCCTGCACCCGGGCCAAGCACTATCTGGGGCTAAGCGCTCCCCATGCCCTGCACAACCGCTATCAGGGAATAAGCTCGCCTGCCACACCCAGCCCTTTTCTTCAGGAGCTGGACAAGGAGTGCCTGGAAGAGAGTTCCGAAAGCGTCACCGCGGGTATGAGCCCCAAACAGGCGACCGCGGGAGAAAATCCGGGGAGGGGGAAAAAGCAAAATCCCGACACGGAGAGGAACACTGGCGCCGGCGCCGACGGCTACTGCCGACACAAGATCTTCGGCAGGGGCAAGATTGTTCAGTTCATCCCGCCCAACAAATACAAGGTCAGCTTCCCCGGATTCGGGCTCAAGGTGGTCATCGGGGACTACCTTCAGTTCGAGGAATAGGGGGGTTTGGACGAAAACACACTCATCTCCCTCGTTGTTGCGAAATTTTGAAATCCTCATGTATTCGGCATACACTCCGGTTTCAAAATTTCTTGCGCCTCGGATCTGAGCATGTTTTCGTCCAAACCTACGTCTCGTTGAGAAACTGATAAAAAACGAGATTACTCGAGGGAGTCTTCGAGCGGGCGAGAGGAACTCTTTAGCCCTATTCGGAGAGAAGGCGGCAGTCACGGACCTGCAGGTCGATGCCCACCAGGCCGTTGTAGTTGTTCAGGCGCGGGGTAAAGGCGAGACGGACATTCCGGCCGGAGACTTCCGGACCCAGGGTCCCTGCCTGCCGCCAGGCCTTGCCCTGCATGGTCTTTTGGGCCTGCTCGTCACGCAGCTCTAGTGAAACGTGATTTTCCTTGAACACCTTGTGCTGACGCACTAAAAGCGGCTTGGAGCAGAAAACCGGCTCTGGATTGCCCGCCCCGAAGGGCTGCAGCAGCTCCAACTCCTTGACCAGGGTCAGATCCACCCGATCCAGGCCCAGCTCCGCCTCCAGATACAGACTGGGCTCGGGAAGGCTTTCCCCTACTTGGCGCCGCACCGCCCGGGAAAAGCTCTCGCGGAAGACGTCCAGATCCCCTTCCCTCAGACTGAGGCCCGCGGCTTGGGGGTGCCCTCCGAAGCGTACAAGATCCTCTTGGCAATCGCAAAGGCCGCGGAAAAGATCAAATTCATCGATGCTGCGGCCGGAGCCCTTGAGCAGCTCCCCCTCCCGGGAGAGCAGTATAGTGGGCCGATAATAGCGCTCCCGAACGCGGGAGGCCACGATACCTATTATCCCCTCGTGCCACTTCGGGTCATAGAGCACAAGTCCGGGAGAGTCCTTCCATCGCTCCGCTTGCTCCAGGGCCTTTTCCAGGATTGCGTCTTCCTCGTTCCGGCGCTTCCGGTTGTACTGCTCCAGGGTGCCGGCAAGTTCCCTGGCGGTATCCAGATCTTCCGCCAGTAACAGCTCCAAAGCGGTTCCCGGATCGCCCATGCGGCCGGCAGCATTGATGCGCGGGGCAAGGCTGAACCCCACCTGTCCGCTTCCCACTGGCGCGGTAGCAGGCAAACCGCTCACCTCCTTGAGAGCGAAAATGCCCGGCCGTTTAGCCTCCTGCAGAAGGAGCAGGCCGTTCTTGACCAGGATCCTGTTCTCCGCTGTCAGCTCCACTACGTCCGCAACCGTACCCAGAGCGACCAGATCCAGATATTCCCGAATGTCTACGGGTTCGCCGGGGAGCTTGCGGTTGAGTGCAGCCATGAGCAGAAAGGCTACCCCTACTCCAGCAGCGCCAGTGTAAACCTCCTTTCCCAGCTTGGGATTGACCACCGCCCGGGCACAGGGCAGCTCTTCCCCCGCTTGGTGGTGATCCGTAACCACCACAGTCATGCCCAGCTGTCGGGCCCGCTCCACGCCATCCACATCGGAAACCCCACAATCCACAGTGAGAAGGCAACCAGCCCCGGAGGCGGCGAGTTGTTCCAGGCCCTCGAAATTAAGTCCATATCCCTCGGTGAGCCTGTGCGGGATGTAGGGCACCGCCTCGTATCCCCGACGGCGGAGAAAATGCAGCACCAGAGCGGTCGCGGTAACCCCGTCCGCGTCGTAGTCCCCCCACACGGCCAGGGTTTTACCCTGGCTTAGTTCCTCGGCCAGGATATCCGCTGCCTGACCCAGCTCAGGCCACTGCTCAATCCTGGGAAGATGGCGCAGGTTGGGGCTAAGAAAGATCTCCATCCAGCGGGGGTCGGTCAGTCCCCTTCGCCAGAGCAGTCGGGCAAGGAAAGAGGAGATGTTCATTTCCCGGGCCCACTTGTCTAGATCAGCTGGCTCGGCTCGGCCGTTGCCCCGTTTGATCCGCCAGCTACAGCTCTGCACCATGGACTCCCGTTACGTACGTGGTATGTTTTCGAGTTTTAAGTATTAAGTGATGCGAGTTACAGGGCTCTTAAAACATCAAACGTGAGACTATTATACAGCCACCAGCTGCTCGTATAGCTCCTGATTGCGTCCGGAGCGGCAGGTTTCGGCCTTGTATACGCAGCGGAGATTGTCGAAAGCCCAGTCCAGATAGTCGTTAACGATCCAGTAGTCGAATCTCGGGGCTTCCCGCATCTCCTGCCGGGCAACCTCCAACCGGTTCGCGATGTCCCCGCCGGGGTCGCTACCCCTGCCGTGCAGCCTATTCTCCAGCTCCTCCAAGGAAGGGGGCAGGATGAAGACGAAAACCCCGCTGCTCAAGCTGGAGCGGAGCTGCCTTGCCCCCTGCACATCGATGTCAAAGACAATATGCCCTCCCCGGCCCAGGATCGCCTCCACACTTTCCAGGGGCGTTCCGTAGAGGTTACCGTGTACCTCGGCCCACTCCGCGAAGTAGCCTTGTTCCATGAGCTCCTGGAAGCGCTGTCTGGAGAGGAAATGGTATTCGCGCCCCTCCTGCTCCCCTGGGCGGGGCTCTCGTGTGGTGCAGGATACGGAGAAGCTGAACTCGGGGAAGGCCTGCAGGAGACGATGAACCAGGGTGCTCTTACCCGCCCCGGAAGGAGCGCTTATGACCAGGGCCAGGCCTTGGGAGAAATCACTCATCGCTTGCTCCTTGAACCGGGAAGCGGCTCCCGATGGTTTCCGGTTGGAGCGCGGAGAGAAAGACGTGGTTAGAGTCCACGAGGATAATGGAGCGGGTCTTGCGGCCCTGGGTGGCGTCCACCAGACGGCCGCTTTCCCGGGCGTCCTCCCGAAGACGCCGCATGGGGGAGGATCCGGGATTGACCACTCCCACTACTCTGCTCGCTACCAGATAGTTGCCGAACCCGATATTCACCAGCGGTTTCTTGGCCATGTTCCCTCCGATTCGACGTGTTGAAAGTGAAAAGTATGAAAGTTGAAAGTTAAAAGTGAAAAGTCGAGATTTGAAGTAAAGAGCTCAAGTGATCAGCGCCAAACCTCAATACGAAACGTAGAGACTACAACGAAGAACGTTGAACGAGGAACGGGGAACGTCGAACGCGGAACCTATTCCAAGTTCTGGGCCTGTTCCCGGCACTTTTCCAGCTCCGTCTTCATGTCCACAATCATCTGGCTCACTTGCGCGTCCTGGGCCTTGTTCCCGCAGGTGTTGGCCTCGCGGAAGCACTCCTGCAGCAGGAAATCCAGTTTCCTGCCCCCTTCCTCTCCCTTGTGCAAAAGCTCTTCCAGGGCGTCCAGATGAGTGCCCAGCCGGGACAGCTCCTCGGAGACGTCCAGCTTGTCCGCCAGAAGTCCCAGCTCCTGGGTAAGCCGCTCCTGGTCCAGCTCTGCGGAGCCGTCCGGAAGGAGGTCCCGCACCCTCTGCTGCAGCTTGGCCAGCTTCTCTCTGGGCAAATCCTCGGTCATGTCCTTTAGATTCCCCAGCTGTCTCCGCATGGTGGCCACCCTTTGCCGCAGCTCAGTCTGCAGGGCCTCTCCCTCCTTGGTACGGGAGGCGTCCCAGTCTTGCAGGGCACGCTGCAGCCCCTTGGTAAGGCGGTCTCCCACATCCGCCTCCCGGGAAAGTCCAGTCTCCTGCCATAGACTGGCCAAGCGCATGATCTGAGTGTAATCCGGAATAAAGGTATGGCCCTTTTTTCGGGCCACGTCTTCCAGCTGCCCTATCATGCTCTCCAGGCCGCTTTGGTCAAGCTGGAGCGGAGATGCTTCTGCGGAGATGATCTGCAGTGTGAGAACCGCCTCCACGCGCCCCCGAACGACGAAGGAGCGCACCTCGCGTTCCCAGACCGGTTCCCAGGTGCTCAGGTACTGGGGCGTCTTGAATCGAAGGCTCAGCTGCTTGGCGTTCACGCTCTTAATCTCCCAGCGCTGGAAGCAGATATCGTCCTGTTCCTGGTACGCCCCGTATCCGGTCATGCTCTTGAGCATAGTTGTGACTCGTGATCCGTTATCCGTGATTCGTGAACCGTGATTTGTGACCGATGAACGGTTACCCCGAAACCCTGAACCCGGAACCCGGAACGGGAAACACTGAACAGGGAACGGGGTACGCTAAACCTACCGAGCCCGCAGCTTGGCCTTGTAGTCGTTCCGTATCCGGCTCAGGATGGCCTGCACCCGTTCGCCTGCGTAGTCGGGATAGGTCCAGGGCAAACTGCGCCAGCCTCCCCTCTGATAGAGAAGCGTAAGGTCGGCCCAAATTCCCCTGCCCAGATAGATGCGGTGGCTGAACTCCTTGCCCGTGGCCAGGACCAGCCGCTCCAGGGAGAGGATACCGGGATCGGCGTTTACCCGCCTTGTTCCGTCCTCCCTCGCGTGCTCCGACTCCAGGTCGTTGAGAAACCATTTTATATCAACCAGCCGCACAGGATCAATCAGGGCCTCAAAGGCCAGTATGCGACGCTGGATGGGGGTGCCCAGCTCCTGGTCGTAGTAGTCCGTCTCGGTGAAGGGAAATGGATCGGATATATAGTCGACTGATCCCATTTCCGCCTCCATGATCCTAAACACTCCAGGCCAAAAGGTGTCCCAGTCGCGTCCGAAGAGCGAAACCACCAGCTGCACCGGATCCGGTTCCGTGGGTTGGCTCATAGCGCCTTCTCCTCGCGCACAAAAATCCCTCCTTCCCTTGGCTCGAGCGGCTGCACCGCGATTAGCTCGCCCTCGCGACCGGGGCCGGGCTCCCCGTCTAGATAACACAGGCTGTAATACTCGCAGCGTCCTGCGGGAGGGTCCCGCTGCTCCAGCACCATACGCAGGCGGCCCACATCTGCCATACGAAGCGCAAAGGCCTTTTGTTTGTCCTGCAAAACACCGCGCAGCTCTTCGCTTCTGCGCTTCTTAACCCCCGGCGCCACTCTCCCGGAAAACCCGGCGGCCCGCGTTCCCGGCCGCGGAGAGAAGGTGAAGACGTGCCCGTAGGTAAAGGGCATCTTTCGGACAAAATCGATGGTTTCCGCGAAGTCCTGCTCCGTCTCTCCCGGGAAGCCGAGCAAAAAGTCGGCTCCCAGGGCAAAATCCGGCCAGATCCGAGTTAGCTCGCGTATAAAGGCGGCCACGTCTCTAGGGCGATAGCGATCACGCCCCATATCTGTCAGGATTCTGGGACTGGCGCTCTGCAGGGACAAATGAAGATGGGGGCAGAGGAGCCCGCTCGCGGCAAGGGTCCTCAGCCCCTTGTCCCCCAGCAGGGAAGGGTCCAGAGAGCTCATTCTGAGCCGGATCCCGCCCCGGCCTTCGTCGATCAGACGGGTTTCGAGCCAGAAGAGAAGATCCCAGAAATCACGCATGCCCTCTCCTGCTGCACAATATTCGCCTAGATTTATCCCGGAAAGCACTAGCTCCCGGTATCCGTGCCGGACAAGGTCAAGGGCCTCGCGGAGCACTTCCTCCGGGGGACGGCTTTTGGACGGTCCTCGGCTAAGGGGAACATAGCAATAGGTGCATCCCGCGGAGCACCCGTCCTGGACCTTGAGCGCGGGCCTAGCCCGTGGGAAGCGGGATATGCCCAAGGGCCACTTCCGCCCTGTCCCAGGGCTCAGCCAGGCCTTGTCCGGTTCGGCGTCTCCCTCAGGCCAGGCAAGGAGATACTGCTTGTTCCGCTGGGGAACCAAGAAACATACTCCGGGCAGGCCTCGCAGCTCCTCGCTGAAACCGGGAACAGCGCATCCGGTGATCACTATTTCGCTCCCGGGGCTCTCCCGATGCAGACTGCGAGCTGCACGGCGCAGATCCCGCACCGCCTTATGGGTCACAGCGCAGCTGTTGATGAGGATCAGATCCGCCTCGGACGCGCTTTCCACCTCGCGCCAGCCCCGCGCCTGCCAAGCCTCGCGTAGGGCCTGGGTCTCGTGCTGGTTGATCTTGCAGCCTTGAGTGAAAAGATAAAAGCACCGCTGATCACTCACTGATGATCCCACCTCCCAAAACGCGACCGTGCTCGCTGTAGAAGGCCATAACTTGGCCCGGTGTGGGAGGCGGAGCAGGCAGGAAAAAGCGCACCTCGGCTAGATCTCCGGAAAGGATCACTTCCGCCTCGCGAGGAATTTGACGATAGTTGCCTTGCACATACACCTTTTCCGGCCAGTCCCGTGGCGGGAGCAAAAGATTCATCTTCCGCACCGAGCATCCGCTAGAGCCAAGCTCGTCCGCCGTGCCCACAACCAGGGTGTTGCTCTCCATGTCCTTGCGCAAAACATACAATGGCTCTCTGTAGGGAATGCCCAGTCCGCGGCGCTGGCCCAGGGTGTAGCGATAGAGGCCGGAGTGCAGCCCAAGTCTGCGACCTGCGCTATCGCGAATCGGTCCCGGTCCGGAGAGCCCTTTCGCCCGCTCCCCAACGAAACGGCGATAGTCGTTGTCCGGAATGAAGCACACCTCCTGGCTCTCCTCGATGGCAGGAGGAGAGCCCACCCTGACATGCAGGGCCTTGCTCGCCTCCTCCTTGCGCCAGCCTCCCAGAGGAAATGCGGCCCTTGCCAGCTGCTCGTTGGTCAGAAGAGACAGAAAATAGCTCTGCTCCTTGCTCGGATCCAGACCGCGGTACAGCGCCGGCCCGGGGTGGAGGCGGGCGTAGTGTCCGGTGGCCAGGATATCGCCTCCGAGCTCCAGCGCCATGTCCAAGAGCAACCCGAACTTGATCCGGCGATTGCACAGGGCGCAAGGATTCGGAGTCACGCCCCTGGCGTAATCCTGTAGAAAGGGAGTGATAATCCGGTGCTCAAAATCCCGGCTGAAGTCGAAAGTGTGCAAGGGCACGTCCAAAAGCGAGCATATCCGGGCCAGCTCTTCCCGCAGAGCGGACTCCCTCTCACCGGGAGCCAGAAAAAAGCCGTGCAGGGCCTCGGGACATGCCCCCTGTTCGCGGAGCAGACACAGGGCCAGGAGGCTGTCCACTCCTCCACTCACGGCTACAAAGGGCCGGGTTCTGCCCTTGCTCAACGTGTACACTCTCCTCCGGGCTCAACGGGACTTACTCATCGACTCCCTGGGGAAAGGGAAGATCCGGCAAAACCCCTTCCAGCACGTGGGCCACTTGAAGGAGCTTTTCCTCACCGAAGGACGGGCCGAAGAGCTGCAACCCTATGGGTAGGCCGGTTTCCGGGCCCAGACCCGCCGGCAGGCTCAAGCCGGGCAGACCTGTCAGGTTCAGGGGATTGGTGAAGATATCCGTCAAGTACATCTGCAGCGGGTCTTCCACTTTTTCCCCCAGCCGGAAGGGAACTCCGGGGGCCGCAGGGGCCAGAAGCAGATCGCAATCCTGCAGGGCCCGCTGATAGTCCTCGCGCACCAGACGCCGGACCTGGGCCGCCTTTTTGTAGTAGGCATCGTAGTATCCCGCGGACAGGACATATGTACCCAGGACGATTCGCCGCTGCACTTCCCTTCCGAATCCCTTGCTCCGGGTGCCGAAGTACATCCGGGTGAGCTCCTTTTCCGAGGTGTCCCGATATCCGTAGCGCACTCCGTCGTAGCGGGCCAGATTGGAGCTCGCCTCTGCCATAACGATGATGTAATAAGCAGCGATCGCGTAGCGGGAATGGGGCAGGGAGACCGGGACCAGCTCCGCACCGAGCTCCTTTGCCTTATGCAAAGCGCTCCGGCACACGTCGTCCACATCGCTTTCCAGGCCCTCGCCCCAATACTCCTCCGGCAGCCCCAGGCGAACACCCTTCAGGTCGCAGCGCTCGCCAAGGGCGGCTATATAGTCGGGAACAGGCTCCGGACTGGATGTGCTGTCCTTTCCGTCCTTGCCCGCGATAACCTGCAACACCCTGGCGGCGTCCTCCACGCTTCGGGCAAAGGGACCGACCTGGTCCAGTGAGGAGCCGTAGGCCACGAGACCGAAGCGGGACACTCGGCCGTAGGTGGGCTTGATCCCTACACAGCCGCAGAATGCCGCAGGCTGCCTGATGGAGCCTCCCGTGTCCGTGCCCAGGGACAAGGGAGTTTGCCCGGCTGCGGTGCTCGCAGCTGAGCCACCGCTGGAGCCTCCAGGAACGCGCTCCGTGTCCCAGGGGTTGCGTGTCAGGGCAAAAGCCGAATTCTCCGTGGAGGACCCCATGGCGAACTCGTCCATGTTGGACTTGGCCAGAATGATCGCCCCGGCACGCTTGAGACGACCCACCGCCTCGGCGTCGTAGAAAGGGACGAAGCTCTCCAACATCCTGGAGGCACAGGTGGTGGGAACATCCTTTGTAGCGAGCACGTCCTTGATAACCACAGGGACCCCCCACAGGGGCCGCTCCGGATCCGGACCGGCTGCGTCCATCTCCCTAGCTCGCTCCAAAGCAGTTTCTCGCTCCATGTGCAAAAGGCAGCCAATATCCGGCTCGGTGGACTCCATCCGTTCCAGGCAGGCGGATACGGCTTGCTCTACGCCCAGCTCCCGGCTCTGCAGCCTGTTGGTCATCTCAGTCAGGCTCATCTGGTAAATCGCCGTCATCGCATCCCCCGCTTTTGTTCAGGATCTAGGACACAGGAATTCAGGAGGCAGAAATGCAGAAGATGGCTCTGCATCCCGACTTCTGTCTCCAGTCTCCCGGCTCCTGACACCTTGTCTCTCGAATCAAACCACTTTGGGAACAAGGAAATACTTCCCGTCGCTGCGCGGTGCGTTGCGCAAGACCTCTTCCCTGCTGCACTCACTCCTGGGCTCGTCCTCCCGATACGGGGTCTCGTGCTCCACCGGGGAATACAGGGGCTCGGTCTGGGAAGTATCCACCTCGTTCAAAATATCCATATAATCCAGGATGTCGGTAAGCTGTCCGGCAAAGCACCCCAAATCGGACTCCCCGATCTCCAGTCTGGCCAAATGGGCGATCTTGGCCACTTCCTCTTTACTGATCCTCATAAGGGTCTCCTTGCTCAATATCAGTTCCTCTCTCTCCCTGGGGCAAAACTTCACTGGGGGGCACGGTTCCATTCGCCTCCCCGGCTGTGGCATTTTTCGCACCTCGGGCATGAAGGCGCTTGCGCTTCGCCTCCCGGGCCTTTTCCAGCCGAGTCCGCAGCTTCTCGGGCCGAACCCGCTTTACACCGTCCGATGCAGGCCGAAGGACAAAAAGGTCCTGTCTGGCCTTACCGTGCTTGTTCCAGGAAATAGGTGCAAGTGTCCAGTCGAAGCCGCTCATGCTGGCCAGTTTGCGCGACAGGTCCTCCTCGTCTCCGCCTCCCACCGCGTCCGGACCCAGCTCTGCGGCAAAGCGGACAAAATCGTACCCCAATCCCACCCAGAAGTCGGGTGGCTCTTGCACACTCTGTTCCAGAGCGCTTCGCAAAAGCTCCTGCTGCCGGCCGGGATTGTCCGGCCACCAGGGACTGGCCAACAGGGCTAGGTGAAAATAGCGCATATCCAGCCCGGAGATCCGCTTGATTTCCTGTCCCCACATGGCCGGCCCCAGAAACAAGAGATCCGGTTGATTGAAGTAGAAGAACTCCGGGATGAGGATGCGCGCTCGAGAGAAACTGTCCGGGATGAACACTGCCTGGAAATCAGGCTCCGGGACGAGGGTGGCATTCTGGGTGGCGTTTTGTGCCGCAGCGGTAGAGTTGCGGGCCTGCTGCCTCTCCTTCTCCGCGAAGTCCTCTGGGACCCGCAGAAAATCGGAAACCTTGTCCTCGTAGCTGACTATCTGCTGCGGGTTGTAGTAGTCCAGCCCGTTGAATTCCGCCTCTCTTTCCACAGTGGCGTTCCAGAAGGCGCGGCTCATGGAACGACCGAAGGAACTCTTGGGGTACAGGGCCCCGTAACTGGAAATATCCAGCGTTTCGCGGCAGATTTGGAGCAGGGCATTGACTTGGTCCTTGCGGCCGGGAAAGAAGCGGTAGGCGTCCTCGCCCTCTATGCCACGGTTCAAAGCAGAGCGGAAAGTAAAAAAGGCAAGATCCTCGTGCAGCCCGGCCTGGTAAATCTTCTCCCAGCTTTGGCTCCGGATGGGGCCGCCGACTAGGGAGAAGGACGGCGGAAGCTCCTCCAACCGATCCAGCCAGTCGCTCTCCTGAGTGTTGATCACCCTCAGCCGGAGGGGAAGACCCTCTCGAGTCATGCGCCACTGTGCCGCGTCCGCGCCGCGAACGATCTTCCACCCGATATCTTCGTATCCCCCGCTTAAGGGTAGTAGGAGGGCAATTCCCTGGACGGGACGTCCGTGCTCTTCCTCCAGTTTGCGAAGCTCCTTCCTGAGACTGGACCGCAAGAAAGAGTCCGCATCTTTCAGGACCTTGGCCAAATCGTTCCAGGTCTCATCCCAGTCCGTTTCTCCCTTCTGAAAGTTGTCCAAGGCCTGATTCCAGCGGAGTAGCGTATAGGGAAACGCGGCCGCTTCCTCCGGGGCAGCGGCCTCAAGGGCTTTAGCGCGTTCCTGTCGCGGAATGTCGGGGAATATGTCTTGCAGTAGCTGCTCAACTCGGCGAAATTGCTCTTGTGTCTCCGCAAGCTCATCCAGACGACTCAGCGTCTCCAGAGCCTTTTGATACTCCTCTGTCTCAGTATAGAAGCCGGTCAAGGCCTTTCCTGCCTGAAAAACCAGGGACCAGGAGCGGCCGGGATCCAGCAGCTCGGACAGGTATGAGGCGTAGGCCTCCTCTCCCCGATTGGTCCGGATCAGCCCGGAGCGCACCTTTTGCCAAGCCCAGGTTTCGGGTGCGTCCGGAGCCAGGAGCCGCCACTGCTTCAGGCTGCTTCGGGCCAACTTCGGCTCTTCGCTTTGCAGAGAGCTGCGGGCCAGACCTTTCCAGGCGCGAAGCTGTATCTCGCGGCTTAGGTCTTCTTTCTGGAGGGCCTGAATATACAGCTTCCTGGCCTGATCAAAATTCCCGTTTTTCTGAGCAGTTGCAGCGCGCTGCATCACGCTCGGCTCTGGTTTCTCCGGCGGGACGACCCGCTTTGGGGGTTGACAGGAGGCGAGAAACAGGATTGCGGCGACGAATGCGACCAGGACGCACAAACTTACAAAGTGGTATCTCTTCATGCGGGATTCCCGTGGCGAGGATTGCTAAAAAAAGGTCCGGCTCCACAGATTAGGGAACCGGACCTAGGTATAGAAAGGGGGAGAAGCTCTGTCAAGTCAGCCGTCTCTGTGTGGCAAAGTCAGCTGAACAGTTGGGGACAGGACTAAGCCACCGCAGCTTCAGGATTACTGCTGCTCGGTGTAGTCCGCGTCGACCACATCCTCGTCGCTGCCGGAACTCTGGGACTGTCCGGAACCGGCTGCTCCACCGCCGGCTGCTCCGGCTGCTCCGGCATCGGCTCCGCCCTGACTCTGCTGCTGATAGAGCTGTTCAGCCAGCTTGTGCGAGGCCTGGGACAACTCGTTGGTGGCATTCTTGATGGCCTCCGCGTCTTCTCCCTCCATGGTATTCTTGAGCTCTTGGATCTTGGTCTGAAGCTCCTGGCGAGTGGAATCGTCCAGCTTGTCTCCGAGATCGCTCATGGATTTCTCCGTGCTGTAAATCACGGAATCCGCCTGGTTGCGGGCTTCGATGAGCTCCTTCTTCTTCTCGTCCTCCTGGGCGTGAGCCTCGGCGTCCTTAACCATCTGCTGGATCTCTTCCTCGCTCAGGCCGCTGGAGGGCTGGATGGAAATGGACTGCTCCTTGCCCGTCCCCGTGTCCTTGGCAGAAACGTTAACTAAGCCGTTGGCGTCGATGTCGAAGGTGACCTCGATCTGCGGCACGCCGCGTGGCGCGGGTGGAATGCCCACTAGATCGAACCGGCCGAGGCTCTTGTTGTCCTGGGCCATGGGCCGCTCACCCTGCAGCACATGAATGGAGACCGAGGTTTGATTGTCCGCAGCAGTGGTGAAGGTCTGGCTCTTCTTAGTGGGGATGGTAGTGTTCTTCTCGATGAGCTTGGTGAACACGCCACCCATGGTCTCAATCCCCAAAGAGAGCGGAGTCACGTCGAGCAGGAGCACGTCCTTGACGTCTCCGGCCAGGATGCCGCCCTGTATGGCGGCGCCCATAGCCACCACTTCGTCCGGATTGACGCCCTTGTGCGGCTCCTTGCCGAAGAATTCCTTAACCTTCTGCTGCACCAGGGGCATACGGGTCTGACCGCCGACCAGGATCACTTCGTTGATCTCGGATACGGAAAGGCCGGCATCCTCTAGGGCCTGCTTGCATGGTCCCATGGTCCGATCCACCAGATCGGAGGTCATGGACTCCAGCTGAGCCCGGGAGAGCCTCATGTTCAAGTGCTTGGGCCCGCTCTGGTCCGCGGTTAGGAAGGGAAGATTAATCTCCGTCTCCATGGTGGAGGAGAGCTCCTTCTTGGCGTTCTCCGCGGCCTCCTTGAGGCGCTGCAGGGCCATGCGGTCCTGGCTGACATCCATGCCCGTCTGCTTGTTGAACTCCTGGAGCAGATGGTTCAGCACCGCCTGATCGAAGTCCTCACCGCCGAGGAAGGTGTCGCCGTGGGTGGCCTTGACCTCCACCACGTTGTCCCCGACCTCCAGGATGGATATGTCGAAGGTACCGCCGCCCAGATCGAAGACGGCGATCTTTTCGTTGGTCTGCTTGTCCAGACCGTAGGCCAGGGAGGCAGCTGTGGGCTCGTTGATGATCCGCTTCACCTCAAGGCCGGCTATCCGGCCCGCGTCCTTGGTGGCCTGGCGCTGGTTGTCGTTAAAGTAGGCGGGAACGGTTATTACGGCCTCGTTGACCGTTTCCCCAAGGTAGTCCTCGGCATCTTTCTTCAATTTTTGCAGGATCATGGCCGAGATTTCCGGGGGGCTGTACTGCTTGTCCCCCACCTGGACGTAGGCGTCGTTCTTAGAGCCGGCCACAATCTTGTACGCGGAGCGGTCCTTCCACTTCTGGATCTCGGGTGCGTCGAAGTCACGGCCCATGAGGCGTTTGATGGAGAAAATGGTGTTTTCCGCGTTGGTTACGGCCTGTCGCTTGGCCATCTCTCCCACCAAACGGTCTTTATCAGTAAAGGCAACAATAGACGGCGTGGTCCGATTGCCTTCCGGGGTAGGGACACACTTGGTCTCGTTGCCCTCCTGGACGTAGACGCAGCTGTTGGTTGTCCCCAGGTCTATTCCAATGATTTTACTCATAATACCTCCTTCTTCCGAGATGAAATTTTTAATGTTTTAGCACTCTTCGTGCCCTTAAACCCTTTTTACATCCATAGGGAGATGATCAGCACATTAACTGATGTAAATCGGATTCAGAAACTGTAAAGGGGTGACAAGGGATTAATTTTCACATTCTTTGCTCACGATGACCTTGGCAGGGCGCAAGAGACGATCATTAAGGAGATATCCCGTCTGAATGATCTGGCAGACCATGCCCCGCTCCATGTCCTCGCGCTCTTCCTCGTACATGGCCTCATGCCACCTGGGATCGAACTCCTGCCCGGGCTCCACCTCGATCCGGACCAGGCCGTGCTTTTTCAAGGTATCCAGCATCACCTTATTGGTCATTTCTACGCCCTGGACCATGTCGCTGCAGGCGTCCTCAACATTACGGCCGTGCTGTAGTGCCAGCTCCAGATTGTCCAGCACCGGCAGGATATCCTCCAGGAGACTCTCCGTGGCGTATTTACAGTACTGGTCCTTTTCCCTGGCCATTCGCTTGCGAAAATTGTCCGCATCCGCCTTGACCTGGACGATCTCCTTCTGCATTTCCTGTTTTTCCGGACATTCGGGGCAAATTTTCTCCCGCGCGAGACGTTCAAGCTCTTCCCAGCTCAACTCGGGCTCGGCGGATTCCTGCTCCGTAGCATCCCGCTCTGCAGAACTAGCCTCTTCGGCCTCTGCTCCTCTCTCGGTTTGCTCGTATTCCTGATTATATTTTTTATTTTCTTCGCTCATAGACTTCCTCCTTGACGCAAAATGTAAAGCCCCACTCCGGCTTTTCCCACATATTTTCCTCGCATGTCTGCAAGGGGTAAAAATCAGCTAGCCGACTAATCAGGCTCTGGACTCAAGTATTTGATTAAGCATTTTTGCGATGTAGTCAACAAGAGGCACCAAACGAGAATAGTCCATGTGCACAGGACCAAGGGTCCCCACCACGCCCAAGGCCCTGTCGCGGATCCCGTACGGCGAGGAAATGATGCTCCATTCGCTCAAGTTGCGTCCAGTAATCTGGCTGCCGAACACCACAGTCAGGCCCTCGGTTCGGGTAATCTGGTCCAGAATGTCCATCAGATCGGTGCGGTGCTCCAAAAACTCCAACAACTCGCGCATGCTCTCCAAGTCCTTGGAGTCCATCTGGTCCCACACCTTAAGGGTCCCGTCCACAAAGACCTGACGGTCCTCCTCCTCATCTCCGCAGGCCTCCTGGACCAGATTCAGGGCCCTTTCATAGAGCTTGTTAAACTTGCTCCGGGCAATCTCCATCTCGCTCAGGATGCGCTGTTTAACCTCATATAGCGGCTTTCCCTGGAACTGTTCGTTCAGGATGTTGCGATATTTCTCCAGATCCTCGGCCCGGTCTTTCTCCTCCACGCTCAACAGCTTTTGCTGGACCATTCCGCCCTCAAAGACAAGCACGGCCATAACCAGCCCCGGGCTGACGCGAACGAAGTCTATATGCTTCCAGCACACAAAACTGCTCTGAGGAGCCACAGCCATCCCCACCAGGCTGGACTGGTCGGAAATGAGCTTGGACGTCTTATCCAGGATCCCGGACAGCTCCAGCCCGGCCTGGCTCAAGTACTCCTGGATGGTGGCCTGCAGCTTTTCCGGCGGGGTGCCGGGCTTAAGAAGTGTGTCCACATAATAGCGGAAAGCCCTGTCTGTGGGCACTCGTCCTGCAGAAGTGTGTGGCTGGGCCAGATAACCCTTTTCCGTGAGATCGGCCATGATATTGCGCATGCTGGCCGGGCTCAGATTCAGACTGGAGTTCTTGGCCACGTAGCGCGACCCCACTGGCGAGGCGCTTTGGATGTAGCCCTCCACTATGATGTGCAGGACATCGATTTCACGGGGAGTCAATGACATAACTCCCTCCTTCCTTAATGGAAAGGTTACCTCTAGCTTTTTTACTTGGAGGCTTCACCCCAGAGGTCTTTCCGCATATACTTTTCTGGCATAAGCTTATCTGCCTAACCTGAAAACAACACTTACCGAATATCTTACTTGGAAATCAAAAACTCCGTTGTCGCCACAGCTCCGATTCTCTCGGCAAGTGTCGTTGCAGGGCTAATAAAATCGGACAGATTAGCCCCTTTTAGCACTCTTTTATCTTGAGTGCTAATTTGTAGCAAGAGTCCACAGTAGTGTCAAGATAAAGATATTTGGGAAAATGAAGGAGTTAGGTCACAGGGACGCCCGGTTGGGCGCCCCTGTGTGTTTCTAGTGTGTGTTACCAGCCGATGGTGAGGTAATCCTGGATGGAGTTGGAGGCGAGTCTTCCGGCACCTG
>Ga0207714_1001217_pt1 | contig 16793 bp, 15 predicted proteins | sample PonA232FremontCA_2_FD_187270 | JGI IMG/M metagenome (GOLD analysis project Ga0207714, IMG submission 187270) | Marine sediment microbial community from Fremont, CA, USA - Pond A23 Sediment 2 (SPAdes) | ecosystem: Environmental > Aquatic > Marine > Unclassified | place: USA: Fremont, California...
CCCGACCAGGGCTACGATCCGCGCCTGCAGGAGCGCTACAACGAGCTGATGGGGCAGGTGTTCGACGAGGTCCGGGACTTCATCGTCGCGCACTACTACCTTTCCAACCGCGACGATTCGCCGTACTGGCGCACGGCGCGGCACGAAACGGCGGTGCCGCAGACCCTCCTGGACAATCTGGATGTTTGGCGGCGCACGCTGCCGACCTCGCTGGATCTGCCAGAGAACCGCCTGTTTTCGGCCTGGACCTACGAGCACGTGCTCTTCGGCAAGAACTTCTACACGAACGCGGACGTACCCGAGGGCCGCCACGTCGCCCGGTCGGACTGGGAGCATTTCCGCGCCATGGTCGAGGAGGCCAAGACGCAGCTGGCCGAAACGCTGCCGGATCAGCGCGCCTTCCTTGCCAGCCTGCGCGGTGCCAACGCGCCGCAGGACGAGCGCGAGGCGGCGCAGCGTGTCAGCGCCGATGTGACAACCTGACGACGTCAAAGACCGCCAACACGGAGCCTTCCCCCATGCTCGACCCCAAGTGGCTGAGCCAGCAGGTCGCCGCCTGCGGCCAGATCGACCGCAACGAAATCGTCGACGCGCGCCAGCGCGGCTTCGTCGCCATCATCAACAACCGCCCCGACAACGAGGGCGGTCCCACCCAGCCGGACGCGGCCGACAACAAGGCGCTGGCGGGCCAGCACGGCATGGGCTATTACCATCTGCCGCTGGCAACCGTTCAGGAACTGACGCCGCAGCTCATCGACCAGGTCGCCGCCGCCATGCAGAACGCGGACGGGACGGTGCTGTTGCACTGCAAGACCGGCGGGCGCTCGGCGCTGTTGTGGGCGCTCGTGCAGGTGCGCCACCACGGCCGCAGCATCGACGACGTGCTCAACGACACGGAAAAGGCCGGGTTCGAACTGGGCCAGACGCGCCCCTTGCTGGAAAAGTTCGCCGAAGGCTGATGGCGGTCACGCGGCGCCGGCTTCCAGCGCCTCCTGCGCTTCCAGCCACGCTTCCTCGGCGCGCGCCAGGCCGTCCTTCACCTCGGCGAGCTGTTTCTGGAGCGCGCTGATATCGGCCGCCGGGTCGTCGCAGATGGCCGGATCGGCGAGGCGGGTTTCCAGCCGCTCCTTTTCCGCCGTGAGGCGCTCCACCTCGCGCTCGGCGGCCTTGAGGCGCTTGCGCAGCTCGGCTTTGGCGGCGCGCTGCTCGGCGGCCTGCTTGCGCTTGTCCTTCTTGTTCGCCGAGCCGCCGGTGGGCTTGTCGGCGCCCGCGCGGCGATCGGCGCGCCCGCGCTCCAGGATGTACTGCCGGTAGGCCTGGAGATCGCCGTCGAACGCGCGAACCGAGCGGTCGCCCACCAGCCACAGGCGGTCGGCGACGAGATCCAGCAGGTGCGGGTCGTGGGAAATCAGCACGACCGCGCCGGCGTAGGCGTTGAGCGCCTCGATGAGCGCGTCGCGCGCCTCGATGTCCAGGTGGTTGGTGGGCTCGTCCAGGATCAGGAGCTGCGGCGCGTCGCGCGTGATGAGCGCGAACAGCAGGCGCGCCTTCTCCCCGCCGGAGAGTTTGCCCACGGCCTGATCCGCCATCTCCCCCGTGAACCCGAAGCGCCCGAGTTGGCCGCGCAATTGCGTCGGGCTGGCGTGGGGCATGTGCGCGGCCATGTGGCTCAGCGGCGTGCCGTCCAGATCCAACTCGTCCGCCTGATCCTGGGAGAAGTAGCCCACGCGCAGGTCGGGATGGCGCGTCACCGTGCCCGCCGAGGCCTCCAGCCGCCCGGCGAGCAGGCGCGCGAAGGTGGTCTTGCCGTTGCCGTTCATGCCCAGCAGCGCGATGCGGTCGTCCTGGTCGATGCGCTGCTTGAGCCCGGACAGCACCGGCTGGCCGGGTGTGTAGCCCACGGCCACCTCGTCCAGCGCGATCAGCGGCGGGGGAAGCTGGGCCGGCTCGGGAAAGGCGAAGCGCGTCGTCTTTTCCGAGAGCACCGGCGCCATGGGCTCCATCTTTTCCAGCTTCTTCAGCCGGGACTGGGCCTGGGTGGCGCGGTTGGCGTTGGCGCGGAAGCGGTTCACGAACGCCATGATGCGCTGGCGCTCCTTCTCCTGCTCCTGCGCCATGTGCTGGAGCCGCTCCAGGCGCTCGCGCCGCGTGCGCTCGAAGCGGTCGTAGCCGCCCTGGTAGAGCGTCAGGGCGCCGGCTTCCAGGTGCGCGATCTTGTGCGGCACGCTGTTGAGCAGTTCACGGTCGTGGCTGACCAGCAGCAGCGTGCCGGACCAGGATTTCAGGTAGGTTTCCAGCCAGATCGCCGATTCCAGGTCCAGGTGGTTGGTCGGCTCGTCCAGCAGCAGGATGTCGGGTTCGGAGAACAGAAGCGCCGCCAGCGCCACGCGCATGCGCCAGCCGCCCGAGAACGCCGAGCAGGGCTGCTGCTGCGCCGACTCGCTGAAGCCCAGTCCCGCGAGCAGCCGCGCCGCCCGCCCGGGCGCGGAGTGCGCGCCGATGTCGTTGAGGCGCGTGTGAATCTCGGCGATGCGCTCGGGGTCCGTGGCGGTCTCGGCTTCCGCCAGCAGCCGGGCGCGCTCCGTGTCGGCGGCCAGCACGGTGTCGAGCAGGCTGTCCTGGCCGCCCGGCGCCTCCTGTCGCAGGTAGCCGATGCGCGCGCCGCCGCCGATCTCGACGCTGCCGCCGTCGGGCTGCAGGTCGCCCGCGATCAGGCGCAACAGCGTGGACTTCCCCGTGCCGTTGCGCCCGACGAGGCCGATGTGCTCACCGCTCTGGATCGTGGCGGTGGCGGCGTTGAACAGCGTGCGCCCTTCGACGCGGTAGACGAGATCGCGGATGGTCAGCATGGCGCGGGATGTAGCATGCCGCGCCGCGGCGCGGAAACCGGGGCGCGCTTGCCGCCGCGCCGCCTGGCGGCTATAACCCCCGCGGTTTCACGCCCGGTGGCCGGGCCCGGGAGATTCCCCGCCGTGCGCCGCCGGCACGTCCCGCGACGGGACCGGACCGACCATCCCCAGGGCATGAGGAGGCCAGGCGGAATCGGCCTGAGCTCCGAATCATGCCCGCACATGAGTAAGACAGAGCGGGATTGGGCGCGTCGGATGTTTCCACGCCGTCTCATCGCGCTCTCATCCACACCGGAAAGGAGGCCGCGGCAGATGGCCGTCGAGCGTACACTGTCCATCATCAAGCCGGATGCGACCGAGCGGAACATCACCGGCACGATCAATCAGCGCTTCGAGGATGCCGGCCTGCGCATCGTCGCCCAGCGCCGGGTCCGCATGACCCGCGAGCAGGCGGAGGCGTTCTACGCCGTTCACAAGGAGCGGTCCTTCTTCGACTCGCTGGTCGGCTTCATGACTTCCGGGCCCATCGTCGTCCAGGTGCTCGAAGGCGAGAACGCCATCGAGAAGAACCGCGAGATCATGGGCGCGACCAACCCCAAGGAGGCCGCGGAGGGCACGATCCGCGCCGACTTCGCCCACGACATCGAGAAGAACTCCGTCCACGGCTCCGACAGCCCCGAGACGGCCGCCGGCGAGGTCCGCTTCTTCTTCGCCGACATCGACATCGTCGGCTGAGCAAAGGGATCTTTCAGCCCTGAATTGGAACCGGGGTGTGGTTCGATACCGGCGGGGTGGCCGGGCCCCACACCCTCGTTTCCCATGGCGGGGCGCGCTTGGCAGCAGCCGTTCGTCCGCCGACCGGACTGCTTTGGCTGGCCGAAGCGGAGCGGGCGGCGCGGCTCAGATCAGGAAGATCCACATCAGCAGCAACACGATCGCGGCAGCCACGCTGGAATAAGCGAGCAGCTTCATCACGCCCGCGAAGGTGGTCTTGCGCTCGCGCTCCAGGTTCTTGAACTCCGTGGGTTCCGACGCCATCGCCGCGTGCTCCGTGTTCTCGTTGGACTTGTTCGGTTCGGTCATGGTCGCTGCCGCCCCATCAACGCGCTGCGGCAACCGATAGCCCGTCGGCACCGGGGCAGGCAAGGGCTGGCGGGTGCCGAGGTCGGGCTTCCCCGGGCCGGCGTTAGATCGCCGGATTGTAGAGGGTCGTCTCCGGCACCCTCCGGTCCGCGATCTCCACGCCGTGGCCGATCACACGCGTTCGGCCAGCCGCCACCTGGGCGAGGCAGTGCGGGTACAGCCGGTGCTCGGCCTCGCGCACCCGCTGGCCGAGGGTTTCCGGAGTGTCGCCCGGATGGACCGGCACCGCGGCTTGGCCCACGATGGGGCCGCCGTCCACGGCTTCGCGAACGAAATGCACCGTACAGCCCGTGATGGTCACGCCCGCCGCCAGGGCCTGGCGGTGCGTGTCCGTTCCGGGAAACGCCGGCAGTAGCGAGGGGTGGATGTTCAGCACGCTGTCCGCCCACTGCTCGACGAACTCGGCCGTCAGCACGCGCATGAAGCCCGCGAGGCAGACAAGCTCCACCCCGGCGGTCCGGAGCGCGTGCGTGAGCGCCGCCTCGAAGCCCGGCCGGCCGGCGAACAGCGTGTGGTCCACCACCTCGGTTGGAATGCCGTGGGATTCGGCGATTTCCAGGCCCGGTGCCTCGGGGCGGTTGGAGATGACGTGCGCGATCTCCGCGGGGTAGGCGGGATCGTTCGCCGCCTCGATCAGCGCCGCGAGGTTGCTGCCGCGCCCGGAAATCAGGACACCGACCTTCACCCGCCCCATGCCGCCTCCGGATTGTCTGTCTCCACGCGCGGCGCGTCGGGCGTCCGCCGCGCTACGGCGCCGATCCGGTGCACGGTCTCGCCCGCCTGCGTGAGCGCGGCCGTTACGGCCTCCGCGGCATCGGGGCGAACCACCAGTGTAAAGCCGATTCCGCAGTTGAAGGTGCGCAGCATTTCCGCCGCCGAGAGCCCCCCGGTTTCGCGCAGCCAGCGCATGACCGGCGGCAGGCGCCAGGCGCTGGCGTCCAGCATCACGCCAAGATCCTCGGGCAGCATGCGTGCCGCGTTCTCCGGAAGTCCGCCGCCCGTGATGTGGGCCATGGCGTGCACGCCGCCCGCGCGAAGTCCGGCCAGCACGGCCGGGACGTAGATGCGCGTCGGCGTCATCAGCGCTTCGCCCAGCGTGGCGTGGTCCGCGAAGGGGGCCGGCGCGTCCAGCGCCACGCCGGTGTCGGCGACGATCCGGCGCACCAGGGAGTAGCCGTTGGCGTGGATGCCGTCGGCGGCCAGCCCCAGAACCACGTCGCCTGCCTCGGCCCGTTCGCCGGTTACCACGGCCTCGCGTTCGGCAGCGCCCACGGCGAAGCCGGCGAGATCGTAGTCGCCGGGCGCGTAGACGCCCGGCATCTCGGCGGTCTCTCCGCCGATGAGCGCACAGCCGGCGGCGCGGCACCCGGCCGCGATGCCGCCGACGACGGCGCGGCCCGTGTCCGCATCGAGCTTGCCGGTCGCGTAGTAGTCCAGGAAGAAAAGCGGCTGCGCGCCCTGGACCACGAGGTCGTTGACGCACATCGCCACGAGATCGATCCCGACGGCATCGTGCCGCCCGGTGGCGCCTGACAGCTTCAGCTTGGTTCCCACGCCGTCGGTCGCCGCCACCAGAACCGGGTCGGTGAAGCCGGCGGCCTTGGGGTCGAAGAGCGCGCCGAAGCTCCCCAGGCCCGTCATGGTCCCCGCGCGCCGCGTGCTCGCGGCAAGCGGTTTGATGGCCTCCACGAGGGCGTTGCCGGCGTCGATGTCCACGCCGGCGTCCTTGTAGCTCGGGCCGCTCATGCCGGTGCATGCCTCCCGGCGTATGGGGGTGCGGGACCGCGTGCCGGGCTCGGCCCGGCCTTGAGTGATACGGCGACAGCGGCGACGATGGCGCGCCCGCCGATGCGGCGGGACGATACTGCTTGCGGGAAACGATGCAATGCCGCGCCCGGGCTTCCGGCTCCGCCGTGCGATCGCTGCGGCTCTGCTCCTGGCCGTGACCGGCGCGTCGTCGAGCGCCGCCGGCGACGTCTACACCGTCGCCGAGGTGGCCGTGGACGTGCGCGCGGACTCCGCGGCCGACGCCCGCGAACAGGCGCTGGCGGAAGCGCACCGGGCAGCCTTCGACCGGCTGATGCGGCGCATCGTTCCGACCGGTCAGCTGGATGCGCTGCCCGAGGTGTCGCGCGACCGCATCGCCGACATGGTCGGTAGCTTTAGTGTCGAAAGCTCGCAGACCTCGAATGTTCGTTACCTGGGCGAGTTGAGCTTCAGTTTCGAGCGTTCGGCCGTGCGCGGCTTCCTCCGCCGTCATCAGGTCCCGTTCGCCGAAACGCGCAGCCCACCGGTGGCCGTGCTCGCCCTTCACGGCTCGCGCGACGACGCGGTGCTCTGGGCGGACCCCAATCCCTGGCGTCAAGCATGGGTTCGCCGGGCCAACGACCGTGGGCTGGTTCCATTCGCCGTGCCGCTCGGCGACCTGGGCGATATCCAGGCGATCTCCGCGGAGGCGGCCGTGACCCATGCGCCGGAGCCGATCCGCGCCATTGCCGACCGCTACGACGCCGACACGACGCTCGTGAGCCGGGCGAACGCGGCCGGCGACCCGGAAACCGGCACCGCGACGCTGCGCATCCGCAGCACGCTCGTGCCGGCGGACGGCGGCGCCGAGAGCTTCACCGTGACGCTTGACCAGCAGGCGGAGGAAGACGGGACGGCGCTGTACGACCGGGCGGCCGACCGCGTGGCGCGCCGCGTGCAGGACCGCTGGAAGCGCGACAACCTCCTGCGCTTCGACGAGCGCCGCACGACCACGGTGCGCGTGCCGCTCGGGGATCTGCAAGCCTGGGTCCGCGTGCGCCGGCGCTTGTCCCGCGTGCCGGTGATCGCCAGCGTGATGGTGCGCACGATGGCGCGCACCGAAGCCGTCGTGCAGGTGCACCACTTCGGCGGGCGCGAGCAGCTTTCGTCCGCGCTAAGTCAGCACCAGCTCCAGCTCACCCCGGCCGGCGGCTCGGATGGGCGGCCGGTGCTGCGCCCCGCCGGCGCGGTCGCGGAGCCCGCGATCGGAGGCGACGCCGCGGCCGAGGAGAGCTGAGCCGCATGTCCCGTCGCGCCGTTCTCCCCATGCTCCTGACGTTCGCGCGCGTGCTTGCTGTCCCGGTGATGGTGTACGTGTTGGTGACGGAAATGTACGCGTATGCCTTCTGGACCTTCGTGGCGGCCGGTGTTTCGGACGCGCTCGACGGGATCCTGGCGAAGTCGCTGAACGCGACCTCGCGCCTGGGCGCCTTTCTCGACCCGCTGGCGGACAAGAGCTTGATGGTTGCGGTCTACGTGATGCTGGGCCACAACGGGGCCATCCCGCTGTGGGTGGTGATCCTGGTGGTGTTCCGCGATGCGCTGATCATGCTGGGCGCGGCGGTTTATCAAACCCTGACGCAGGCCCTGACGATGGAACCCTTGGGGATCAGCAAGCTCAACACGGCCGTCCAGATCGGCTTCGCGGCGCTCGTGCTGGCTGAACTCGGTCTGGGCGCTGGTTTGCCGGGGCTGACGCAGGCGGGGCTGTACGCCGTGACCGTCACCACGCTCGCCTCCGGCGCCGCGTACGTGTGGCGGTGGGGCGTCCGGACGGTCGCGCACGAGCACAGGGAGGCGGGATGAATCCCCCGCGCCAGCTCATCTGGGTCGGCGCAGCGCTGCTCGCGTTTCTCGTCCTGGTCTGGGCGTTTCAGAGCATCCTGCCGCCCTTCGTCATCGGCATGGCCGTGGCCTATTTCCTGGACCCCCTGTGCGACCGCCTCCAGCGTATCGGCTTGTCGCGCACGCTCGCCACCGCGTTGGTGACGCTGCTGTTCGTGGTGCTGGTGGGCGTGCTCCTGGCGCTCGTCGTGCCCCTGATTGCCGGGGAGATCACGCAGCTCTTCCGCCAGTTGCCGCAGTATTTCCAGACGCTGCGCACCCGGGTGGACGAGCTGCTCACCCTCATGGAAGCCGAGCTGGACCCCTTCGTGCTGGACCAGATCCAGCAGTTCCTCACCGGGACGAAGGACCGCCTGACCGAATGGATCACCGGGATCGTGCGCAACGTGGTCACCGGCGGCTTCGCGCTCTTTAACCTCCTGTCCCTGCTGCTCATCACGCCCATCGTCGCCTTCTACCTGCTGCGCGACTGGGATCGCCTGATCGGGGAGGCGGACGGGCTGCTGCCGCCGGACTACGCCGACACGATCCGCGAACAGGCGCGCGAGGTCGACCGCAAGCTCGCCGGGTTCGTGCGCGGCGTGGGCACGGTGTGCCTCGTGCTGGGTGCTTTCTACGCCCTCGCGCTTTCGATCGCTGGGCTCAACTTCGGCTTCGTGATCGGGCTGTTGTCCGGGCTGATTTCCTTCGTGCCCTTTCTGGGCGCCTTCCTGGGGCTGATCGCCTCGGTGGGCATGGCGTTCGCGCAGTTCGACAGCTACCTCATGGTCGCGCTGATCGCCGCGATCTTTTTCAGCGGGCAGTTTCTGGAAGGCAACGTCCTGCATCCCCTGCTGGTGGGTGAGCGCGTGGGCCTCCACCCGGTCTGGGTCATCTTCGCCGTCATGGCGGGTGGCGTGCTCTTCGGCCTCGTCGGTGTTCTCATCGCCGTGCCGGGCGCCGCGGTGATCGGCGTGGGCGTGCGCTTCGCCGCGCAGCAGTACCGCCTCAAGGTTCTCGAACCCGCCGCGGCCCAAGCGCGGCCGTCCGCGGACTCGGAGACGTGAGCGAAAGCGACCGCCAACTGCCGCTGGACCTGCCGCACCGGCCCGCGCTGGGCCGGGCGGACTTCCTCGTGGCACCGGCCAACGAGGTCGCGGTCGCCTGGCTCGACCGCTGGCCCGACTGGCCCGGCTCGGTGCTCGTGCTCACGGGGCCCGCGGGCAGCGGCAAAACCCACCTCGCGGCGGTGTGGCAGCGCATGTCCGGTGCCGTGGCCCTGGACGGCGCGGCGCTCGCGGAGGGGACGGCGCCCGGCGAACTCCTGGGCGACGCCACGGCGGCCGTGCTCGACGGCGCCGACGCGCTCCTCGGCACGGGCGATCACCCCGAGCGGCTGGAGCGCCAGCTCCTGCACCTCGTCAACCACATGCGCGAGGCGGGCGGGCACCTTCTGATCACCGCGCGCACGCATCCGGGCCGCTGGCCCGTGGCGCTGGCCGATCTGCACTCGCGCCTGGCCGCCGCCGCGGTGGCCGAACTGGGCGCGCCCGACGAGCAGTTGATCGCGGCCGTCCTCGTCAAGCTGTTCAGCGACCGTCAGTTGCGTGTACCACCGGAGGTCGTGCGCTTCCTCGTGCCCCGGATGGAACGCTCCTTCGCGGCGGCGCGGCGCATCGTGGCCGTGCTCGACCGGGCTTCCCTGGCGGCACGGCGCGAGATTACCGTGCCCCTGGCGCGCGACGTGCTGATCCGTGAAGGCGAGCTTCCCGGCGGCGCCGAGTCGGGTCCGGCGTCCGCCGTTTGACCACGTCGGCGGCGCCCGGAATCGTTCGGATTTGACAATTCTATAGGAGCGGTGGTCCGTTCCGGGCATGACGGATGAAATCGAGCTGAAACTCGCGCTGCGGCCGGGAGAGCTGGACCGGGTTCCGCACCTGGGACTTGTTCGCGGCCTTCGGGCTGGCGCGGATCGGTGCCGCGAGTTCACGAGCACCTATTACGACACGGCCGAGCTGGCGCTGGCCCGCAACGGCATGGCGCTGCGCATCCGTCACGACGGCGCGGGTTACGTTCAGACGCTCAAGGTGCCGGCAAGGGCCGACCGGCACGGCGGGCTCCAGCACATGCGCGAGGTCGAAACCCGGCTGGGTGCTTCGCAGCTGGCGCCCGAACCGCTCGAAGCCGAGCTGCAGCCCGTTCTCGACGGGGAAGCGGCGATCGACGCGCTGCGGCCCGTCTTCGGCACGCGCATCGAGCGCCGTGAAATCCCGCTGGCCGTGGACGGCACCACCGTGGAGCTGGCGCTGGACACCGGCGAGGTAACCTCGGGCGACGCGGTCGAACTGCTGCACGAGGCCGAATTCGAACTCAAGGAGGGCGAGCCGGCATACCTCTACCGGCTGGCGCGCATGTTCACCCGCCATCTGGACGCGCGGCTGCAGGAGCGCAGCAAGGCCGCCCGTGGTCACGCGCTTTTTACCGCCCGCGCGCCGGCGCCCTACAAGGCATCCAAGCCCGCCCTGACACCCGGCATGACCGTGGGCGAGGCGTTCGCCCAGCACGCCGAGGCGAACCTGCGGCAGGTGCGCGGCAACATCGAAGCGGTGCTGGCCGGAACCGATCCGGAAGGCGTGCACAAGCTGCGCGTCGGCTTGCGCCGGCTGCGGGCTTTGCTGGATGCCTTCCGCCACGTGCTCGACCCCGGGCGCTACGCCTGGCTTCGCGGCGAATTGCGGTGGCTGCAGCAGGAAATGGGGCCGGCCCGCGAGTGGGACGTCTTCATCACGGAGACGCTCACCCCGCTGCGCGCCCGGATGAACGATGGCGCCGCGCTTGCCGCGTTGGACGCAGCGGCGCAGGATCTGCGCGCGGAAGCGTACGAGCGCGCCCGTTCCGCCCTGGCGACCGGGCGGGCCACGGCCGTGCTCCTCACGCTGGAGGAGTGGCTGACCACGGGCGCATGGCGGCTGCCCGGGTCGAACGCCGAGCAGCAGGGCGCGGCGAGCTATGCCCGCGCGGAACTGGACACGCGCTGGAAGAAGCTGCGCAAGCTGGGCAGGAAGCATGCGCGGTTGGACGACGAGGATCTCCACCGCCTGCGCATCCGCGGCAAGAAGCTGCGCTACACCGGCGAGGCCTTCGCCGCGCTCTTCCCGGCAAAGCCGGCGCAACGCCACATCAAGCAGGTGGAAGCCCTCCAGGAGACGCTGGGCTCGCTCAACGACGCCGCCACGGCCGAGCGCCTGCTGGCCGAGGCCCACCCGCGCATGGCGGAGTCGGACGCGGGCGGCGTGCGCGCGGCGGATGCCGCCACGGCGGCCGTGCGCGGCTGGTTGGCGGCCCAGGTCGACCGCGACTCGTGGCGGATCGGGGATGCCTGGGCCGCGCTCGCCGACAGCCCGAAGTTCTGGCGCAAGAAGCCTGTGAAAGCCTGACACGCGGCTGGAGCGGATTGGCTGTCGGGCGCGCGGTTTCGGCTCACGGCGCGTCCGGGTCGGGCGCCGGATCGGGCAGCTTCTTGGGCTTGAGGAAGCGGGCGAGGTGGCCGGCGCCGGGCGCGACCGCCGTCCAGGATCTGGTGTCGAACCGCAGCTCCGCGAGGGCGCCGGTGGGGAACTTGGCCGCCATCTCGCGCAGCGCGGCCGGATCGCCGTCGCCGGCGAGGGTTTCCGCCAGGCGCTCCATCGTGGGGTTGTGGCCCACGACCATAAGCGCCTCGGCGTCCGCCGGTGTGTCCTGCACCGCCGCCACGACGTCCGCCGGGCTCGCGTCGTAGAGGTCTTCGCGCCTCTCGGCAGGCGCGTCGGTGTCCAGCTCGCGGCCCACGAGATCCCAGGTGCGCCGTGCGCGCTCGGCGCTTGAGCACAGCACGCGGTCCGGCGCCACGCCCAGCTCGCGCAGCGTCCGGCCGATGCGCGGCGCGGCGTCGTCCCCGCGCGGGGCGAGGGGGCGGTCGTGGTCCGACAGGCCCGGGTCGTTCCAGCTCGATTTGGCGTGGCGGAGCAGGTAGAGCGTTTTCACGGTTTGCCCTCCGCGGCGGATGTGGTGCCTTGATGGATGCGCGGGACGGGACGGCGCGCGGGTGTCACGAAGGTTTCAAGGCTCCATCCTAGCATGTGTCCTGGGCCGATGCGGAACGACGAGAACGGGAACACGAGCATGGCGACGGACGACGACTTCGAGCCCGCTGACGCGATCGCGGCGGCCGAGGACACCACGCCGACCACGGTCATCAGCCGGCCCGCGCCGCGGGAAGTCGATGGGACTTCGCCCAAGCGCTTCATCAACCGCGAGCTGTCCTGGCTGGACTTCAACGAGCGCGTCCTGGAGGAGGCTGCGAACGGCTATCATCCGCCGCTGGAGCGCGTGCGCTTCCTGTCCATCTCCGCGTCCAACCTGGACGAGTTCTACATGGTCCGCGTGGCCGGGCTGAAAGGGCAGGTGCGCGCGGGCGTCACCACGCCCAGCCCGGACGGACTCACGCCGGCCCAGCAGCTCCAGGCCATCAACGACCGCGCCGGCGACCTCGTGGCGCGCCAGCAGGCGTGCTGGCAGACGCTGCGTGCGCTGCTCTCTCCGGCCGGTGTCGAGGTGGTGAAGACGGCCGACCTCACGCGGCGCGAGCACGAGTGGCTGGAACAGCACTTCAAGGAACAGATCTTTCCCGTGCTCACGCCCATCGCGGTGGACCCGGCGCATCCCTTTCCCTTCATTCCCAACGCCGGCTTCGCCATGGTCATGCACCTGCGCCGGGCGGAGGACGACGAGCACCTGGACGCGCTCCTGCTCATGCCGCCGCAGCTGGAGCGCTTCATCCGCCTCCCGGCGTTCGGCGAGGGCCGGGGCGTGCGCTTCGTGCGCATGGAAGACGTCATCGAGCGCTTCCTGGACACGCTCTTCCCCGGCCTTGAGGTCATGGCGCGGGGCTATTTCCGCGTGCTGCGCGACAGCGACATCGAGATCGAGGAGGAAGCGGAAGATCTCGTCCGCGTGTTCGAAAGCGCGCTGCGGCGGCGGCGGCGCGGCTCGGTGATCCGGCTCGACATCAACGCCGACATGCCGGAACAGCTGCGCGCGTTCGTCGTGCGCGAGCTGAACGTCAACCGCGAGGACATCTTCGAGCTGGCCGGTCTGGTTGGGCTGGAGGATACGGCGCAAATCATCGTCGACGACCGGCCGGACCTGTGTTTCCGCCCGCACACGCCGCGCTTTCCCGAGCGCATCCGCGACTACGGCGGCGACTGCTTTGCCGCCATCCGGCAGAAGGACATCGTGGTCCACCACCCCTACGAATCCTTCGACGTGGTGGTGCAGTTCATCCGCCAGGCGGCGGCGGACCCGAACGTCCTGGCGATCAAGCAGACGCTCTACCGCACCAGCGACGATTCGCCGGTGGTGAACGCGCTGATCGAGGCGGCCGAGGCGGGCAAGGCCGTCACCGCCCTGGTGGAACTGAAGGCGCGCTTCGACGAGGAGCGCAACATCCGCTGGGCGCGGAGCCTGGAGCGGGCGGGCGTGCAGGTGGTCTACGGCTTCATCTCGCTGAAGACGCACGCCAAGGTGTCGCTAGTCGTGCGCCGGGAAGAGGGCTCGCTGCACAGCTACTGCCACTTCGGCACGGGCAATTACCACCCGATCACGGCGAAGATCTACACGGACCTGTCGTATTTCACGACCGAGCCGGCGCTGTGTCTCGATGCGGCGCGCCTGTTCAACTACATGACCGGCTACGCCAAGCCCGTCACACTGGACAAGATCGCGGTCGCCCCCATCGACCTGCGCACGAGTCTGGTCGAGATGATCGAGGACGAGATCGCCCACGCCAAGGCCGGGCGCCCGGCGGCCGTGTGGGCCAAGATGAACGCGCTCGTGGACACCGAACTGATCGACACCCTCTACCGCGCCTCCCAGGCGGGCGTGCAGGTGGAGCTGATCGTGCGCGGCATCTGCTGCCTGCGCCCCGGCGTGCCCAGGTTGTCGGAAAACATCCAGGTGAAGAGCATCGTCGGCCGCTTCCTGGAACACAGCCGCATCGCCTGCTTCGGCAACGGCGCCGGCCTGCCGTCCGAGCAGGCCAAGGTCTTCATCACGGCCGCGGACTGGATGCCGCGCAACCTTGACCGGCGCGTGGAAACCCTGGTCCCCATCGAGAACCCGACGGTGCACCAGCAGATCCTGGACCAGATCATGATCGCGAACCTGAAGGACGAGGCGCAGTCGTGGTTCCTGCAGCCGGACGGCACCTGGGAACGCGTCGCCGCCGGTCCGGACGCCTTCAGCGCGCACACCTACTTCATGACGAATCCCAGCCTCTCGGGCCGGGGTAGCGCGCTTCGCCGCACGCGCGCCGCGCCGCGGCTGGTGCTGGACAAGGGCTGACCGGCCGCGATGGGCGCTGACACGTCCGAATCACACCGGGGCCGGGAGACGGGCCGCATCGCGGTCGTCGACATCGGCTCCAACTCTATCCGGCTGGTCGTGTTCGACCGGCTGGCCCGCGCGCCGGTTCCCGTGTTCAACGAGGCGGTGCAATGCGGTCTCGGGCGCGGTCTGGACAGCACGGGCCGGCTGAACGACGCGGGCATCGAGCTGGCGCTGCAGAACCTGACGCGCTTCGCGCGGCTGGCCGGTGCCATGCGGGTAACGCGCTTCGACCTCCTGGCCACGGCCGCCGTCCGCGACGCCGAGAACGGCGCCACCTTCGTCGCCGAGGTGGAACGCTGCTGCGGTGCGCGCGTCACCGTGCTCTCGGGCACGGCCGAGGCGCGCCTGTCGGCTCTGGGCGTGCTTTCGGGAACGCCCGGCGCGTCGGGCGTCACGGGCGATCTGGGCGGCGGCAGCCTGGAGCTCGTGCGCGTCGCCGGCGGCGAGATGGGGGAGATCACCACCCTGCCGCTCGGTCCCATCCGGCTGATGGAAATCGCCGGGGGATCGCGCAAGGCCGCCATCGCCGAAATCGACCGCCACCTGGACGGGGTGGACTGGCTGCGGGCGGGCGCGGACGAGACCTTCTACCCCGTGGGCGGCGCGTGGCGCGCCCTGGCGCGCGTGCACATGGAGCAGAGCGACTTTCCGCTTCACGTCATCCACGGCTACACCCTCCGGCGCGCCGCCGCCGCGGAAACGGCGCGGCTGATCTCGCAAATGAGCGCCGCGTCGGTGGCGAAGCTCAAGGCCGTGCCCAAGAAGCGCCGCGAGACCATGCCCTACGCGGCGCTCGTGCTGTACCGTGTGCTCAAGCGCATGCAGCCGGAGACGGTGCGGTTCTCCGCTTTCGGCCTGCGCGAAGGCCACATTTTCGACCTGCTGGATCGCACGGAACAGGGGCGCGATCCGTTGCTCGCGGCCGCGTCGCAACTGGCGGCCGAGGAGGGGCGTTTCGGCGACCTGGGCCCCGCGCTGGAAGCCTGGACGCGCCCGCTGGTTCCCGACGAAAGCCCCGCGGAAGCGCGATTGCGCCAGGCCGCTTGTCACCTGGCCGACATCGCGTGGCGCGAACACCCCGACTATCGCCAGCGCCAGGCGCTCGACCGCATCCTGCGCCTGCCGCCGCTCGCGATGGATCACACCGAACGCGCTTTCCTCGCCTACACCGCGTACGTGCGCTACGGCGGCAAGGCCAAGCACGCCGAGGCGCATATCCCGCGCCAGCTCATGACGGAGCGCCAGATGGACCGCGCCACGATCCTCGGGCTGGCGCTGCGGCTGGGGATCACAGTCTCGGGCGGCACGGGCGCCATCCTGGAACGGGCGGCGCTGCGCGTGCACGACGACCGCATCGACGTGGTCCTGCCCGACGACGGCTCGGTGGTGGCGGGCGACGCGCTGCACCGGCGGCTCAAGCACCTGACCAAGGCGACCGGCCGCAAGCCCGGCCGCATCGCCTAGCAACCGCGAGCCGGCCGCCGGGTGGGTATTACTGCTGCGTGTCCCCGCCGCCGGGTCGGGCCGGCTTGTTGGCCTGTTCGATGATGCGCTGCCAGCGCTTGACCCATTCCAGGCCGAAGTAGTCCCGGAAGAGTTCGAGTTCGTACTGGCGCGTGTCGATTTCCTTGTGGGTCTGGCGCGCGATCATCTGGGCGATGGCGTCGGCGAACTGCTTGCGCTGGTCGGGCGCGACGCGGGGCAGGTTGACCTCCAGCAGCCAGGCCCCCGCCAGCTCCTTGCGGCGCATGTCGGGCGTACGCCCGCTCTGCTTGACGCGTGTTTCGTAGCGGTTGCCACCGCGGCGTCGCGGCATCCAGCGTTTCATGCGGGCCTCCCGGCGTCGGGCCGTGCCGGCGCGGGCCGGTAAGCCGCGACGGTCGCGGCCACACGGCCGCCGGTCACGACGCCGCTACCTCGTCGCCGTCCACGCGCAGCACCTCGACGTGGCCGTCGCCGGCGCTGAGCGCCAGCTCGCCGCGCTTGAGGGCGAGCGCCCACTTGCCGAAGATTTCGTAGCGCCAGCCGCGCAGCGCCGCCACGCCGGCGCGGTCGTCGCTGACCAGCTTTTCCAGATCGGCGGTGGTGGCCACCAGCCGCTGGGCCACGCCGTGCGCCTCGCACTGCGCCTTGAGGAGCACCTTGAGGAGATCGAGCAGCGGCCCCTTGCCGGGCGGCAGCTCCGTCTTGCCCTCGGGCTTGGGCACCTGGTCGGCGGGCAGGTTCAGTGCGCGCTCGACCGCCTCCAGCACGCCCGCGCCCAGCTTGCCGCGCGCGAACTCGGCGTTGAGCCCGCGCATGCGCGCCAGCGCCTCGGGCGAGCGCGGCGCCTGGGCGGCGATGTCCTGGATCTGCTCGTCCTTGATGATCCGGTTGCGCGGCACGTCGCGCCGCTGGGCCTCGCGCTCGCGCCACGCGGCGACCTCGCGCAACAGGGCCATATAGCGCGAATCCCCCGAGCGCCGCTTGAGCCGGTGCCACGCCGCGTCGGGGTCCATCTGGTAGGCCGCCGGATCGGTCAGCGCGTCGAGTTCCTCGTCCAGCCAGCGCTCGCGTCCGGACTTTTCCAGCCGGCGCGTCAGCTCGGTGTAGATCTCGCGCAGGTGGGTGACGTCGGCGAGCGCGTAGGAAAGCTGCTTCTGCGGCAGCGGGCGCTGCGACCAGTCGGCGAAGCGCGGCGCCTTGTCGATCTTCGCGCCGGCGATGCGCTTGGCCAGGGTGTCGTAGCCCACCTGTTCGCCGAAG
>Ga0207714_1001218_pt1 | contig 16791 bp, 16 predicted proteins | sample PonA232FremontCA_2_FD_187270 | JGI IMG/M metagenome (GOLD analysis project Ga0207714, IMG submission 187270) | Marine sediment microbial community from Fremont, CA, USA - Pond A23 Sediment 2 (SPAdes) | ecosystem: Environmental > Aquatic > Marine > Unclassified | place: USA: Fremont, California...
CTCCTGCTGGCTCTGGCGGCGGGCAGCGTCCAGGCCAGGGACCAGATCCGCATCGTGGGCTCGAGCACCGTATATCCCTTCGCCAGCTATGTCTGCGAGGAGTTCGGCGCTACCACTCAATACCCCACGCCGGTGATCGAATCCACCGGATCGGGAGGCGGATTGAAGCTTTTTTCCGAGGGCGTGTCTCTGGGCACTCCGGATATCACCAACACGTCCAGGCAGATGAAGCTGAGCGAATACGAGCGCTGCATGAAGAACGGAGTGGAGAAGATCCACGAGGTGGTCTTTGGATACGACGGGATCTCCATTTGCGAGAATAAGAGCAATCCGGGGCTGAATCTGAGCCTCAAGGAGCTCACCCTGGCGGTGGCGGCCAGGGTCCCCCGGGACGGGGAGCTAGTGAAGAACCCCTACAAATACTGGGATCAGATCAATTCCCAGCTGCCGCACCGAGAGATCCTGATCTACGGCCCGCCCACCACCTCCGGAACCAGGGACGCCTTCGAGGAGCTGGTCATGGAAGCGGCCACAGAGGATATGGCCGGCTATGACGGCGGCTATACCAACATCCGGCAGGACGGGGCCTACGTTCCCTCCGGGGAGAACGACAACCTCATCGTGCAGCGCCTGAACAAGAACAGGGAAGCCATGGGCGTCTTCGGATATAGCTATCTGGACAACAACATGGGCAAGATCCGGCCGGTGAGCCTCGAGGGTGTGAAGCCCACCACGGAAAGCATTTCTTCCGGGAAATATCCCGTGGCCAGGGATCTCTACTTCTACGTCAAGCTGGATCATCTGGACAGGGTGTCCGGGCTGGAGGAATACGTGGACCTCTTCCTGAGCCGGAAAATGATCGGTGATCGGGGCTACCTCAAGAGGCAGGGCCTGATCCCCATGCCCAAGAAGATGCGCGAGAAGGAGCGCAAGGAGTGGAAAAACAGGGAGCTGCTTCAAAAGTCCGAGCTGGAATAAACGCCTCGGCCCCGCCGTGCGGAGGAAACCCGCCGGTTTTTCCTGAGAGGCCGGCGGGTCTTGAAGTATAGGCTCTCCCCGGGTATGGTCCCTTGCGTCCTGTTCGGTGCGGAAAAGGAATGCTCGCCGTCAGTTGCGGATGAAGTCGCGCCACGCGGTAATCAAGCAAGGTATTTCGGAGGTTCCGCCACGTGACCCTGGAGTATATCCTCCTGCTCTTCTTCGCCGGTCTGATTCCCCTGGCCTATGCCGCCTTCTTCCTGGGCAGGCGCAAGGCGGAAACGGACCTGGAGCGTGGATACAGGCTCAACTCGCCCCCCTCTTTCTACGGCTGGTACGTGATCGTCTGGATGTTCCTTCCGGCCATCGCGGTATCCGCGGTGTTCGCCGTCCTGCACATGGCCGGCATTCTTTCCGTGCCCATCCCCGTGGTCCTGGTCGGATTCCTGGCCCTCTTCGCCGCGGGCGGCGGCCTGGCCCTGCGGCATGTGAGAGCCTCACTGCGGGCGCGCAAGATCGTGGAAGACGTGATCCGGTGGCTGCTCTTTATCGCCACCTGCATCTCCATTTTCACCACAGTAGGGATTGTCCTCTCCGTGGTCTTCGAGGCGGTCAAGTTCTTCAACATGGTCAGCCTTTGGGAGTTCCTCACCGGAACCACCTGGTCTCCGGGGTCCGCCTTCCTGGAAGGGGCGGGACGGGGCGGGGAACAGGCCTCCAAGGCTGAGTTCGGATCAGTGCCCATCTTCGCGGGCACGTTCATGATTACCTTCATCGCCATGTGCGTGGCCCTCCCGGTGGGCCTTTTCTCCGCCATCTTCATGGCCGAGTACGCCGGACGGAATCTCCGCGGAGTCGCCAAACCCGCCCTGGAGGTCCTGGCCGGGATCCCTACTGTTGTCTACGGGTTTTTCGCCGCAATCACTGTCAGTCCCCTGGTGGTTCGTATCGCGAAGAGCATCGGCCTGGAGGCCGCATACACCAATGCTTTGTCACCTGGCATTGTCATGGGGATCATGATCATTCCCTTCATCTCTTCCCTGTCCGATGACGTGATCAGCTCCATCCCCCAGAGCCTGCGCGAGGGGTCCTACGCCCTGGGCACGACCCGCTCGGAGACGGTGAAGCAGGTGGTGCTGCCCGCGGCCTTTCCCGGTATCGTTTCCGCGTTTCTGCTTGCCGTGTCCCGGGCTCTGGGAGAGACCATGATCGTGGTCATGGCCGCGGGGCTTCGGCCCAATCTGACCTGGAATCCCCTTGAGGGGATGACCACGGTCACCGTACGCATCGTGGACGCCCTGACCGGGGATCTGGCCTTCGACAGCGCGGAGACGCTGTCCGCATTCGCCCTGGGGCTCACCCTCCTCGTGGTGACGCTGATGCTCAACATCGTTTCCTCGATTATTATTCGCCGCTTCAAGCAGCAATATGAAATGTAGGCGCCTATGGATTCAAACAGCCTGAAAAGAACCCGAACGCGCTATCGCAGAGAGCGGCGTTTCAAGTTCTACTGCGCAACGGCCCTCGTTCTGGCGGGCATCTTCCTGGTGATTTTCTTCGCGGACATCATCAGCAAGGGGTATCCAGCCTTCTGGCAGGCCAAGATCAAGGTGGAGGTGAGCTATACCCAGGACGTGAAGGATCTTCCCTTCCTGGCTGTGGGAAAGGATGTATCCAATTTGATCAGCCGTGCGTGGTTCAGGAAGCTTCCCCGCAAGCTGAACGAGCATCCCCAATTGATCGGTTCCACCCACACCGAGTGGGTTCTGGCCGACGGAGCGGTGGATCAGTACCTCAAGGAGAAGCCCAACGGACTGAACAAGGAACAGAAGAACCTGGTGGATAACCTCCGGAGCCAGGACCGGACCAAGCTCGCCTTCAACACTTACTTTTTCACCCAGGGCGACTCCAAGCTTCCGGAGTCCTCGGGGATCTTTTCAGCTGCTGTGGGCACGGTGTACGTCATGATCGTGACCATGGCCTTCAGCCTGCCCACTGGTGTGCTTACAGCGATCTATCTGGAGGAATTCGCCAAGGATAACTGGCTCACACGGGCCATCGAGGTCAACATCAACAATCTGGCGGCCATCCCGTCCATCCTTTACGGTTTGCTGGGGCTGGCCATTTTCATCAACTATGTGGGGATTCCCCGCTCTTCGGCCCTGGCTGGGGGGTTGACCCTGGGCCTGATGAGCCTGCCGGTGATCATCATCAGCAGTCGCGCCGCACTGAGGGCGGTGCCGGACTCCATACGCGAAGCCGCCTTCGGGGTGGGGGCCTCCAGATGGCAGGTGGTCTCGCACCACGTTTTGCCCATGTCCATCCCCGGTATCCTTACCGGCTCCATCATCGCCCTGGCTCAGGCCATGGGCGAAACGGCGCCCCTGCTCCTCGTGGGCATGATGGCCTTCATTCCCGAAGCTCCGAGCGGATTTACTGATGCGGCCACGGTCATGCCGGCACAGATCTATACTTGGTCCGCCGCGGCCCTGAGACCCTATGCGGAACGCACAGCCGCGGCGATCCTCGTTCTTCTGGCGGTGCTCATCCTGCTCAACCTGACAGCCGTGCTATTGAGAAAGCGATATGAGCGAAAGTGGTAGTCGACAAGATCGTCCCCACAGCATCCTGCTCGTAGAGGATGAGCCGGACATCCTGGGGCTTTTGCAGTATCACTTCCAGGAGCAGGGCTACTCCACGTTTACAGCCGAGGATGGAGCCACGGCTCTGGATCAACTGCGACGCCAGCGCCCCGATCTGGTGATCCTGGATCTCATGTTGCCGGACATGCACGGACTGACTCTGTGCAAGCGCATCCGATCCGATCCGGAAATGGAGAATCTTCCTGTGCTCATGCTTACGGCCCTGGGACAGGAGGAGGATCGGGTTACCGGATTCAAGACGGGCGCGGACGACTATGTGGTCAAGCCCTTTAGTCCCCGCGAGCTGCTCTTGCGGGTGGAGAGCCTGCTGAGCCGGACCTATGGACGGAGCGCGGAGCAGGCTGAAGACATGGTGTATGAGTGGGAGGGAATGCGTGTGGAGCCGGGATCGTACCGGGTGCTTGTGGACGGCGGTGATGCCGGGCTGACCACCACGGAATTCTCCCTTTTGAAGGCCCTGCTTGGGGCCCACGGACGTGTGCTCAGCCGCGAGCAGCTCCTGGAGCAGGTCTGGGGGTACGAGTTCGCGGGATACGACCGTACCGTGGACACCCATCTGCATCGCATGCGGCACAAACTCGGGCCCTACGCCGCCTGCATCCAGACGGTCAGAGGGGTGGGGTACCGTTTCAAGGCCGGGATCGACGATCATGCTGACGTATAGACAACAGCTCCTGATTGGACTTGTCCTCATTCTGCTCGGTGTGCTCATTGGAGGCTACTCCCTCTTCCGGGGCGCACTGGAGGATGCGGTCCTGGAACAGGCCCGTGACGCCGCGCAGGAAGAGCTGCGAACGGCCGTGTACGCCCTCCGGCGGATGGAGGCTGCATCCTCGGAAGAGAGTGTGCGGGAAAGGCTCCACGAGCTCGGGCGTAAAAGCAATGCGCGTCTGACTTTGCTGGACAGGGAAGGGCGTATTCGCGTGGATACCGCTGTGTCCTCCCCGGAAACTGAGGAAATCGTTTCGGAGAGGCCAGAGATCGAGGAAGCCGCCGGCGGAGGGATCGGCAACAGTCTCCGATACAGCCCCTCAGTGCATCTCACATTCCTCTTTGTGGCCCGGGAAGTGGAGGGAATCGGCGGCCTGGAGAAGGGATATCTCCGCCTGGGCAAGTCCTACGGTCCCTTGCAGGACAGGATTGCCGCGGGAACGTATCCTTTTTGGGGAGTGCTGGCCATTGCCCTGGCCTTGCTCCTGCCGGTGTATTATTACCTGTCCCGAAGGTTGACCCGGGAGCTGGATCGCATCACCGAGGAGGTGGAGTCCATGGGCAGGCATGCGGGGCGGGCGAGTGAAGCCACGCTGCACGAGTTTGTCCCCATGGTTCGAAATATGAACAAGATTTCTGAACAGACGCACAACTACCTCCAAAAGATCTCCATGCAGCGGGACGAGGTTGAGGCCATACTCAACGGCATGGAGGACGGAGTGGCCGTTCTCGACTCAGGGGGGAGGATACGGCGCTATAACCGGGCCATGGCCGAGATTGTCCGTTCTCAGCAGGATCTGACCGGGCGCATGCCCATCGAGTGCATACCCAGCACCGAGCTGCAGGACGAGGTGGAGGAGTTGCTCGCCAGCCAAAAGACGAACGAGGGCCGCAGCCTGTACGTGACCTTCTATAATCAGGCCCATTTCGAGGTCACCCTCTTGCCCGCCGTCTTTGAGGAGTCGGGCTCCTGTGAAATCATTCTCGTGCTCCACGACGTGACTGAGCTCAAGCGCCTGGAACAGGCCCGCAAGGACTTTGTGGCCAACATTTCCCATGAACTGCGAACGCCGATCACCTCCATCAAGGGGTATACCGAAACCCTGCAGCATTCCCCGCCCTCGGACAGCCAGACGCTCTCCTCCTTCATGGGGATTTTGTCCCGAAATGTGGAGAATCTGGACCGTTTGGTGGACAACCTTATTCATTTAAGCCGGGCGGAGACCTCGGAAGAGAGTGGCGGCTTCCTGGAAGAGGAAGTGGAGCTTGTGCAGGTTCTGGATGCGGCTTGGCAGGTGTGTCTTCCCCTCGCTCAGGGCAAGAATCTTGTTCTGGAAAAGAGGGTTCCCGAAGGGGAAGTCCCTTCAGTCAGGGGCAACAAGGAGCAGTTGATCCGGGTGATGCTCAATCTTCTGGACAACGCGATCAAATACAGCCCCGAGGGCGAACGGATCGAGCTGCGGATAACGGACCTCGGCACACAGTGGCAGGTGCTGGTCGAGGATGGGGGAGCGGGGATTCCCCCGGGACAGCAGATGCGCATCTTCGAGCGCTTTTACCGCGCCGAAACCGGGCGTTCGGGCTCCGTCCACGGCACGGGTCTGGGGCTGTCCATCTGTAAGCACATCGTACAGCGCCATGGTGGATACATCGATGTGGAGAGCCCCGTCCCAGGTGGCGTGCATGGGGCGCGCTTTTTCTTCAACCTGGCCAAGTACAGGCAGCCCTGATAATCAAGCGGCGAGGAAGGACTCGATGAACGACACCCAGGTCAAAATGGCCACGAAGAACCTCAACGTCTACTATGGCGATCACCGCGCCTTGAATGAGGTGAGCATTCCGTTTTATGCTCATCAGGTCACTGCTCTCATCGGCCCTTCGGGATGCGGCAAGAGCACCTACATCCGCTGCCTGAACCGGATGAACGATCTGGTTCCCAACAGCCGGATCGAGGGCGAGGTCTATCTGGACCGGGAGGAGATCTACAGCACGAGCATGGACGCCGTGGAGCTCAGGCGAAGGGTGGGGATGGTTTTCCAGAAGCCCAATCCCTTTCCCAAGAGCGTGTACGAGAACGTGGCCTACGCACCGCGAATCCACGGCCTGGCCCGAAAGGGATCGGAAATGGATCAGCTGGTGGAGACCTCGCTCCAGAAGGCGGGCTTGTGGGAAGAGGTCGGAGACAGGCTGAATCTGCCCGCGACCTCCCTCTCGGGGGGCCAGCAGCAGAGGCTGTGCATCGCGAGGGCACTGGCGGTAGAGCCCGAAGTCCTCCTCATGGATGAGCCTGCCTCGGCGCTGGATCCCATTGCTACCCAAAAGATCGAGGATCTGATCTACGAGCTCAAGAGCAAGCTGACCATCATCATCGTCACCCACAATATGCAGCAGGCGTCCCGGGTCTCGGACCGCACGGCCTTTTTCTACATGGGCGAGGTCGTGGAGGTCGACGACACACAGACCCTGTTCACAAGACCCTCCAAGCAGCAGACCGAGGAGTACATCACCGGACGCTTCGGGTAGTCGGGAGTCAGAAGACAGGATTCAGGAGCCGGAAGGAAGACAGAAGACAGGAGTCAGGATGCAGGAGACAGGATGCGGTATCCACAGCCCTGTGCATTTGATTTCCGACTTCTGACTCCTGATATAAGGAGAGTATATGCCGGAGACACATTTTCAGCAGGAGCTGGAAAAACTGGAAGTGGCCATCATGCGGATGTTTACCCTCACGGAGCAGAGCCTGAACAAGGCTATTGCGGCCATGAGGGAGCGCGACGACGACAAGGCCCAGGAAGTGATCGAGGAGGACGAGCAGCTGAACAACCTGGAAGTGGAGGTGGACGATATCACTCTCCACATTCTGGCGCTGTGGCAGCCGGTGGCCAGGGATCTCCGGTTCATAACCGGGTGTTCCCGCATCGCAACGAATCTGGAGCGTATCGGGGACCAAGCGACCAATATCTGCGAGCGGGTGCTCATGCTCAACCAGAAGCCCAAGCTGGACCTGATGAACAGCGTGGATGCCCTGGCGGAGAGGGCGCTCACCATGTACAGGAATGTGGTCGGGGCGTTCTCCGATCAGGACAGCGAGGCCGCTATGAAGGTCTGTCGGGCGGATTCCACTGTGGATGACATGAATATCCGCATTATGCGCGAGCTCATCGATTTCATGATCACCGAGAACGTGATTGTGGAGCGGGCGGTGCACTGCATCATTATCGCCAACGCCCTGGAGAGGGTGGGGGATCTGTCCACGAATATCGGCGAGGATGTGGTTTTCATTTCAAGGGGGATCAACGTCAAGCACTGCGACACCTACGATCAGTTCTCCTTCTAACCGAGCTCTTCGGGCAGCCCGGATTCCTTCTGGGCCCTGTCCTCGTCCTTCCGCTCCGTAGAAATATCCCTGCGTTGTTTCAGGATGCTGTAATACTTCATGATCCGGCTGACGTAGCGCACTGGCTCAGTGCCCCTGGCGTAGCCGTAGCGGGTTTTGCTGTAGTACTTCTTGACTCTGAGCAAGGGCAGAGCCTTTTCGATTCCGGACCATGTCTGCGGTTCATAGCCTTTCTGTCTGGCGATCTTCTGGGCGTCGCGCACGTGGCCGTATCCCACATTGTAGCTCGCCAGGGCGAACTTGAAGCGGTCTAGGCCCGAGAGCTTCTCCCACCGGTCATAGAGGCGGGCCAGGTACTTCACACCGGCCTGGATACTCTGCTTCGGGTCCAATCTATTGGTGATCCCCATTTCCCTGGCCGTGCGCTGGGTGACCTGCATCAGTCCCCGGACGCCGGTGTAGCTGCGGGCGTTGGGGTCCAAATGGGATTCCTGGTAAATGACGGCCGCGATGAGCTTCCAGTCAAAACCGTGTTCCCTGGCCTCCTGCTTGATCATGTCCTTGTAGCGAGGGAGTCGCGATTCCAGGCGCTGATGGAATCGCTTCAGGTCTACATAGTCGAAGATGTGCACATCCGCGAAATACTTTTCATGGATCTTGCCGAAGACGCCGCTTTTCTTGATTCTGGAAAGGAAAGCGTTGATTTCCCGGAGCAGCTGATCGTTTCCCTTCCGTACGGCCCATCCCAGTGACTGCTTTTCCTCTATGGGGAAGGCGATCCGGACGTCCGGATAGTAGCGGCGGTTGAGCAGGGCGATATTGGAGTCCGCCACGGTAATCCGGATCCTTTTTTCCGCTACCCTGCGGATGAGCTCCTCGGTGGGCAGATTGGAGTACCGCCGGATGTCGATCTCCATGTCCCCACGTTCATTGAGCTCCTCGAGCCGGTTTTCGTACGTCGTCCCGCTCATAATGTGGACCGTCTTGCCGTCCAGGTCCGAAATCTTCCTGATCCCCCTGTCTCCGCGATGGATCACGACCTGTTGCTGGACTCCAAGATAGCCCCGTGAAAAGTCCACTTTCTCCTTCCGCTTGTCCGTTATGGTCATTCCGGCTGCGATGAAATCTCCCGCCCCCTGCTGCAGCTTGGGGATCATTTTGTTCCAGGAGGGGGTGATCACCTTGAGGTCCACTCCGATATGCTCGCTGAAGCGTTGGGCAAGGTCGTATTCGAAGCCCGTAGGCTGGCCGCGGTAGATGTAATAGCAGTTCGCATTGTTGCGGGTGATGAGAGTTATGGAGCCCCGTTCCTTGATTGCCTCCAGGGAGGAATCCTTCTCGCCGCATCCGGTGGCGAAGACACAGAGCACGATCCAGAGGAGCAAAAACGGAGTATGACCCAGTCCGTGGCGAAAAAGCATCAAAAAAAGTCCTTATTTGACCAGCATGACCGGACAGGGGGCGAGGATGCCCACTTTGTGGCTGATAGTCCCCCAGCCTTCGGCGGGATTCTCGGGCTCGATCCGATGGGAGCTGAGCACAGTGAGGTCTACCTGGTTATCCCGTGCGAAACGGATAATCTCCTCGACCCGGGATCCCACAAGGATGTGCTTTTCAATGGGCAGGTCGGTGTCCACGGCAATGGTTTCAAAGCGCTCCCGGGCTCTGGCCTTGAGATCCTCGTAAAAGTCGTTGAAGTCCTCGTCCTGGTCCTCAACAACCTTCTGGATGACGTGCAGGAGGAAAATTTTCGACTGTTCCGGAGATGCGCACTGCCTGTGCAGATCCATGGCGATCTGGATCGCTCCGGTGGATCGTTCGGTCAGGTCCGTGGGTACGAGGATATGTTGGAACATAGCCACCTCCTGTGTCTGATGCGTCTCTGGTTTTCCGGGTGGTCATTGAATGCACCCCGAAAGGTTGAGCAAGCGCGGAGCTAGAAATAGACGGAGCGCGATTTTTTGCGCCTGATGCGTCCCAGGAGAAAACCGATAAAGCAGGAGACGAAGACCACTCCGGCTCCGACCAGGAACCAGAGCTGTGATTCCCGGGAACGGAGGGATACGTTCCTTGCCTTGAGCTTTTCGATCTGGGCCAGGCTGTTTTGCAGCCGATTCCGGGTCTTTTCCAGCTCTTCCTTGATTTGGGGAAGATCCGGAACATCATTGCGAAGCTTTTGATAGTCCTGGCGAAGCGCGGTCAGTGTATTATTGGTCGACTCCAGCTCGGATGCAAGCCGTTTCTTGTCTTCCGTCAGCTCCTGGATGGTTTCGCGGTTTTTGCTGCGGGTCTGTTCCAGCTCCGCAAGCCGCTCACGCAATCGCTCCACAACCTGCGCCTTGGGAAGGCGGTTCATGGAGAAGCGTTTCAGGATCCATCCCGTCTTGTCCTTTTCGGTCCTGACGCGAAGCCAATTCTCTGTTTCCTTCAGGACTTCGAGCTTGGCCCCTGAAGACAGCATGGAATTGATCGATGCGTTCTGCTTGGGGCTGTTTCGCAGGGTGATTCGGAAATTGTCGGAGACATAGACAGTCTGGGCAAAACAGGGCAAAGCGGTCGTCACCACAAGCAGAAGAACAAAACCGAGGGCGAGGGGGGTCTTATAAGGCATAGCATATCCGCGTTGTTGAATGATTCAAGGAACTCCCGGTATTCACTGGTGTTACGGGTTTTTGCAGTATGGCAGGCATGGGGATACGTCTGCGGTCAGGCCGTCCTCGTTGCTTATTTCCAGGGGATTATTCAAGTTAGCAAATCGGGGCCAGAGGTTCAATCCCCGCACAACTCAAGAGGAAGGAACGGACCTTCTTCGCGGCATGCGCGTGTTGAATCCAGTGGGGATTCATAATACGCTCTTCTGATTATGCACTGTGACGGGAAGGACATGCGCGCACCCGCCTGCGTGCGGGTCTGTGGAGAAAACAGGGCCGATCTGGCGAGGGCGGAACGACTCGCTCGGGAATTGGGGCTGTTGCTTCGGCAGGGAGACGATGCATCCGCTCAAGAAAGGGCATTGCTCGTAAAAGGCGGCCAGTTGGGACTTCAGAGCCCGGACAAAGCGCCTGGCAGGGGGAGGGGAAAAACCTACTTTCCGGACTGGAGCCGTATCGATACCACATCACCGGCCGGCAGGCGGGGCGGTCAGCCCCTTTTGCGCGCAGTGCAGGGAAAAAAGAAATACAAGGGCCTTCTGGTCTGGGACGGAACAGCCGGTTGGGGAGAGGATGCCTGGATACTGGCGGCCATGGGCCACAGTGTTGTCGCGGTGGAACGGGATCCCCTTGTCTATCTGTGCCTGCTGGATGCCTGGTCCAGAGTCGCTCGCGAGGCTCCCTTCGCAGCGCGCAGGATTCGGCCGGAGTGCGGACATTTTGAAAAGATGCTGAAACAGGCGGCAGACGGCCCCCGAGGATGGGACAGTCCCCCTTTGCCGGACGTGGTCTATCTGGACCCGTTCTTCCCCGCTCAATCCGGGAAAAAGGGCGGAGAGGGGAAATCCATGCGCGTGCTTCGCCTGGCTGCACGGAAAGACGACGAGGGAGCGGATGAGCTGCTTCGGCCCGCGCTCATGGTGTCGAGGCTGCGGGTTGTTCTGAAAAGGCCCCGCAAGGCGAAGGTGCTGAGCCCCGATGGACGCGGTCCGGTGCATACCATCACCGGGCGAGGGTATCGCTACGATGTGTATCTCCCCTGGAGGAATCTTCCATGAAGCTGGATACTGAGGAGGCCTTTCTGGAGCTCGTGGATCGCTATTTTCCCGGCAAAAGACGCGGAGAGCCAGGGGGACGCGGGGACGACTGCGCCGTGATCCCCTGCGGGGAAAGGCTCTGTCTGTCCACGGACCTTTTCCTGGAAAACGTGCACTTCTCCAGGACCTATTTTTCTCCGCGGGATATCGGATACAAGAGCCTTGCAGTGAACATATCCGATATTGCGGCCATGGCCGCCGTTCCGGAGGGGTTTTTGCTGAACCTCCTTCTGGTCCCGGACCTGCCGGATGAGTTTTGGCCGGAATACTTCCTGGGGCTGGCCGATCTGGCCCGGGAATACGATCTCTATCTGGCCGGCGGGGATTTGAGTCGCTCCAGCCGTCTGGGAATGGGCATTACCATCTGGGGGTCTCCGGGCGCTTGTATCCAGCGCGGAGGAGGCCTGCCCGGAGACCTGCTTTTCCTTGTCGGCGAGCCGGGACTGTCCGCAGCCGGTCTCCAGATCCTGGGAAAGGGAGGGGAGCGCGAGGAGTTTCCCGAGGCAGTGGCGGCCCACCTTCGGCCGCGACTCTATGTCGCACAGGCCAGGCGGATTGCTTCCTGTTCAGGCCTGAGGGCCCTTATGGATGTGTCCGACGGACTGGCCAAGGACGTGCCCCGTCTCTTGGGTCCCGGCACGGGTGCGGCGCTGCGTCTGGGACAAGAGGATCTCCATCCGGAAGTGGTCGCTTGTGCCCGATGGCAGGGGATATCCACTGTGGAGCTTGCCTTCCGCGGCGGAGAGGAATACGCCCTGCTTGGGGCGATCGATCCATCCTGCAGGGAGGAGTTGCGCGAGCTTGTGCCCGAAGCATGGATCCTTGGCGAAGTTGTTCGGGGAGGAGGGATCAGCTTGAACGGCGATCCCGTTGGCATTGAAGGGTTTGACCATATGCGGGGAGGCTAGAGCATGGGCTCAGAGAGGATAAAGTCGGCGCAGTGTTCCATTGTGGGCAGGATCCGTTCCCATCTGGCGGACAGGCAAAACACACCCACCCAGGCCAGCGCGGATCTGCCCCTGGCTCGTATCGATATCGACGGGGAATATGGGGATGCCCTTCTGGGGCTTTATCCCGGCGCGGCAATGCAGGTGCTGACCTGGCTCCACGAGGCGGACAGGCAGGTGTTGCAGTGTCATCCCCGCGGAGATCCTTCGCGACCCATGCGCGGGGTTTTCGCAACTCGCTCGCCGGACCGGCCCAATCCCGTGGGTCTGCATCCGGTCCGTATCCTGGACATCGACGACCTGAGCCTGACGGTGCATCCCCTGGAGGCCCTGGACGGGACTCCGGTGCTGGATATAAAACCCCTGATTTCAGCTGATGAAGAGGAACCGGACTGGGGCCGGGATATCCCGGCGGAGGTGGGGCAGGTTCTCAAGTACGGTGGCCGCGAGGCCTGGCGTAAGGGGCTGGTGAGCGGAATAAACGGCAATCTGAGCCTGCGGCGGGAAGGGAATCGCATGGTTATCACCCGTTCCGGCTGCGCCAAGGGCCGTCTCGCTCCGGGAGACTTGGTGTGCGCGGACCTCGAGTCTTTTCCTGCGCTACCGCCTGAGGGCATGTCCTCCGAAGGCAAGATGCACGCGGAGGTTTATCGCCGGCAATCCCGAGCCGAGGCGATCCTGCATACCCATCCGCCGCACCTCCTGGCCCTGAGTTTGCGCAATCCCTGCGCAATGCTCGATCTGCCCTTGTACGAGGCCAACGCCTTCGCCGCGGAAATGGCCCTTGTCCCGCCCACGGAGCCGGGTACCCCGGAGTTGGCTCAGGCTGTCGGCAGCGTCGCCCGTGAGAGCCGAGCCGTGTTCATACAGGGGCACGGCCTGGTCTGCTGGGGGGAGGACCTCTATCAGGCCCTGAACCTCACCGAAGAGCTGGAGAATCTGGCCCGGATCCAGCTGCTTGTCGGATAACAAAGAGGCGCTCCTGTTGTCCTGTGTATTCGAGCGGCCTATACCTCCTGGAGAAAATATGCTACAGTTTCCTGGAAAGTTGAAAAGATTTTTGCCGCGAACAGGTTTTCTTCGCAGGACGGTGTCCGAAAGGAATCGCGGCGCCCGGGTATTGGTCCCATGGCGAGGCTTCCGGGAAAAGCTTGGTGAAATACCCCCAATCATCAAGGAGGTGAGGTATGGATATTAACAGAGCGCTCCGCGGGATTGCGGGAAGTGTTGTGCTGCTCAGCCTGATCTTGGGCGTTTTCTTTTCCTGGTGGTGGCTGCTTCTTACACTGTTAGTGGGTATAAACCTTCTGCAGTCCGCTTTTTCCGCAACCTGCCCCATGATGTGGGTCCTCCGGAGGCTGGGCTTCCGTTCCTACGGGGACGAGGATCAGGCCAAGACCTGAGTTAAGATCGCGCCTCGACAAGTGACGCTGAGCAGTTCAGGTCCAGGGCTCAGATGGGAAATACAGGAAATGGGCAAGAGGCCCTAGGCGGTCCAGACAATGGATGATAGAACTAGGCTTCACCAGTGATATCCAGGAAGTTTCATGCGATTGCAGGAGGGAGCTATGAGCGAATCAGCCGCGAAACGCGAGGATTTGGAAAGCGCGTCTCTTGATGAGGGGGTCCAGCTCCTGTATGAGCTGGGCCGCGAGGAATTGATCCGGATCATACTCGACGACGCCAAGAATTGGTTGGCTCACGACGGGCTCTGGTTTCAGGCGGTTGAGCAGGATCACGGCATGGATGCGGCCATCGAGGCGGACCGCAAGGCCTGGGAGACCTTTACCCAAGTCGAGGCCAAGCGGATCATGAAGCGTCTGGGCATGGAGCCGGGGGGCGGCATTCCGGCTCTGGTCACCTGTCTCAAGCACCGCATGTACGCCAGGCTGAACAAGCAGCGCTGTGTGGAGGTGACCGACACGCGGGCCGTTTTTCAGATGGTGGATTGCCGCGTCCAGGCCGCCCGCAAGCGGAAGAATCTGCCGGATTTTCCCTGCAAGCCGGTGGGGGAGGTGGAATACGCCAATTTCGCCAAGACGGTGGACCCAAGGATCCAGACCAGGTGCCTCTGCTGTCCTCCGGACGATCATCCGGAGGAATACTACTGCGCCTGGGAGTTCACTCTTACCGAGGAGGGCTGAGTTGTCCGGTGCGAGACCCATGTGGAGTGTATCCCTGCGGACAGGGGCAGCCTCCGGGAGGAGCGACACGGGAGGAAATCGAGGCATTTCTCGTCTTGCACGCCTCCTGTCCGGAGTATTCGCTGTCTGCTTGCTCTTTCTTGCGGGCGTCTCCGGTGCCGATACCGGGATGCAGGAGGGATTCGCGAGTCTGCGCCAGGAAAACTACAGCCGTGCTGGGGAAGTGTTTCGCCCCCTGGCGGAACAGGGGGAAAGCACGGCGATGTACAACCTGGGCCTGCTCCTGGACAAAGGGCTGGGCCTGGAGCGGGATCGCGGCTCGGCGGCAACATGGTATCGCCTGGCAGCCGAGCGTGGGGACGCCCGGGCCCAGTACAATCTGGCCCTGCTCTACATTGGGGGGAAAGGAGTGGATCAGGATTATGACCGGGCCGTGGAGCTCCTGCGCCAAGCGGCTGAAGCGGGTTTGGCCCGGGCCCAGTACAATCTGGGCATTCTCTCCTCCGAGGGCTTGGGGATGCCCATCAGCTATGACCGCTCCAGGCAATGGTTCAACAGGGCCTCGCAAAACGGCTTTCGCAAGGGCAAGTGCGATCTGAACTATGTGGGCCTGTGTATGAGTCGTGCGGAATTCCGCTTCGGCGAGGGCTCGGACTAGACCCGCCCTCTAGGGCAACATTCCCCTGGCTTCCCAACGGCGCTCTCCCTGAATCTTTTCGTTTTCCGCCCCGGGTGGACGGCTTCACCGCTCCTCCCCGGGGTTTTTTTGGGGTTTCCCAGTGGAAGCGTCTGTTTTCGATTCCTCATCAGTCAAGTGTACTCCACCGGCCAGCTTTTAGTGAATCATATGGGTTAAGCGGGGCCCGAGAAGGGGACAGGCTGGCTCCAGACATCTGTTATCTGACATCTGGCGTCTGACCTCTGGCTTGAATGAGCTCCTGGTAGAATTCCAGGGTCCTTCGCGCGACAGCGGACCAGGAAAACGCCTCCCTGGCCCGGTGCATGCCCTGCCTGCCCATATCCCGCCTCAAATCCGGATTGTCCAGAATCGTGTTCACCCCATGGGCCAGATCGTCGGCGAAGACTTGGGGATCCCTGGGTTCGGGATCGTCCTCCGAAACAGGAGCGTAGGGCACGAGGAAGCCCGTTTTGCCGTGGAGCACGATGTCCGGAATGCCGCCCAAATTGGAGGCCACCACCGGAGTGCCGCAGGCCATGGCTTCCAGGTTGATGATGCCGAAGGGCTCGTACACCGAGGGGCAGATGAAGGCAGCTGTCTGGGAGTAGAGCGGAATGATCTCGGACTGGGACAGATGCCGCTCCAGCCAGATGACGTCAGTCTCCGTCTCGCGGTTGATCCGTTCCACTTGCTGACGGAGGTCCTCGTGCATGCCCGGAGTGTCAGCGCTCGACGCGCAGAGAACGATCTGGGTTCCGGCACGCAGCTTCGGCGCGGCGCCCAGCAGGTGAAAGATCCCTTTCTGCGGGGTAATGCGACCCACAAAGAGGATGAAGGGTCGGTTCGGATCGATGCCCAGGGAGCGCGCAAGCTCCGGATCCGGTTGGGGAGCGTATTCCCTGGTGTCGATCCCGTTGGGGATCACTCGAACGCGGTTCTGCGGCACCTGATAGTGGTATTGCACATCGTGTTTCATCGCCTCGGAAACGGCAATGACCCCGTCCGCTTTGCGATAGGCGCTTTGCTCCAGCCAGGTGCTCACCTGGTATCCGGCCCCGAGCTGCTCCTCTTTCCAGGGTCTGTTGGGTTCCAGGGAATGCGTGGTGAGCACGAGAGGAACGCGGAAGAGATCGCGGATGAGGCAGCCGGCGAAGTGGGTGTACCAAGTGTGGCAGTGCACAATGTCCGCTTCCTCCATAGCTGCTGTGAATTCGAGGTTGTTCTGCAGGATGGAGAGGATCTTGTGCCGGACAGCATCCGTATCCGGGAATGCGTCCTTTCGGGGCGGAATCCCTTGGGAGTGGATGTTCGGCTCTCGGGACCTTGGTTCGGCGCTGAAGCACAGGACCCGAATGCTGTGGCCGGCATTGTCCAGGCGCGCCAACTCCCGGCTGAGATAGTCGATGTGTACTCCCGCGCCGCCATAGGTGTCCGGTGGAAATTCGTTGCTGAGAAGAGCAATGCGCATGGAGGCTCTCCGTTATGGTTTTTTTGTATGAAAATGTGTACAAGGTGTTGAATTGTTGAAGAATTGTCCTCGAGGCGATGGCGGGTGGAGCGCTTCGCTGGGTTTCATAATACACC
>Ga0207714_1001219_pt1 | contig 16783 bp, 11 predicted proteins | sample PonA232FremontCA_2_FD_187270 | JGI IMG/M metagenome (GOLD analysis project Ga0207714, IMG submission 187270) | Marine sediment microbial community from Fremont, CA, USA - Pond A23 Sediment 2 (SPAdes) | ecosystem: Environmental > Aquatic > Marine > Unclassified | place: USA: Fremont, California...
GCATCGTCAGGCGGCAAGTGAATCGCCATATCCGGCCCATGGCCCATGCACCCGCCGCATCCCACCGCCTGCCCGCCACGCTCGCCGGGATCGTGGGCACGCGCCACGTGGTCACCGACCCGGCAACGCTCGCGCCGCGCCTGATCGACTGGCGCCGGCGTTACCGGGGGAACGCGCTGTGCCTGGTCGAGCCCGGCACGGCCGGCGAGACCGCCGCCGTCGTCGCCGAATGCGCCGGGGCGGGCGTGCCCATCGTGCCGCAGGGCGGGCATACCGGCCTGGTGGGCGGCAGCACGCCGCTGCCCGACGGCGGCAGCGTCATCCTGAGCACGCGCCGGCTCATGCGCATGCGCGAGCTGGACGCGCGCAACAACACCATGACCGTGGAGGCGGGCTGCGTGCTCGCCGATCTCCAGGCCGCCGCGGCCGACGCCGGGCGGCTGTTTCCGCTGAGCCTCGCCGCCGAGGGGACCTGCCAGATCGGCGGCAACCTGGCGACGAACGCGGGCGGCCTCAACGTCCTGCGTTACGGCACGGCGCGCGAGCAGGTGCTGGGGCTGGAGGTGGTGCTGCCCGACGGACGCCTGTGGGATGGGTTGCGCCGGCTGCGCAAGGACAACACGGGCTACGACCTGAAGCACCTGTTCATCGGCGCCGAGGGCACGCTTGGGATCATCACCGCGGCCGTGCTGCGCCTCTACCCGCAGCCGCGCGAAACCGCCACGGCGTTCGCCGCGGTGCCCGACGTGGACGCCGCGCTGGCGCTGCTGACGCGGGTGCAGGCGGCGACGGCGGAGAGCTGCGTGTCCTTCGAGCTGCTGCCGCGCTTCGGCCTCGAGCTGGCCCGGCGCCACGTCGCCGGGACGCGCGACCCGCTGGCCCGGCGCCATCCCTGGTACGTCCTGGTCGAGGTCGCCGGCGGCACCGGCGACGGCGGCCTGCGCGCGGCGCTGGAGGCCGCCCTGGCGGCGGGCCACGAGGCCGGTGAGGTCGCGGACGCCGCACTCGCCGAGAACGCCGGCCAGCGCGCCGGGTTCTGGCACCTGCGCGAGGCCGTCGTGGAAGCGCAGCGCCACGAAGGCGCGTCCATCAAGCACGACGTCGCCGTGCCCGTCTCGGCCGTGTCCGCGTTCCTCGAGCGCGCCGTCCCGGCGGTGGAAGCCATGATCCCCGGCGTCCGCCCGGTGCCCTTCGGCCACCTCGGCGACGGCAACCTGCACTTCAACCTCACCCAGCCCGAGGGCGCGGCGCCGGACGCCTTCCTGGCGGAATGGGAACGGGTGAACGCCGCCGTCCACGACATCGTCGCGGCGTTCGGCGGCACCATCAGCGCCGAACACGGCATCGGTCAACTCAAGGTGGCAGAGAACGCCCGGTTCAAGCCCACCGTCGAAACCGAGATGATGCGCGCAATCAAGCGCAGCCTGGACCCGCACAACCTGATGAACCCGGGGAAAGTGGTGGAAACGCCCGCGCGTTGATGGCCGGCGAGGGTCCCGGTACGATGCGTGACGCGGGCGTTTGCCATGGCCGAAACTGCGCATGTCGGGACCCTTTACGGTGCCATCGAACACCTGCCCGAAGGTGTCGTGGGTGAGATCATCGGTGGCCAGCTGCACACGCATCCCAGGCCGGCCGGGGCCCACATCGGCGTCGCGGCCGGTTTATTTGCCGAGATCGCCGGGCCGTTCTACCGTGGACGCGGTGGCCCCGGGGGCTGGTGGATTCTCGCCGGACCCGAGCTGCATTTCCGGCGCGACGCCGAAGTTCTCGTCCCGGATATCGCAGGGTGGCACCGGGAACGGTTGCCCGCGCTGCCCGCCGACCAGCGCTTCGAGGTGGTGCCCGACTGGGTTTGCGAGGTCCTCTCGCCGTCGACGGCCAGCACGGACCGCGAGATCAAGATGCCGATCTACGCGCGCGATGGCGTGGCCCATGCGTGGCTGGTGGATCCGAAACAGCAGCGCCTCGAAGCGTATGCCCGCGCGGGTGCCGAATGGCGTCGGATCGGCACGTTTACGGCCGCGGAGCCGATCCGGGTCGCCCCGTTCGACGGCGTCGCCATCGCGCCGCCCTGGGTGTGAGACGCCTCACGTCCCGGGTTCATCGATCCCGTACCCGAAACGCTCGGCCCAGGGGCGCAGGGTGGGCAGCACCGGTTCCATGTGGTCGCGATAGGCGGTCCAGCGCCCGCTCGCCCGGGTATGGATGGGCTCGGTCACCTGGTCGTAGCTGGGCGTGTTGATCTTCGCCCGGCGGCGCGCCGTCTCCGCATAGGCGTAAAGGGCGTCGTCCCAGGCCACGCCCAGGAAACCGAGAAGCGGCGCGAGCGTTCCGGCGAAATCGGCCGTGAGGTCCTCGTAGCGAACCGTATGGACGCTCAGCGGCAGCACCGCCCGGTACTGCAACCAGAGGCGCATGACGCCGTCGTAGAGCTTGGCCGCGTCGCGCAGGCGCAGGAAATTGGCCATAGCGTCGTTCATGCGGAACTGCTGCATGTACGCGCTCAGCACCGCATCGCAGGGATGGCGCAGGGCGAACAGGAAGCGGGCATCCGGGAACACCCGCTGGATCAGCCCCGCCTCGACGAGGTTCAGCGGCCGCTTGTCCACGACCAGCCCCGGCGCCTCGCCATCGGGCAGATGCCGCGCCAACTCCGCATCATATGCCGCGCGCAGGCGATCGGCGCCGGCCGCCGTCAGCGTGGCCAGCGCGTCGGGATGGCCGCCGCCCAGCGCCCCGATCATGGCGTCCACCGCCGGCTGTTCCTCAACCACCGCGACATCCGGGTGGCTGCGCAGGATGCTGTCGAGCAGCGTGGTACCCGAGCGCGGGAACCCAACCAGGAAAGCACGCATGTGCGACGCCGGTTCGGGCGCCGGCAGCGGCCGCCAGGCGGCCACCCAGTCGGCGGTGAAGCGCCGGGTCAGGCGCGTCACCTGCGCCCGATAGCGGCCCGGGTCCGCGCGCTTGGCCGCTGGCGCGATGCGCTCGCAGCGGTTGCTCTCGTCGAACCAAGCGAACGCGGCGTCCGTGTCGCCCAAGCGGTCGCACAGTTCGCCCAGCAGCTGCGCCCGTTCGGCCTGGAACGCCAGATCGCCCGCGGGCGGATCAGCGGTTTCCAGAATGGCGCGCGCGTCTTCGAGCGCACCGTCGCGCCGGGCGAGCTGTGCCGCGCGCAGGGCGACACGGGGGTCGCCGGGGCAAGCCTGCCGTGCGGCGGCGACCGCCGCGCGCAGCTCGCCGATCCGGTGCGTCTTCTCCAGCAGGCCGCAAAGGTTGTAGTGCGCCGTGGCGTGCGCGGGCGCGCGGGCCAGCGCCCGGCGGTAGCTCGCGATGGCGGCGTCGTACTCCCCCAGGTCGCTCAGCGCCACGCCCAGGTTGCTGTGCGCCTCGGCGAAATCCGGCCGGAGGGCGAGCGCCGCGCGGTAGTGCGCCGCCGCCTCGGCCGGCTGGTGCGCTTCCCACAGAACGTTGCCCAGATCGGTGTGCGCCTCGGCGAAATCCGGGTCGCGATCCAGCGCCGCGCGGAACTGCACCACCGCACCAGCGGGATCGGCCACGCGCCATGCCGCGTGGCCACGGACGTAGGCCGCCATGGGATGATCCGGCTCGTGCGCTTCGATGGTCGCGCACAGGTCCCGAGCCCGCGCCGGATCACCGTCGCGCAGCGCGGCCAGCGCCGCATCGATGGTGGCCGCAAGCGTCTGGTCGTAATCCGCGTGAGTCCGCGTCTCCGCCATACCGCGTCCCGGTCGGGCCCTGCCGAAGTCTGTCCGCGCCAGTTTAGCCGGCCGATCGCCGCGGGCAAAGGCACACCGGAACCGCATCCCGGCGGCCGGCGTTCATGTTGGCGCACGGCCTCCGGCTCGAGCCCACCCGAAAACGGCGCGCATGCCATGACCGCTGCCATCCGAAGCGACACCCCCATCCCGCCGCCCCAGCCCGCCACGGCCGACGGGTCGCCGCGCCGCGTCGGGGCGGAACTCGAGTTCGCCGCCCTGGATTGCGCCACGGCGGCGGACGTCGTCGCCGCCCGCTTCGGCGGCGAGGTCGCGCGTGTCGACCCCTACCGCTATCTCGTCGATACCACGACCTACGGGCGCTTCATCGTCGAGCTGGACACCCAGTTCGTCCACCCCGCGGAGGAAAGCGACGCCGGCGCGCGCGCGGACAAAGAGTGCGAACGCCTGCAGCGCGCCCTTGAAGAAGGGCTGCGCACGGCAATCGGCGAGGTCACGCGCATCTACCTGCCGGTCGAGGTCATCGCGCCGCCGCTGACGGTGGGCGAACTGCCCGAGCTGGACGCGCTGCTCGCCGATCTGCGCGCACAGGGGGCGCGCGGAACACGGGATTCCGTGGTCTACGCCTTCGGGCTGCAGCTCAACATCGACATGCCGGCCCTCGACGCCGGAACGATCCTGGCCTACCTGCGCGCCTATCTGGTGTGCGCGGACTGGCTGCGCCGCGACATCGGGATCGACCTGACCCGCCGCGTTCTTCCCTTCATCCAGCCGTTTCCCCGCGGCTATCTGCGCCACGTGCTGCGTGCCGAGTATGACCCGGACCTGGAGACACTGATCACGGACTACCTGCACTGGAACGCCACGCGGAACCGCGATCTGGACCTGCTGCCGCTGCTGGCGTGGCTTGCCCCCGACCGGGTGCGCGCAGCCCTCGACGACCCGCGGCTGAAACCGCGCCCGGCGGTGCACTATCGCCTGCCCGACTCGCGCATCGAGGATCCGACGTGGCGGGTCGTCCACGAGTGGAACCGCTGGGCCGCAACCGTGGAGCAGCTCGTCAGTCGGCCCCAGCGGCTGCGCGGGGCGGCCGAGGCGTACCGCGCGCACCTTCAGGAGAGCTGGCTGAGCGACTGGGCCGAGGGAGCCGCGGCTTGGCTGGAGCTGTAGGCACGCGCCGCCCGGTTATCGGCGTAACGACGTCCGCCCGCGGTGGCTGGCTGCTGTGGCTGTTCAACGCCCTGGCGACCCTGCGCGCGGGCGGCCGCCCCGTACGCCTGACCAGCCGGCGCAGCGTACGGCCGGATCGCCTCGACGGCCTGATCATCGGCGGCGGCGACGACGTGGACGCACGGCTGTACGGCGGCGACGTACGGCTGGGCGTACGGATCGACCCCGACCGGGACGCGCTGGAATACCGGATGCTCGCGGCGGCGCGGGCGCGCGACATGCCTGTGTTCGGGATATGCCGCGGGGCCCAGATCCTGAACGTCTTCCTCGGCGGCACGCTGCATGGGGACATCTACGAGGCGTACGCCGACCTGCCCCGCCAGCGCGCCCTTCTGCCGCTCAAGCGCATCCACGTCCTACCGGGCACGCGGCTGCACACCATTCTGGGTCTCACGCGCGTGCGTGTGAATTCCATCCACCACCAATCGGTCGACCGCGTCGCCGCGCCGCTGGCGGTCGCCGCCGTGGACCGCCACGGCATCGTCCAGGGCGTGGACGCCGAGACCGGGACGTTCATGCTGGGCGTGCAGTGGCACCCCGAATTCCTCGTCTTCAACCGGCCGCAACAGCGGCTGTTCCGTGCCTTCGTGACGGCCGCCCGCCGGTACGGCGCAACGCGCACAGAACGCGCAGCCTGACCGGCCCAAGCAGCGCGAGACGCGAATCGGACGGCGCAACGCGATTGTCCGGTGTGCCGGCGGACACCGTCACTCCGGTAGCGGGGGCGGCGGCGGGTCGGGACGCGGCGCCCCGCCGGTCGCCTTGTGGTACCAGCGCATCGCGGCGTCGACGTCGCGCGCCGTACCCCGGCCCTCGCGGTACATCAGACCGGTGAACACCTGCGCCCGGGTATGCCCGGCCTGCGCCGCCCGGCGGAACCAGGCGAACGCGTCCGTCATGGACTGCGAACGCCCGCGGCCGTAGTAACTCATCCACCCCATGTCGTATTGAGCTGCCGGGTTGCCGCGCTCGGCCGCGCGCCGACACCAGGCGATCGCCAGCGAATAGGCTCCATCAGCCATGTGGTGCTTGCATAGCCAGCGATGGGCCGAGGGCGTTTTCTGGACCCGACGGCGGATGAGATCGTGGAGGGTGCGCGAGAAGCCACGCGAGGGTTTCATCCAGTAGTTTTGGGCGAATGCGGAAAGCGCCCGCCGTGCGGGGACGCTGTCCATGCTCCCCGACCCCGGCGCGTAGCCCAGCGCCTTGAGGAACAGCCGGGACTGGCGCCACATCCGCTCGGCCGCGTCGGAACGCCGGAACGCCAAGTGCTCCAGGCGCCGACGCAGCTTTTCGCTCGCCTCACCGGTCACCTCCAGATTGCGTTTCTTCTGGAACGCTTCGATCGCGCTGCGCGTCTCGGGCCCGTACAGCCCGTCGATAACGGTGATGTCGTAGCCCATCTCCTGCAGGTGTTGCTGGATTGCGCGCACCGTCGGTTCGCCCTCCCCCTCGTCCGCTGCGCGCGCGGGCACCGGGGCGGCCGCACCCAGCGCCATGACGAGCACGACCAGCGCCGCCAGGGCCGTTGCGACCGCTTGCCGGGTTTTCAACCTTGGAGACCTGGACAGAATGGGCATTTTCGATTGTAGGGTTGCGATATCGGCACGTCACACCCAGGCGATTGCGCCCTGCCGGACCATACCGGCACGGCGGCGTCGCGTCGCCCGACGCGACACGCCCGCGGCGTCAATTTTGCATGGCGCGGAAGATCCATGTAAACATTCCTGCGAAGTGCGCCGCCCGAACGCGGCGATTGTCGGGAGAATGCCGCTGGAACTTGCGCTTCGCGCATGGCAGGGTTGAGATGCGCGAAAAGCTTGGCTTGACACGTCGAACAATCTGCCGCTAGGTCGGAGACGGTATATCCTCGGGCTGCGTTTTAGACCAGCAGGAATTCCAGCGAGGCTTCAACGGAACATGATGGCGCTGCAACCGGCGCTGATCGGGAGAGAAGGGGGCTGAACGGCTCTATGGCAGACGAGAAACTGGTTGTCCGGAACGTTTACAAGATATTCGGCGAGGAGCCCGAACGGGCGCTCGATCTGCTGAAGCAGGGATACTCGAAGGACGAGATCCTCAAGCAGACCGGGCAGACCGTGGGCGTGCAGGACACGAGCTTCAACGTCCACAAAGGTGAGATCTTCGTCGTGATGGGCCTGTCGGGCTCGGGGAAGTCGACGCTGGTGCGCATGCTGAACCGGCTGATCGACCCCACCGCCGGGGAAATCTACATCGACGGCGATCCCATCACCGGCACGGACATGGAGAACGTGCGGAAGATCCGCCTGACCAAGATGTCCATGGTCTTCCAGCACTTCGCCCTGTTCCCGCACCTCACGGTCGCGGAAAACGTCGCCTATCCGCTGAAGATCCGCGGGGAGGACGAGAAGACCCGCCGTGAGAAGGCGATGAAGTCGCTCGAGCAGGTCGGGCTGGCGTACTGGGCCGACCGGCCGCCCAGCGCGCTCTCCGGCGGCATGCAGCAGCGCGTCGGCCTGGCGCGCGGGCTTTGCGCCGAGCCCGAGGTCCTGCTCATGGACGAACCGTTCAGCGCGCTCGACCCCCTGATCCGCGCCGACATGCAGAAGGAGCTGCTGGAACTCCAGCAGGCCGTGCACAAGACCATCGTGTTCATCACCCACGACCTGGACGAGGCGCTGATCCTGGGCGACCGCATCGCCATCATGAAAGACGGCTGGTTCGTCCAGGTGGGCACGGCCCAGGACATCGTCTCGGATCCGCAGGACGACTACGTCGCCGCGTTCACGCAAGGCATCGACCGCGGCCGCGTGTTCACCGCCGATTGGGTGATGCGCGATCCCATTCCGCTGGACCTGCAGACGGATACGGCCGAGACGGCGCTCAAGAAGCTGGACGACAACGAGCGCGACGGCCTCTACGTCAAGAACGGCAACGAAACGGCCGGCGTGGTGACCTACGGCGATGTCGCCCACGCGTTCAGCAAGGGCGAGACGGACCTCAAACGGATCCTGCACACGCAATATCCAACCACCCGGCCGCGCACCCTTCTCCACGAACTCTACGACCCGTGCAGCGAAGGGCTCCCCATCGCGGTGCTGGACGACGACGGCAAGCTCCAGGGCGTCGTCGACCCCAGCGAGGTGTTCTCCATGCTCGTGCCGGATACCGAACTGCCCTCGGAAAAGCAGGCGCGCCAGCAGCAGGACCAGGCCGGGACGGCGAGCGCCGGTGCCGGCAAGGCCGCCGCGCAAGCCTGAGACCGACAGCGCAAAGGAGACGCGAACGATGGCATCGCCGTCCGATCTTTTCACCATCCCCCTCGACGAATGGGTTTCCTACGGCGTCAAGGACGTGCTTGTACCCAACTTGCGCCCCGTTCTCGAGATCCTGCGTTGGCCCATCGACCAAGTTCTCAACTATTTGGAGTGGGGACTGCAGTCCACACCGTTTCTGGTGTTCCTGCTCGTGGCGACCGTCGTAGCCTGGCGCGCGGCCGGCCGCGGGATTATGATCTTCACGTTCCTCGGCCTGATTTTCCTCGACCTGATCGAGGTCTGGCCGGAGACCATGACGACCTTGGCCATGATCATCACGGCGGTGGTCTTTTGCGCCATTGTGGGTGTGCCGTTGGGCATCATCGCTGCACGCAGCGACCGGTTTGCCAACAGCATCCGCCCGGTCCTGGACATCATGCAGACCATTCCGCCGTTCGTGTATCTCGTGCCCATCGTGATGCTCTTCGGCGTGGGCCTGGTGCCCGGCGTGATCGCCACGATCGTGTTCGCGCTGCCGCCCATCATCCGCCTGACCAACCTGGGCATTCGCCAGGTCCAGGCGTCCCTCGTGGAGGCCGCCTACGCCTTCGGCGCAAGCCCCAAGCAGGTGCTCTGGGACGTTCAGGTTCCCCTGGCGCTGCGCACGATCATGGCGGGGCTCAACCAGACCCTGATGCTGTCGCTGTCCATGGCCGTGATCGCCGCGCTCATCGGCGCCGGCGGCCTGGGTTTGGTCGTCTACACCGGCCTGGGACGCCTTGACGTGGGCGCCGCGACGGAGGGCGGCATCGGCATTGTGCTGATCGCCATCATGCTCGACCGCATCACCCAGGCGCTGGGCGAGAACAACCCGGGCGAGCGCCGGTCGCTGATCGGGACCATCAAGTCCATGTTCAGCATGGCCAGCCAGAAGCCCGCGGAGGACGAAAGCGAAAAGGGTGTCCAGGCCGGAAGCGCCAGCCAGAAGGCAGGCTGACACCTCACTTCGCCCGAAACACGGCCCCGGCGGCGGGACTGAGATCATCTAACCAAAGCCGCCGCCGGGGCCGTTTTTTGCATACCGGTCGCCGTGCGTCTCCAAACAGTGCGTTTCCATACCATCCGGCGGGATGCCGGGCGACCGTGTGCACCCGATAAAGCCGAAACTGGGAGGCAACACATGACCCGAAGCGAAACCCTTAAGGGCCTTTTGGCCAGCGTGGCGACGGCGGCCGTGATCGCCGTTCCCGCCACCGGGCAAGCAGCCGAGGAGCCCGGCGCCGGGACGACCGTGAAGATGGCCCGCGCCACCTGGGACACCGGCTGGTTCCAGGCCGAGGTCTACAAGCAGCTCCTGCAGGAACTCGGGTACGAGATCCCGCGCATGACTACGCTGGACAACCCGCCGTTCTACAAGTCCGTCGCCCAGGGCGACATGCACCTGTGGGTCAACGGCTGGTTCCCGCTGCACGATTCCTACGCCTCGGACTTCCAGGACGGCGCCGAGAAGGTCGGCTATACCGCGAAGGGTGGTGCGATCCAGGGCTACCTCGTCGACAAGGAAACCGCGAACGAGCTGAACATTACCTCGATCCAGGACTTCAAGCGCGACGAGGTGAAGAAGGCGTTCGACAAGGACGGCAACGGCAAGGCCGACCTCGTGGCCTGCCCGCCGGGCTGGGGCTGCGAGAAGACGATCTCGCACCACATGGAGGCGTACGACCTCAAGCCGCACGTGGACCCGATCAAGGCCAGCTATTCCGCCTCCATGGCGGACGCCATGGGCCGTTACAAGAGCGGCAAGCCGATCTTCTTCTACACCTGGACGCCCAACTGGACCGTGGGGCTACTCAAGCCGGGTAAGGACGTCGTCTGGATCACGGTCGACGAAACCAGGCACCCGGACGAAAGCGTGACCGAAGCCGAGACCACGGTCGAGGGCCTCGAAGGCTGTGTGAAGGATCCGTGCAACCTGGGCTGGGTCGCCAACGACATCCGGCCGGTGGCGAACTCCGCGTTCCTCGACGAGAACCCGGCCGTCGAGACCCTGCTCAACAAGGTGAGCATCCCCATCGCCGACATCTTCGCCCAGAACGCGAAGATGAACGACGGCGAGGACAGCAAGCAGGCTGTGCGGAAGCACGCCGAGACCTGGATCGCGGACAACCGCGACAAGGTCGACGCGTGGCTGCAGGCGGCGCGCGAAGCCGCAATGTAACCGGCTTCGACGGCCCACAGCGGCATTCCATCGAAGGGCCCGGCTTTCGGCCGGGCCCTTTTTTGATCGCCCGTCCCGGGCCTGCGCGCTTGCCCTCGCGCGCGCCGGTGCGCCACGATGCCGCCCGGCGGCGTCCCGCGTGGCCGGCGCGCTGCGCTCGACAACAACGGTGCGCCGCGACATATCCCGCCATTGGGAGCGCACGTCCGCAATCCCCGATGGCAACCACGCAACCGGCACAGCGGCCATGAAACGGCCCTCCTGGCAGGCTCTTTCCGGCTACGTCGCCGCCGCCGGCTTCCTTGCGCTGGCGGTCGGTTGGATCGCGTCCGGCCCAGTCGGCGGGGACGCGGTTCCGGAGGTGCAGAAACCCGCCGCGCAGCTTACCGAGACCGGCAAGGCGCGCCCGGCCGTGCGCGTGCGCACGCAGGACGCCGACTGGCACCGGCGCACCCTGACCGCACAGGGGCGTACGGCCGCCGACCGGCGCATCGTCGTGCGCGCCGAGGCCAGCGGCAACCTCATCAACCTTCCCGTGGACAAGGGCGCGCGCGTGGCCGAGGGCGACCGGATCGCCCGCATCGACGCGCAGGACAAGCCGGCCCGCCTGAAAGAGGCGGAAGCCCTGCTCGCCCAGCGCCGGACCGAGCGCGACGGGGCGGAGAAACTCGCCGAAAAGGGCTTCCGCGGCGAGCAGCAACTCGCCCAGGCGCGCGCCCTGTTCGAGCAGGCGCAGGCGCAGGTCAAGCAGGCCCAAGTCGCGCTTGCCCAGACCCGGGTTCGCGCCGCCTTCGACGGCATCGTCGCGGCGCGCCCCGTGGATGTTGGGGACTATGTCGCGCCCGGCGACAAGATCGCCGAACTGATCGACCTCGACCCGCTGGTCATCGTCGCCAGCGTTACCGAGCGCAACGTCGACCGCATCGAGCTGGGCCAGCCCGTGAGCGCGACCACGCTGGACGGACGTACGCTCAAGGGCACGGTCACCTACATCGCCTCGGAAGCCGACGAGACGACGCGCACCTTCACCATCGAGGCCGAGGTCCCCAATCCCGATGCCACCCTGCGCGCGGGGATGACCGTGGACATGACCATCCCGGTCCAGGCCGAGCGGGCGCACTTCATCGCGCCCAGCATTCTCACCCTGGCCGACGACGGCACCGTGGGCGTGAAGATCCTGGACGAGTCCGACACCGTTCGCTTCGAGCCCGTGACGATCCAGGCGGATACGCCCGAGGGCGTGTGGGTAACGGGCCTGCCCAAACGGGTGACGCTGATCACGGTGGGCCAGAACTTCGTCGAGACGGGGCAGAAGGTGCGCGCCCGCACGGAGGCGGAGATCGCCCGCTCCCTGCCCGAGACCTCGGTGTCCCTGCCTGCGGACATGCCCGGTGATCCGGGACCGGAGGCGCAACCGTGAACGCCGTCATCGACTGGGTCCTGGGGCACAGCCGGACGGTGCTCAGTGTGCTTGTGCTCCTGCTCCTCGCGGGCAGCTACGCGTACGTCACGATCCCCAAGGAATCCAGTCCGGACGTCAACATTCCGGTCATCTACACCAACATCCACCACGAGGGGATCTCGCCCGAGGATTCGGAGCGCCTGCTGGTCCAGCCCATGGAGCAGGAGCTGCGCGACGTCGAGGGCATCGAGGAGCTGCGCGCCATCGCCTACGAGGGCGGTGCCAATGTGATCATGGAGTTCGAGGCCGGCTTCGATGCCGACGCCGCGCTGGACGACGTGCGCCAGAAGGTCGAGCGGGCCAAGCCGGAACTCCCGCGCGAAGCCGACGACCCCACCGTGCACGAGGTCAACCTGAGCCTGTTCCCCGTGCTCGTGGTCACGCTCTCCGGCGACGTGCCCATGCGCACGCTGATGAACCTGGCCGACGAGCTGCAGGACCGGATCGAGGCCATCCCGCCGGTCCTGGAGGCACAGCTTCAGGGCGACCGCGAGGAGCGCATCGAACTCGTCGTCGATCCGGCGATGATGCAGAGCTACGGCATCGACGCCCAGCAGGTCCAGCAGGCGGTGCAGCGCTCCAACCAGCTCGTCGCCGCGGGCTCCCTGGACACCGGCGAGGGCCGCTTCGCCGTCAAGGTGCCGGGCCTCTTCGCCGGCCACGAGGACATTCTCAACATGCCGGTCAAGGTCGCCGGGGACAGCGCGGTGACCTTCGGCGATATCGGCACGCTTCGCCGGACCTTCGAGGATGCCGAGAGCGTCGCGCGCATCAACGGCAAGCCCGCCGTCGCGCTCGAAGTGTCCAAGCGCACCGGCGAGAACATCATCGCGACCATCGAGAAGGTTCGCGCCCTGGTCGACGAAGCCAGCACGCAATGGCCTGAAACCGTGGAGGTTACCTACAGCCAGGACAACTCGACCCAGATCCGCAGCATGCTGGGCGACCTGCAGAACAACGTCCTGGGCGCGATCGTGCTGGTGATGACCGTCATCGTCGCGGTGCTGGGCCTGCGCACCGCCGGGCTGGTGGGGCTGGCGATTCCGGGCTCGTTCCTCACCGGCATCCTGGTGATCTATGCGGCGGGCCTGACGGTCAACGTGGTGGTACTGTTCAGCCTCATTCTCGCCGTGGGCATGCTCGTGGACGGCGCGATCGTCGTGGTGGAGTACGCCGACCGCAAGCTGCGCGAGGGCGAGCCGCCCCTGCGCGCCTACGGCTTGGCGTCCAAGCGCATGGCCTGGCCCATTATCGCGGCGACGGTCACCACCCTGGCGGCGTTCTTCCCGCTGCTTTTCTGGCCCGGCACCGCGGGCGAGTTCATGAAGTTCCTGCCCATCACCCTGCTTGCGACCCTGACCGCATCGCTGCTCATGGCGCTGATCTTCGTGCCCACGCTGGGCAGTGTGATCGGCCGCCGGCCGCGGCTGCAGGTGGTGGGCGGAACGGCCGCGCACACCATTGCCCGCGGGAGCGCGTCCGATCTGACACAGCTTTCCGGCATCACCGGCGCCTACATCCGCCTTCTGCGCGCCGCGCTGCGCCGCCCCGGACGGGTCATCGCCGGCATCGTGGTGCTGCTCGTCGCGGGCGCGGCGGCCTACGGCCAGTGGGGCCGCGGGGTCGAGTTCTTTCCCGACACCGAACCGCACAACGCGGTCATCAAGGTGCACGCCCGCGGCAATCTGACGATGGATCAGCGCGACCGGCTGGTGAAAGAGGTGGAATCCGAAATCCTCGACCTCCACCGCGAACGCGGCGAGTTCCATGCGGTCTATGCGCGCTCGCAGATTTCCAGCGGCCAGCGGCGCGAGGAACCCGAGGACATCGTGGGCAAGATCCAGCTCGAGTTCGTCGACTGGTGGCAGCGCCGGCCCGCCGCCGAGATCATCGCCGACATCAAGCAGCGCACCGCCGATCTGGCGGGCATCGAGGTGAAATCGGAAACCGAGGGCATGGGACCGCCCACGGGCAAGGCGATCCAGCTCGCGCTGACGGCGCAGGACCGGTCGAAGCTCCCCACGGCCGTCGACCGCGTGGTGACGCACATGCAGAACGACGGCGACTACACCAACCTGGAAGACAGCCGGCCCATTCCGGGGATCGCCTGGGAGCTTCGCGTGGACCGGTCGCAGGCGGCCAAGTTCGGCGCCGACGTCGCGCTGGTGGGCAGCTACGTCCGCATGGTCACCAACGGCCTCAAGCTCGGCGAATACCGTAGCAGCGAGGCCGACGAGGAAATCGACATCGTGGTGCGCTTCCCGCCCGACAAGCGCAGCCTGAACGAACTCGACCAGATCCGCATGGAGACCGAAAGCGGCAGCGTACCCGCCGCCAACTTCGTCGAGCGCATCCCCGAACAGAAAACCCAGCTCATCAAGCGGCTGAACGGCGAACGGGTCATGCGCGTCAAGGCGGACGTGCGCGAAGGCGTGCTCGCGGACACGAAGGTGCGGGAACTGCGCGACTGGCTGGCCACCGATCCCCTGCCCCAAGGAATCGAGGTCAGCTTCACGGGCGAGGACAAGGACCAGCGCGAGGCGGCGAACTTCCTCAGCAAGGCATTCATCGTCGCCCTGTTCCTCATGGCCATCATCCTGGTGACGCAGTTCAACTCGTTCTACAGCGCGTTCCTCATCCTCTCCGCCGTGGTGCTCTCAACGCTTGGCGTGGTGCTGGGCCTGCTGGTGACGAACCAGCCGTTCGGCATCGTCATGTCCGGGATCGGCGTCATCGCCCTGGCGGGCATCGTGGTGAACAACAACATCGTGCTGATCGACACCTTCGACCGCCTGCGCCAGTGGGAGCCCGACGTGCTCCAGGCCGTCCTGCGCACGGGCGCGCAGCGCCTGCGCCCGGTGCTGCTGACCACGGTGACCACGATCCTGGGGCTCATGCCCATGGTGCTGGGCATCAACCTCGACTTTGTGAACCGACTGGTGCAGCTCGGCGCGCCCTCGACGGAGCTTTGGCGCCAGCTCGCCACGGCGATCGTCGCGGGCCTGACCTTCGCGACCGTGCTGACCCTCCTGCTGACACCCTGCGCGTTGATGCTGCGCGCCAACGTGACCGCATGGTGGCACCGGCGGCGCGGCCGCGAGCCCGTGCAACCGCCCGAACCCCCCGAATCCGCAGAGCCGCGTTTGCCCCGGGCGGCGGAGTGAACCGGCCGGTTTTTTACCCGGCCTTAAAAACCGGCGGCTAGACTGAAACGCAGGGGCGCAGGCATCCGGCAACGCGACGCGAGACGGCATGGAACCAGGCGGGAACGAAGCGGCGGAATCCGGTCCGGGTATGGACACCACCACCGCGATGCAGGTGCTCGCGCAGACCTCGAGCCCGATCGAGGTGGGCGAGATCGAGTTCGACGAACACGGCGGTGCCCGCCCGCGGCTGTCCGACGCGCCGGTCGCATTCCGCTTCCGCTACTACGGGCTCATTTTCGATGCGACCATGCCCCTGGCCGACGATGGGCGGCTGTACCTCACGGCCACCCTGGGCGTGATCCCGTTCAGCCTGGAGAACAGCTTCGGCCGCAAGGCGGCGCGTGCCATCATCCGCCGCGCGCACATGCCCAACGGCCGCCTTCGCGTGGACAGCCAATCGTGCGTGCATCTGGAGATGACGGGCACCCCGGAAAAGCCGCGCACACCGGTGAACGTGCTTGCCACCGTGGCGGCGCTGCTTATGGAAGCGAAGCCCTACCTGGAGCTTCTCGAGGTGGCGCTCAGCCGCGGCCGGCGCCGGTCTCGGCGGCCCATCGCCTAGCGCGCGATGCGACGCGGATGGCTCGCGCCAACGCAGGCAACCCTTTGAAGACAGGCCAAGGTTCAGCGATCAGGTGACCCAACCGGATCGCATCCTGCCCTGGCGCCGCCGCCGGCTCAGCCGCCGCCGCGCCCGGCCTTGTCGGGCAGCACGAAAACCTGTCCCGGATAGATCAGGTCCGGATCCGCGATCTGGTCCTGGTTCGCCTTGTAGATCGTGGTGTACTGGACGCCCGCCCCGTAGGTGCGCCGCGCGATGGTCCAGAGATTGCTGCCCGGCTGAACCACCACCAGGCGCGCGTCGTCCAGCCCCTTGACCTGCGGTTGGCTGGCGAACGGGGTCCGCGCCCGAGCGACGACGTTCCCGGCGCGATTGCGCGCACGCGCCTTCAGCGTATAAAGGCCCGGGGGGATATCGCGGCGGTAGATGACGGACCATTGCCCGTCGCCGGGATCGGCGCGTGTCGCGCCCAGCATGCGCGCGTCCAGGCTCAGGGCGACGCGGCGGTCGGGCTGCGCCACGCCGCTGACCACGAGGCCGCCGGTGTTGGTGTACTGCACCACCCGGAACGCCAGCCGCGGTTCGTCGCCCGTGCTGGCGTCGCCCGATCCGCTGCCGCGGGGCTGCTGAAGCACCTCGGCACCGCCGCTGCCCTGACGCGGAACCTTGAGCGCAAAGGGCTTGGGCGGCGCGGCCCGGGCGGCCTTGTCCGCGCTTGCCCCGGCGGTGCCCGGCCCCGCCGTGGGATCATCGGCCCCTGGGTCGTCGGTCCCTGGGTCGTCGGTCCCGGGCGGTGTCGCGATAACAACGGCCTCTTCCGAACGCCGGGTGCTTCCCGAGGGCGCCCGGGCTTGCAGGGTGAGTTCGCTGCGCCCGACGTCCAGGGTGGTGTGCGGCAGCACGACAAACTCGCCGGCCGGGTTCGCCTCGGCCTGTCCGATGGGCTCGCCGTCGGCCAGGACGGTGACCGTGCTCTTGGGCTGCGCCCGGCCCGCAACAACGGCGGCGCCGCCCGGTTCGACACGCACCACGTCGAAAGCCGGGCGCTTCCGGGGAGCTGCGCCGTCGTCGGCGGGCGCCGGCTCGCTTCCGGCGGACGTCGCGTCCGGTGACGGGGCTGTCC
>Ga0207714_1001221_pt1 | contig 16769 bp, 15 predicted proteins | sample PonA232FremontCA_2_FD_187270 | JGI IMG/M metagenome (GOLD analysis project Ga0207714, IMG submission 187270) | Marine sediment microbial community from Fremont, CA, USA - Pond A23 Sediment 2 (SPAdes) | ecosystem: Environmental > Aquatic > Marine > Unclassified | place: USA: Fremont, California...
GAGGATATAGAGTTTTCCAGCAAGGTGCTCAGGAAAAACCTCGAGGACGTGCAAAGGGTTTTTCCCTTTGTCGTGACCCTGGGGCCAGGGGTGGACGACATGTTGAAGCGGGAAGGCGACTTCCTGCGCCAGTACTATCTGGATGTCATAGCCAATGTTGCCCTGCAGGATGTGATCAAAAGCGTGTGCGCCTCCCTTCAGGACGAGCACCATATCGAACAGGTGTCCTATATGAATCCCGGCTCCCTGCAGGACTGGCCGCTCGAGCAGCAGCGCCCCCTGTTCAGGCTGCTCGGAGACGTCGAGGAAACGATCGGGGTGCGTCTCGCGCCGAGTCTGCTCATGTATCCTTCCAAGACCGAGTCCGGTATGTTTTTTCCGACCGAGGTGACCTTTTTCAATTGTCAGCTCTGCCCCAATGAGAACTGTCCATCCCGTAAAGCGGCTTTTGATGAGGCAATGGCCAGGGATTACGGGGTGCTGTAGTGAGCGTCATTCCATCGCAAAAAGGTGTCGGACCATGTACGAGGGCGAACAGCAGCCGGTTGTTCTCCATGAAGCCGAATGCGACGAGGGATGGAATACTGCAAGGCACGGCCGCGTGGCTTGGCGCACGCTGTTCAGCAGCGAGCGCACTCCCACGGAGTCCCTCACCGCGGGCATAGGCGAGATTGGCCCTGGAGATCGGCTCAAGGCCCATCAGCACACGCCACCGGAAGTTTACCATATATTGGCCGGAGAAGGCGCGGTACTGATCCGGGAGGAGGAGCATCCCGTCAAGACCGGCACTTCGGTGTTCATCCCGGGTAATGCCGTCCACGGGCTGCGAAATACTGGGCGGGACACCCTGCGTTTCTTCTATGTCTTCGCAGCGGATTCCTTCGAGGAGGTGGATTACCGCTTTCAGGACGAAAACGGCAAGGAAGGAGACAGCCCGCTAGAAGCGGAGCTTCCGCGTGGCGAGCAGGAGCAGCGCGGCGAGTGAGGCGATGCCCGCGGAGGCGGCGGTGAGAGACCAGAAGACCGCGAGCAGGTCCCACATTCTTTCCACGATCCCCACCAAATGGACCGCGAAGGCCCCCACCCCGAAGTTGAGGATGAACTTGACCCCGAAGGCGCTGTGCCTGAGGCGGTCCGGCGTCAGGTTCGCCACAAGGGTGTTCTCGATGGGCTGCATGCCCAGTATGAAAAAGAAGAATGCGGCGCTCAGGACAATCAGGGGCAGGTCCCAGGCATAGCCCATCATAAGGATGAGCGGAACTGCAAGGCTGTGGAAGACGAGGTACCCCAGCCTGGGATCAATGCGTTCCGCGATCCGGCCTCCGGCATACTGCCCAGCCATGCCGACGACGTACACGAGCGATGTCAGGGCGGTGGCCGCCACGTTGCGGGAGAGCATCCAGCCCTGCAACAGCTCCAGCTGCCGGAAGAGGTCCTCGCTTCGGAGCTCGAAGTAATAGGGGAGCACGACTGTCGATCCCCGATAGACCAGGCCCACCAGAATCATGCAGGCGCACAGCAGCCCGAAGCCCAGGGCCATATGCCTGGCGCGGGCTGCCGTCGATTCTTCCCGAGCCCTCTGTTCCGGATCACGCAGGGGCAGAAGGAGCATCACCAGCGAACCGGCCAGATTGAGTCCTCCCAGGATCAGGAATGCGGCCTGTGTGCCGAAGAGGTGATTCATGAGCCCCGCCGCCAGAGGAGCGGCAGCCAGGCCGGCGTTGCCGGCGATGCCGTTGTACCCCAGGGCCATGCTCATGCGGGACACGCCCCTGGAAATGAGCCCCAGCCCGGCCGGATGGTAGATCCCGGAAAAGAGGCCCAGGCCGCCGAGGACCAGGGACAGGGCGAGTGGGGAGCCCAGGGCGAGCCCCGCTCCCATGGCGCAGGCGCCCGCTCCGATATACATGGCGAATAGCAGGCGTTTCGGACCCAGACGGTCGCTGAGCATGCCCCAGGGCAGGGCGGTGACTCCGTAGAGGAGGTACATCCAGAAGGAGAGCGGGACGATCAGGGAGGGATCCAGATTGAAATGCCTGGTCAGGGGCAGGACCAGGGCAGGAAAGAACATCATGTTGAAGTGGCTCATGAAGTGACCGAAACAGGTCACGGTGAGGATGCTGCGCTCGGAGGTATCCATAGGTCGTGCGTACGCGGGCGGAGCTTGGAGGATGTCTTCCTCTCAGAGGTCGGCTCCGGGTTTTGCGGAAAAAAGGTATGGACAAGCCTTTTTCGGGAACAGATAATGAGTTCCCAGTCTATCTCACAAGATCCGGCAGGAAGAGAGATATCTGCGGAAAGGCGGTGACGATGGCGACGCACAGAATGACTGCCGCAAGATAGGGCCAAACCCCCCGAAAAATGGTGACCACCGGTACGTCCCGGACCATGCCGGCCACCACGTAGATATTCGCCCCTACCGGAGGCGTTATGACCCCCATCCCCACCACCAGAACGATGATCACCCCGAACCATATGGGATCAAAGCCGAGCTGGACCGCAACGGGATAAAATATGGGCACGGTGAGAAGGATGAGAGCCAGGGCATCTATGAAAAGGCCGAGCAGAAGATAGATAAGAAGGATGACCCCCATCACGCCCAAGGGGCTTATGGGCAGCTGCACCGCAAAATTGGCCAGCATGGAAGGAACTCCAGTAAGCGCCAGAAATCGTCCGAATATTCTGGCCGCCATGACCAGGAACATGATCATCACGGAGATGCGGACGGCGGCGTTCAGGGAATCCACAAAGCGCTTCCAGTTGAGCTGGCGCCTGACTAGAGCCACGAGAAGGGTGGCTCCGGAACCCACCGCCCCGGCTTCGGTAGGGGTGAAGAAACCCAGAAACAAACCGCCCATGACCGCTGCAAAGATGATGACCACTTCAATCCCGCCGGTTACCAGAGCTCTGACTTTCTCCTTGTATTCAACCGGAGCTCCGGAAGGAGCAAGCTTGGGATTGCGGAGGGCTAGCAAAAAAGTGACCAGCATGAACAGGCCTGTTAACAGGATCCCGGGCCCAATGCCGGCCATGAAGAGATGCTTGATGGATTCCCCGGTTGCGATTCCGTAAAGGATGAGAATGACGCTCGGGGGGATCATGATCCCCAGGATCGCGGAAGCAGCGACTACGGATGTCGCCAGGGAGTCCTTATAATGATATCTTCGCATCTCCGGAACGGCGATGGCGCTCATGGTTGCGGATGTGGCGGTGGTGGAGCCGCAGATGGCCCCGAAAGCGCAACTGGCCCCAATCGTTGCCAAAGCCAGGCCTGCCGGCATGCTCCCCATTACCTTGTACACCGCATCGTATATCCGGGCGCTAATACCGGCATGAAAGGCGATAAACCCCATCCAGACGAACAGGGGGACGACAATCAGGGAATAGGAGGCGAAGGTGTCGTAAATGGTCGAGGCACTGATGGAAAGGGTGGCCTCTATGGATGTTAACTGTGCGATTCCGGCAACGCCTATAACCAGCATCACATAGGCTACGGGCATTCGGGATGCGATCAGGACGAAGACGAGCACTATGCCGATGAGACCTATCTGAACCGGAGTCACCCCTTCTCTCCTCCTTTTAGAGCCAGGACCAGAATGAGCCTGATCAGCTCGGTCAAGACCACCAGTGCAAGGAGAAACATTCCCAGACTCACCAGGTAATAGACCGGGAATAACGGCAGGCCCAAAGCGGCGGTCTCGCGGCCTCTCTGGTACACTGTGCCGGCATATTCCAGGACTCCCCAACTGATAAACGCAATGAACAGGAAAGAGATCAGGTTGGTTCCTATATCAACAAGGGTCTGTTTTTTGGGTGAAAGCATCTCCACTGCGAATTCCACTGCGATGTTGCTTCTGGTTACCGCGCAATAGGCGGCACCCAGGGAAAGAAAAAGGGCCCCCAGGACTTCCACCATTTCGTAGGTCCCTTTGATAGGGGCCCAAAAATAGCGCATGACGATATTGGCCAGAATGATCAGCATAATCAGGAACAGGGCTGTCTGAGCCACCATGGACAATCGATGGGTCACCCAGTAAACGAATCGCTCCAATCCTTCCACGTATTCTTGCTCCTGTTTGATTGAGCTCTTGTCCGATCCGCGATTCCCGGTCTGGAGAGAACCTTGCATGCGCTCATCAGATTTATCCCGGCACCGACTCCTACTGGATATTCTACTGGAAGTGTCGATGCAGGGTTAGTACTGCGTATATTTTTCGGAATATTTCTTGTCCAATTTTTTGATGATTTCAATGGTTTCCCTGGCGGGGAGATCGTTCTTTTCCTTTTCCTGGACCCAACTCTTCACCACGGGCTGAATCTTTTGCTCCCATTTCTGTTCCTGGTCCTGGTCCTGGGAGAGACGGATTACTTCCATGTCGTGCTCTTTCTTGCCGTATTTCAGTCCCTCACGGGTATGCTTGGCTCGCAGCTTGCCGTATTTATAGGCGTATTCCTCGTTCAAGTTTTCGAAGACCTTCTGTACATCCGGAGGAAGGGAGTTCCAGGTCCTTTTGTTCATGACTTTCATAAAGACAATATTGTACAGAAACGGGGTCTTGGTAACATAATTCACCACTTCTGCAAGCCTGAATCCCTTCAGGACGTCGTTGGGACCGAGGATGCCGTCCACAATGCCCTGCTGCAGGGAGGTATATGCCTCGGACATGGGCATGCCCGTAGGGTTGGCGCCCAGTCGTTCCAGAGGCTCCACAGTAGCCCCAACTGCCCTTAAGGACATTCCCTCTAGGTCATCCAGGTTGCGAACCGGCTCCTTGCTCATAATGTCTCCGGGCCCTGTTGCCCAGAGCAGCAGAAGCTTGACATCTTCAAAAGAGTCGATTCCCAATTGCTTTTGCATCCTTTTGTAGCCCTCGTGGACCGTCATGGAAGCGGCTACCGCATTGGCGTTTTCATAGCCCGGCAGCTCGAAGGCTTCCATCAGGGGAAACTCTCCCGGAGTATAGGCCGGACAGGTGGTTCCGATGTCAGCCACTCCACTGGCCACTCCGTTGTAGATTTCACGCCCGCCCAGAAGAGCTCCTCCGGATTTGAGGTCAATGTTGACTTTTCCGTCGGTTCGTTCTTCCACTTCCTGAATCCATTCCATATGGCCCTTTTTGACCTGAAAATCCGAAGAAGGCCAGAAAGTGGCGAAGGTAAGATTGATCACGTCGTCCTGGGCAAGGGCGTTGAGCGGGAAAAGCATGAAACAGATGATCCCGAGCACCAATGCGAGCTTCGTCTTCATGATTGAGCTCCTTGCTTTTTTTGGAGTTATGGAAGATCCTTGTGGGCAGAGTTTGCCCGGTCGACGGTCTCGGCGACTGGAGCTGCCAAGCAGCCCTTTCGCCGCAGATTTTTGCCTCCGCAGTCAGGATTTCCTCCATGGCCCGCTGTAAATCCCTTTTTGACGGGCGGCCATAATGTGTCCTTTGTTCATTTAGTGACCAACGGTCATAATTCAATAGACGTCTCAGTCTCTTTTTGTCAAATCCTTTTTCCATGTCCGAAAGGTCCAGAGGCTTGTCGGAATGCCTGAGCCTCGGGCTAAGACTCTGTTTGATGGTCTGTCTCTTGGGAACTCCCTGGACGGAGATATTTCTCGATCCGATCCGCGAGATAGGCGCTGAAGGGCAGGGAACAGGTGAAAGCGGGGGAGACTGCGTTCAAGAGATGGAAGGAACGGCTGTCTCCCTCGTAGAGGAAGTCCATCTCCAGCTTCCGGGTGCGGAGATTGAGCGGCTGCGCCCTGATTCCAGGCTTTCCCCGGATCCGGAACCGGCGCATGTCCACGCCCCGGACCAGCTTCCCGGCCAGGGAGGCGAGGTGCCGCCGGCTGAACTTGGGAAGCTCCCGCAGGGCAAGGCTGCGGAAGCCGAAACGGTTATGCAGCATGAGCCCGCACCCCAGACGGGCCACCTCGAAAAGCTCGTCCCAGCGGGGATTTTTCAGCCCGGAATAGTTTTCCCGCCACAGAGCCGGAATGGCTGTCGGGCCGATCTTGGCCTCGCCTCGGACCGTTACCGTGAAATGGACGCCCAGAAAGGGGTTTTTCAGGTCCGGAACGGGGTATATATGGCGCCGCAAGCCGGCCCAGTCTCCGTTCTCGTAGAGATAGAGCCCCTTGAAGGGAAAGATCCGGATATCCCGGGCATATCCGTAATCCCGCGCTATCCGGTCGGCGTAGAGGCCCGCGGCGTTCACCACGTATCCAGCCCGAATGGTGCCGGAGCTGGTGCGGATGCCGTCCCGGGTCAGGCCCAGATAGGCCGTTTCCGGAAGGAGCCGGATTCCCCCCTCCCGGGCGTCGCGCACGAGCTCGCCCATGACCTCCCCGGGATCGACTGTGGATGTGGTGGGCGAGAAGAGGGCTTCCCCGGCGGTTTTCGCACAGGGCTCGAGCTCACGTGCCTTCTCCTCGCTCACGTGCCGCACATCCACGCCGTTGGCCCGGCCCCGCTGGAGAAGGGTCCGGATGCCGCTTCGCTCTTTTTCACTGCGGGCGACGACGATCTTGCCGCACGGGTTCAGGGCGAGCCCCCGCTCCCTGCAGTACTCGGTGAGCCTGCGATTACCCTCCCGTGTGAATCGGGCCTTGAGGCTGTCTGCTGTGTAGTAGAATCCCGCGTGCAGGACCCCGCTGTTTCTGCCGCTGGCGTGGAGGCCGAATCCGGCCTCCTTTTCCATCAGGGTGATATCGCAATCAGGGTAGCGACGCTTGAGCTCCAGCGCCAGCGTCACCCCCATCACGCCCCCGCCGATGACCAGAAAATCCGTGCTCTGCACTTCGTTTGCCATCTTCACGCTCCCCTCTTTTCCTGACACAAAGCTCGTTGCGCCGGTTCTGGAAAGGATTCTGCCCGGGTCTTCGACCGGGGAAACGGTCCAGAGAAAGCCTCGATCGAACATCACCGTATCCCGAGATGTTGGATCTGGAAAGGAAGCTCTTGGGCTGTTAGCCTTAACAGGTGGTTGGGCAAAGGCCAATGGGTGATCGGCCCTCTGTTTCGCGAAAAGGGCCTTCCAATTCCGGAGGGGGATTACTGGTCCTTTCCCAGAGTGTGGGCCTGCTCGCCGCCTATGCGATACACGTCCTCCTGACTCTGATGGGATCAAGCAGGGGGATGCAAAAACCTCAAGGAGATGGCCCGTCCAGGGCACTGCTAGGACAAGAGAAAGGGGTTCTTGGTTATGGACGTCTTCAGGACCATGTTCGAGCTGATTCTGCCGCTGTTTCTGATCATGGATCCGGTGGGCAACTCGGCATCCTGTCAGGCCATACTGCGCAATTACACGCCGCGTCAGCAGCGGGGCATCCTCCTTCGCGAGCTATTTTTTGCCCTGATCCTTATGATCCTGTTTCAGTTCCTGGGAGACTGGCTGCTCAAGTACCTGGACCTTCAGCGCTCCACCCTGAGCCTGGCCGGCGGCGTTATCCTGTTCCTCATTTCCCTGAAGATGGTCTTTCCCGAAGAGCATGGGAGCCTGGGGGCCCACGAAAAGGACCCCTTCCTCGTGCCCATCGCCACTCCCTTCATAGCCGGCCCGTCTTTACTTGCGGCGATCATGCTCTACTCCAACCGGGTGGAGGACGCGTTGCTCCTTCTGACGTCCATCCTGATCGCCTGGGTGGTGAGCGTGGTCATCATGCTCGGCTTCACCTTCTTCCAGCCCCTAATGGGCGAGCGGGGCGGCAAAGCCGCGGAGCGGCTCATGGGGCTTATCCTCATCCTGCTTGCGGTCCAGATGCTGGAGGAGGGGGTGCGGATGTTCCTTGTATCGCTCTAAAGGCTCCTTTCAGCCCCAAAGAACCGAGCCGCATCAAGAGAGGACTGGAGGCAGCTCGTCCATTGCGGACAAAGGTCCGGGGCTCCTGGGTCCCTAGCTTGATCGTCGAGCTCTACCCTGCAATTGGCCGATTGACAGCAGAGGTTTTGCTGGTGAAAATACAGTGAGATAAGTCGCGTCGGGGGTGTCCTGAACCGTTATCCCGGGCGGGGAGCCGATGAAGCTGCGATTCCGCTGGCAAATCCTTTTGGGCGCCGGATTGGCGGTCCTGGCCTGCGTCCTTTATTTCCTCCACTATGCTCTCTTCGGCCAAGGGCAGCAGACGTTCTCCTATATCGGGAAGCGGATCGCCTTCCTCCCTCTGGAAGTGCTGTTCATCACCCTTGTGGTGCATCAGCTGCTCACGTGGCACAATCGCGGCATCATCGTGCGCAAGATGAACATGCTCGTGGGCACTTTCTTCAGCGAGATGGGCAATGATCTTCTCGAACAGCTCAACACCGTGCACCAACTGGATGACCTGGACAAACAGCGCTTCAAGATCAGCAAGGAATGGAGCAACCAGGACTTCGATCGCGCCATCCAAGCCGTGACGCACATAGAGCCCCGCCTCCAAATCGATTCCGATGTGCTGGAGAATCTGCGTCAGCTCCTGCAACCCAGGCGACAATTTCTGCTCATGCTCCTCGGAAATCCCAACCTCCTCGAGCATGAGCCGTTTTCGGACATGCTCTGGGCGGTATTTCATCTCCTTGATGAGCTCTCCCGTCGGGACGATCTGCACAGCCTCCCCACGAGCGATATCAGGCATTTGGCCTGGGACGCGCGCAGGGTCTACAACAAGCTCGTAGTGGAGTGGATCCGTTATATGAAGCACCTGAAAAAGGACTATCCCTATCTGTTTTCCCTGGAAATGCGCATCAATCCCTTCGACGAGCAGCGATCGGTCCTGGTTACCGGCTAGATGGCCTCGTGTTTGGGGAAGTCTGATGTGTTGCGCCTGTGCTCCGGTCAATCCCGGAGAACCCATTGCCGCTTGGTGGATTCATTCAGTAAATGGGGAGGATTTTCAGTTTGATTCGCGCCAGGTGCAGTGATAGGGTTTGAAGGCCCTGATGCAGTCAGGGCCTTCGTACGCATTGTGAGGTATCGAGCCGATCAAGTGGGGCTCGTCAAAGCAGGACAGCTCTCCAACAATGCAAGCACGGATGCGAGGCGATTCGCCACTGGAGAAGCGGGGCTTTTTGTCCGGGACGGGGTTCTTGGCGAAAAGCCCTTTTTTTGCTCCCGATTTACCGGTTTACAGTTCGCTGAGGCTCTTGAGACGACCCGAATTCACATCAGCAACGTAAAGGAGTGGATATGTTCCAACCCATGAAATCGATCCTTTTCGCCACGGATCTTTCCGAGGACTGTCTCCCTGCCTTGGAGGCCTCCATTTCCCTGGCCAAGCAGCATGATGCCTCCATCGTGCTGCTCCACGTCATTGCCAGGGAGGTTCCCGGGGCAATCGAGGGCTATTTCAGCTCCATGCTCGGGGACGAGAAATGGAGATCCATCCAGGAGGGACAGGAGCAGGATGCGCGCGACGCCCTTATCGGAAAGATGACCTCCAGCAAGATCCTGCAGAAGGTAATGAAGCAGTTCAGCGAAGACCTCGGTTTGAAGGAGATGAGCTCGGATCTGGATTGGCACGAGGTGGTCACCGTGGATAAGAACATCGACAGCGCCATCCTCTCCCAGGCCAAGGAAAGCGAATGCGATCTGATCATTCTGGGATCCGGCAAGAGCTTTTGGGGAGGCAACGCTATCGGCTCCACCATCAAGGGGGTCATGCACCATACGGACATTCCGGTGATGCTCGTGCCCTAGCGGATGATGACTGGCTGAAAGACAGGGTCTGCAGAGACCGTATCACCATCTGCCGTCGCTGTTCTCTCCCGGCAAAGCCTCGCGCTTGCGCACCACCCTCTCTTTGCATGTTCGTACCCGCACCACGCGGGTAGGGTGGTGGGTCAAGCGCTTTTTTTTCGGGGTCCCGGAAGGCTTAGGTCGAAACCCTTCTTCTTTTATTGACATCATTTCCGGATCTTCAATAGGGTGCCTATAATGACAGTCTCATTCGAACCAACAGGGGAGGGAAGACTATGCAAGTGCGCAAGAGGTGGCGAAGGAGAACAGGTGGTCTGGCGGTTTTGTTGATTCTGATTCTCGGATTGGGTCTGCCGGGATCGAGCCTGGCAGCCGATTCGGTCAAGCTCGGGGCGCTGTTGCCCATGACCGGTTCGCTGCAGTCCTATGGTGAACCCTGTTTAAATGGTATTAAGCTGGCCCAAAAACAGATCAACGAAGCAGGCGGGGTCCTGGGCAGCGAGTTGCAGATCAGCGTGGGAGACACGCAGACCAAGCCCCAGCCGGGTATGGACGCGGCGCAAAAGCTGGTTTCCCTTCAAGGGGTGAGCGGCATTGTGGGAGCGCTTTCCAGCGGCGTGTCCATTCCCGTGGCCCGGAGCGTGAGCAGCAGGGAAAAGGTGCCCCAGATATCACCGGCCTCGACCTCTCCGGTTATCACTGGCCTGGAGGACGATGATTTCATGTTCCGCTCGGTCCCTTCCGATGCCTTGCAGGGTGTGGCCATGGCCCAGGTAGTTGCGAACGAGTCCGATTTCACCAATACCGCGGTTCTGTATGTCAACAACGACTACGGGGAAGGACTGGCGGAGAATTATGAAAAGGCTTTTGAGAAGAAAGGCGGGACCGTCTCCGCTTCCCTGGCTTATGAGCCGGGAAAGGCCTCCTATCGCGGGGAGTTGTCCCGGGCTGCCTCAGAGGGCGCGGAAGCTCTGGTTATGATCGGTTACCCCAAGAACGGAGTGACCATTCTGCGGCAGGCTCTGGAAGAGGGATACTTCCAGGATTTCGTCTATAGCGACGGTCTCAAGGCTCCGGAAATTATCAACGCCATCGGGGCGAAGTATCTCAACGGCAGCTTCGGCACCGCACCGCAGGCGGTCAAGGACACCGCTACGGCCCAGAAATATCTCTCCGCGTACAAAGAGGAATACGGAGAGGTTCCGCCCAAGCCTTTCATCGACACCGCGTACGATGCCACATTTGTGCTCGCTCTGGCAGTGGAAAAAGCCGGAACCACGGCCAGCGTAGAGGTGCGGGATGCCCTGCGTGACGTGGCCAATCCTCCCGGGGAGAAAGTCCTTTCCGGTGAATGGGAGAAGGCCAAACAGCTTCTGGATCAGGGCAAGGATATCAACTACACAGGAGCATCCGGGTCGATCAACTTCGACAAGGCCGGAGACGTGTCCGGCTCCTTCGCCCACTGGAAGATCGAGGACGGAGAGATCGTGACAGAGAAGGTCTTCAAGCCGGAAATGGATTAGAAAGCTTCTTTTGCTGCTCGCAAAAAGGCCCCCGGTACAAATCCAGGGGGCCTTTTTTGTGGGTGAATTGGAACCGCCCGTTCCCTTCGGTCTCTTGACGTGCGGGACATCCCCGCGGCGGTCAATTGCCGCGGGGATAGGTCCAGGAAAGCTTTGCTTCCCAATCACGTCCGTCTGGGCCCCCAATGTCAAGTGAGCGGGAGCGAACGGGCGGTTAATTCTCTGAATTCTTACAATGGGAATAAATTTCTGATTTGTATGTCGAAAATCGGGAGCGCGAGGCTCGACGGGCAGGGTACGTTCTATTCCGCAGAGGAACCGGACCTTCTCTTTTCGTCCGCTTCAGGTGTCCGTGGTGGCCGTTCCGGGAGGAGTCCCTGGGGCCGCAGGATGAGGATAATCTCCAGGATCAGGCCGATGAGGAAGATCCGAATGGCGGAGATGCGGGTGATCCATTCCTCCGGGGCCTGGGAGGTGAACATCTCCGTTCCGGTCCACACGAGCCAGATGACGAAGGTTCCGAGCAGCGCGCCACGGTTGTTCCCGCTTCCGCCGGCGATGAGCATGACCCAGACCAAAAAGGTGCCGTACATTGGCTCGAAGGCGGAGGGGCTGATAAAGGAGGTAAAATGGGCATACAGGGCCCCGCCTAGGCCCATGATCGCGCTTCCCAGAAGAAAGGCCTCGACCCTGAAGCGGGTCACGTTCTTGCCCGAGGCCATGACCGCCTCCTCATTGGCCCGGATGGCCCTGAGCACTCTGACCCAGGGGGAGCGGAAGAGACGCTCCACGGCAAAGTAGACCAGGCCAACCGCGATCAGCACGATCAACAGAAACAGAGCCGGATGCGATCCCTGGACAAGACCGGAAAGGGGATCCGGTATGGCGGGTATTCCCCGCACACCGTTGGTGAGCCACTCCTCGTTCTTGAGGATGAGGCGCACGATTTCCGCGATCCCGATGCTGGCGATGGCGAGGTAGTCCCCCCGCAGGTTTACCGTGATCAGCGCCACGAAAAGGCCCAGAGCCGCGGCAATGGCCATGGCGGCGAGTGCGCCGGCCAAAAAGGGCAGGCCGAATCCGCCCAGATGATCGGGACTGGGAGCGGTGGTCAGAATGGCGCTGGTGTAGGCTCCTACGGCGAAGAAGGCCGCAACCCCGATATTGATTTGTCCGGTGAATCCCCATTGAATGTTCAGTCCCAGGACCAGGACCGCGTAGATGCCTGCCACGGTCAGAAAGAAGACGATATAGTTCAGGAGCCCGGCCAGTTCCATTATTTCTGACCTCCCATAATCCCGGTGGGCCGGAAAATGAGCATCAGGACCATGATCCCGAAGGCGATGGCAGGCTTATAGGCTGGGCTGATGAACAGTGTGGAGAGCTCCTGGGAGATCCCTATGACGATGCCGCCGAGGATCGCGCCGTAATAGCTCCCGATGCCGCCCAGGATGGCCGCGGCGAAGACCGGGAGCAGGAGTCGCCAGCCCATGATCGGGTTGAGCCTGGTGTCGATGCCCAGAAAGATGCCTCCCGCGGCCCCGAGGCCCGCAGCAATGATCCAGGCCCAGAAGATGACCCTTTCCGTGTTGATTCCGCTGATCCGGGCCAGATTCATGTTGTCGGACATGGCCCGCATGGCCTTGCCCATCCGGGTCTGGTGCAGGAAGAGATGCAAAAGGGTCACCAGGGCCACTGTGCCCAGCACAATGGTGATCTGTTCCGGCTTGATCTGCAGGTCAGCATAGGTATAGGGCATGCTGATGCCCTGGGTGTAGATCTTGTTGTCCGGACCCCAGATGAGCTGGATCAGGCTCCTGAGCATAAGGGCCGTCCCCACGGAGCTGATGAGCATGATGATGGGGGAGGAGGAGCGCAGATGACGGTAGATGAGCCGATCGATCCCGGCCGCGATAAGTCCGGTGGCGACGACGGCCAGGGGGAAGACGCCGAGCATGGGCAGGCTCAGAGGCCCGACCCCGATGAGCGCCAGGTAGGCCCCCAGGGTCATGATGTCCCCGTGGGCGAAATGGGCGAAGCGGAGGATCCCGAAGATCATGGAGACCCCGATGGCACCCAGGGTGATGATGCTGCCCAGGACGATGCCGTAGATGATCAGCTGCAGGATTTCCGCCACGTCGACTCTCCTTTAACCGCCCAGAAACATCTGGCCCACCTCCGGATCCACCAGCAGATTCTGCCCGGTATCCTCGTGCCTGTTTGCGCCCATGGTCAGGATATAGCCGCGGTGGGAAAAGGAAAGGGCCTTCTTGGCGTTTTGCTCCACCATGAGGATCCCCACGCCGGTGGCGTTGATCTCGATGATCCGCTCGAAGATCTGTTCGATGAACAGGGGGGATAGACCGGAAGAGGGCTCGTCCAGGAGGAGGAGCTGGGGATCGAGCATAAGGGCCCGCCCCATGGCGACCATCTGGCGCTGTCCTCCGGAGAGATGGCCCGCGGTCTGTTTCTCTCTCTCCTTGAGAGGCGGGAACAGTTGAAAGACCAGCTCCATCTGTTCCGCCAGGCCGCCGTCCTGCCGGACAAAAGCCCCCATTTCCAGGTTTTCCCGGACTGTGAGGGAGGGAAAGATGTTGAACTCCTGCGGGACGTAGCACAGGCCCTTGCGCACGATCGTGTCCGGTCGGAGGCCGGTTATGTCCTGATTCTGAAAGGCAATCCGTCCCTTGCGGACCCGGATCAGGCCGAAGACGGCCTTCATCACCGTGGACTTCCCCGCTCCGTTGGGGCCGATAACGGAAACGATCTCCCCCGGCTCCACGGTGAGGGAGACGTCGTGCAAAATGTCCACGCTCGTGTATCCGCCGGAGACCTCGTCCACCTGCAAAAGCGACATGATCTGCTCCCGGACCTATGCCTGCGCCTCGAGGGATTCCCCGAGATAGGCCCTCTGCACGTCTTCGTTCCGGCGCAGCTCCTGCATGCTCCCTTCGGCCAGCACAGTGCCCTCGGCCATGACCACGGTGGGATGGCACAGATCCACGATCAGATCCAGGTCGTGCTCGATAACGCAGAAGGTGTATCCCCATTCCCGGTTCAGTCTCCGGATGTCGTGGGCCAGTGTGCCCATCAGGGTCCGGTTCACCCCGGCACCGGGTTCGTCCAGGAGCACCACCCTGGGCTCGGTCATCATGGTCCTGCCCAGCTCCAGGAGCTTCTTCTGGCCCCCGGACAGGTTTCCGGCCAGTTCGTTCCGCAGGTGGTCCAGATTCAGGAATTCCAGAACCTCCTCCGCCCTGCGCCGAATCTCCCTTTCCTGTCTCTTGATCCGTCCCCATACCAGGAGAGGCAGGAGAACCTTTTCCCCGCTCTGGCCCTCGGGAACAAGCATCAGATTTTCCAGAGCGGTCATGTTCTCGAATTCGTGAGGTATTTGGAAGGTGCGCACCACTCCTTTGTGGAACAGCTTATGCGGAGCCAAACCGGTGATTTGTTCCCCTTGCAGGAAAACCTGCCCCGAGTCGGGCTTTTCGAATCCGGCTATGATGTTGAACAGGGTACTCTTGCCGGCTCCGTTGGGGCCGATAAGACCGGTGATCATTCCTTCACGGATGGTGAGCGAACAGGTGTCCACCGCCTTGAGCCCGCCAAAGGATTTGTGGATGTCTTGAACTGTGATCACGATCCGAGTGCCCCGCTTGCTTGGATGGACATGGGAGGGAAGAGCTTCGACAGATGAAGCGCTGCAAAAGGAAAATGAGCGTCTGCACAAAGAGAAAGACCGCCGAATATTTTCCTTTATTGGCCAATAAGGGGAGATTTGTCAACCGGGAGCGTGGATATCAACTCCAAAGTCCAGAAGCGTTTCTGCTGTAAGCGGCTTCTTCAAGATCGTTTCCCTCCGCAAACAAACTCTTCGGAGAGCCCCCGGATTTATGCTGGAGTGCGTGGCTGGGCCGGGAATATTTCTTGGATCAAGTTGGTGCTTCTTTGGGGACAAGGAAAGGAAAGCAACTCTTCAATTCACTCCGCCTCCTGTAACAGATTCGACTTTGAGCGATTCGTCCGAACACTATTTGACAGGAACCAGGGAATTGCCCTAATATAAGATAAATTCGATCTACTTAATCCTATATGGCCATCCTATGCGCTTAACACGAGAAGGGGAATACGGGGTCCGCTCCATGCTCTATCTCTGCAAGGTCGGTCCGAACAGGACCGTGTCCAGAAAAGAGGTGGCCGCGGAGATGGAGATCCCGGAGCAGTTTTTGGCCAAGGTGGTCAAAAGGCTCGCCACAAAGGGCTTCTTGGAGATCCTGCAGGGCTCACGGGGAGGGTACAGGCTCCTCGTGCGGCCAGAAGATTTGACGCTTCTGGATGTGGTCGAGGCCATGGAAGGGGAGATCTTCCTCAACGACTGCCTCATGCAACCGGGTACCTGTTTCCGGGAACAGGAATGCGCCATCAACCGCACCTGGAAACGGGCCAGAGAGAACATGCGCGGTACTTTGCGTCAGTCGGATTTTGCCACCCTGATCCGGGAGGAAAGCTGCCTGCTCGGCTCCGGGCACGAGGAGTCCAATGAATAAGAGCATGGCAGGGCGCCCCTACTGCGTGAGGCGGACGACGGATGCCGGAAGGAGCAGGGAGTAATCGTGGAACCCAGAGCGTGAAAAGGAGCCGGAAATGGATGTAGTCTGGCTGTCTCGACTGCAGTTCGCCATGGCGACCATGTTTCACTTCATCTTCGTCCCCCTTACCCTGGGGCTCTCCATTCTCGTGGCCATTATGGAGACCCGCTACGTCCGGACCGGGGAGGAGATGTACAAGCGCATGACCCTTTTCTGGGGCAGGCTGTTTGTGATCAACTTCGTGCTCGGCGTGGTCACGGGCATTACCCTGGAGTTCCAGTTCGGAACCAACTGGGCGGAGTACTCCAAGTACGTGGGAGACATTTTCGGATCCCTGCTCGCCATCGAAGCCACGGTGGCCTTCTTTCTGGAGTCCACCTTTCTGGGGATCTGGATTTTCGGCTGGAACCGCCTCTCCCGCAGGCTCCACGCGACCACCATCTGGCTGGTGGCCATCGCCTCCAACTTTTCAGCCGTATGGATCATCCTGGCCAACGGGTTCATGCAGAACCCAGTGGGCTATGTGCTGCGCAACGGCCGGGCTGAGCTGGAGAGCTTCTGGGCGGTGCTCACCAACGGCTTTGCCTGGCAGCAGTACGTCCACACCCTTTCCGGTGCCTTTATTCTCAGCGGCTTTGTGGTCATGGGCATTTGCAGCTATCATCTGCTCCGCAAACAGAACGTGGAGTTCTTCCAGAAGTCCTTCCGCTACGGGCTGGTCATGGCCTTGATCTTTTCCGTGGTCATCGTGCTCCAGGGCCACATGCACGGACACGAGGTGGCCAAGATCCAGCCGGCCAAGCTCGCGGCCATGGAATCGCACTGGGAGACAAGCACGCACGTCCCGCAGTATCTCCTGCGCATTCCCGACCCGGGCGGGGAGGGCAACCTCGTCTCCGCCCTGCCCATTCCTTCGGGGCTCAGCCTGCTCGCCTATCACTCGCCTTCTGCGGAAGTGAAGGGATTGTCCGATTTTGCGGAAAAGAACCGGCCG
>Ga0207714_1001222_pt1 | contig 16763 bp, 17 predicted proteins | sample PonA232FremontCA_2_FD_187270 | JGI IMG/M metagenome (GOLD analysis project Ga0207714, IMG submission 187270) | Marine sediment microbial community from Fremont, CA, USA - Pond A23 Sediment 2 (SPAdes) | ecosystem: Environmental > Aquatic > Marine > Unclassified | place: USA: Fremont, California...
CAGGAATGTCGTCTGCCTCGTTGAGTTTGTAGAGGACGTGATTGTACAGTTGCCTACAAGTATCGACGTGGTGCAGAAGCGTCTCGGTGAGGGCTTCTGGCGGGTTGAGTCGATACTTGTAGTTGTACTGCATGGTTTACTCGTCTGAATCGGGTTCGGAGACGCGGATGACTTTCACGTCGGCTCCGCGCCAGCGTTTGGGAACGATGACGTGGGCACTATTCCCCGACGGTTTGGCAGTCCCATCGAGGACTTCTTCGCCTTCGATTTCAAACCTATCCATCACCTGTGTATAGACTTTGGATAGACATAAAAAGTAGCGGTGGCCTGTGAGCCGAACGGCGAACGTGTTTGAGAACCGTGCGGCGCTGTATCCCCTCCCTACTGCGCTACTCAGTCGCTTCGCTCCCTGCGTTGCTCCTTGAGGAAGGGGACTTAGCGCCTAATTCCAGTTAAGACTATCCGCGAAATTTATCGTAGGTTGATACGCCGTGGAACCAACCGACGAACCGATCCGTATTCTCCACGTCGACGACGAACCGGATTTCACAGACGCGGTTGGGACCTTCCTGGAACGCCAGGATCATAGATTCACCGTCGAAACATCGACACACGTGCCCGACGCCCTGGACCGGCTGGCCGGTGACGGTTTCGACTGTGTCGTCTCCGATTTCGAGATGCCGGACCGGAACGGGATCGAGTTTCTACAGAACGTTCGCGAACTCAATCCCAATCTGCCGTTCATTCTCTTCACGGGGAAGGGGAGCGAGGAGATCGCGAGCGACGCAATCTCCGCCGGTGTGACCGATTATCTGCAGAAAGACAGCGGGAAGACCCAGTTCACGGTGCTGGCCAACCGTATTCAGAACGCTGTCGAGAAGTACCGCGCGGAGGCCGAACTGGCAGACAGGGAACGACGGCTCAACCTCTTTTTCGAGCAGTCACCACTCGGGGTGAGGACGGAGTTTCCGACGATGAGACGCTTGAATTGGATGGAAGCACGCCCGGGAGTGTCTCTTCGGGGGTTTTTGTCGAAAGTAAAGCTATCAGCAGTATCCTTTTTATTTACTCGGTGGGAATTCTATGAACATCTGTGCCCTCCCTGCTCCAGCAAATCTCGGATATCGAGCTTTCCCGCCGAAATCGACTTGTCGTGTATTACATCTTCGGGCTTGCCATCCTCATTACGACGTACGCGCTGGTGTATAACATTGCGCTCACACACCTGGAGGGCGTAAACCAGTCGATTTTCGCTTCGTTCGAGTTTATTATCCAGACAATGACGACCACAGGATATGGCCAGGATTCGGATCTGTGGACGCATCCGTTCATGTTCATATTCGTCTCGCTGGCTCAACTCTCGGGTATTGCGATCGGTTTCTTCACACTTCGGGTGATCATTATCCCACTGTTTACCCGTGCGGAGGTGAATCTCGATGATCGGCTCACCCCTAAAGAGGACCACGTCATCATCTGTGAGTACCGTCGTGAGTCCGCTGTATTGCTCGACGAACTCAGGGAACTCGGTATCGAATACGTGCTGATTTCATCCTCCAGAGAGGACGCCAAAGAGCTCTCGGATGATGGCTATGCTGCCATCCATGGCTCCCCACAGGATGCGGATACATTCGAACGTGCCAGTATTGACACCGCACGGGCGGTTATTACGGATGCCGGAGATGCAAATGTCAATACGATCCTGACAGTACGGTCGCTTCGTTCGGATATCGAGATCATTACACTCACGGACGACAGCGATATGCAGAACGTGCTCCTGGAAACCGGTGCTGACAGCGTGCTATCACCACAAGGGGTACTCGGTCACCGGCTCGCTGAGAAAGCAGTGACATCGTTCAGTTCCGAGTTGACGGACACAGTTGAACTGGGGGCCGATATCGAAATGGCAGAAGTCCCCGTCCACCAGGAGAGCCAGTTAGTCGGCAAACGGATCCGGGATTCGGCGATTCGGGAACGAACAGGCGCGAACATTATCGGCGTGTGGATCGACGGTGAACTACAGTTGCCGCCGGATCCGGACGCAGTGATCCGTCCAAATACTGTGTTGTTGGTGTCCGGTGGACACGACGCGCTGGAAGAGATGAACGATTTCATCTGGCCGACACAGACGACCCGTCAACACGAACAGATTATCCTTGCAGGAATGGGCGAGGTCGGTCAAGCCGCCCACTCTGTGATCGATAGTGCTGGGATTGATGTCGTGACAATCGATATCGACGATCACGGATCAGTTGATATCGTGGGCGACTCGGGTTCCGAGGATATACTGCGAGACGCTGGTATCGAGAATGCAGGAGCAGTTATCGTCAGTCTGCCGGACGATTCGGCGAGTTTACTGACAACTGTGTTAGCGCGATCGCTGAATCGGAATATCGAGATTTTAACGCGGGTCAATAATATCGACGCCACGAGGAAAGCATTGAGTGCAGGGGCCAACTACGTGCTGTCGGTGCCGCGGGTGAGTGCGAGAATGATCGCCAGGGAACTCCGGGGCGAGGACGTACTCGCACCGGCAAGTCAGATCCGTATTCTCCGCGTCTCTGCACACCCGTTTGCCGGATCGACGCTCGCCGAATCCGGTATTTACGAACAGACGGGCTGTCGCGTAATCGCTACAGAGGACGATTCCGGCCTCTCTACCGCCCTTGATCCACAGCGGCAGTTCACCGGTGATGAACGAATGACGATCGTCGGGGATGACGAGGCGGTCCAACGATTCCTCAAGCAGTTTGACGTTTCAGAGACAGAGACGACCGAGCAGACGCTGGCCACATCAGACGAAATACTCGATTGAATCAGAATCCTGATACTCCCGAAGAGTGTCGGATCGGTAATGAGACCGATCCAGAAAAGAGGGGACGAGACTGGTATGCAGGTTACCGCCCCAGGAGTCGCTCGACGATCGATCGGTTCTGTTGCTGCTCGGCCAGGATTACCGAACAGTCTACGTCGTCAACGATCTGCTGTGCGGGTGAACCCCGAACCAACCGGACGAGCAAGCCCCGTTCGGATGCACCAACGATCAGGAGGGATGCATCCTCGGCAGCACGAACGATTTCTTCCCGCACATCACCGGACTCGACTTTGAGTGTGACGGCCGAAAGGCCCCGTTCCGCGGCCCACTCTTCGAGGAATTCCTCTCCCTCCGCGACGGAGTCCGCGACGTGCAGGAGTGTGATCTCCGACCCGTACTCGTCCTGGATGAACGATGCGATACTCGCAGCGTACGCTGATCCTGGTCCGCCACGGGTCGGAATCAGGATACGGTCGGGGTTGAAGCCCCGGTCTCTGACCACGAGGAAGTCGGCGGGGAGGCTCGTGGCGAGTTCGTCGAGGGCACTCTCGGCACGGCCCGGCGAGCCGTGGGAGTCAGGGCCCCATCCCATCACGACCGTATCTGCTTCGTGGGTCCGGGCCGCGTCGAAAATTTCCTCGAATCCGCGGTGGGAGACGATGGTACGGGTGTTGATACCGACACCCAGGCGTTCGGCATGCTGTCGGGCGTCATCCAGAATCGCGTGGTAATCCTCCTCGTGTTCTTCGATGTGGTCGGATGCATACTCCAGCGAAGTCTGGTCCGGAACCGTCACGATGTGGACAGCATCAACGACGCCGTTGTGATGTTTGGCGACGGCAGCAGCGAGTGTGACGAGGTTTTCCTCGTGCTCTGGATTGGCCAGCGGAACCATCACGCGATGCTGTCCGCCGTCGGGCCTGACCGATTCGGCCGCCGTCACTGCCGCGTCTGGCATCGTGTCCGATCTGGAGAGGATGTACTCCGAGAGGATGCCCTGCTTGGTGGTGCGAGTTCGAGCATAGAAGACGTACCACAGTATCGACGCGCCGATGATCGCCGTCCCGAACAGCCGCACACCTGGCTCGATGTACGCGATCAGTGCGAAAGACGTGATCGCGCCGAGAATCGGGGTGAACGGGTACAGTGGCACCCGGAAGTCCGGCTGGTACTCCTCCGGATCTGCGGTACGCATCACGACCAGGGAGATGTTGAGCAGGCCGTAGATGACCAGATGGAGGAAACTCGCAGCGCCCGAGAGTGTCAAGATCGCATTCCCGCCGACGAGATCACCTGCCAGGATGAATGCCAGAATGAGACCGCCGGTGATAGCGATTGATTTGTACGGCGTCGAGAACCGCGGGTGGATCTCGTTGAGACTCGGCGTGATAATTTCGTCACGGCCCATTGCGAAGTTGATTCGCGAGGACGCGAGGATCGAGGCGTTTGCCGACGAGGCCGTCGCCAGTAGGCCGCCGAAAAGCATCGCCACGGCACCGATCGGTCCCAGCAGCACGTCCGCGACCTCAACCACCGCGATCTGATTCCCACCGATCCCTGCGATGAATCCGGGTTCCAGCGATGCACTCATCACGAACAGGACAAGCGCGTAGATCGCGGTCACGAGCACGACACTTCCGATTACCGCCCGCGGGAGGTTCTTCCCCGGCTCTTTGATTTCCTCCGCGACACTCGTGATCTGGACGAATCCGAGATACGAGACGAAGATGAAGCCGGTCGCGGTGAGCATCGGGCCGTAGCCCTCGTTGGCTGGCAGGTTCGAGATATCGGCCTGAAGACCACCAACGAAGGTGAAAACGGCGAGAATAGCCACGAGGATGATGACGATGACATTCTGAAGTGCACCGGTCTCTTTTGCGCCGACGTAGTTGACACCGACGAAGAAGGCCCCACCGACAACTGCGATGAGCGTGGCGACGTCCAGCGAGATTGGTCCCAGGCTGACCGCACCCGAAATGCCGACAATCAACTGAATGTACTCGCCGAACCCGACCATATAGAACGCCGAAGCGAATGCCAATCCGAGCCAGTTCGCCCACCCGGCGACCGAGCCGAACAGTGGCCCGAGCGCGTGGTTGACATAGAAGTACGCTCCGCCTGATTTGGGCATCGCGGTCCCGAGTTCGCTCGCCGAAAGCGCCGTCAGCAGCGCGATGGCACCCCCAACGACAAAGGCAGCCACCGCCAGCGACCCTGCGGTCGTAACAGCATCACCTGGCAACACGAAAATCCCCGCGCCGATCATGGTACCGACACCGATGGTCAACGCTGCGAGCGGACCGAGATCTTTGGCGAGTTCCTGATCGCTCATTTGTCCGAATCAACACGGGGCAGTGCAATCACAGGGCGATCAGCGTCTGTGACCAGTGTCAAAGAGATATCACCGGAGAGAAGCTGCATCAGCCGGTTCCCGCCACGGGAACGGTACGCGATAGCGCTTGCCCCGACTTCGTCAGCGGCCTCGAAAATTGCCTCGGCGATATCCCGGCTGTAGGCCGTGTGGTCGTCTGCATCAGGAAATACCTCCCGGACAGCAGCGAATGACTCTTCAGCCAGTGACTCGGATTGTTCGACGGGTGTTTTATCCGGAACCCCGCCGCCTTTTTCGACGACGTGTAATGCAGTTACGTGCTCGGGCTGATATGGTTCGAGCACAGTTGCCGTCGCCAGTGCGTCTTCCTCATTAGCAACCGGTAACAGGACATGGGCGAGCATGTCCTGCTCCGTGTTGGCGTCGGAACCGTTCATACGGGTTCGTCGCTCTCCGATATATTAAGGATGGGGTGTCGCAGTGGAGTGTCAATTTTCAACAGCGCGCTCGTCAGATTGTCGCCCGCGACCGTCCCTGAGTTTGGTGAGATACCGATACACGGGGAAGAGATAATCCTCGATCCGTTCGGGGACACTCGTCGAACTGGCATAGATAAGCACCGGCACATCGTCCAGTTTGGCCCGCTCGATCACGGCATCGGGTGTACTCCCGAAGACCCACCGCCGGAGGCGACGGTCCCGCGATGCTCCGATGATCAGCAGACCGCCTTCTTCTTTGGTTTTTGTGACGAGTCCCTCCGCGACAGTTGCAGCGGAGACGTTGTACACGTGGAGATCCGGAAGACCGCTCAGCTCCGAGACGGTCGTCGCGGGGTCCTCCGACGTCCCTTCCGCCGGATCGACGGAGATGACATTCACTTCCAGACCCTGTTCGCCGAGGGTCCGGACGAACTGTGCTGCTGCAAGGTGGTGGGGACCCCCTCCGGCGCCGATATTTATCTGTCGGATATCTTTATCTGTGATCCCGCTCGCAAACACGACATCGCAGGGAGCCGTAAACTCGACTTTCGTCGTGATTTCTTCGTTCTCCTCGGGATACCCCATCAGGATCAGGTCCGCGCTGTCCTCACGTGCCGACTGGAGAATGTCGAACGCGATATCGCGACAGGTATGGCCCTCGACGGTGTACTCGACGCCAAGTTCCTCGTTTTCGAGAATCTCTTCGATCCGCTCTGCCCTCTCGTTGGCCACATCAGCCATCACTTCGTGGGGAGTCTGGTCGGGAATGTCCGTAACGGTAATCACTTCGATCACCGGGGTTTTCCCGTGTCCAGCAGCCATCATCGCAGCCAGTCGGACGTATTTGGGTGCATTGCTCGGTCTCGCTACTGGGACCAGCACCCGGTAGTACTCGGCGTCTGATTCGGCAGTTCCCTCTGCCGGTGTCGTCTCCTCGGCCACCGGTTCCGGAGGCCGGACCCGCTGAACCAGTTCTTCGACTTCCCGCCCGCCACCCCAGACGACGTAGACGCCGATGAGCGCCATCGTCAGTCCGACGCCGGTCACAACCCCGGTCGGTGGGAGATTGGTTATCAGTCCGATGTTTGCAATGATCCCGAGGGTCGGGACGACCGGCACACCCGGGACGCGAAAGCCCCGTTCGATATCAGGGAATACCCGCCGGTGATAGATCAACGCGCCGTTGACGATTGCCAGTGGTAAGAGCAGATTGAAGGTTGCAAAGCCGGTGAGCACCGTCAACCCGAGATTTATCGGTGTGACGCCACCCTCGGCAGGGAACACGGCGATAAACGTGACGATCAGAGCCACAATCGACACTGTCGCCGCTGTCACACTCCAGAACGGTGTCCTGAACCTGGCGTGGATGCGTGCGAATGATCGTGGTGCCTGTCCCTGTCTGCCCATCAGCGAGCCGATACTTGAGGCTGCGAGAATCGATGCATTGGATGCCGACACCATCGAGAAGACGGCGCCGGCGACGATCAGTGACCGGCCGATCGGTCCGAGAAACCCGGCCGCGACCTCGCCCATGGCTGTCTCACCCTCTTGGGCAATCACTTCGGGTGGCACCGTCGAATTCGTCATCGCCACGATGACCAGCGCGTAGAGGATCGTGACGGTGACGATACTGGCCGCGATCGCTCGCGGGACAGTCTTCCGCGGTTCGATGATCTCCCCGGCACTCGCGGCGATAGCCGAGAAGCCGAAAAACGTGATGAACGCCAGTGCAGAAACCGAGACGATACCGACAGCGTCGGTCGAAAACTGGGCAGTAAAGTTCCCGACGGCAGTGGAGGGGCCACGGAACGCGAACGCACCCGCAATGAACGCAAGCAGGACAGCAACCTTCGCGCCGGAGACGATGAGCTGAAACGTCCCGGATTCTTCCGTCCCACGGGCGTTCAGGACGCCAAGCAGCACTGCTGCAGCCACGGCCGACGAGCCGTGTGGGAGCCAGTGTAACGACTCCGGGAGGATGAACCTGACAACCCACTCGTCCATTGTCGAGAGGTAAAACGCCGTGGTACCTGTGTACCCCAGAAACAGCGACATGCCGATTCCGAAGGTTAGCAGTTCCCGATCCTCGAAGGTGCGTGAGGTGAACAGGTAGCCACCGCCGTTCTCCGAGTAGATCGATGCAAACTCGGAGTACGCTGCAGCCGTGATGCCCGCAATCCCTGCCGCAATGACGAACGCAATCACTGCGCTGGAGCCGATTTCCGCTACTGCAGTTCCCGATAGCGAGAAGATACCGGCAGCGATCATCGTCCCGAGGCCGATAGCGAACGCGATCTTGAAATCGAGTGTGCGGGTGTGCTCGACCATGGTTCGATTCAATCCACAGCGGACCGGCGGGCGTCGGTCTTGCCCGCTTTGCTCTCCCCGTGTGGTTTCATGTGCGAAGATAGGCGGACAGTCATTTAAAGCTATTGACTGTAATTGTGAAATAGAATAAAATCGCGGTCAGATTTTGACTACCGAAATTTCGGTGATACACGTTCGGGATCCACATATGGCACCAAGTTATAAATTTACACGAGTCGCAGACCTACGTATGAGTAAACAGCCGGATGAGAGGGTTCGGCTCGACGACATCGACAGGCGGATCCTGTACGCGCTCATGCAGGATGCTCGCAACACGCTGGCGACGGAGATCGCAGAGGGAGTCAGCGTCTCCGGGGCGACGGTCCGGAACAGGATCGAGCGGTTAGAGGACAGCGGGATCATCGAGGGGTATCATCCCACCATCGATTTCGAAGAGGCCGACGACGCGTTGCTCAATCTGTTTCTCTGCCACGTAAAATTCGACGATATCGAACGTGTTGCGGCCCAGCTTGGAACGATCCCCGGTGTGGTTGCCGTTCGTGAACTCATGGGCGGCCAGACGAACTTGCACGTCCTCGTCGTGGGTGAGGATACAGGTGATCTCCGGCGGATCGGACAGGAGATAGCGAAGTTCGGGGTCGAAATCAAAGACGAATTCCTCGTCGAGCGACAGATGCGCTTTCCATACTCCCCGTACGGCCCGTCGGAAGACCAGCCTGCGGAACCGTTGACAGACCACATCAGTCTCCGGGGCAAGGCAGAGGTGGTCGAGTTGACGGTCCACGAAAACGCGCCGATCGCGGGCCGGACCCTGGAGCGAGCGACACGGGACGGGGTGCTCCAGGACGACACACTCGTCGTCGCGATCGAGCGGGATGAGTCAGTGATCACCCCACAGGGCGATACCGAGATTCGCCCACACGACATCGTCACCGTGCTGTCACCGACGGGAGAGCAGGAGAGCGCCCGGCAGGCGTTTCAGGAACGGGGGCCGGAACGAAACCCGAATTCACAGTAAGTCGGGGGAAGACAGCTTCCGGATCCGCTGGCGAAACCCGGCGACCGGGGCCAGCTACCCCCGAAACAGTCGAACGATTTCGTCCTCGACGTCAGGTTCGGTCGCGACGACGTACGACCGGCCGACTTCCAGTTCTGTCCCCGCCTCGGCGATCCGGTCACCGTCGGCGTTCGAGACGACCAGGCTGCCGGTCGGGAGACCGATATCCGTGAGTGAACGGCCGGCGACTGGCGCGTCCTCGGTCACCTCGATGACGAGGATTTCGAGATTTCCGATCATGTCCTCCAGCGCCCGGGTGCCGGGATCGACCGCGTTGACTGCTGCACGGGCACCCGCCCGCTCCGGGAAGATCGTCTGATCGACGAGATCCTCGTACTCTTTGCTGTCCTCGTCCGTGCGCCGCATCACCGTCCGGATCGGCGAGCCGTACCGCTCGGCGGTGAGACACGCCGCGAGATTGGTCCCGGAATCAGCCGTGAGTGCAGCCAGGACATCCGTTTTTTCCAGCCCGACCTGTTTGAGTATCGAGGGTTTGGTCGCATCTCCCTCGATCACGGTCGCGATGTACTCGTCTGCGATCTCGTCGCTCCGGATAGGGTCCTCTTCGATCACGGTCACCGTGTGCCCCCGGTTGTCGAGGGTACGCGCTGTTCTGAGGCCGACACGTCCGCCGCCGACGATGACGATCCGTAGGTCTTGTTTTTTCATTGGTAGTTCGTGGGTTAGTCGTCAGTCACTGGAGATACATCCGAGTCCGTGTCTGTCTCTCCCTCGGTGTCAGTTCGCGCCCGGTACCGGTTGAGCGCGACGTAGGCGACACCGCCGAGCAGGATCCAACCGATGCTCAGTCCCAGCGCCAGCGGATCCGTCCGGATCAGATACTCCACGAGCACGCCGGTCAACACCAGGTTGAGGGCAGCGCCGAGGATCGGCGGGGCGGGGTAGAGCGGCATCTTGTACGGCCGGTTCATGTTGGGACGCTCCCGTCGGAGCCTGATCACCGCCACGTTGACGATGACAAACGAGAGGAGGAAAAACAGGCTGGACATGTTGCCGGCGCTCTGTGTCGGTAGCGCCACCGAGCCGAGCATCACCACTGCGCTGGCGACGATCGCGATAAACGGCGTCCCGTACTGGTGGTGGAGCTGACCGAACGACGGCACGAGCTGGCCTTCCCGCCCCATGGAAAACGCCACACGGGAAGAGGCGATCACCACCGCGTTCAGCGCCGTCAGCGTCGAGAACACGGCGCCGAAGACGATGAGCGCGCCGCCGTTTTGGATGATCGGCAGCCCGGTGGGCATGAAGGAGGTGGCCGCGGCGGCGATCCCTGCCTCGCCGGCGTCGGCCAGTCCCTCCGCGCCGAGGGTCCCGATGGCGACGGCGACGACAGCCAGATAGACGACCACCGTCGCGGCGAGACTGATGAAAATCGCCTTGGGGATGTTCTCACGAGGGTTCTCGACTTCCTCGGTGACGGTCGTGATGAGGTCGTACCCCTCGAAGGCGATGAAGGTCAGCCCCATCGCCGGGAGAATCGCCGTGGCGCCGCTGCCCTCGGGGAACAGCGGCTGGAACTCCGCACCCGAGAACATCGGTGATGCGACTCCGAACGCGACGAAGATGACCAGGATACTCACTTTGATGATCGTAAAGATGGTTTCGGCACTGCCGGCCGCCGCTGTCGAGACGGCGTTGAGTGCTGCCAGCAGGAAGACAGCGACGAACGCCAGAAGGAACGCCGGCGGGACGTCAACACCCACGGCGGGGAGGGCGACTGCACTGACTTCGTCGGGTGGCCCGACAACACCGTAGACGTGGAGCAACTCGAGGAAGTTCGGAGCGAAGCCGAGCGCGTACAGCGCGCCGGCGATCATGTAGGCAAACCAGAGCATCCAGCCCATAATGAACGACGCGAGGTCGTCGAAGATCTCGCGGACGAAGGCGTATCCCCCGCCGCTTTTCGGAATCGACGCGGCGAGTTCGGCGTAGGAAAGCCCGGTAAATGCGGTAACGACACCGTTCAGTGCGAAGACGAGGATCGCCGCTGGGCCAGCAATCTCGGCGGCGAGGCCGGTCAGGACGAAGATCCCGGCCCCGATCATCGCCCCCATCCCGATCATCGTGGCGTCCAGCAGCCCCAGTTCCGCTTCGGGTTGCCGATCCCCTGCTTCGCTCATCGATACCACTCCCAGTTGTCCGAAACCGTTGTTCGAAGGCTACGGTACACTGTAGACTGTGTTTTATCAAGCAATCAAAAAATAGTTACTCTACACATATGAAGCGGTATATATCAGATCCCTGATCAGGTTTCTTCTACTGATACGGCCGGCTGTAGCCCGAGAGCGGTTCAAGACGATGCTCGGTCCAGTCCGTCGCTTCGTCCACCTTGTTCATGACGCGGTCGGCGACCTGTGAATCGAGATTCTCCAGGTGCTCGATTGCCTTTTCGGTGTACTCGATGTCAGTCATCCCGGGTCCGGTTCAGTCGTCGCTCGCGGTGCTCGCTCCTTCTTGCAGCCTCGCGGGTCGTTCCTCCCCGCTCGGTCTCCGAGGCCTCACTGCGCTCGGCCTCGAAACGGGCGTGCCGGGAGTGAGCGAAACCTTCGGTTTCGCGATCTACGGGACGGTCGCTGACTGAGCATCGCGAAGGAAGCGAGCGTGCCGGGATTCGAACCACGCGAAGACGGTCGCTCACTTCGTTCGCGCTGCGTCTTCTCTACTTCGAATCTCGGTTCCGGTTCGTTCGACGGTTCGCTTCGCTCACCGTCTCACTGCACGGGCGTGCCGGGATTCGAACCCGGGATCGAGAGGTTAGGAACCTCTCGCCCTGTCCGCTAGGCCACACGCCCTACGTCACCGGTCAGTACGGGGCGGAAAAAACAATTACTATCAGATGACCACGCTTAAGATTCGCCGCCTGCTTTGACCGGGCATGGAAACACGGGATCTGTCGGCACACATCCCCTACAGTGCAGGCCGCGGTGTCGAGGAAGTCGCTCGCGACCTCGGCCTCGACCCGGAGGGACTGGTGAAACTCTCCTCGAACGAGAACCCGATGGGGCCGAGTCCGGCCGCCGTCGAGGCAGTCCACGAGACGGCCGACCAGATCCACACGTACCCGAAAGCAGCCCACACCGATCTCACCCAGGCCATCGCCGAGGAGTGGGCGATCGATACCGCCCAGGTGTGGCCGACTGTCGGCGGCGACGGGCTCCTCGATTACTTCGGTCGCGCCTTCCTCACGGAGAGCGACCGCGTGCTCGCCCCCGACCCCGGCTTCGCGTACTACCCGATGAGTGCCCGGTACCACGGCGCTGCCGTCGACCAGTACCGCATCGAGAAAACGACCGGCTTCGAACAGACCGCCGAGACGGTCCTCGAAGCGTACGACAACCACCGGATAGTCTACGTGACGACACCGCACAACCCGACCGGATCGGAGATGTCGCTCGACGAGATCGAACGCCTCGCGGCCCGGACCGGCGAGGAGACACTCGTGGTCGTCGACGAGGCGTACGGGGAGTTCACCGACCAGCCCTCCGCTCGTCCGCTGCTCGACGAGCGCGAGGATATCGCGATCCTCCGGACGTTCTCGAAAGCCTACGGGCTGGCCGGACTGCGGGTCGGCTACGGCCTCGTCCCGGCCGAGTGGGCTGATGCCTACGAGCGAATTAACACGCCGTTCGCGGTGAACACGGTCGCCTGCCGGGCAGCACGAGCGGCGCTGACCGACGACGACCACGTCGAGACCACCGTCGAGACGGCCAGGTGGGCCCGCGAGTACATGCACGAACACCTCGACGCCCGGACCTGGGAGAGCGGGGGGAACTTCGTCCTCGCGGAGGTCGGTGACGCCGCCGCCGTCGCCGGCGCGACCCAGCGTGAGGGGGTCATCATCCGGGACTGTTCGAGTTTCGGCCTGCCGGCGTGCGTGCGGATTACCTGCGGAACCCGGGAGGGGACCCGGCGGGCAGTCGAGACAGTAAACGGGGTGCTCACCGAGTGAGAGTCGCCGTGACCGGAACGCCGGGAACCGGGAAGACGACGGCCGTCGAAGCAGTGGACACTGACCTCGAGACCGTGCACCTCAACGAGGTCGTGAAAGAGTACGAACTGACGACCGGGCACGACGACAGCCGCGACTCGGCGATCGTCGATCTAGACGCAGTCGAGGAGTGGCTCGCCGGCCGCTCGGGGATACTCTTCGAATCGCACCTCGCCCACCGGTTCGAGGCCGACAGTGTCGTGGTGTTGCGGTGCCATCCGTCGGCACTCGAAACGCGACTGGCCGACCACAGCGAGGCGTCGATCCGGGAGAACGCGGAGAGCGAGGCACTCGACGTAATCCTCTCCGAAGCAGTGAAACGCCACGGGGCCGGGAACGTCTACGAGGTCGACACCACAGACCGATCGCCGGCCGCCGTTGGGGCCGAGATCGAATCGGTCCTCCAGGGAACTCGCGAACCGAGTGCTGGCACCGTCTCCTTCGTCGAGTACCTATGACACTCGACAGCTTCCGCCCGCTCGCCGACCGGCTGATGGAACCGCTGATAGCCGGTGCCAAGCGCGTCGGCCTCACACCCGACACCGTGAGTATTCTCGCGGTGATCGCGGCCATCGGTGCGGGGGCGAGTTTCTACGGTGCGAGCGAGTGGCAACTGCTGTACCTCGCCGGGGCGGCGTTCGTCTTTTGCAACGGCGTCCTGGATCTCGTCGACGGCGGACTGGCGCGGGAACTCGGGACCGAGTCAGCCGCGGGTGATCTTTTGGATCACGTGCTCGACCGGTACGCGGATCTGATCCTCATCACTGGCCTCGCAGCAGGCGTCGGCGAGTACGCGCTCGGACTCGCAGCCGTGACTGGGGTGTTGATGACGTCGTATCTCGGCACACAGGCACAGGCTGTCGACCTCGACCGGGTGTACGGCGGACTGCTCGGGCGGGCGGACCGCCTCGCGCTGACCGGGGTCGTGACCACCGTCGCAGCGTTCGTCGACGCGACTGCCGCAGGGCTCACCGCGGTGGGCTGGCTCCTCGTCGTCTTCGCCGTCGTCGGTCATCTCACCGCACTACAGCGGTTTTACTACGCGATGCGCGCGCTCGCGTGAACGCTACTCCGTCTCGGCGACCGGGGGGTTGAGATACAGCGCGTCCGCGATCAGCGAAGCGCTCAGGATCGCCCCGCTGGCCACCGCGACGTGAAACGGGACCGTGAATGCGACCGACACGACCGACGCCACCACGAACAAAAGCGGAATGACAGTTAGTACAGCGTCGTATCTCGTCAGCTGGCCGAACAATCGTTTCCAGAACGACGGTTGCTGACGGTGCTCGGTGTCGCGACTAACTGCCATTGGTGCTCACCTCGTATGTAGGTGTATGTACTTCGTTATATTTAAAATTTTCCTGGGTGACGTTGAGGGAACTAACCGAAATATCTCTCGAAACTCTCTTATATTATTTTTGTAAGTTACTGAAATAATATTACGGTGAGGCCGTCGGCTGTCAGTTCGTGGAACCGGGGACGGACGAAAGGACAAGCGCAAGTGCCATACTGATTACTGCGAGTCCTTCCCGGGGGGAGACGCCGTCTCCCGAGCGGACGGCCTGGCCGTCGACGCCGAGTGCCGGGAGAAGCTTTCTTCGAGAGCCGAGACAGCCTCGTTTTCGCTGCCGTGCTGAAAATTACCGCAGTAATCAGTATCAGTCGCCTACGCCACGGTCAGACCGCGACGGCGGGGGAACGTCGTCAGAACTCGTGGCGGTCCCGGGGAGCACACACCGCTGGGACTCGGTGTTGACGTGTGCGTACTGTCCGGGTGTGTTCGCGAGTGGGTGGGCGGGGTTCCGGTCGCCGGAGATGCGGGCCGCACGGGCCTCCTGGAACCCACAGAGCCTGGCACGGATACCCCGCCAGTGGTTCCCGCTTCGGTCCGGCACCGAGATCTGGTGGGGGGAGTCGTACTGGCTGTTGTGGGTGTCAAGCACCGAGGCGTTCACGTTCGCTGCGAGCTCGTCGTGGTCGACGAGGAGTCCGACACGGGCGTTCGGGGGTGATCTCGCCGCGAGAACGTCCAGGCCCAGGTGGAGTGCGCGGTACTCGGCGACGTTGTTGTCCGGTGGTTCGTTGGGCACGGAGAGACGGGCGACACGTGTCCCGTCTTTCGTCTCGATGACGACGCCGAGACCACCACCTGACTGCCTGAACGATCCGTCGGTGGCCAGGTAGAAATCGCGATGGTGTGTTGCCGGCGGGTGGGCGATATGCGGTGTCGGTGCCTCGTCGAACAGGTCTCGTAACGACGGCCGGCCATAAGCGGCCATACACCTTCTTACTCCCCGATCCTCTTAAAATGTGCCGCCCGTGGCAACTACTGACGGGGTGACTGTTGGAAGTCTTTCCCAGCGGGAGACACAGTCTCCCAGACAAACGGCCATCGGCCGTTGACGCGATGGTGTAACAAGAGATCGGTTACACACCGTGAGGCACCGATATCTGTGACGTGGTCACGAAAGAGAAAGCGGCGTATGCCCACGGGCCGACCCGTTCTAGTCACGGCCGTACTGTTGCCCGAAGTAGAGGGCGACAACGTTCAGTCCCAGAAGCGAGACGAACGCCGTGAGCCGCGATCGGGATTCCAGCCCGGCTGTGAGCAGGGAGAGATGCATGAACGGGAGAACGATAGCTGCCCAGAACGAGATGCGTCTGAGCGGTCGCAAGAAGAGTTTGGGGACCGATCGGTCGGCGATCACCTCGCGTATATATCCAGGGTCCGTGATGGAGGAACTCGACATTGGGGGACTCCTGTACATGTTGGAGTAGCAACCATATATAACCGCGTCAGCGTTCGTGACATTTTGCTATGTTTTTCCGAGATTACGGAGTCTGAAGACATTTCACCACAGGCTCACACTGCAGAAAACAGTTTATACAGGGATGTACGCTAGCCAACGCTGGATCCGAGGACCGTAACCGAAACCTCGTGTGGCCCGGCTGGCGTCTCGACGGTTATCCGGTCTCTGACGGCTCCAGGGACCTGTTCGCGCCACTGCTGGACAGCCTCCCTGTGGCGTGTGTGGTGGCGCTCGACAGTGTACGTGACCGATGGATCGCTCCGGAGTTCATCCGCGGTGTCTGCGGGCCGGGGGTACGGTGGGAGCGTCTCGTCGACCAGGAGCTGTGGCTCGACGTGCAGCGGCCGGGGCTGTTGCTCGTAGGGGACGCCGACGTCGATGTGGAGGCGGGCACGCATCCGGCCGCTAAAGGGTGGCGTCACCCGGAGGACCGCCTCTTTCGAACTCGTGCGGTTGGTTTCGAGCGCGGAGACGAGATCATCGACGCTCACCGCGATCGAGCGGACGTCCGTCGGATCCGACGACTCCCTGGACACATCTCGCCTAGGTGCGGGAAAATAATAAACTGTGGAGACGCCGTCACGTCGGTGACCGAACAGCCGATACTATTTTAATTCCACTCCTCTATACCGAATGTGTGCACCACACAGAGAGTCAATGGGTGGCTGTATCTCGACTCCGGAAACAGCCCAACACGCGGCCCCCAGTCCCCGGTGAGCGCGGGACTCCGCGTCCGGTGGGTCGGAGGGGGACCCACAGGGATGGCTGTGACAGGAAAGTGCTATATATATGACAACCGATCAGACAACGATACTTGTCGTCGACGACGAGGCGGATATCGCCGACCTCTATACCACCTGGCTCGAGATGGAACAGGACGTACGGACCGCCTACGGCGGGGAAGAAGCGCTCGAAAAGGTGGACGACGAGGTAGAT
>Ga0207714_1001223_pt1 | contig 16762 bp, 15 predicted proteins | sample PonA232FremontCA_2_FD_187270 | JGI IMG/M metagenome (GOLD analysis project Ga0207714, IMG submission 187270) | Marine sediment microbial community from Fremont, CA, USA - Pond A23 Sediment 2 (SPAdes) | ecosystem: Environmental > Aquatic > Marine > Unclassified | place: USA: Fremont, California...
ATAGCAATCCAGCTGGCTCTCCAGATCTATTGCCTGCTGGACTTGTGGAAGTTCAACAAAAACAAACGGGATAGACAGGACAGGCTTGTGTGGACACTGGTTATAGTATTTTTTAGCTTATTTGGTTCTCTTGCCTATCTGGTGTTCGAAAGGAGGTAAAATGAATTTTCTGGAAACGAGTAATCTGAACAAGACGTATCCAAATGGGGTTGAAGCTGTAAAATCGCTCGACTTAAAAATTCAGAAAGGACAGGTTTACGGTCTAATCGGGCCAAACGGCGCGGGTAAGACCACCACCATCAGGGTGTTAATGGGTATATTCGAACCGACAAGTGGGACCGTCAAATTTGATGGTTCTGAAGGCCTGGACTTATCTCGAACGGGGTATCTACCGGAAGGAGCTAATTTCTACAGGTTCATGGAAGTACGGGAGTACCTGGAGTGGGCCTGCCATACCTACGAGGTCAGCGAGTGCGGTGGAAGAATAGATGACGCCCTCGCTACAGTGGAAATGCAGAATCTGGCAAAACGCAGACTGGACGAACTATCCAAGGGTCAAAAACAACGAGTCGGAATCGCTCAGGCTCTTGTCCACGACCCCGACCTGCTCATTCTGGATGAACCGACATCAGGCTTGGATCCTATGGGTAAAAACAAAATCCTTAATATAATCAATGGCCTCGCGGATCGAGGAAAGACAATACTTACCTCTTCTCACATCCTACCGGAGCTCTCTCAGATCTGTACTGGTGCAGGAATAATCCGGGACGGCGAGCTGGTAATACAGGGTTCAATGAACGAGCTGAAGGAAGAGTTTTCAACTTCAAGAATAGAGGTTGGTTTTGAAAGTTCACCTGACGGCATCCTCGACAAACTGAGGGGTCTTGAGTACGTAAATGATCTCGAGGAGATCGACGAAGAAGGGTTAAGGTACCTTATTAAAGTTGCAGATAGGGAGAAAGCAAAACGAGAACTACCTGATTTGCTATTTAATTCGGGTTCTGTAGTTACTTACTACGATTTTGCTCGGGTCACACTGGAGGACATATTTATGCAGACCATGGGCGGTGCTGTCCAATGAAATTTAGACAGTTGCTTTTAAAGGAATTCAAAGAAACCAGGGCTCAGGGAGTCGTATTCACCGCGGTGGTCCTGATCTTTGGTGCCACTTCGGTATTGATGCAAAAGTTCATTCCTCAACTCGTACCGGAAAACATGGCTGACGTCTTTGAGCCCTCCCTTACGGCCGGTTTAGCGGATTTTGTAGGAAACTCTCTACAGATGGGGTCCGTGGTGGCGATATTAATCACCATCGCCGCCCTCGCGGGCGAGAGGGAGTCCGGCACTCTTGAGCTACTGCTTGCCAAACCCGTTAGCAGGACACAAATCGTGTTATCAAAGTATTTCACGAGAATCTCCTACGTAATAGCTGGAAACTTTATCTCGGCCCTGGTTACCTGGTACTACGCGATCTATTTATTTGAGCCCTTTCCCCTCGGCAAGTTGCTTACATCGGCCCTCGCGATCTCTGTAGTAGTTTCTTTCGTAGTAGCTCTAACTATGATTTTCAGTGCCTGGTCCTCATCCAAAGTCTCAACGGCGTTCTGGAGCGCCGGAGCAGCACTGGCGCTGTCGATATTGCCTACCGTAAAGTCTCCCTACGACCTGATTTCTCCATTCAAATACGGAGAGGTTGCCCGTCAGTCTCTGCTAGGCGAAATATCAATTGGCAGCTACCTTGCGGACCTCGGCGTGATCATTGGGTTTACTATTTTTTGTCTGTTGGTAACGATTTTCGTATTTAAAAAGGTAGAAAGAATTACCTGAGGAGGCAGTATGACCAAAATAAACGTTACTTTCGGGGTTATTGGTGTTCTAGCTCTGGTCGGAGCTCTGACAGTTACTGTGGGGTCCGGTATTACCGTAACTGAAACCACTAGCCTGCAGGGCATTGAAGAAATCAGGCTTCAGGGCCAGGGGCAAATCTATCTCAGACAGGGTGAAACTGAATCTTTGAGGATCGAGGCGGAGGACAATATCATGCCCCTGATAGAAACCATTGCCAGCGGGAAATCTCTAAAACTCAAGCTAAATGCGGGCATTTTTCGGAGTGTAATTCCGAGAAAAGGTATCAAGTACTACATTACACTGAAAAAACCAAGGCAGGTGGTTATATCCGGTTCAGCTTCACTGAATGCTGAAAGCATTTCGGTCGATGAATTTACCACACGCATCAACGGAAGTTCAAAATGTAGGATTAACAACATAAATGCCAATCGAATTTTATCCGTAATTAATGGTACCGGTGATTTTTACGTTTCCGGTAACGTATTAGAGCAGGGGGTCGAGATCTCCGGCTCGGGTAATTACCGCGGGCGGGACTTAGTAAGTGACGCAGCGAGAGTCGAAATCAGCGGGTCCGGGAAAACAACAATCCACGCTATCGCTAAACTCGACGTAAAAATAAGCGGGAGCGGAAAGGTCATCTACCACGGTTCCCCTTCGATAAACCAGAAAGTCTCTGGATCGGGGTCGATAACGAGCGGGGATGGCTGGAATCCCAATTACAATTGACTTAATTTAAATAAATATTTCAATTTGGGTTAACCTGAACTCAGGTTAACCCGTAGAGAAATAACCTTTCAGGGAGAGACGGCAATGTTAAGACTAGGATTCGCTTTTTTGGTTGGAGTCCACGGGTTAATCCATTCCTTCGGCCTTTTAAAGTCTTTTGGCTGGGTAAAGTTTGAAAGATTGTCCGGTAATATTACCCGGATAACTGGCGTCGCCTGGGGCGTTGCGGGGCTTCTTTTTCTGCTAACCGCTATCTTAATCAGCTACGGGATGGAAAGCTGGTGGGTTCTCGGGCTTGTATCTCTGCTGCTTTCTCAGTCTTTAATAATTGGGTACTGGGGAGAAGCCAAATTCGGCACCGCCCTCAACGGCATAATTGTTTTAGCAGTCGTGGTCGGTTTTGCCAGCTGGAACTTTGACAGAAAAGTGGCCGAAGAGATAGAAAACGTCATCTCCGGTTCACAAGTTGAAGAAAAAATACCGTTTCCCGAAGAAAGGTTTGAGGATTTGCCGGAGCCCGTTCAGAAGTGGCTAGATAAAGCCGGTGTTAGTGGCAATGAAAAGTTTAAAACGGTAAATTTACATCAGAAAGGTAAAATTAAGTTAAACCCCGAGCAGAAAAACTGGTCCACCGTCCGGGCCGAGCAGTACATTAACTCAATCAACCCGGGGTTTATCTGGAAAGTAGACCTAAAATTTGCTTCCATTCTTCCCGTGGCAGGACGGGACAAATTCATCGGAGGTCAGGGTAATATGGAAATCAAGCTGGCTTCTCTATTTCCGGTAGTTAAAGAAAACAGCAATCCGAAGCTGGATCAATCGGCACTGCAGCGCTACCTGGCAGAAATTGTCTGGTATCCATTCGTCGCCCTTAGCCCTTATGTTGAATGGGAGACCATAGACAATACCTCCTCGCGAGCCGTTATGAATTACGGCGGTACCTCCGGCTCCGTGGACTTTCACTTCTCCGGTAGCGGCAAGCTCGAGCGAATAACGGCTCTGCGGTACAAGGACGTCGATGATACGGCTAAACAGAAAAAGTGGGTAGGAGAAGTAAAAGGGACAAAGAGTTTTTCAGGCTTCACAGTACCAAACAAAATGGACATTTCCTGGATACTGGAGGGAAAGAAATTTACCTGGTACAAAATCGACGTCACCGAATTAACTTACGCCTGATCGGGTAATGTTTTTCCAGTTACCACGAGAGATAGAAGGGATATCTATGAAAAAACCGGTAATCAAGTCAGTTCTGGTTATCACTTTACTGGTTGCGCTATTACCCCTCCCTGCAGTCGGTACGGGTTCCCTGAGCCCTACCGAAGCAGAGGAAGACGCGGAGTTTCTCCGCAACAAAATCGAGGTGGTGCATCCGAACCCCTACTTCGCTTTTAACAGAAAAAACGCGGAGTCGGATTTCAGAAAAATTATTCAAAAACTAAAATCGCGGGAAACCGTAAGAATACTTGAACTCTACCGCAACCTTGCCCCTTTCGTGGCCTCTTTTCAGGATGGCCATACCTCCCTATCGATACACGGAGAATTTCGGTCAGAACACGAAGGGGATGGCAGAATTTTTCCAATTCTCGTCGATATTTCCGAAAATGAAATCAGGGTTCTGAAATCGCTTGCCGGTTCGGTCCCCGAGCCCGGATCGGAGATAATTTCCATCAACGGGGTCGAATCTTCGAAAATCGTAGAAGAGATTTCCGAGTTAATCGGCGCCGCCAGGCAAAGCTTCATCGAAGCAAAAATATCTCGCAACTTTCCAATTTACCTCTGGGCACTTTACGAATTTTCCGGGATGTACGGCTTGACCTACAGGACGGCAACGGGGAAAGAAAAAACTACCGGAATAGTCGGGGTGCCCGTTTCCAGTTATATAGAAAAAAGGGGGAGGATCACCAGAAAACGGGAAGAGTACTGGAACCTGTCTTTCCCGGAGGACGAAGTAGCCCTGCTCACGATAAATACATTTGCGGGTAACCTGGAAAAGGAGTTCAAGAATTTCGTTAAGAACAGCTTCAAGATAATTGAAAACCGGAAAAGTAAAAACCTCATAATCGATCTCAGGGACAACGGTGGCGGGAGCACGAAATTGAGCGATTACCTTTACAGCTACGTCAGCAGTAAACCTTACCGGACTTTTGCGGAAGTGAGGATCAAGTATTCCGAACCCGTTCTGCGAGAAAGGACTATAATAAACCCGATAACTCTTTTTAAAGTAAAGGTGCTCGGTGATAGAACCATCGTTCACAAAAACGGTTTTAGAAAACCACCGGCTCGGAGCAATCGCTTTGACGGCAATTTATTCGTTCTAACCGGACCGATGACTTTTTCGACGGCTGCCGACTTCGCCGCCCTGATAAAGGACCTGGAAGCTGGTAAGGTCGTCGGAGAGGAGACGGGTGGCCTGGCTTCTTCCTACGGCGACGTTTTCAGCTGCCGACTTCCCAATTCCGGCTTGAGGCTGGGGATATCCTACAAGTACTTCCTTCGACCCGGAGGCTTCGACGATGGCAGGGGCGTGATTCCGGATATCCCCATCGAGTCAAATCCAGTAAAACGTATCAAAGGGAAGGACGTCGTCCTCGAAAATCTTCTAAAAACAATTGAGAAAAACCATGAGGTGACGCAATGATTTTCGCAAGAACGAAAAGCTACAATCTCCTGGGTTTGATCTTAATTTTGTGCTTCATTTTGGCCTTCAACCCAGCTTATGCCGACAACCAATTTGAAATCAAAAAAACGACCGAATCCGAGAGTTTACAGAAATTGATTAAACCTCTCCCCGGTGATAACGGCAAGGTATGGCTCGGAGGCGACTCGGCTACTTCAATTAAGACCTCTGAAGACCGGTACGTCTGGCTATTCGGTGATACGATCCTTGGCAAAGTAAAGCGAGGAAAACGTGACTACTCGTCCTTCATTCACAATACAGTAGGTATAACCAGAAAAAACGAAACAGGCCAGTTCGAGAGAATTGTGAAGCACTACGAAAAGGGCGAATCGGGAATTGAACCGATATTTGAATCCGGTCAGGACAAAGTATTTTATTGGCCGCTGGTCGGGAAGAAGCTCGGCTCAGATCTTTTGATCGGCGCCAGTAAAGTAACCACAGCCAAGAACTCTGGCTTCAAAATTCTCGGCACTACTCTGTTTCTGGTTAGTAACCCCGGGGCCAGACCGGAGCGGTGGCAGTACTCGAAAGAGTTTCTCGAAAAGGAAAACGAAGTAGTATGGGGCAGCGCTTTTGTCAAGCAGAGCGACTGGCTATACATATTCGGCCGGCGCGGCTCCGGGCTCGACGCTAAAACTGTTCTCTCGCGGTTAAGTTTAGAGGAAGCAAGAAATGAAAACTGGGAACGCAGGCAAGTTTACTCCAGCGGAAGCTGGCTGAAGGATGGTAAGCCTTCCGAACTCTCGGGCCTGCCCGGAACGTCCGAAACGACGGTTCAGCGCAACGACTTTTTTGGCTGGTACTGTCTCCAGATACCACCTCTCGGTTACGACGTACATCTCTATACAGCGAATAAATTGACCGGACCCTGGCAGGATCGTGGCAAGGTTTACGAGGTGCCGAAACCATGGAGTACAGAAAAGACGGAAGGGGGCAAGCACGTTTTTATTTCCTACGCGGCCAAATCCCACCCGGAGTTGACTCGCGAACCCGAGGAAATAGTCTTTACATACAACGTAAATTTGAGCCCCTACGTAAAGGGTTTATCCGGAAAGCTGAACAAGTACATCGGTCAAAAAAAGTACGAAGGTCTTTACGTACCCCGATTCGTCCGGCTCGATTTCGCCTCGAACAAAGGATCAAGCTAATCAGCAGTCATGGATGTTTTTATATAACGACCTTTTCCCCCTCTCGGGTATAAAATATGACCGCTTCGACCTTTTTGTCCGAGTAGTGGCTTCCGGCCGCTTCGGCGTACAGTTCTAGCTGCTTCTCGTATTGGTCCTGCAAACTTCTGTCCACGTCTGTTTTATAATCGATCACTTCCACCCGCTCCCTCTCAACGTTTAACAGGTCGATTGAACCATGGTAAACGTACTTCTTGCCTTCGTGGTAGTGCGGGACGAGCACCTCCATCTCCGGATACAGCTCCCCGTCCAGGGAGTTAATAAAGCGATAAAGGTTTAACTTGTCCTTTCTTCCTTTGCCTTTAAACGGGGGCTCCAGGCCTTCGTCTCTTGCGACCTTCTCTCCAAATTCGTGTATTATATCCCCGAATTCCGGTCCCCTGCCCCCGGTTACTTCCGTTCCTTCGAATTGGACTACGCTGTGAACGGATCTCTTACTTGGTCGCCTCCCGGCCGGCTCCTTCAAAGCCAATTCTCGTGCTTCGGTTCCGCCGCTCTCCAGTTCCAGCTTGGATAGATCCGGATCCAGGGTCTCCGGTTCCAGGTCAAGCTCTTGAAAGAACCTGCTTTCTCTGCCCGCTTCAGCCGAAAGGAATAGATAATTTTCCGCACGGGTTAGAGCCACGTACAGCAGCCGTCTCTCCTCGTCGTAATCCGGGCTTGTTAGGCGAGACGCAAGGTAAGCTTCCAGGTTATCAAACGTAAGGCCGGCTTCCTCCGAGAAGGACTTTCGGTTTCTCAGCCCGATTAGATCGTCGTAAAATATTGTCTCCCCGGAAGAATTCGTGCTTGGAAACTGCTGACTGTTCATGTTAGCGAGAAACACTACAGGGTATTCGAGTCCTTTGGCGGAATGTATGGTCTGTACCGTTGCAGCGTTTTCCTTTTCGCTGTCCACGTCGTACGTCTCGCCGTTATCGATATTTCTTTCGAAGAAATCGATCAACGAACCCAGGTTCATGTAGGAAGACGAAAATACTTCCTGGACGACTTCAATTATCCTGTCAGTAAAAGGGTTGTCGAAACCATAGCGGTCAAAGACGGTTCTGGCGACCTCACCGACATCGTACGAGCTTTTTAGCTTTTCTAGAAAGGTTACAAGGTCCTCCGGGTAGTCGCGTTCGTCGAGGATGTACTTTACCTCCTCGATATTATAGCCGGCATCTTCCAGAATAACGCTCCACCCTCTCCTTGAATCGTCGTTATCCAGCACGCGAAGCCATGCCAGCAGGAGCAAACCGGGGTCGGTTTTGAATATTTCTGCTCCCCCTTCGTACCCGACAGGTATATTCTGCTCACGGGCCAGCTTATCAAGTTCCCGGGCAAAAGACCTGTTACGGGAAAATATCGCCACGTCGCCGTACTCTATCTCGTCACCACCAATCCGGTATTCCCCGCTCTCAACTATTTCAACTAGCTTAGCCAGGACCGCCCTTACTTCCTTCTCAGCCACAAAGGAGTTTATTTCGGTATCCCTCGTATCTTTCGCCGCGATAAGGGAATCAGGTTCGCGGTCGAGATCTACCTCTTCCCCTTTCTTTCCCGGAACTTCCAGAGCTTTTCCGGCAAAGTCGAGTATACGCTGTGAAGACCGATAATTCTTTTTTAGTTTTATTTCCTCCACTTCACCCAGCTCGTAACTAACCCTCTCCCTGTCCTCGTTGATCTGACCGTGGTAACTCTCCAGCCTGTTTTCGAATTCTGTAATGTTCTCCACCGCCGCGTACTGAAAACTAAATATGCTCTGTTTCCAGTCGCCAACGACGGCAATATTCCCGGTTCCGGAGAGGAGCAGGGAGAGCTTAAACTGAATCTCGTTTGTATCCTGAAATTCGTCGACCATCACGTAATCGAACTGCCTGGATTCCCGCAAACCGTCGTCCTCCATCAGCTTTACATAGGCAAACATCAGCTGGAAAGAATAGTTGAGGTAATTTCCCCGGAGGGCGTAAGTCGCGTACCCGTGATAGAGATCGTGGATAAAACTTAACAGCTTTTCCCTATCCTCTTTGAACGCCCGTTTCATAATTTCCGGGCTTACCTGTTTTCCTTCTTGAATATCGGATTTGTCGCGGATCTCGGGGTCGGAAAACCGCTTATACTTCATCCTCCGAAGGTTTTTTAAAAGCTTTGACTGTTTTTTTCCTCTTTTACCGGGTTGAGGGGCGTTTAATCTCTGAAGTAGTTCGATGTAGCGGTCGTAGTCTCCGACTAGCTGACCGCGGCCGTTCCTGTACCAGCCGTTCTTCTCGGGAAATATTCCTTTTGCTGCCAGAGATTTTATCAGACCCAGCAGGCTGGTAGGATCATATAACACCCGATGGAAGTTCTCGTATTCCTCGTGTCGTTCCCGGAATCTGGAGTAAAAATTCAAAAACTCCGTCTCCTCCTGCACTCCGTTCGTCAGAGTTCTGGTGCTTTCCGTAATGTTTTCCTCTATCCCCAGGTAGTTAGGGGCATCGAAACCTTCCCGGATTAGCAGTCCCTGGCAGAAACCGTGAAAAGTACTGATCGGTGCCTCTCTCAGTTCCCCGAGGTCGTAATCGCAGTAATTTATTATTTCCTCGCGCATGTTTTCCGCACCGTTCTCCGTGAAGGTGGCAAGCAAAATGTCACCGGGCTCCGCCCCCATTTCCAGCAGTTCGGCGTAACGCCGCGAGACGGTAAACGTTTTGCCCGTTCCGGCACCTGCGTCCACCAGATATACCCCTTTGGTGTTTTTGATTAACTTTTTCTGGTTGCCCTTTGGTTCCGGACTCATCTGCCATCACCGCCCAGTATCAGGTCCCGGTGAGAAACCTCTTCCAGGTCGTTATCCCCCACCGGAAATCGCGACCTTCTCCAGCGGTTCAGTCTTTCAATTTTCGACTCCAGGTATTCCTCGAATGTTTCCAGATCATCCCGGAAATAGTTTTTCGTCCTCAATTTGTAGAGCGATGTTTTGAGTATCGAAGTAACCGCCTTGTCGAATTGTTTCTCCGTAAGGTCCTTACCTCGTCCCACTTCGACGTGATCACGACAGAGGCTCTTCAGCTGTTTTCTGTGAGTCAGAGCTCTTTCCTTGCTGTAAAAATCCTCCTGATCAAAGTCGAGGTTCGACAGAGCAGTTAAAAAATTCTCTTCACCGATCGGATCCAGCAACCTGGAACGCTTTTCGGAACTATTCAAAGAGTCAAAGGCTTCGGGGCTGGTAATATATTCGGAAAATTTATAGGGATAATACGTGACGCTCGTGATAAGATCACCGAGTTCCACCTCGTTCCGAAGCGCGCCAGCAACGTCATCGAGCAGGTGGAAGAAGGTGAACTTCAACTCCTGGTTCTCTCTTACTTTTTGGTGGTAAGCCAGGTAAAGGATCGGTTGAAATTCCGGCCGGTTTTTAAACAGGTCCACGTTGGAATCCCGAACGACGCTCCCCCGAGTTTTCCGCTTGCCCGTCTTGTAGTCGACGAGTTCCCTACCATTGACTAGATCCACCTTACCCTTCCCCCCGAGCTTTTTGTCAAGAAAAAACATTTCAGTGTAGGCTCTCTCAATTTTTTTACCAAACTCTACTGCCAGAAAGTTTTCACCCCGTCCGGGAGTATAGGACTCGTTATCTTTATCGCTGCTGCGATTCAACTCCTTTCCATCCAGGTAGCGTTTTATTAGTCGCATCCCAACTCGAAATTCCGTCCTCAATTCGGCCAGGCTGGACTCCTCGGTAATCGATTTCATCCGTTCAGCCATCAATTCTACGAATTCTAACTCGTCCCTGGAATTGACGAAATCGGGAAAGTTAGCATAAAATTCGGCAAAATCGTGTAAAACCGTCCCCTTTCTGAAGTAATCCCTGTCGGGCTCCCTGACGAGCTGGTCGAAGAAGTAGTCCCGGGGCGAAAGTGCCAGCTGGTTCAGGTCAGTTTTGCTTAATACGTCGACTTTCTCAGGAGTTTTCTGAACGTAATCGTCCCGAAAACCAGAACCCGCGGGAGCGGACCGTTCGTGCTTCAGATAATCCTCCCCCTCGTTTCCGTCCGTAAAGCTCGATAAACCGGGTTTTAGCTCGTTGAAATACGTACTCGGCGTGATCTGCCTGTTCATCCTCCCGCTCTGCACCATAAATAACCGTTCGTCCCCGTTCTGAAGCAAGCACTTAAAATCCCTGAGGTTTCTCTTTCTTATTTCTCCGACTTCTCTCCAGGGTCGTTCTTCGACACTCCTATCCCATTTCGATGACATACCAACGAAGAAGACCACGGACCTATCTATGAAAGAAACGCTTCCGGGGTTTGCCAATAGCAAACCGGTATCGCTCTCATCGGTCTCCAGGTCAAAACTATCGAGATAGTACTTCAGGTTATTGAGCCTCTTTTCCGTTAACTCTTTCCCCCAGAGATTTAAGCCTTCTAGAACTTCCCTTACCTCTTTGCGCTTCTCTAAATTGCTTTCGCTTATCCTGCTAAAAAGTTCGGCGAAAGTCGAGCTTCCAGCTTCTGCAAGTAAACGGTTGATTTCGTCCGAATTCGCGGAAGTGGTATCCGGGACGAACTCCTCCTCCCTGGATTTATCCAGATGGTAGCCAAGCTTGCTCAAAACCGGTTTCGCCCCTTTTAACTTGATCCTTGGGTAATTCAATCCGAGTTCTCCAACCTGGATCAGTGTACGCAGGAACTCGGAATTCTGAAGTTTTCCCGAAACCTGGAATTCCAAATCGGCGCTCCTCAGGTGGGTTCTCAACAGGGAATCGTACTCGCTGTCCGGATGGACCACCACCGCAGCCTCCTCCAGGTCGAGTCTCACCAGATTGTCTACAAGGGAACCGACCAGCTTGTTTGCCGAATTGTAGACGTGAAAAGGAGGTAAGTTCACTTTTTTTTCACGGAAAACCTCAAGTACGTCGGAACCGTGAGGAATAAGCGACCTATCTAGTTCGTTAAACTGGTACTGGGATACCACACAGACGGAATGGCTTTCATCAACTTCTGCCCTCTCCAGTTCGCGGTATACGTTTTTCGTATTTCTCAGAAGCTGGATTATGGACTCCAGCCCGTCACGAGAAAACCTCTGGTCTTTCAGCACCTCTTTCGGGTCCCCTGTTTCTTCCCAGGCCCTGATCACGTGATTCAGCAGGTACTCGCCTTCCTTCCAGTTGACGTCGAGTTCGTTTATGACTTCGAGGAAGAGTTCCTTCTTGGTCAGTAGTTCCTCGTTCTGAAATCGCCTGTAGACGTAACCTCTCGGCGTATAGGCAAGTTTCCCCAGTCGTGGTTCCTCGACTCTGTTGTTCAGGGCATCCGCAAGCGCCGCTTCCGCTGTAAAGACCCGGTCGTAATCCTTTACTTCCCGATATATATCGTCTATGCTCAGAGCCTTGGTTACTTTCATTCAACCACCACCATCCCTGTAACACTATAAGGATGAGGGTTTTTCGATATTTTTCCAACAAATAAAAAAAGGCCACAGGTTTTAAGACCTGTGGCCATTAATCGTTAAGCCTAAATTACTTCAGTCAAGAAAGACGTTAAACGACCTCTACGTTTAGTGCCTTGGGTCCTTTGTCGCCTTCTTCGAGGTCAAAAGATACGTCCTGACCTTCTTCTAGCGATTTATAGCCTTCGCCAACTATTTCTGAATAGTGGACAAAAGCGTCTTCGCCTTCTTCCTGTTCGACGAAGCCAAAACCTTTGTCATCATCGAACCACTTAACTGTGCCTGTAGCCATAATACAAACCCTCCCTGTCTGCCAGGATTTGACTGCCCCTGATCACTTCCCAAAAGGGAGAGCTTTGAAGCCCCCTTAGAGTGAACTTCGGGTCCAGCCAGTAGTGCTAGTTCCATCTATTCCTTCATCCAGCTTTATGTTCCTTATTGAGCTATGCTTCAATCCAACTATCAAGCTGTAAAACTATACCTAATACTGCAACTCCGCAGACACATTATATTAACCCCTTGTCCTGCAATATTCAACTGGAAATTAGTTGTTTTTTGTTACCGAACCTGGGCAAACCCTTACCTGGACAAACATTGCCCCCGACATAACCCCCTATCGAAACTTAATTAACCGCTTAATCTGGTTTTTCTCCTCTTCGATTACGTTTTCAATTACTTCTCTATCGTACTCAGAAGATGCCCGGTCCAGTATTTCATAGAAGTACAGCATGGTATCTTTTTCCAGAGATATTGCCACGGAAATCAATTGCCCCCGGCTCTTCGCTTCTCGTGCGGCTTTTATGTTTTCGTTTACCGGGGTAAAAACTTTGGAATCGCCCAATACTTTCAGATAGCTATCCTCCAGCTTGCCGTAAAGTTGTTCGCTCAGGTCAAAGTGCTCCCCTTCGCTCTCCTCTCCAAGCATCTCCTTGAACTTATTACCTGCTACATTCTTTTCCCCTGCCAGTTCCCCGAATAGTTCGGATAACTCTTCGTTATCGGCTTCCTCGACCATCCCTTTGTAGAATTCCTGACCGTTCTCCTCGATAAAAACCGCGAGTTTCAGCGTTTCTTCCGCAGAAAATGGTACATGTGTCATCTTATCACCTTCTTAAATATTGAAACTGAAAGTAACCTTCGATCTACACGTTTTTATCAGTTTTTATCAATTAACCGGCTACGATTTCCCCGGCTATTTTTCCACCGAGTTCGGCGTTGTTTTTGACCAGAGATACGTTTGTCTCCAGGCTATCACCTTCCGTTTTATCAACTATCCGGTCGAGCAAAAACGGCGTCAGTTTCTTTCCCGAAACGTTCTCCTGCTCCGCTTCGCCAACCGCCTCAGCAATTATTTCCTCAATTGCTTCGCTGCTAATTTCGTCTTCCTCCGGCACGGGGTTTGCTACCAGCGTACCGCCATGTAAGTCCATCTTTCGCCTTGCCCTCAGAGCGTCCGCCACTTCTTTCGGAGTATCAACGCGGTAATCCACCGCAAAACCGCTTTCCCTGGAATAAAACGCGGGGAACTCCTCCGTTCCGTAGCCAAGGACCGGGACTCCGTAGGTTTCCAGCTTTTCCAGAGTAGCGCCGATATTGAGAATTGATTTTACTCCGGCCGAAACGACGGCTACGTCGGAAAGGCTTAGCTGTCTTAAATCGGCGGAAACGTCAAAAACCTGACCTTCCCCACGATGTACTCCTCCAACTCCCCCGGTAACGAAGACCTTTATGCCCGCCTTCTCAGCGACGATAGTAGTTCCCGCGACTGTGGTTGCCCCATGCTGGCCTCTGGCAAGAACTACCGGGAAATCCCTGCGGCTCACTTTTTCCACGTTTTCTGCTTCCGCCAGCTTACCTATTTCCTCTTCCGAAAGGCCCACTTTTACTTCACCATCGATAATCCCAATGGTAGCTGGCACAGCCCCCGTCGACCGAACGACCTCTTCCACTTCTAAAGCGGTCTCTACGTTTTCCGGGTAAGGCATCCCGTGTGCTATTATTGTGGATTCCAGCGCTACGACTGGTTCACCTTCCTTCAGCGCAACTTCAACCTCTTCTTTGAACTGAAAATTTTCCAACTACTACCTCCTCATTTTTCAAGTGCGGTTTTCATGTCCAGCCTGACCGTTCTTCGGGACTTTGTAGCCTCCACGGCTGCTCGCAAACCGAATTGCAAGGCTTTTTCCATCCCCCTTCCTCTCAATAGAAAATATACCATTGCCGCGGTTAGAGCATCCCCTGCACCCGTGGTGTCGACCACCTGCTCTTCCGGAACCTTATCAGGAACAAAAGTATCAATCCCTTTCGAACTTACAAGCGCCAATCCTTCTCTTCCGCCAGTAAGAACAACTGACAAATCGAGGTTTTTCTCCCCGACTCGTCTTTTTACTTTAACCGCCAGTTCTTCAAGAGGGAGTGCTTCCGCCCCCTCCAGGGAAAACAGCGATGACGCTTCTTCCTTATTTGGCGTTATGATATCAAACCGATCAAGGAACGGACTTATTTTCCTCGCTTTTTCCACGGATACCGGGTCCACCACTACTCTACACGAATCGTTAATTTCCGCTATGGAGAGAAGCCTATCAATAGCTTTCCCTCCTGGGTTGGCGTCCAGCACGATAAAATCCGCCCGCTCAACTTTTTTTCGGTATTTTTCCAGGTATTCCGGAGTTATTTCATCGGTTACCTGCATGTCGGATACCGCACCAACCATCTCCCCTGTTTCATCGTGGAGTACTACGTAACGTCCCGTTCCGTGCTGTCTGGATCTGATCAAACCGGATAGATCCAGGTCTTCTTTATCGGTCTCTTTTACCAGCTCTTCGCCGTAATGATCCTTTCCTACAGCCGACAACAGTGCCGTTGTTGCCCCCAGTATCCCGAGGTTTTCCGCAATATTTCTTGCAACGCCCCCGAGCCTATCAGTGACCTGTCCGGGGTTAGAAGTATGAGGAATATAATCGCCCTCGGGATAACCCTTTATGTCCACGTTGCTTCCTCCGACGACGACGACTTCCGGATCGATTTTATTCATTTCTCGTCAACCCAGTATTATCATCTTCCTGTCTCACCGGCCAGGGTCCTTAAAACGCGCTGAACTCCAGTAAAAGCATTACGCCGATCAAAACGACACTCATAATTACCACCGCCAGCCCTTTCCTCAATCCCAGCAAACCCGAAAGAGTTACTTTTCCGCGGTCGTCTCCGGCAATAAAATCGCTCAAAAGCGGATAAAACCTGGCAAACGTCCCGGCACCTATTACCATACCCACAGCACCGACCAAAGCATGAAGCGAGCCCGTTCCCACAGCTCCAGCCAACGTCCCGGGACAGTACCCGAGCAGGGCAAAGCCTGCACCAAAAAGCAGGCCGCCCAGGATTATCGATTTCGGCCGGAATGGTTTTAGGCTCGACTCCGAGATACCATGTTTCACGAGAAGATGAACTCCCGGCGCACCTACTACTATAGCGGAAAAGATTATTTTCAATACAGTAAAATCTCTGAGCAATAACTGGTTTACCAGGACTTCGTAATCAGTAGCCCCTCCTTTTTGCAGAAGGAAGCCAAAGAAAACACCAATTACTAAGGCGGTAAAACTTCGGAGCTTTTTTCGTTTCCTTAGCGTCTCTAGCATTCAGACCCCTCCTATAACTGAATAAAGAACGAACGCAGTCAGCGAGCCCCCGAGAAAGAAACAGATAATGGCAAGCCAGCTACTGACAGCTAGCTGCAGGGTGCCGCTGATTCCGTGCCCGCTGGTACAGCCCCCGGCAAACCGCGCCCCGAAACCAAGGAGGAAGCCGCCAAACAACGCAATCAGGCTTCTAAATACCGGGGCAGCCCCAAACGCCGTCTTCCATAATTCGGGTACCACTTCTAATTCAAGTCCCCCGGAGAGGGCAGAAGAAACGAATGCGCCGATAATTACGCCGATGAGCAGAAAAACTTCCCAGCCGAGCTCGGGGAGGAAGGTCCGGTAATACTGGTTCGACTCCGTTCTCTTGCGATCAATCAATTTTTCACCGAAACCACTGACCCGAACGTACGCAGTAGAACAACCTATGGGTCGATTCGAGAGTAGAAAGCTAAGCCAGCTCAGGACTCCAATACCCGCCCCAACTAAATAAGGAGACCAGCGTGTCAGACTCACGAATTCCATCCAACCACTCCATAGTTTTTTCTTATTAGGCTTAAAAGAATTATATGTTCTAAACTCCATTAAAGAAATGAACAACTCCGGTTGATTATCTCGATACCGGTAACAATTACCCGGACTATCGTATAGACCTTGACTGAATGCCGGATGGCGTTAAGCTAGTGTCGGGGAGGTGATACCGTGAAGTGGGTTTTAATCGGTTTATTCTTGATCCCTCCACTATTTTTAATCGGCACCCAGGCAAACCAGGAAGGGACTCTCCAAACCGTGGACGAACTGGACGTAGAAAAATACCTCGGAAAGTGGTACGCAATTGCCAGTATCGAGACGTTTTTTAACAGTTCCTGTGCCTGGGGAAACAGGGCGGAATACAGCAGGAGAGAGGACGGCAGGATTAGCGTAAAAAACACCTGCTATAAGGAAAACGGAGAAAAGAGGGAAGTTAGTGCTGCCGCGTGGGTACCGGACGAGTCCGAACCCGGGAGGTTAAAGGTTAGTTTCATCCCCTTCCTGGGTTACCGGCTGTTTCCAGCGGACTACCTGGTTATTGAACTGGGAGAGAACTACGAGTACGCAGTCGTCGGTCACCCTTCTCGAAGTCTTGGCTGGATTCTAAGCCGCCAGCCCACAATGGAAGAGGAGAAAATGGATCGGATTGCCGAGAACCTGGAGTCCGTCGGGTACGATTTCTCGGATTTTAAAATAAACAGGCAGAAACCACTGCAGGAAGATAATTAGCGAGCAGAAAATCACGG
>Ga0207714_1001225_pt1 | contig 16749 bp, 11 predicted proteins | sample PonA232FremontCA_2_FD_187270 | JGI IMG/M metagenome (GOLD analysis project Ga0207714, IMG submission 187270) | Marine sediment microbial community from Fremont, CA, USA - Pond A23 Sediment 2 (SPAdes) | ecosystem: Environmental > Aquatic > Marine > Unclassified | place: USA: Fremont, California...
GGCCTACTGATGTCTGCTTTCGTCGTCGCTCTCGCGCTGCCCTTGAGTCATTTCTATGAGGAGCCGCGTTTGGCCAACATAATGTTGGCGCTTGCCATAATTCCCTTGGTAAGTGGTTGTGAAAATGTCCGCTTCATTGACCTTGAAAAGGATATGAAATTCCATCCAATTGCCTTCGTTATGATAGGTGCGAAAGTCATCTCCTTCATTGCAACGGTCACGGTAGCAGTCATTACAAGAAGCTATTGGGCCCTCATCGTTGGCGCGATTGTTTCTGAGTGTGTACGCCTCGCCGCACCCTACTGGTTTGTGCCCTACCGGCCCCGCCTCACTTTTCGAAAGTGGCGTCGACTCATGAGCTTTTCGGGCTGGCTGCTTGGGGCCAATTTCTTGCAGGCACTGAGCATGCGCATGGATGAGCCGATTCTGCAGAAAGTGATCGCCACCCAGGCGGTTGGTATTTTTTACGTGTCTAAGGATCTCGTCCTGACACCGATGCGTGAGATCGCTACTCCGGTTCGGCGGGCCCTATTTCCGGGGCTGAGTCAGTTGTCGACGGACTCTCCAATGTTCGCGAATATGTATTTTAGTGTGGTGGGTGGTCTTTTTATGATTGTGGCACCAATCGGTGTGGGCATCACGTTGGTCGCAAGTGACGCCGTTCCGCTACTGCTTGGGTCCCAGTGGCGCGATGCGGTTATGCCGATGCAGGTGTTCGGTGTCTATATAGCCGTCGCCGTTATCGGGCAGACAGCACTATCGACAGTAATGGCCTCAGGCTGGACGCGCTTATGGTTCAATCGCACCGCGATTATGTTGCCAATCCAGTTCGGCATATTCATCCCCGCGGCAATGAACTGGGGACTGAAGGGTGCAGTAATAGGTCTGTTTCTCGCGGGTCTTGTAAGAACCTATCTGGATATTGCCATGGCCAATCGCGTCATCGGCAGCTCGTTGATTGATCATTTGAAGCCTTGCCGGCGTACCGCAGTCGCATTACTTGTCATGGTACTGGTCGTCCTCGGGATAGCCGCGTCGATTCCACCACGGCAGGAATTTGGCGCTTCTTGGTACGTTGCTGGAGCGCTGTTATGCAAAGCTACGCTGGGTGCTGCGACCTACGGGATCGCACATTGGATCTTATGGAATTTAGCCGGCTGCCCTGACGGGCCGGAAAGTCGCCTGCTTTCACTGGTGCGCTCATTGTTGATGAAAAAAACAGCAGCGGACGGGCCATCGTGAGAATTGAGCCCTACCGATGACGGCAAGGGTGTAAATGTAACTAAGCGATGTGAAGGCGGTTGTACGGTGCGGCGACGTTGCGGGCCATCAAAATCAGCCGCTTTTATGTCGTGGAAAGACACATAATTCAAGTAACCCGCGGCATATAGAAGTGGGGTAAGAAGTAAAGGTAGTCCGAGCAAGCGATGGGCTTCAGGAGAACCGGCTCAAGGGATTACTGCAAATGGTGAGATGACGAAAACAATTAAGGGTCTATTACGGGAGTGATGGGTGAAGCCAAGACGTATACTATTAACAAGTTATTCTGGGCGCTTTGCGGGCATGGAGCGCCGCATGGTCGAGGAGGCGTCGTATCTCAAAGAGGCCGGTTTCGAGGTGATTGTCGCCACTCAGGAATTCGAAGAGCGGCCGATGCTCGAAGACGCGCTGGCATCGATTGGGGTGCGGGTGCGAACGCTGGCCCCTCCTGCGTTTCTGTCCGATTGGCCGCGCCGTCATTACGAGTTCTGCCGTGCGCTTTTGTATCGGCCGCGGTGGCTGCATTCCGGGGATTTCGATCTCGCGCGAGTGTGTATGCCGTGGAGCAATCGCGGGCTGGAAAATATTTGGCTGTGTAACCGTGCAGGAATCCCGGTGATTGTTAGTGCGCACAATACGTTTCCAGGAGGGAATCTGCAAACGGCGTGGCACGCGCGGCATCTCGTCAAGGCGTTTTCGTCAGTCAAGGGGCTTGTAGCGCTCACTGGAGAGAGTCTGGATGGCTTTAACAAAGCGTTTGGTAACTATCTTTCGACTGCGACAATCCAAAGGGTAATTCCGAACGCTGTCGACACCGGCAAGTTTGTGGCCTCGAACGAGGCGCGAGTTGATTTGCGTGATCGCCTTGGGATAAGCCAAGAAACCCGAGTAGTCGGGTCAGTTGGCCGTTTAAGTGACCACAAGCGTCCCGTCGAACTGATCCGGGTGTTCAGGGACGTCGCGTCACGAGTGTCCGGAACGCATATGGTGCTCGTCGGGGAAGGGGAGCTAAGGCGCGAGGTGGAGGCCGAGATCGACCGGAGCAATCTTCGCGGTATGGTAACCCTACTTGGGAATCAGGAACAGGTAGAAAGGGTCGTGGCGGGGCTCGATGTGCATGTGTTGCTCAGCAGCATTGAAGGTTTCGCGTCCGTGAATGCGGAAGCAATGGCGTGCGAAGTTCCGGTGGTTGCGACGGATGTCCCGGGGTCCAGAGCTGTTGTGAAAGATGGCCTGACTGGCTATCTGGTGAGTCTGGGGAATAATCGGACGGCCGCGGACCGAGTCGTCCACCTGCTGACTGCTACGGATGTGGGGCGACAAATGGGGCGGCATGGGCGTCGCGAGGTGCTCGAGTGCTACTCGGTTCAACAAAAGAAGCAGCGATGGCTGGACCTGTATCGGGATATATTACAATTGACGTAGTTGGCGTGCGTATGGCGGAAAATCGAAACACCTCGGGTGCGTTACGTGCAGTGTGATCGTCGGCCGCCTGAGAGTTTATGAATTGATAGGGTGGGGAGCTCGGGAAACTGGATATAGTTCACCCACTGGAGTGATGGGATGACACACCGATTGAAGAATGCCTATTGGAATGTATGCAAAGGCGAGTACGAGGCGGCGCTGGAGCCGTTCATTCCGACGGGACCGTTCGGTGACCGTCTTTTGCTTTGCTGTCGCCATCGCGCGATTATAGGGCGGTGGCCGCGGTTGCGAAATCCGGAGACCATTAGCGAGTGGCTTTTGGCGACAATGCTGTCTGAAGAAGGTCGGAGCGAGTTGCGTCGCCGGGTGACAGACAAGGAGCTTCTTAAAGTGTACTTGGAGGAAAAACTTGGTCCTGGTTACAGTGCGAAAACGATCGGTGTTTTGCATTCCAAGCGGGAGGCAGAGAAATTTGAATTTCCGAGGGAGTGTGTCATCAAAGCGACGCACGATAGCGGGAGTGCAATTATCAGGCGCGATGGAGAGCCTCTCGATGTGGGCGCCATCCAAGGGTGGTTTGATAGAGATTATTATGCGGAGCACCGAGAGAGGAACTATAAAGATCTGGTGCCAAAGGTACTTGTTGAGGAGCTACTATCGGATGCTGATGATACGAAAGGAGAGTTGACCGATTATAAGTTATATTGCTTTGAGGGATGGCCTTCGTTCGCATTGGTTATTTGGGGTAGGCGTACAAGTGCCCAGTCAGTGTTCTTGTCTCGGAATGGAAAGAGACTCGCTATTAATCACAAATATCCGAGTCCGGCTCATGAAGTAGAGAAGCCGAAACGATTTGACGAGATGTTTGAGATTGCGAGGGTGCTTTCAGAAGACTTTTCGTTTGTACGTGTCGATATGTACCAAGTGCAAGGACGGTTGGTAGTAGGTGAACTAACCAATTGGCCATCAAACGGTATAATTCGATTTGAGCCGGAAGAAACTATGGAGTTGCTCGGTCGGCTATGGAAAGAGCCGCATCTGGATGTAGAGCGGTTGATTGGGTGTCGTGATCCATGAAGCATCGTCAAGTCGCGGTGGCGTTGGCGTTGCGTGGTCGCGTCTTCTTGGTAATTTGCGACGTTAAATAGATTGGCGGGCCTTCTATCGGGTGTACGAATCCTCAAAATGGATGAATTAGGTAAGCAGAAGTCAGTGGCAGATTTTCGATCAGAGGGGAAATACGTCCTTTTGGTGCCTTGGGGGCTCGATCATCCGGGCGGGGTGAATCAAGTCGTTAGCAACCTGTATGACGAATTGGAGTCGATGGCGCCCGGTTGGCCACACGTGGTGACAAAGAGTTGGACTCATCGGCAGCCATGGGAGGGCGAAGTGGCAGGACGTCGAACGCGGTGCTGGCGGTTCCGGGATCCGTTCCCCATGCAAAATGGGTTGAAGGCGGCTGTGCTATTTTGGATTGGGCTGCCGGTCGTTATGGGGCGGCTTCTGATATGGCTGACGCGTGGTCAAGTCCGAATTGTCAACGCGCATTACCCGGGCCTCTGGCTGCTTCCCTTCGCCGGTCTCCGGGCGATTGTTGGGCGGCCACGGGTCTTTTTTGTGTCACTGCATGGGCTGGATTTGCAGGAGGCCAGGCAGGCGCGTGGACTGCGGCGATGGGTCTGGCGGTGTGTTCTGAAGGCCGCGGACCGAATCCCGGCGTGCTCGGAGGCGCTGGCGGCCGAGGCGCGCGCAGCTTTTCCGGAGGTGGAGGATCGGGTGGTGGCTGTGCCAAATGGAGTTAATGCGGAAAGTTTGCGCAGTGCGGCGCGCACGCCGGATGCCTTGGCGGAGCGACTCGCGAGCGGTCGACGTTATGTCGCGTCCGTGGCAACGTTCGAGGCCAAGAAGGGTCAGGACGTGCTGCTGGCGGCCTTCGCGCAGCTTGCCCCAGGGCGATCGGACCTGGATCTGGTGCTCGCCGGCCGGGAGGGCTCCACATTGGCGGCGAATCGGGGTCAAGCCGAGCGGCTGGGTATCGCGGAACGTGTGCTTTTCCTGCCAGACCTGGCGCACGAGCAAGCCCTGGGGGTGATCCGCGATGCCTCGGTGTTTGCGCTGCCGTCCCGCTACGAGCCTTTCGGAATCGTGGTGCTGGAAGCAGGGACACAGGGTGTGCCAGTAGTGGCGAGCCGTGTCGGCGGCGTGCCGGAGATACTTACGGACGCGGAACACGGGCGGCTGGTACACGCCGATGACGCCGACGCCCTGGCCCGCGCCATCGGAGAAGTCCTCGATGACCCGGATGCGGCGATGGCCATGGCCAACGCGCTTCAACGTCGCGTGCGCGAGGTATTTTCCTGGCGGCGGGTGGCGGAACACTACCTGCAGATGGCCGGGGCAGGCGCGTACGCCACGGCGGCGGTGAGGAGTGAAAAATCGTCATGACCCGTAAATGGCTCTGGCCGCTCCTCACGCTCCTCGGGCCCGTCGCGGCCCTGGTCGCAATCTGGGGGCCACTGCTCGCGCAGTATCATGTAGAAGGTGAGCAGGCGGACGTACAACATGTCGAGGCGGCGCGCCAGCCGATTCCGCCGGTAATCCGCGATCGGCTCATGCTGCGTTCCGGCGGTTTGCCGGTCGCCGCTGAGCCCGGGCGGGCTGCGGAAAAGGCGGAGCGGCTCATCGAGACGGGGCGGCTGGAACTCGGCGATTTTGGCGAACAGACCATAGAACTGCCCTTCGCACCGGCCAACCTGCGCAAGGGGACCGTGACTTGGCAGCTGCAGGTGGCTGCGCTGGTTGTCCCGCGACTTTTTATGGATGCCTACCGCGAAAGCGGCGAGCAACGCTATCTTGAGTGGGCGCGCGAGTCCGTGCTTGCCTGGGCCCGGTTTGAAGGCGCTCAATGGCTTCCAATGGGGTTGCTCTGGAACGATCACGCATTGGCTGTGCGGATCGAGGTGCTGGCGCGCTTCTGGCAACTGTATCGGGAGCACCCGAATCTCCTCTCGGACACACAGGCTGGCGAGGTGCTCGGGTTTGTTTCCCGTTCGCTCCAGTTGACCGCCAAGCCCGCGCTTTATACCCCGCGTACGAATCACGGGCTATTCCAGAATCTCGCCTTATGGTTGGGCCACCAGGCATTTCCTGGTCTCCCGTCCGCTAAACGAGCGGCCGAGGTGGCCTATGAACGTTTCCAGCAGCACCTGCCGTATTACATGGGCCCGGACGGAGTTGTACTGGAGCACTCTGCCGGCTATCACGCGGTCGGCCTGTCGCTGGTCGGGCGGGCGTTCTGGTACATGGATCTTGCGGGCCAATCGATCCCGGAGTCCTCGTGGCGACGTTATCAGGACGCCATCGCATTCTATCGTGTCTTGCGCCGCCCGGACGGAAGCCTGCCGAGGGTTGGCGATACCCATGCCCGGGAAGGGGGCTCGGTGAGGGTTGCGCGCCGAATGGGTACGGGGGGCGTAGAGTTGGTCCCTCTCGAGGTGAACCAGCCGGCCAAACAAATGAGCGTGTATCCAGTGTCCGGCTATGCCATCGACTGGCGTAAGGAACCTGCCGGAGGAGATGGCCTCCGGCAAGGCCAGACCGTTCTGGCCTGGTCAAATTTCCCTATGGCTGGTCACAAACATGCCGATGAGCTGAGCCTCCACTTCTGGTCCGGCGGCGTCGACTGGTGGACCGGAGTGGGCTACTGGCCGTATGGCCATCGGGACCGACATCTTGCCGAGAGTTGGACGGAGGGCAATGCACCACACTTCGTCGGTGAGGCGGCGGATTCAGAGCGTGACGCCGAGCTCTTGGGCCAACTGGTTCAGCCGGACGGGGCACGGTTTATCGATCTCGGGCGCAGCGGTGCTGGCTACACGATACGGCGACAATATCTCTCGCTGCCGGATGGAACCCGCGTTGTACTGGATAGCGCGCGAGATGAGCAGGGGCGGCCGACCGAGGCGGTGTGGCGGACGGCCCCGACGGTTCGTGTTCAGCCGCTTGGTGAAGGTGCCTTTCGGCTCCGCGAGGCGGATTCGGGAGAGATGCTGGGGGCCTGGTTCGGAGGCGCTGGGTCGTTACGCCGCGTTCGTGGCCGGGCGGCTGAGGGTATCCGCGGCATGGCGATGGACACGGACCAGCAACAGCCCGAGGCCACGACCAGTTTGGTGGTGCGCCGTCCGTCCGATGGCGAGCCCAGTTACGCGGTTTGGCGTAGCACCCCGGGCAAGGGCGATCCGCAGATGATGAGCTGGGACGGCCCGGACGCATGGGACCTTCGTATACCAGGGGATGGCGGGCAATGGGAAGTGCGTCGAGATGCCGGGGTACTGTCGCTGCGCGGGCCTTCAGGGACGGAATCCCAGGTGCATATCGAGGAGGGCCCGCCCATCGACGCAGCCCGGGGGCAGATCGTCGAGGCCTATGACGCCGCCCGAGCCGAGTTCGCAGGTGTTCGTCCTCTGATACCGTATCGGATCAAGACGACCTGGGTTGGTGTGGCGCTACTGGTAGCCCACGGCGCGGGTCTGCTCGTTTTGCCGTTCATTCTGGGCAACTTGCGCCGAGCATCCATCACCGTCTTGGCTGGATGGGCCGTTTATATCCTCTGGCTACGGTTTTACTATTTCCCTTAAAACCACGGCGCGCATGGCATCCTCCAGTCCTGACCGGGGGGCAAGCGTTGGCGGCGGCTCCGAGGCTTCCCACACAGCACGAGTCAACTGACTATATGTGCAAAGGTAGCTGATATGTGGCGTAAACCGATGACGGAGCCGCGCTGAGATGCCGTTACGCGACCTGTTCGTCACCGCCGTGGTGCTCGGTGCGCTTCCGGTTATCATTTACCGCCCCGTTGTCGGGGTGCTGGTCTGGTCCTGGATCGGGTATATGAATCCCCATCGTTTGACCTGGGGGTTTGCGTATGACATGCCATTTGCCCAGATGATTGCCGTCGCAACATTCATCGGGATCGTCTTCACGGCGGGGAAAAACCGGTACATTCCACGTGACGCGCTGGTCTATACGCTTGTCGCCTTCAATCTTTGGATGGTCGCCACGACGCTGTTCGCGATTTACCCCGATGAGGCCTGGGTCAAACTGATCAAGGTCATTAAGATCCAGGTGATGACGTTCGTGACCCTCATGCTGGTGAAGGATCGGCGATATCTGCATGCCCTTGTCTGGGTGATCGTGGTATCCCTCGGATTTTACGGGGTAAAAGGGGGTATCTTTACACTGCTGACCGGTGGACAGTACTCAGTGCTAGGTCCGTCCGGGACCTTCTTTGAAGGTAATACAACGGTCGCGCTTGCATTGCTCATGACCCTGCCCCTAATGCGATACCTGCAACTCGAATCCCCGAATCGCTGGGTCCGGCTGGGGTTGATGGCGGCCATGGCCCTCACGGCCATCGCCGTGCTAGGGACCTACTCACGCGGTGCGTTGATCGGCGTTGCGGCAATGGGTGTTTACTGGGTCTGGAAAACTCCTTACCGGCTTCGCTTCGGATTAGGGGCTATCGTGGTCGCGAGTTGCGCCCTGGTCCTCTTCCCCCAGGACTGGTTTCAGAAAATGCACTCGATACAGGACTACGAAGAGGATCAGTCAGCGATGGGCCGTATTTACGCCTGGCAGTTCACGCTGAAACTGGTCGCTGCGAGACCGATAACCGGGGGCGGCTTCGAGCCCTATACGCGGGAGACGTACAACCGCTATGCACCGGATATCTCCCGTAAAGCGCCGCGCCCACAGGGGCCGCACAGCATTTATTTTAAACCGCTCGGGGAGCACGGGTGGCCCGGGTTGTTACTATTTCTGGGTACAGGCTTGCTCGCTTTCCGTAGATGTAACTGGCTGATACGCCAGACCCGCGATCGCGAGGATCTTCGCTGGGCCGGTAATCTGGCGGCCATGATCCAGGTGGGCCTCGTCGGTTTTGCGGCATCAGGGGCATTCCTCGGTATGACCTACTTCGACCTCTACTATCACCTCCTCGCCTTGCTGGTTGTGCTGCCGGTAATTATCCGACCGGAACTCGGCCAGGAAGTCTCCAAAGAATCGGCGGGAATGGGGCCTGCGCAGGGTCAGAGGGTGCGTACGGGGTCCGCTCCGGGGAGATCAGCGTAGTGCAGCGAAAGCCCTCCGGCCGTGGTGAGTCGTTTGAGTCGGCCTGGCGTCGCCGGTTTCGCGAGTATGCGCATCTCCGGGACGATGATGCGGGGATAGCCGGATGGAGCCCGACCGGCCTGGAGGCACGTTTTCGCTTCTTTGCCCGGCACTGGCCCGGGGCCGCGGCTGGCGGACTCTGGCTCGATGTGGGTTGTGGCGCGGGGACTTATTCGCGGTATCTGGCAGAGACCGGTCAATCGGTCGTGGGCTTCGATTACTCTCTGCCCAGCGTGAGGAAGGCGAATGAGCGAGACAGTGCCGGCATTGTCTGGGCTGTGGCCGATGCCAGGTGCTTGCCGGTGATTGATGGGGAGGCGGATGGGGTGCTGTGCTTTGGCGTGACACAGGCGCTCGATTCGAGCGTACCGCTGATGGACGAGCTTGCCCGCGTTACGGCGCCTGATGGGGTCGTCTGGGTGGACGCACTCAACGCCTACTGTTTGCCTCATATGCTGTCGGCTTTTGTACGGCGTCTCCGGGGGCGGCCTCGACACCTTCGCTACGAGCGTCCCTGGCGGCTTCGAAGAACGGTCCGGCAAGCAGGCTTTGAGCCCGTGCGCCTGATGTGGTTACCGATATTGCCTGGTGGGCTCAAGCGATTTCAGAAGTGCGTAGAGTTTGAATGGGTCCGGATCCTGTTGCACAAAATTGCGCCCGTGGGGATGCTGGCAAGCCATTCCGTCGTCGTTGAGGCCCGCCGTCAGCGGGACATTCAGTGACCGGTCGCGCGATCATGGGGAGCGGATGAATGGCACAACGCCTGTCCATACTGATCTATCACCGGGTCTTGCAGGAGCGAGACCCGCTCCAGCCTGATATCGCCACTGCGGCCGGGTTCGAGGCGCGGATGCGCTGGCTTCGCCGCGTTTTCCGGATTCTTCCGCTATCCGACGCGCTGAAGCGGCTGCGGGATGGAAAGCTGCCGGGGCGAGCAATGTCCGTCACCTTTGACGATGGCTACGCTGACAACGCGGAGGTAGCCCTGCCCATACTGCGCCGGTTGAGCATTCCTGCAACGTTCTTCATCGCGACAGGTTTTCTCGACGGCGGACGCATGTGGAATGACACGGTAATCGAAACCGTGCGTAGCGCTGGTGGGTCGGATCTGGAAACGCCGGGTCTGGACTTGGGCCGGCTGCCGTGCCGAACGGACGACGAGCAGCGCCACGCGATTCGTGAACTCCTCGGCGCTCTGAAGTACCACCCGCCGGAGCGGCGCCAAGAGTTGACTGACGGGATCGGCCTCGCGAGCGGGCTGTCACTGCCGTCGCTGATGATGCGGGAGTCCCAGGTGTGTGAACTATTCGACGCCGGCATGGAGATCGGAGCTCACACGGTGCAGCATCCGATACTGGCGTCAATCGACAAAGTAACGGCGCGGCGCGAGATTGCGCAAAGCAAGGCGCACCTGGAGGAAATCCTGGGCGCGCGAGTCTCTCTGTTTGCCTACCCCAACGGCCAGCCGGAGCAGGACTATACTGCGCGGGATGTCGAGATCGTTCGCGATGCTGGATTCGAAGGTGCGGTGTCAACGGCCTGGGGCACGGCTTTGCCCGATTCGGACCCGTTCCAGCTTCCGAGGTTCACGCCTTGGGACCGCAGCACGCACCGATTCATGGCGCGCCTGGCCCACCGACGTTGGTTAGCCCCGGAGGCGACCGCCGCTGGCTGACTGCAACTGAGGTCGCGCACTCCTGCACGCAACACGACGGTGGGACCTCGATACGCGGTGCTACGATGCCGGCGCTTAAGTCACGAGAATGGTGGCAACATTATGCATATACCAAATGTTCTGAGTATCCGTGGCGGGAGCCGTATCGCGGGAAGGTCGTCGTGGTCGTCGTTGTGTCCGCGAGCACTGGGGCTGTTGGTGTTCGGGATGTCAGCGCCTGTTTTGGGCCAGGGCGAACTCCCGCTCCAGGAGTGGGTCGATATGGAGGCGAGTGCCGCCATGGGACCGGAAGCGAGCCGCACGGATTCGGTCGAACCGGACTACCGCGCCTTCTCCAGCATCGAGGCGACCGACGACGGGCGCATCATCTATTGGGGTGGAGGGCACAGCAATTACGGCGGTAACGATATGGACGTCTACCACATCGCCGCGAATGAGTGGCGTCAGGAGACCCAGGAGGAGAATTGGAAGAAAGACCTTGCTGATTGGGATCACCTTGGTCGAGGGGATCAGCCAACGAAAGAACAAGTCGAGAAATCTTATAATACAGGGCCGACACCGAGATTTCTCACCGGTCGAGGCCGCCCGGGTACCACGCATTCTTATCAACAGATGACATGGTGGCCAGAAAAGGGATGGTTCTGCTTTGCGATACATCGACTTTGGTGCTGGAATCCCGAACAGGGGGACGCCAATGGATCTTTCCAGCAGTTCGGTGAGTTTCCGCGTACATCACAGAGTGTGTCGTCATTCAACCTGACTTATGATCCAAGCCTTGGCACCCTGGTGACTTTCCGCGAAGCGGGCGACAAGGATGTGCGTGTGCTTCGTGATGGCGATTGGGTCAAGTGGATGGACGTCGATTCATTCTCGGGTGCGTGGGGTGAGGTATTCTCCGAATACCATCCAGCGGACCGCGTGCACTACGTCTCTGTCTGGAGTGATCTGCACGTCGTCGACCTGGAGGATAAGACCAGCCGAGATATTCCGGATTCCCCGCCACAGGCCGCGGGCAATAATGGCATGTGGATCGAATATTCTCCCTCGCGCGAGCAGATGCTGGTCATGGGCTTCGACGAGTCCGGGCTCGGACTGTGGGGGTACGAACCATCGACCTCTTCGTGGGACCGCATCGCCATAACCGGCTCAGTCGAGCGTGGCGGCGGCAACGCGATTACGAATGACGACATGCGTTGGGACATGCTCGAGCGCGACCCGATTTCCGGTAACTTCTTTTTTCTGGCGATCAATAAAGGGGCCCCTTGGGCCGAGGCTCCGGTCTATGGGTTCCGTCTGTCTGATACCGTTGGCGAAAGTACTCCGGTAGATCCCTCACCCCACCCGACAAACCAGTGGGTATCGCTCAAAATCCCCGACAATCCGGCAGCTTTGCCAAACGGCAATGGTAAGGATTTCCAGATGGAATGGCGACCGTCCGATGGAAAGGTCTACATCGGTTTCGGTGACTGGCTGCAGAACGATGGGACGAAACACAACGGCAACAATCACCTGCTCGCGTTCGAGGGCTCAACGAACACTTGGGAAGTGGCTTATGACTACTGCACCGGCGATCCGCAGCCCGAGGGCTGGGACGAGGTGGCGATGGCATACGACAGCAAGCGTGACGAGCTGTGGGGCTTCCCGGGGTTCGGCTGGAAAACCGACAAGTGTGATACGGATATCGGGGCCAAGACGATGGCTTATGAGTTCGGAACCGGCACGTGGCGGGTAACGGGCCATGGCCATCTCTACAAGCACGACGACACCGGATTTGCGGGCTATGATCCGGTTACCGACCGCTTCTATGTGGCCCAGCGCCCGGGCGTGGACGAGATCGACCCGGAGCGGCCGGCGGCCGGCATTCTCGCGAGTTACAGTTCCGGTACGGATTACCACGTGGGTCGGAACCAGGCTTTCCTCGACGCGCTCGGCCGCGGTTTGTACCTGACGGCGCGCAAGCAGCAAAAACTGGTTCGCTTTGACCTGGACCACAAATCCTTTCAGGAGGTTTCCGGGATTCCGGAGGGGACGGTTGCAAGCAATGCCTACGGCTTCTGGGACCCGAACCACCGCGTCATCCTTGCACCGATCGGCAAGGAGTCGAACCGCACCGGCAGAGTGCACGTGTATCACGTCGACCTGGCGCGCTGGCAGATCATGGACTATCCGGACGACGGTACAACGCCCTTCGGCAACAGTGTCGGATATGACGTCGACTCGCAGTTGTTGCTGCAGTTTGGTACCAAGGCGTATCCGGAACTGCGCCAGGTCTTTGCTCTCGAGTACTTCCCGCAGACCACTGGTACAGTGGAGCCCTGGGTTCCGTCCGATACGGAGGCTTCCAGGGTCAAAGGACAGACGGTCCAGTTGACGCCTGACAGATTGCCTTAGGCGATCCGCGGTACGGTTGACATCGATTCATACGTAGAGCTTCACCCACTCTCGTAAGAAAGGGGCGGTCGATAAGACGGCCGCATTTGGCTGGCAAGCAGTTTGACAGCCTCAAGTCGTCCAAAGTTCATTCCATTGCTGGTTCACGCGTTACAGCGTGCCTTGTCCGTGATGTTATTCAATAGCATAGCCCTTAGCTTTCAGTTTCTTCCGGAGCCCCGGAAGCGGATACCCTAACTCGTACGCCTTACGGGCAGCCGCTTGTGCAGCATCGAACTTTTTCTGTTTGAAAAGGAGCAATCCATGGTTGTAATGCGCTTCAGGCGATGATGGAGCAATGTCGATCGCTTGCCGGTACATCGAATCAGCCTTATCCAGGTGGCCGAGGCGGTGAAGATACAGGGCGTGAAGCAAAGGTACGTTCGGGTCATTCGGAACGAATTTTCCGGCCCGCTTAAGGTAACATTCTGGGGGTATGATCGAACTTCTCTGACTGCCCGTATTGTTCCCCCCGCCGGAATCCCGCGTGAAATGCCGGATCAGCGTGTAGAGTGCACGATGATGATTCGGGAAGGCGCGCAGCGTGTAATTGATATCCTTGATCGGACTCGTATTATTTTCACCGCCTTGCAAGCTCTCCACCTGATTAGTGAAGTGCCGTTTTTCAACGGTGCTCAGCGGCGCCTCGGAGCTGGAAAAACGTCTGTAATCCAGACCTCCCCCGGTAAAGCCCTGCGTTGCGCGGGGGAAGTTGGCACATTCCCGCCCATCCAGCGTCGTGCCCACCCATGGAGCGGGGCGGGATCCGAATTGGTCTGCTGGGAGAGGCATGCTGAAGCTGAGGGCCAGTGGCAGGATTACAAGAATCCAGAGTCGCGTGACGGGCAGCTGACCGGCTTTCTGCAGCGGCTTGGCCAAGTGGCCCGGAATAAGGGCGCGTAGAGCGCTTGGGGCATTGTAACGCAAGGCTATGAAAGTCATGTGCGGAGTATCCTACGGCGGAGAAAGTGCACCAGGCGCGCAAGCCATGGCCGTAAATGAACATCCCATAAGTAAAGTGCCGATCCACGGGCAGTAGGAGGCCAGGCACGGAGGCCCTGTAGGGGCACGGTGTCCGTCATCCAGCGGAACTTGTATTCATTCGCACCAGGACCCATAAGATATTGCTCGGTCTCTGGATCGTCGAACAACGTCTGAAGTTGCTTATGGTGTACGTAAAGGCCAGGCGATGCGGATGTCTCGTTATCGTCGAAATCAGCGCGCAGGGCATGGACGCGGCCCGCGTAGCGAAGCTGGTACTCCATGGCGATTGGGTTCGCGTCTACGTAGAGTATCCAGATTGAGAGCCAGCCCAGTTCGCCCGCAAGATGGGTAAGGCGCCGGATAAACGCGCCGGGCAGCGTTGCATCGAGGGTCACGCCAAGATCTCGTTTCCAGCTTCGTGCCGAGACGCGGATCGCGTCTTCAAGTGAAGTTTCGGGATCCAGGGTGGCGTCCTCGTGCGCCAAGGAAAAGTCCCCACTTCGGCTTATACGATTGGCCGAGAGGTTAACGTTTTTCTTGACCCGACGGCTGACGCCCCCATAGTAACGATCCCAGTTCCCGGATACATCCACAATGTAGTTGGCACTATCGGCGCTACGCTTGGCCCGCATACCGTGTTCTATGAGCGCCGCCATCAAGCGGTCCCTGTGCGGCGTGTGTTCCGGCATATCCTGGAGCTGCAGTGTATCCCAGATTCGGGACTCATCGTTCAGCCATCTGGCTATACGGTGTATGGCCATTTGCTCGCGATCCGGGTTGATGAGGAGACCACACTCCTGGGTATCCGGCACGCTGAAGAACGTCAGCTTCCGGCGCCCGCGGGCGCGACGCGGGGGTATCTTCAGTGCGAGCGGGCAAATGCAGATGATCTCCCCTCGGCGTTCAACGATGAGAATGAGCGGGTGGATCGCGTGCTCAAGAGCTTGCCATGCGGCATCGAACCATTCGTGCCGGAGGAATACCGACTTGAGTGGGGTGATCGCAGCAAGGTGGTTCCAGGGCTCTCGTAATGCAGTGAATTCCGAGTAGCCACGAATGACGCGGGTCGAAAATTCGTCGCCGCTGTGCATTCGCGGAGAGTCAGATGGCACCGTAGATTCTGGGTTCCGGTGTTTGTGAGAGGTCGCAGGACCCGACATTGTTTGTTGAAGCGGCTTCATCGTGCCCGCACCTGTTTGCGATCGTCATGTACGGCCCGTTTGAAACACATTGCCCTGACTCCGGATCGACTCATGACTTCAATGCCCTGTTGACTGGGTAATGCTGTTCATCAGTTGCGCAACCCGTTCGGCACTTCTCCGGCGGGAGAAGGATTGAACGTCCTCATATGAGGGGATAAAAGCCCTGCCGGAGCGGATGCGCTCGATAAATTGCTGAAGGACGGGGCGTATACGGTCGGATGATTCGGTTTCTGCCAGGTCCAGGTAACCGGTCGATTCCAGTACTTGGCAGGTGAATCCGTCCGGGTGCACAAGCCCGAGGATGGGGCGGCGTGCGCGCATATATTCGTAGATCTTAGCCGGGATCGCGGTGTTGCACGATTGTCCCTGGAGTACGATGAGTCCGTCGACCTCAAGCATTTCCTTGAGTGCGTCCTTGTACGGAAGTGCGGGACGAAAGAATATGGTGTCTTCAAGTCCGAGCTGACGGACCATCTCCGAATATTGCTCTTCATGCCCGCAGGCGCGTAGCACGACGCGGATTTCTCCAGACCCCAGGGCACCCTCCTGGATGAGTTCTGCGATAGCACGGAATAACGGGAGCGGGTTGCGTCCATCCGGATATAGCACACCGCTGTGCAATAGGGTAAGCGGAGCCTGTGGGTGCCCGGAAATTGGCGGCGTGTTTAGTGGCCCTTCTTCGATGGCCTTGAACGCCGTTTCGTCATACCCGTTTGGAATCACCTCGAAGCGCTCATCGGGGATGTCAGGGAAGCGTTTCGAGTATTCCTGGTGCTGACCCGGCGAGACCACCACGACGCGATTGGCCGATCGTAGAGTGCGGCGCTCGATCCAGTGCGTGGCTCTCCATGCCGCAGGTAGCGCCGGGTCGCCAGGCTCGGTGAGCAGATCGCGGATATCGGCGATCCAGGGAAGTCCGCTTGCGCGGGCCAGGGTAAGACCGATCAGGTGTGCCGTTGCCAGTGGGGCGGTGGACCAGATGACCCGGGGGCGGTATTTCCGGATCATGCGCAAGCCGGAAGGGAGTGCGCCAAGGTACCAGGACCACCAGCGGTCAGGAGCAGCCAGAAACCCGGGATACTTACCCCCAATGGATAGATGACGAGCCGTATCCAGCGCAAATGCCCGGTGGACGATCGTTTCGTCCGGAATCTCAATCGGCATCGTATCGACGGTGTTCGGGTAAGCCCGCGGATGTGCAGTCAGAACCAACGGCTCCCAACCGAACTCGGGCAGACTTCTCACCAGGCTGAGGGTCCGTAAGACACCGCTGCTTCCCTGGATCGGCGGGAAGTGATACGCAATGAGTAGCGCCCGATGATCCATCACTGTTTTGCGCCGCCAGTGTACGATGTGTTGGTTTTCGGGAGGTCATCGGGCTCGGGGCTGTCGTCGACGGTGACGACCATCCGCAGGTCCGGACTGGCCTCCAGTTCTTCGCGCAGGGCTTCGAGCCGGGCGCTCTGCGTGATCAGGACCCGGACGTTGCAGTCGCGCAGGATGTGTCCGACCTGGGCGGGTTTGAGGATGGGATTGACCGGCACGAACACGCCGCCGGCCGCCGCCGCGCCGAACAGGCCCAGTACGGTCTCGGTCTGTTTGGGG
>Ga0207714_1001226_pt1 | contig 16745 bp, 18 predicted proteins | sample PonA232FremontCA_2_FD_187270 | JGI IMG/M metagenome (GOLD analysis project Ga0207714, IMG submission 187270) | Marine sediment microbial community from Fremont, CA, USA - Pond A23 Sediment 2 (SPAdes) | ecosystem: Environmental > Aquatic > Marine > Unclassified | place: USA: Fremont, California...
TATTTATTTTAGTATAATAAGAATTACTAGCAATTTTTTCTCCATTAAAAACACTACCATCATTGGGATTATTAAAATCTGTTTCACTGGGTATTTCAGGGACCGGAAGGTATTTTTTATTAGAGTTTTCAGTTTTATTTTCTTCTAAAACTTTATCATCAGGATCAATAATTTGACCATTGCTCTCAATTGTACCAGAAACACTACTATTATTATGGCTTATATCTAAATCTGCTTTAGTAAAAATTGTATTATCAAATAAATTATTTTTATTTATTTGCAATGAAACAGTCTTAGAAACTGGATTACTACCAGCCTCAGCTGTTGAAGTAATTAAAAAATTTGAGCTATTATTAATCTTTTTAACTTTTATTTTTTTTATTATTACATTATTATTTCCGTCTTTTAAAGCAAATTCATTTTCTTCTAACATTATTTTATTATTATTCGGGTCCAAAATTATGTCAGCAGCTAACTCAGCACCTGACCTTGCTAAAAAATAAGCTTTTAAAGAATTTTTATATCTTTCAGATTGTTTGAATTCAGATAAGGTTATATTTAAAATAACAGTTCCAAAACTTAATATAATGACTATTACAAACATAGCCAGAACTAGTGTATAACCTTCATTATATTTATGATTAAACCACTTATTATACATAAAAATCACCTTTTCCTATAAAGTAAAAACAATTTTGAATAAAATCAATTAAATTATATTTATTTAAATTTTATCACACTATATTTAAAATAACAATATTTTTGAAAATTATTTTTATACCGTATAAAATTACTAATGATTATGTTATAATAATCAAAAGATTCAAAAAAGGAGTTGGTTTTTATGCCAAAAGAAAATATTAATAATGTTGAAATTTATTATGATTTAAAAGAAGGAAAAAATGAAACAATTGCTTTTTTGAATGGAGTGGCAATGAATACAACTTTATGGAAAAATCAAATTAATTACTTCAAAAACAATAATCAAATATTATTACATGATTTCAGAGGACAGGGTCAATCTTCACTCCAGCCAAATGATTTTACTTTTGATCAACATGTTGAAGATTTCTATTCTTTATTAGAAAAATTAGATATTGAAAAAGTACATATAGTTGGAGTATCATATGGAGCAGAAGTTGCAATGCATTTTGCTTTGAAATATCCAGATAAAATTAATACCCTAACTTTAGGCACTGCAGTCAGTGAAGTTAAACCTTTATTAAAAGCTCAGATAGAATCCTGGATCATGACTGCTAAAACATATAATGGAAAACTTTTTTATAAAGTTATGTCCCCTTTTGTTTATTCAAATTATTTTTATGAAGAAAATTCTAAATGGCTTGAAAAAAGAGCTGAAAAATTTGGAGAAAATGTGTCAAAAGACTGGCTTGATGCTTTTGTAGGGCTCTGCAATAATTTTTTGAGTTTAGATATTACTGATGACCTTTCAAAAATTAATATTCCTACATTAATAGTATCAGGTAAAGAGGATATTTTAAAGCCACCATCTTATGGGAAAATAATTAATCAAAATATTAAAAACTCAAAATTTGAAATAGTAGATCGAGCAGCTCATGGACTTTTTGCAGAAAAACCAGCTGAGTTTAATAAATTAATTAAAAATTTTATTGATCAACAATAAATTCAATTTTTAAAATCTTAGAAATCATCCCCCGCTATTCTTTTTATGAAAAGCGGGGGTAATATAATTTAAATATTAAACTTATTTATTTTAGATGCAAGTTCATTTGCTATTTTAGCTAATTCTTCAGCTGAATCGGCTATTTCTTGTACAGCAGCAGTCTGTTCTTCAGAAGAAGCAGCTACTTCCTCAGCATTACTTGCAGATTCCTGACTTACTTTCGAAATTTCATTAACATTTTTCTCAACTTTATTACTAAATTTATTCATTTCATCAGTTTGACTATCAATTTGTTCAATTAATTTTTTAAGCTCCTGTGAACTATTTTTTATATCTGAAAATACATTTCTTGTATCTTTTATCACTCCAACACTTTCATCAACAGCTTCTTCAGTTGTATTCATTTTTTCAACAGTATTATTAACTTTTGTTTGTATTTTGGCAATTAACTCAGAGATATTATTAGTTGCACTGGCAGATTCTTCTGCAAGTTCTCTAATCTCATCTGCAACAACACTAAATCCACGACCTGCCTCTCCAGCTCTTGCTGCCTCAATAGCTGCATTTAAAGCAAGCAAATTCGTTTGATCTGCAATACTATTAATCATTTCAATGATTTCGCCTATCTCTTCAGATAATTCGCCTAAATCATAAATTGTTTCAGAAACTTCATCAGAGTATCCTTTTACTTTTTCTATAGTTCTAATAGAAGAACTAATTGAGTCATCACCTTTATTTAAATTAGAAATTACTGAATCTGAGGTGCTATCTATTTCATCAGCCATTTCTTTAGTAATTTCAATACTTTCAATAAGGTTATTTAAAATATCTTCAGTTTCATCAATTTGGGCTGATTGTTCTTCTGCCCCTGAAGCAACTTCCTGAATAGCAGTACTAACCTCTTCCGTTGAAGCTGACATTTCTTCACTATGGGAAGATAAATTTTCGCTGGATTCTAAAACCATTTCTGAAGTATCTTCAATTTCTGAAACTAAATTTTTAATACTTATTCTCATCTTATTTAAATTCCTGTTTAATAACCCAATTTCATCATTACTGTCTTTTAATTCTTCTAATTTTAGATTACCATTTGCAATTTCCTGAGTATATTCTACACTATTTTGTAAAGGATTCATCAGATAATTTTTAAATACAAAATATAATACTCCAATTAAAATTATTAAAACAGCTATTCCCATATAAATAATTATATTTGAAATGCGAGAAACCCCTTGATTAACCTCTGATAATGGAACCTGGGTAAATATTTTTCCATTAAGGATTGGAATAGAGATATATGAAGTTAAATACTCAGCATTATCATTTTCATATTGAAAGGTTCCTCTATCCTTATTTTCATAAGCATCTGTATTAAATCTTTCAAACATATTAGGATTTTCATTTAAAATCTCTTGATTAGGGTGTGCTAATAAATTACCCTGATTATTAGTTATAAAAGCAAAACCATTTTCACCTATACTAAAATTAGAGACAATTTCACTAAGATAATCAAGTGTTATATCCCCAGCTACAACTCCTTTAACTTGACCATTATTTTCAATAGGAATAGCTACAGAGATCATTAAAACTCCTGAAGCAGCATCTTCATATATATTTGTCCAGATAATTTCATTTTTCTCAACTGCATTTTTATACCAGCTTCTATCCCTGGGATCATAATCAGCTGGTAATTCTTGTGAAGGTGCAATAATCATTTCGCCATCTCTTGAACCAAAATAGACATTTTTAAACTGGTCATTTCCTTTTTGAATCTCTGCTAATTCATTTTGTAACATTTCTGTATTAATATTACTAGCAGAGAATAAATTATTATTAGAAAAAGTCGCAATAATTCCTTCATTAAATTCTAAAAAACCTTCTATTTCACTTTTGACGTATTCAGTTGATATTAAATTTCTATTTTCTGATAAACTGTTAGTTTCTTCGGTAATTACTTGAGTAGTAAAATAGATCATTACTCCTAAAGCCAGAATTAAAATAATACCAACAATACTAATTATTTTAAAAGACAAACTTTGATGAAAAGATATTTTATCTTTAATTATAAACACCTCCTGAAATTTTAGAAATCGACAATAAATTGCCTTTTTCCCACTTATTCTTAGTATACCACTCAGGATTTATTTATTCAAATAAAAAAACGCACCAGAAAATATCCATCCAGTGCGTCATCAAAAGAAATTTTTATTATTTTAAAGAGTAATAACTTCATATCCATCTGAAATATATTTCTCCATTGAAGGATGACCACTCATATCAGCTTTAAGAGGTATATCAAGACTTTGATTATATTCCAATACTCCCTGGCTGGCAGAGCAAGCCTTACATATACAATCAATTAATCCCTTTTCTTTTGCTTCAAAATAATGCTTATTATTTGAATTTTCCAGTTTCTCCATTAAATTAACTGCTTCACCCTCAATTACAATTTTAGCTTCCTCCCCCTTTTCATTTAAGTCCAGTGCATTAAGTAAAATATGCTGAAAACACATAAGATCACCTTTGAAAGCAAAGAACACAACTTTTTTCATATTTATATCTCCCCTGTGTATATATTTTATATAGTAATTAATTTTTCATCATTTTTTAATACTTTTGTCAAGGGCTCTCCCCAATATCTTAGTTCAATTCCTAGTTCTTCCAACTTTTCACTCACACCTAATTGATCGGCACAGGCTTTACAAGCAGTCATTTTTACTCCTGCTTCAATATTTTCTTTGATTAGCTTTTTAATTTCTTCATTTTCAGCAATTAATTGAGCTGGTTTTCCCCAGACTATAAGGGTAACTTCCTCCCACCATCCATGAATAAGGCTATTTTTGGCATACATATTTACCATCTTTTTAGAGGTAATAGGATCACCATTTGTCCATAAAATATAAAGCTTATTTACTTTCTCCATAATAAATACCCCTTTCTTTTTATTTTTTATAAATTTCTTCGCTTTTATCTTCTAATTCAATACCCAATCCCTCTGCAATTCTATTTACATAATTGAAATAAGAAACAACCTGATTTAAATCAAGAATATCTTTATCACTTAAACCCATTTCTTTTAATTTTTTTATATCTTCTTTTTCTACTGAATTTGGTTTTTTAGTTAATTTTTCTGCATAACATAACATTGACCTTTCCTTTTTACTAATATTAGCTGAATTATAATCTGCAATTACTTCTGAAAATATCTTTTCAGCTTTATCATCATCTCTTATTAACTTCAGGAGCGCCGCTCCATGATGATTAATTCAATAATGACATTCGTTAATATTTGATACAAATGTTGCTACCATTTCTCTTTGTTCCCTTGTAATATTTGATTTACCATACATTATCGTTTTGTATAAATTCAAATGGTCCTCAAACACTTTTGGATTCAAAGAATGTACTTTAAGAACATGAGCTACTTTTTTATTTTTAGGTCCAGTTAATTTATCATAAAGTTCTGCTAATTTACCTTCTGCTTTTTCTTCAGCTATCATATCTATCCAGGCCATAAATAATCCTCCTTTTGGGTTATTTTTTTATTTCTGGTTCTAATATTTCATCCAGACTTGTTTTACTTAATTCTTCTAACATTTTTTGATAAGCTTTAGTAAATATAGAATGAATTTTACATCTATCTCTGATCTCACATCCGTGAACATCATCGACACAATCAAATACATTTTTATCTTCTTCAAGTATTTTTACGATTGAAGCAAGATCAATTTTTTTTGGAGCTTTGGCAAGGGAGTAACCTCCTTTTTTACCTTCACTTGAACTGACAATACCTGCTCCAGAAAGTTTTTGCATTACTTTTGCCAAATATGAAGTTGAGACGTTTTCAATTTCTGCAATTTCTTCAACTGATAGGTCTTGATTGGGACGTTTAGCCAATATCATTAATGCATGAATTGCATAATCAGTTTTTTTGGAAGTTTTCATAAAATATCGACCTCTTTTATTTCAATAATAATTTTATAATTTTTACTCGGAGTTTTATTATCTGTGTTTATTTGTTATTAGTTTAACATAGGTAAATAAATTTTACAAATATTATTACTCAAAATTTAATCAAGAATTATTGTTTTCTAATTTAGAGTGCAAAAAGACGCCAGTATTAACTGACGCCTTAAAAACATTAGTAATTTTTTACTATAAGTTATTGACAATTATTCACCTATAATTTTCTTAACACTACGGTCACCTGAAAAACTGCAATAGGCCATTACTTCTACTTCATCACCATTACTTAAACCTGGCATGTAATAACTGAATATTTCAATATTTTTAAGCTGTTGACCGGGTATTTGAGTAATAACTTCATTACCATTTACCATTATGGTTATTTTATCTATATAATGATTAGTATTTTCTCCTCCAACATTGTGAGTAAATTCAACATTGAGAATGTGAGTTTCCATATTAAAATTCAACTCTAGTTTTTGGGGTGAATGAGCCATAACAACTGTGCTTATAAGTAACAACATCACGACAGTAAACAATAATACTTTTTTCATTTTTTTATTCCCCCTTCATTCTTCCTTGAAATCACTTTTTTTATTTTACTAAGTAATATTCTACTCTTTAATTATACCATAACTTTGATTATAATAATAGCAATCATAAAATTTTTGCAGATAAATGAATAGTCACTATATTAGATCATTTTAATTTCAAAAAATCAGTACTATTAGCATCTAAACAATCTATAAAACCATCCCAAAATAAAAAATCCCGCTATGCACTGGCATAACAGGTATAAGAAATGATGAGCCTGACATGATTCGAACCTGTGGCCTACGGATTAGAAGTCTATCCAGGCCTATTAACTAAATTATACCAACCCTCCCTAATCATTATTATTATAGGCTTTAAGGAGGGTTGCTTATATTATTGAATATTATAAAAAACTGGATTTCTACAAATTTCACCACATATATACTGCACGAAAGGTTTTTAATCAATAATTACTACTAGTCTTTTGAAATTTTATTATGTGAGTGTTATAATTAATTGTATAATAAATACTGTTATAATAAGTAACAGAGCAAGATCAAAAAGACTATATTAAATATTTATTATAAGGAGTTGATTAGATGAGCTCTTTAATTATTAATTGGATCATAATTTTAATTTTAGGTTCTATAATTGCTCGTTTTCTAAAACCATTTGAATCTTTTTATTCAGGAATTATTAGTTTGGTTATAGCAACAATAATAACTTATTTTATTCATAGTTTTTGGATAGCCTCTAATAACTTAATTTGGGCTTTAATTGCTGTTAGTCATGCTAGTTTTTGGTCTGGTTTATTTAGTAGTATGAATTCTTAAAATGATATCTTCAATGATGGGTAAAGGCGAAATGGATATGGGACAAATGATGCAGATGATGGACAAATTTTTTTATATTTAAAACTTCGCAAAATCTCGGTATTATGAAACTTAAAAAGTCTCCTTTTTAAAATTAAGGAGACTTTTTAAAATTCAAATTTATAAATATAATATTTGTTTTTATTTTACAACCTCTTTTATCTTTGTTTCCTTATTAACTATAATATGTTGAATTGCTGTGAAAATTGTAGAAGTAAACCAATATAAAAGTAGTCCAGAGGGTAGTTGTAATCCAATAAATAATATAAAAATAGGCATAATATACATCATTTTACTACCCTGACCTTTCCCATCACCCATTTTTTGAGTAATATAGGTCTGAGCTAACATTGCAATAGCATTAATTATAACAAGAGTAACATCAGGTTGAGCTAAAGAACCATTTGTAAGATTACCAATCCAAAGAAAAGTAGCTTCTCCCATTACCCCCTTTAAACTTAAAATAGCTCTGTATAAAGGAATTAAAATTACTAACTGTAAAATCATAGGTAAACAACCAGATGCAGGATTAACATCATTTTCCTTATACAATTTCATCATTTCTTCTTGTTGTTTTTCTTTATCATCTTCATATTTGTCTTGAATTTTTTTCATTTCTGGTTGAATTTCTTGCATATCCCTCATTGATCTAGTTTGTTTTAGTGTTAATGGAAGTAAAGCAAATTTAATAAAAAGAGTAAAAACTATTATAGCTAATCCATAATTTCCAACTATGTTTTCTAAAAATTCTAATGCTTGTGCTAATAAATTAATAAATTCACCAAAAAAACTTAACATTATTTTTTTCCTCCTATGTAGAAATATTATTATATTTTTAAATCTAAAATACATAATTTAAAAAATAAAAAGTTTATGAAATTATTTAATTAAATATATAAAATTTAAATTATCTTACATATAATAAAATTAAATATAAATCATCTATATCCTTTATTTTTTTAATACAAATTTTAATTCTTTATTTTTATGAGGTTTAAAATATATTTCTCTAGTAATTTTATTAGCTCCCGACTTCAAAGCTTTTATAATATCAGTAGTTTCCTCCATTTTTTCTATGCCAGATTTATTTGTAAAAACATCTTCATTATTTGTTTTTTCATATTCAATATCTTCTAATAAATTTCTTATATTTTTTTAAGTTTTTTATCAAAAATTTTCGAATAATCAAATTTTTTTACAGACATATCTCAATCTTCTTTACTTAATTATTTCAATATTAACAAATGTTTTTCATAAAATTAATTTAATTATATAAATAAGGAATTAATTTACATTAAAGCATATAAAAAAAAGATTTATTTATTTTTCCAATTTTCAGCAACATATTTAATATTTTAGCTGTAATCAAACCTACGTCTGTGTCTTCATTAGATAATGCTTTTAATTTTTGAGCTTTCATCAAATAATCTGATGTAAAAGATGGGGCAATAATCAAAAATAAAGTAACTCTTTTCTTCTATTATATACCTTTTAAATTGGTTAAAATGTTTATCAGGAAAGTTATAATCTGTTTCACAACTTTTATTATCCCAGAGTATTACATCATCATTATTACAAATTAATCTACCATCTGGATTATTATTGATTCTTCATCACTAAATTTTAAACATTCTTCTTTTTTACTATTTTTTATTATCTCTTCTTCTTGTCCTTTTACTTTTTTAACTAACTCATTCTTTTCACATTTATTATCATTTTCATTTAAAAGAATGTTTAATATCAAATTATTTAATACTCTAGTATTCCTATCAATATGAATAAAATTTAATTGATTTTTTATAGTTTCTTTAATAATTACTTCAGGAAATCATTCATACTATTTTTCTATTGAAAGCTCTATACAATACCATATTTCATTATATAACCTGTCATATTCTTCTCCATTATTATCAAAACCTTCTAATCACTGTTCTTTCTATGTTTTAACTCTATTTTATCTTTATTCTGTCTAAAAATACAATAAAAAAGTAGGATTTGATAATAAATATACTGATAAATAAAAAATCCCGCTATGCACTGGCATAACAGGTATAAGAAATGGCGCGCCTGACAGGATTCGAACCTGTGGCCTACGGATTAGAAGTCCGTTGCTCTATCCGGACTGAGCTACAGGCGCATATATTTAATTATAACTGTCCCAGGGAAAACCTTTAATTACTAGGGCTTTTCCCTCGCGACAGTATAAATAATATCATTGTCTAAACGATTTGTCAAGAGCAAAATTCCTCTTTTATTATCTTTTTCATTTTTTCCAAAGCATTAGCTCGATGGCTTATTTTATTCTTTATTTCTGGAGCTAATTCAGCCATAGTTTTCCCTTTGCTTTCTACAAAGAAGAGAGGATCATAACCAAAGCCATTCTCACCACGAGGGGTCTTAAGAATTCTTCCTTCACAATTACCATCAACTGTTTTATGGTAATCATTGTGCGGATCATAAATTGCCATTACACATCTGAATCTGGCAGTTCTCTTTTCTTTTTCCACATCTTCTAATTCTTTTAATAGCTTTTTGTTATTCTCTTCATCAGTTGCATTTTTACCAGAAAATCTTGCAGAATAAATCCCAGGTTTTCCATTAAGATAATCCACTTCCAAACCTGAATCATCGGCTAAAGTAATTAAATTAGTTTTCTTAGCACTAACTCTGGCCTTTTTTAGTGCATTTTCGGCAAAAGTTTCTCCATCTTCTTTTATATTCATTAATTCTGGAAAATTATCCAGTCCAATAATTTCAAAATTAAAGTCTTTAAGTTGAGCTCTAACTTCTTTAATTTTACCTTTGTTGGTACTTGCAATTAGTAGTTTTTCCATTAGACATTAACTTCCTTTAAACTCATTTTTTGTTTTTCTATTAAATCATTAATCCCTTTTTCTGCTAAGTCAAGCAATTTTGTCATTTCATCTCTAGTAAAAGGATCTTCTTCAGCTGTACCCTGCACCTCTACTACTTCACCTTTTCCGGTCATAACTACATTCATATCAACCTGAGCAGCAAAATCCTCTTCATAACATAAATCCAAAATAGGTTCTCCATTAACAATTCCTGAACTAACAGCAGCTAAATAATCAGTAAGTGGTGATTCATCCACAATATTTTTATCAATCATATAATTTACTGCATCTACTAAAGCTACATAAGCACCTGTTACAGAAGCTGTTCTTGTACCTCCATCAGCCTGAATAACATCACAGTCAACCCAGAGTGTTCTTTCACCTATTTTATCTAAATCAATAATTGCTCTAAGTGAGCGTCCAATTAAACGTTGAATTTCCTTTGTTCGACCACTAACTTTACCTTTAGATGAAGCTCTAATAGATCTGGAAGGTGTAGAAGCAGGAAGTAAAGAATATTCAGCTGTCAACCAACCCTGACCTTTACCTCTTAAAAAATATGGTACCCCATCTTCCACAGATACAGTACAAATAACTTTTGTATCACCAGTTTCCATTAAAACAGACCCTTCAGCAAATTTAGTATAATTTCTAGTTATATTAACTTCACGTAACTCATCTTCATTTCTTTTTCTTTTATATGACATAAAAAACCCCTTTCATTTCTTTATAATTTACTTAATTCAAATTGACTTCTTTCTTCCCCAACTAAACCAGCTAATAGATAAAAACCTGTTTTAGGTTCTATTTTAAATTCTGAAAGTAAATGAAAATCTTTGATATCACCGGTTCTTTTCATGTGAATTCTGGGACCGGTACAAACATATTTATAATCTCCAATTTGAATATGTTGCTCATCAATATATTTAACTTCAAGATTTTTTTCGATCATTATTTTAACTTCTTCTTCAATTTTTTCTATAGAAAAATCTGGCTTGTTTTCAAATTGAAGTACAAAACCACTTTTCACATCACTATGTAAGGGAGGTCTCATATAACCCCTTTTTTCAATAGAAAATGCTGTCAGATCTTCTGCTGTGTGCGCCATTCTTCTATATTTTATAGATTCAAAAACAATTTTTTTGATTTCTTCTGAACTGGGACCAAAAACTCCAGGCCTTGTAACCAAAACTTCTTCCCCTATTCCAATTAGAAGTTCAGGAAAAGTATCTAAATGATCAGCTATTAAATCATAATGTTCAACAATAACTCTTCTTCCTTTTTTAATTGCATCTTTTATAGCTTTAGCTATCTCCCAGGGTTGATTGAATGCTGTTTCAAAACGAACATCTACATGATAGGCATGAGTTGTATATTCTCCATCTTTATAATCACTCAAAAGAGGTAGTGGTCTAATATTAATTCCTTCATCATCATTTGTCAGTATTAAACCTGGAAACATACCTCTAATTATCAAAGATTTACCTGCTCCTGCCTCACCAATCATTCCAATCAATTTGTCATTTGCTCTAAGATGAGTTTGAGCAATATGGTCACCTAGAACTGTAAGACGATTTTTTCCCCTTGGAGCATAATAAACAGAATGTGCAAAACTTTCGGTAGTCATAAAATTTCCCTTCTTTTTAACCTTTTAATAATCCTTTTCCAATCGCATAAATATCATCAATTGCCATTTGAAACCCAGCATCTTTTTCTTCTTTTATAGCTCTTTCCTCAATTTTGCCTCTATGGAATTGCTTTATTTCTTGACTGAAAGGTAATTTACCAAAGTTAAGGTAACGAACTGCTCCATTAATATCTCTGGCAGGTAACATTTTACCAGAATTATATTTACTTGGAGAGAAAGGAATATCCAAAACACCTGATTCAAAAGCTTTTACCGCCCCTTGAGCCAGATCCCCATCTCCTAATTCCAAAACTTTATCTATAATTTCTCTGACTTCCTTTTTAATCATTTCTTTTTCTAATTCATATTCTGCTGATTTATCAAAACTTTGATCTTCCAACATCTTAATTATCTGCTTGGTATTTACTAACCCGGCTACATTTGCTTCTTTATCAGGAGATTTTAAAGCTTCCTGGGGAGTTTTAACTAATACCTTTGTTACATTAGAAAGAGCAGCAGTAGTAGCACCTAAACCGATAATTCCATAGGCCTTTGCTTCCTCCTGCGGAAATCCACCTAACCATTGATGGAAAACTGTTGTTATTTCAACATCTTCATGTTCATATTTTTTTAGATATTCATCACCTAGTTCCTGCAAACTATGAATAGCAGCGACATCCTGCCTTAGATTACCATTTTGGCCATACCCTAAACTTATATATTTTACACCCTGTTCAGCTGCAAGTAAAGCCTCAATTATACTAACACTATGAGAAATGGCCGGTGGAACAAGAGTTCCAGTAAGAGGTCCAAAATGTTCTCTATTAATATTTACTCCATTTTCTTCATAAAAACCTACTAATCTATCTACATACTGCCAATATTTGATAGTTTTCTCTAAAGAAACTTTTTTAGCATAAGGTAAATTATAAGATATACCCCCACCTTCAAAATCAGTAAAACCTCCTGCTAAAGTAATTTCGGCCAAAAGCCTGGCATCAGGTGTTCCATGTCTTATCTGAGCAGGAGCATTGATTTCATCAACTATCTTACGACAGATATTAATCCCATGGTTTACAGCCGGGAAACCATCTAACATAGATCTGCCTAACTCTTTACTTTCTTTCAAACCTTTTTGAGCTTCTTTATATTTATTTTGTCTTGTATAACTATCAATTGTTACCGGTAATATATCAGCTTTTCCTTCTTTTTCTAGAAAATTTAACAACTCAATAAATTTATCAGGAATAGCTATTCCAGCTCTAGGCTGAATTAAAGTTTTGGCTTCTCTTTTAGCTTTTAGCATCTTATTTATAACAAATTTTTCTTCTGGATAATTACTATAATAATCTAATACCTCATCCAGATCTACCTTATTACCGGTATTCCATTTTGATAAAATATCATCTCTTAAATTAAAAAATTTATCTATTTCTATCTTCTCATTCCTCAAATTCACTTTTTAATCCCTCCAAAATTAAACTATAAAAAAATCTACCCAAAAATATTTACTTCACTTAAGGAGATTAAATTTTTATCTATTAATTTACCATTCCAAAAGAGTTTTGATATATTTCCTATATCACTAACCATAAAATCTATTTTTTCTTTTTTAACAATTTCTTTTTCATTTTCTATTTTTTCAATATTATTTTTTACAGTTCTGGCTAATACAAAAGCTGGATTAATTAGATTAACTTCTTGACCCATTACATCACCAATAATATCTGTGAGATAGGGAAAATGAGTACAGCCTAATATAAGAGTATCTACCTTTGCTCTTTTTAAAGGTTCAAGACAGCTTTGAGCATAATTATATACACTTTGACCACTTAGTTCTCCTTTTTCTACAAAATTAACAAATTTCGGACAGGGTTCAGCATATACTGAAATATTTGGATCATTATCAATTATTGCATTTTGATAAGCCTTACTTTTCACAGTTCCTTCAGTACCAATGATTCCAACTTTTTTATTTTTTGTTACCTTAATTGCCTTTTTACTTGCAGAATTAATGGTTCCATATATTGGTTTTTGAAATTTGTTTTTTGCCAGATTCAAAGCTACAGCACTGGCAGTATTACAGGCAATTACTATTATATCTGCTCCTTTTTCATTTAATAAAAAATCAATTATTTCTAAACTAAATTCCTTTACTTCTTGAGAAGGGCGCGGACCATAAGGAAGATGAAGAGTATCTCCATAATAAATATACTCTTTATCTGGCATTATTTTAAAAAACTCAGTAGCAACTGTTAGCCCACCTACTCCTGAATCTAAAAAAGCAATTTTCAAAAAGATTCACTCCTTTATTATTTCTTCATTCCAGGTTAATGGTTTTGTTAAATCCATATGACCTACTAATGTTTTAACTTCTTCTCCTTCTATTAAAAAAGTTACCTCTTCAATTTCTTTAAATTGAGTTAGAGTATTAACAACAGAATATACTGTCATTCTTTCTCCTGTGCTACCACCCCAGTGGTTATCAATTAAAGCCCGGTTAAAATTCACCCGGGCCTCTCCATTAATAATTTCTATATCTTTCAATTCAACTTGATCAGGTATTGTTTTAGAATTTGCAGGATTATTGGGACCTGCAATTAATTCATTAATCGCATTTTGATAAAGATTTTCACTTTTAATAACTCTTTTCTCTGAAGTAAGATACATAGCTTCATCAGTTGCAAAATATATAGAAATTTCCATTTCTTCTATTAATTGATTGGGCTGGCTTTTTTGATTAATTATCCTTAAAGTTCCAAATAAAGCTAAAAGTACTATAATAATTACAATCGAAACAACCACTATCTTTCTGTTAATATCCATTATCTCACTCAGCCTCCAGTCTATCTTTTTCTAAAAAATCTAAGATACCATCAACAATTCCATTAGCTGCTTTATTCAAAAATACATTACTTCCTAAAAGTTTTTCTTCATGAGGATTAGATAAAAAAGCAACTTCAAGCAGAACCGAGGGCATAATAGTATTTTTTATAACATAAAAATTATCCTGTTTTAAACCTCTATCATCAAGCTTAATTTCATCACATAGATTATCATTTATTAGTTGGGCTAATTGCATATCTTCTTTTTTATAATTCTGTGATACATATATTTCACTTCCACCAGTATGAGATTTACGACTGGAATTATTATGAATACTTACAAAAATTCTGGCCTTTTTATCTCTGGCAATTTCAACTCTTCGTTGTAAAGAAACATATTCATCAGTCTTACGAGTAAGTAAAACATTATGGCCTTTCTTTTCAAGTTTATCTCTAACTAATAAAGCTAAATCTAAATTAACTTCTTTTTCCTGAAGACCATTTCCACCAATAGCCCCTGGATCAAAACCTCCATGACCTGGGTCAATCACAATCAAATCACTTAAATCTTCTTTATCTTTCTCTCTTCGAGTTTTCCATAGTTTTATACTAACATTTTTAGTCTTATTATCTGAATTAACTACATGTCCATAATAGTTTTCTAATAAAAATTCAAATCTAACCACATCTTTATCATAAGGTCCAAAATCTACTTTTTTAACCAAACCTTTTTCTTCAGGTAGTTGTAGTTTTCTATTATAATTTTCCAAACCTCTAACATCTACTACCAATCTTTCTGGTGATTCTCTTTTTTTAACTTCATAATCCAGTTTATTATTAAAACTTATCCGTATTTCATTATATCCTTTTTGGTCACCTATTTCAATTTTGCGGATATTATTATTCAAATAAATTTTATTAATATAGCCATCACCATTTCTTTCAGTACTCCAATTATAATTTACCTGTTTATTTAAATCAGCCACAAGTCGAACAACATCACTATTAAATCTGGAAGTCCTTACTTTTTTTACAACTTTATCTTTCTCAGCAGTTTCATCACTAAAACTATAATTTCTAAAAGCACCAGGTAAATCAACAACCAGTCTATCAGGTTCAGAAAGAGTAAAAATCTTTGGTTGTAATTTCTTGTTTGATTCAAAAGAAATGACTGAATCTTCATATTCTAAGTTACTTAATTCGACCTGCCCCTTGGGATAAAAAATTATACTATTATCTCTTTTCTCCTGAGTAAGGTAACTACTTTCTTTTAATTCCAAAACTACTCTTGTAACCATTGGATTAGTTTTAAACTGACTTACTTCTACTTTTTCAATCCATCTATTTTCAGAAAAATTATTTTTAAAACCATTTAAAATAGTATGCGGAAGGTCTATAACCATTCTTTTAGGCTCATTAATATATGATATTTTTGCTTCTCCTATAATATTATCATCAGTAATTATTTCTAAGCCCTGATTATCCTGCCAATTTATTTCTTTTAATTTTGAAAGATAATTTATTAAAATATCATTACCAGTTTTTATTACACTTTCACTTTCCTGAAAAGATATATTTTTAGTTGAATCAACAATTATTTCTAAATACATTTTATCCTGAGTTCTTTTGATTTCAAGTTCAAACTCTTCAGATGGCAATTCATCTCTAAAATCACCTGAAAGAGTCGCTCTACGTAAAAGTATTTTTAATTTTTCAGGATTATCTTTCATTTTATTAATCTCAACCTGAGTTTCTTCACTTAAATTTATTTTTAATCTTCTATATTTTTCATCATAGGAAATTTTATTTACCATAATTTCAGCATTAAAAACATAAATGCTTTTAGAATCAGTGGTAAAGATATAACCAAAACCTTCGACAATTTTTTTAAAAGGTAAATAAGCCTGATCATTATCTATTACCAGGCCATTCGCCACTTTTCGGGTAGTATTATTTATTTCTAAATAAGGATTACCCTTCATCATTTTAGCATAATTATTTTCTTTTTCTAGTTCTAACAATTGAATAGATTTTCTCCATTCAAGATCAGCTTCCAATAATTCAGAAAGAAAACGAGCTTTTATGTAAATTTCTCCATTAACATCTTTTATATTAGAATCACTATTTATCTTTTCTCCATCAAAATATATATTTTTTCCATACTCATTAGCAAATACTATCATATTTGAAAGTAAAATAAAAATAAAAAAAGAAACGGCTATTAAGCCTATCTTTCTTTGCATCTCAACCACTCCTCAATCAAATATATAAATCTATTAATAGTCCTCTTATTTCATCAATTTTTCTTACAACTTCCAGTACATCTGCCTGTTCTTTTAAAAATAAATCATGAAGTTGATCAAGATTTTTATCGACTTTTTCAATTATTGTATATGTTTTTAAGTTGCCTGATCCATCCCA
>Ga0207714_1001227_pt1 | contig 16745 bp, 18 predicted proteins | sample PonA232FremontCA_2_FD_187270 | JGI IMG/M metagenome (GOLD analysis project Ga0207714, IMG submission 187270) | Marine sediment microbial community from Fremont, CA, USA - Pond A23 Sediment 2 (SPAdes) | ecosystem: Environmental > Aquatic > Marine > Unclassified | place: USA: Fremont, California...
GAGCCGTTCGACGACGTGTGCACCGACCCCCTGACCCCGCCAGCTCTCGAGAACGCCGATACTCGTCAGCTCACAGACTTCCTCGTCGTCGGGTTTGTGTATCCTGATGCGACCGAATCCGGCACGGTCGCCGGCCCGCTCGTCCATCGCAATCACGTAGTCCCGGGAGCGAAACGCTGTCTCGTCTAGCTCCATCGCCTCGATGTGGTCGAGTAGCCAGACCTCGTCACGGTTTTTGGCGTCCCGGACGTACATACATGGAAGTTACTCACCGCCGGTCAAAAGCGTTTGTGGCTGTCGGCAGGGGCCGGGGTCCCGAGGAGAGACGCAAATCTTTTTGAGCGCTGCCGGAGAAACGTTGATATGGTGGACAAAGACGACCTGCGACAGCAGTTCGTAACGGCGTTCGAAGGGGCGAACTACCCGGTCACCAGTGCGATGGACCTCGTGCCCGCGCTGCCGGACGGGCCCGCGACAACCTTCGAATCCGGTGAGTTCTCGATGACAGCGATGGAGCTGAACAGCCAGATCTCGGGGAGCGAGACGGAGTTTCCGTACGAAACTGTCGATGAACTCGTCGACGAACTCATGGACGGACTCGAAAACGAAGGGATGATCTAACGCGGCAGACGGCCGGTTCACACTGTCTCCCGACCGGTGGCCGGGTGCGTCGGAGGACAAGACACTTGTAGTAGAGCGAGATACTATCGGTTACAGCCCTGTGGTGTAGTGGCCAATCATAGCGGCCTTTGGACACGCACGGAGAACCGTTCGTGGAGGGCAGCCGCTGACGCTGGTTCGAATCCAGCCGGGGCTACTCTGTGTGAAGAAACTGAGCACGAGTCCCAACTGAACTGAAAAGAGTAATCGGGGAATCTCGGAGTGTGGTCGGCATCGGCAGTGCGCTCACAGCTCACGCCGGGTCTCGGGGTTGTCAAGCTCCCAGAGCAGTTCCGGCAGAAAGGCGTCGAGGTGGTCGATAACACGGCGCTCGGTCACGTTCAGCCCCTCGCAGTGCTCGCGAGCCGAGTCACGGACCGAGACGTGGATGTCACCGTCGACGACAGACACCGAGAGGGGAAACACCGAGCAGCGGGCGGGTTTCCAGTCGTGTTCGTCGTGCAGCGCACAGAGGCCGTCCTCGCGCAGGAAAAAACAGGCCTGTCCGTCCGGACCGGTGTGTTCGTGTGACTTCTCCTCCTTGCGGACGAAGTCGGTGCCCCGAAACTCCGTTGTCGACGCCGACAGGGGGGCACAACCGGCGAGCTCCAGCAGGTCCTGCTCGTACAGCAAGACACCGTGGTGACAACACCAGGTGCAGCCGTCGACACACTCGAATGTCAGGTCGGGGTCGAACGCGGCCACCGCTTCCTTGTCGGGGTAGACCTCGACGCGTCGCTCACCCTGACCGCCGGTGTGTCGCTGGTCGGTACTCACGTTTTTTGCTCCGGCCCACAGCCAAAAGAGGGTGACGGGCCACTGCAGTCAGCGGGGGTATCACTCGCTGCGAGGGCCACGCAAGCGACCCGGGGAGGAGTCGCTACTGTCTGAGGGTATCGGTCCGGGACAGCCCCGGAGCGGGTGAATCGACCGACGGGGTTAAGTTCGAACCAGTGCGGTAGAGAAACGAGCAGGTTGAACCGCGCCGTCTGTTGCGTAACGATTCTGTGATGCGTAACGAGTGCGTTATACTTATGTCCGTGTGGCCGAACCGTGTAGTATGTCAGAGACACAGCGGGTGCCGGACAGCGACGGGGTGTGGACGCTGAAACACCTCGCACTCGCCGGCGCACTCGAGAGCGAGACGAAGCTCTCGTGTGCCGACCTGGCCAGTCGTCTCGACGCGTCGACACAGACGGCTTCACGGCGCCTTCAAGAACTCGAGTCCGCGGGCTACCTCGACCGGGACATCGTGAGCGACGGCCAGTGGCTCGAGATCACCGGCGAGGGCGAGCAGTTGCTCCAGGTCGAGTACGAGCGCTACCGGCGGATCTTCGAGGGTGAGCCGGCGGTGTCGCTGTCGGGTGTGGTCACCAGCGGGATGGGTGAGGGTCGTCACTACATCACCCTGTCGGGCTACATGGAGCAGTTCCGGGCGAAACTGGGGTACGGGCCGTTCGCGGGGACGCTGAACGTCGACCTCGACGAGGAGAGCGTCCGCGAGCGCCCGCGACTGGACGCACTCGAACCCATCACAATCGAGGGCTGGGAGAGCGAGGAGCGGACCTACGGACCGGCGTACTGTCACCCGGCGACACTCGTTGCTCCGACCGAGGAGTACGAGCCCTGTCACGTTATCGCGCCCGAACGGACACACCACGGTGACGACCACCTCGAACTCATCGCACCCGCGGAGTTGCGAGAGAGGCTCTCACTGTCCGACGGGACGGAGGTGACAATCCGTGTCACGGAATGAGTCGCCGATGACGACCGCAGCTTTCGACCGGGTGGTCGATGCGTTTCGACAGGGTCGACCCGTCTGTATCCACGACGCCACCGACCGCGAGGGGGAGACCGACCTCGTCTACCCCGCGGGAGGTGTGACCACAGAGGCGATGGCACGGCTGCGAAACGACGCCGGCGGACTGGTCTGTGTCGCGCTGTCACACGACATCGCGGAGACGTTCGACCTGCCCTTCCGGCAGGCGGTGCTCGATCATCCGGCGGCCGAGCATCACGACCTCGCGTACGACGAGCGCTCGTCGTTCTCACTGACCGTGAACCACCGCGATACCCGTACCGGTATCACTGACGAGGACAGGGCACTGACCGTCAGCGCACTCGCCGACGCCGCCGCCGCCCCAGAGGAGACAGTGTTCGAGCAGGTGTTTCGCGCTCCAGGTCACATCCACCTGTTGCGTGCCGCCGAGGGTCTGCTCGACGAGCGACAGGGTCACACCGAGTTGGGTGTGGCACTCGCCAAGACGGCGGGTCTCCCGCCGGCAGTCGTGGTCTGTGAGATGCTCGACGACGAGACCGGTGGGGCACTGACACCTGCAGACGCGGCGGCCTACGCCACACGCCAGGGGCTCGAGTTCGTCGACGGCGAGCAGATTCTCGACAGACTCGGCTAAGTCGGTTCAGTCGGCGGTCGACCCGCTCACAGCGCAGTTGTTCGGCCCGAGTTCCAGCGTGAACGCCTCCTCGTCGTCAGTCTCGCGCCGGCCGAGGTTGGTCGCGATTATCCGCTGGTAGTTCGCAGGTCGTGGCGGCATCGCCGAGAGAACTGTCTCGACAAACACCTCACGGGACAACGAGAGCACATCGAGGCTCCGGACCTGTTCGAGTCGGGCGGTGTAGCTACCGTCGGCAGCGGCGTCGGTGGTCCCGCTATGATGACCGGGGCAGACGAGCACTCTGTCGGGCCGGTCGAGCAGACGCTCGTGCAGTGAGTCGTGTAACTGCCGGGCGGCGTCGGGGGCACCGTCGTCACCAGCCTCCAGATCCGGTCGGGCGACACTGTCGAGAAACAGTCCGTCACCGGTCAACAGCAGTTCGTCATCAACAGACAGACTGGTCATCTCGGAGGTGTGACCGGGAGTGTGAACCGCCTCGATACCGAGTCCGCCGACCTCGAGTCTGTCACCGTCGGCGAGGAGTGTCAGTCGGTCGGTGTCGGCGAGTCCACGGTCGGTCGCCGGCGCGGGCGCTACCCCTTCGACGCCCGCGGCCACGAGTGCTCGAACACCAGAGATGTGGTCTGCGTGGACGTGCGTGTCGACTGCCCAGACGAGTTCCGCGTCGTGTTCGGCAGCGTCGGCCAGGTACCGGTGGATAAACACCCGCAACGGGTCGACAACAGCCGCCTCGTCGCCGTCGACCACCAGGTAGCCCAGACAGCCACTCGACGGCCGCTGGTACTGCCAGACCCGACCCGGACCACCGTAGCCAGTTATCTCGACTGTCTCGTAGAGGCGGGCCCAGCCCTCCATCCCGTCGGCGAGGTGTTCCACGTCGTAACCGTGGTCGGCGAGCACACCCGCGACGTACTCACTCGACCGGCCGATGGCACAGACGGCTGTGACTGTGTGGTCAGTCGGCAGAACGTCGACAACAGCCTCCTTGACAGTTCCGCCCTGGAACGCGGTGTACGGAACGTTGTGCGAGGTGACAGTCTCGCCGTGTATCTGCCAGGTCTCGTACTGGTCGGCCGGGCGCGTGTCGAGAATCGTCACCGGTTCACCGCCGTCGATACGCGCCTTTAGCGCGGTCGGGTCGACCGAGTCAACGGGCGCGGGTGAGGTCGGAAACTCCACAGTCGATGTTGTTGTCGAACGTACTTACCCCTGACTACGTTGCACGGGTGTTGTTTGAGCCACACCACCGACAGGCGGTCTCTACCCGGGAGTCGGCACGACAGTCTCACACAGCCGTGGCTACTCGGCGGGTGAGTCCACAGCAGAACTGAACAGTCAGTCCGCGGCAGCGGAGACCCGTTCTGTCTCCGTGTCAGTCATCTCGGAGGTAATTCCCTTTGCGAGTGCAAAGACCGCATCCTTGTGGTCGGTCTTTGACTTGTGGATCGAGGTTGGCTGTACACCGAGCGAGGTGTACCGGTCGTGCTCGACCGTGTCGCCTGTTTGCTCCTCGTAGTGATTTTGTACCTGTGCAAGCAGGCCGTGGAGATGGATGAGTTCCTGCTTTTTCATAGTCGTTTTCTTATACCGCCCGGAGGGTTATAACGCTACTCTGAGAGTCGTTAACAAGGTTCTCGCGGGTTGTTGGATATTCAGCCGCGAGCAGACGGCTCTGGCGGGTATACATCGTCAGCACAACTGGACATCTCAAAGAAAGGTTGATTGTCGAGTTGGTACGGGCGAGTGGCGGGTGGGGACGCGGGCGCGGCTAACTGGTGTGGATAGTCGTCACAGGTCTCGGCGGCGACATCACCGTTGATGCGACCGGTGGAACCCGGATCGAACTCCGACTCCCGGCGAACCGAGGCCAGGGATACCCCCGGGGAGTCACCGGACGATGTTGACCGGCACCTCCGCCCGCCGAACGACCGTCTCGGCGACACTTCCAAGCAGGAGCCGTTTCACACCCGAGAGCCCCCGGCTCCCCATCACCACCTGGTCGATCTCGTCGGCGTCGGCGGCGGCGACGATCTCGTCGGCCGGCCGGCCCTCCCTGACGACGGTAGTCGCGTCGTCGATACCGGCCGCGTCGAGTCGCTCGCGGGCCTCAGTTTCGATCTTCTCGCTTCGCTGGACCGCCTCTGTCTCGGCCTCGTCCGGTTCGTAGTCGCCCTGCATCGGGTCGATAACGTGGAGGACCGCGAGCTGGTCTTCCCGGTGTTCTTCAAGCGCGTAGTCGAATGCTTTCCACGAACTGTCGGACCCGTCGACGGGAACGAGTACGCGTTTGCCCATACTCACACTACGGTCGGGGGCACATGATAGTTCGGGCTGAGTGTGTCGAGAGGTCTAGCGCGCTCCTCGGGTCGGGCACACCGGGAGCCAACAGACCCCGGTGGTGTCGACTCACCGGAGTCGACTCACGGCGACACCCTCACCGAGCGGTAGCAAGACGGTCTCGACATTCGGTCGCTCGCGGACGAGAGAGAGGTAGTCGGCGATACCCCGGGAGCCGTTACTCGCGGCTACGTCCTCGCCGGCCAGCAGGGCGCGGACCGCATCCGGGTCGACGTGGCCGGCGGTCACGGCGTTGTCCGCGAGGACCAGACTCCCCGACCGGAGCTTCGGCTCGACCGTCTCGAACGCCGCCCGATAGCGCTTCTTCTCGTTGTCGATGAGCACAACATCGAACGGGCCGTCGTACCGCTCGACGGTGTCGAGCGCGTCGCCATGTTCGAACCGGGCACGGTCCGCCAGACCGGCGCGCTCGAAGTACTCCCGGGCGAGCGCGAGCTCGTCGGCATCGACCTCTGTCAGGACTATCTCGCCGTCGGCGGGGAGCGTGCGGGCGAACCAGTACGCCGAGTAGCCGAACCCGGAGCCGAACTCGAACACCCGCTCGGCGTCGACGGCACGAGCGAGCAGCGCGAGCCAGCCACCGACCGCCGGCCCGACAGTCGGAAACGACTCCACCTCGGCGTGTGTCTCCATCTCGGCCAGGATGTCGTCCTCACCGGGACCGACAAGCCCCGCGAGGTCCGCGACCACCGGTGACACCGCGTCGGACATAGGACTGGATAGACCCGCCGGTGTAATGAGCGTAGCGCTCCGTCTTCTGTCCCGGAGGTTTATATCGTGTCGGTACGCGCGTTTCTACATGCGACGCACGGTCAGCACAGACGATGCGCCGGCGGCGGTCGGCGCGTACAGTCAGGCCACGGCAACCGACAATCTGGTGTTCACTGCGGGCCAGATTCCGCTCACCCCGGCGGGTGACCTGCTCGACGGCGCGGGTATCGACGTCCAGACCGAGCAGGCGATGGAGAACCTCGAAGCCGTTCTGTCGGCGGCCGGCGCGGGCACGGGCGACGTTCTCAAAACAACGGTGTACATGACCGACATCGACGAGTTCGAGCAGATGAACACCGTCTACGAGAACGTCTTCGACGGCGACCCGCCGGCCCGGAGCGCGGTCGAGGTGGCCGCACTCCCGAAGGGCGTCGCTGTCGAGGTGGAGGCCGTCGCGGCGACAGGCTGAACACCGGACGGCTCCGGCGCCCCCGGCAGTCACACCGGGGTGAGTCGACCGACACGGCATCGGGCGGTCCTGTTGTGGCGGAACGAAAGAGATTAATCCGGGTCTCCTGCTAGGTCCGGACGAGCCAGAATGGCCGAACGGTAAGGCGCACGCTTGGAGAGCGTGTTCCCTCACGGGATTCTGGGTTCAAATCCCAGTTCTGGCGTGCAGTGTGACGAAACCGCTGAGCGGTTGCTCTGTGGCGGAAAACAACAGGTCGAGAGGGTGATCAGACGGTGAGGATGGGATTTGAACCCATGAGTCCTCTCGGACACCTGCTCTCAAGGCAGGCGCCTTGGCCGGGCTAGGCTACCTCACCACGAGACGGGCTTGTCGGGCCGGCCTCTAATCGTTGTCGGACCGCCGGGAGAGACCGCCGTCGGCAGCCACCGAGAGGCCCCAGCCGTCGAGCAGGGCGGCCGTCTGGGGTGGGAGTCGTCGGTCGGCCGTGCGCCCGGCGGCGAGTACCGCGAACATCACACGGGAGAGCTGTCGGGCCCCTGTCGCCGAGAGCAGGTCCGGAACGAGCGCCTCGAGCGGGGCGACAGCCCCCGGGGCGGCCGGCAAAACGACCGTCGTCATACCGGTGCGGCCGGGCGCGGCAGCTTTGCAGTTTGCGTTCCCGGTATCCGAACCCTGGCTACGGGCTGGCACAGGGTGGTCACCGGGTTCGCGCTCGTCGTCGTCACCGGACAGGTGGAGCTCACAGCCGCCGAACTCGCTGTGGCCGGTGCCCCGATGGGGTCAGCTGTGCTCGGGACGCCGTGGCTCCGGGTACGCCGTACTGGTGACAGACGACCGGCCCGCGAACGGGGGGGGTAGGAACCCAGAACAATTATCTGACGGGCGCTACTATGTTAGGTATGGTGTTTGGCCTGGCGCTCTCGAACTTCCCGCTGCTCCTGATACTCCTCGGTGCGGCCCTGATCGTCGCCGAGGCGTTCGCGCCAGGGGCACACTTTTTTGTCGCGGGCGTCGCGCTGTTCATGGCGGGTATCGTCGGCGTCGGTGTGGGGGCGCTGTTTGGCGGTGGCGTGATTCTCCTGCTCGCGATGTCGGTGACGGTGCTGGTCAGCGCATCCGTGACGCTGTACGCTTACCAACAGCTCGATATCTACGGCGGGGCCGACGGGGGGCAGACCAGTGACTCCTCGTCGCTGCGCGGTCAGACTGGCCGGGTCACCGACCGCGTCACCGCGACGGACGGCGAGGTTAAACTCGACAGCGGCGGGTTCAATCCGTACTATCAGGCACGCAGCATGAACAGCGAGATCGAAGAGGGGACCGAGGTGATGGTGGTCGACCCCGGCGGAGGGAACGTGGTCACCGTCGAGTCGATGTCGAACCTGCAGGACGGTATCGACCGTGAAATCGAACGCGAGGCCGCCCGTCAGGAGCAGGCCTCGGAGTAACGGACCGACAGTACAAAGCCGCCCGCCCGCGAGTCAGGAGTATGTTCGGGACCAGCGGTGTACGGGGTCCGGTCGGCGAGACGGTCACGGCAGAGCTCGCACTCGCGGTCGGACGCGCACTCGGTGTCGACACCGAACGGGTTGTCGTCGGCCGGGACGCCCGCGAGAGCGGCCGTGCGATGGTCGACGCGCTCGCGGCCGGGCTCTGTGAGTCGGGGACCGACGTGGTCGATATCGGGCTGGCGGCGACACCGACGCTCGCGCGAGCCGTCGGGTGGATGAACGCCGACGCGGGGGTCGTCGTCACGGCCTCGCACAACCCACCCGAGGACAACGGTATCAAGCTCTGGCAGCCAAGTGGCCAGGCGTTCGACGCCGCCGGGCGCGAGCGCATCGCCGGGCGCGTCGAGGCTGGCGGGTCGGCGCTGGCCGCGTGGGACGGGTTCGGAAAACGAACAGCAGGCGAGGCAGGTGACCGACACCGAGAGGCGCTCGTCGACGCGGTCACACTCGACCGCGAACTGTCGGTCGTGGTCGATATCGGGAACGGTGTCGGCGGGGTCACCGCGGACGCGCTCGGCGACCTCGGCTGTGCGGTCGAGACACTGAACGCACAGCCAGACGGTGCGTTTCCCGGCCGGCCGAGTGAACCGACCGCCACACACTGTGAGTCACTCGCCACACTGGTCGCCGAGACCGACGCCGACCTGGGGGTTGCCCACGACGGAGACGGGGACCGGATGCGCGCGGTCGATGAGACCGGACAGTTTCTCTCGGGCGACGTGTTGCTCGCGGTGTTCGGGCGCGAGGCCGCCCGTGCCGGGGAGCGTGTCGCCGTCCCGGTGGACACGAGTCTCGCAGTCGAGGACCACCTCGCAGCGGCCGGTATCGACACCGTCCGGACACCGGTCGGGGACGTGTACGTCGCCGCGGCCGCGAGCGAGTCCGGGGTCGCGTTCGGCGGCGAGCCAAGCGGGGCCTGGATCTGGCCCGACGAGAGCCTCTGTCCAGACGGCCCGCTCGCGGCGTGTAGACTCGCCGCCCTCGCGGCCGAGACGCCACTCTCCGAGCGTGCCGGTGCGGTCGAGACCTACCCGCTTCGCCGCACGAGCGTCGAGGTGGATGAGAAGGAGGCGACGATGGCGACGGTCCGGGAGCGGGCAGACCGCTACGAGGCGGTCACGACTCTCGACGGTGTCAGGGTCGAACTCGGGGATGCGTGGTTTCTGGTGCGTGCAAGCGGGACCGAACCTGTCGTGCGTATCACGGCGGAAGCACGTGACTCCGACCGCCTCGACGATGTCTTCACCGAGGCACGCACGCTGGTCACATAAACCGAAACCGCTCGGAGATTATCCCCGACGGGTCGACCGCGCCTGTCGGACATCGGCTCCGTCGCGTATCTTGTCCTCGCACCGTGGACAGACCCTCGGCGCGTCGACGCTGTTCGGTGTGAAAACACGGGCATAATCAGCCGTCACGAATGCACCGCAGTTCTGACATTCCGGCATACAACTTAGAGGTTCGTGCGACCCCTCTTAACTGTTTGTGAAGTGGGTCAAATTCCCCGTGTTTTCCAGAAGAACAGAATTCCACCCGCGCCACCCGTCGATTGTGCTATCACAGAATAAAGTCGAGACCGAACTCGGGGGGTCTACATCATCGAGGTGGAGACGGCACCGTCGGCGTCGAGTTCGATGACACCGTCGAAACGCTCGCGGAACGCCTCGACGACGTCCTCGTCGTGAACCCCCCGGGCCAGGTGGAACAGCCCGACCGCGTCGTGCTCCGCGAGCAGGTCGAGGATGCGCCCGACAGCAGCGTGTGTCTGTTCCTCGTCGGCGTAGTACACCATCTCGGTGATAGAGTCGACGCTGACACGGCGCTTCCCCGTTGTCTCGTCGAGAAACTGCTCGATCTCCGAGACGATATCGTCGAGATTTCCTGGCTGGGCGACGTAGCGAACGTCGTCACTCTGCCGTCGAGTGTAGCCACGCTCGGCCGAGACCGCGTCGATGATGGTCGCCTGTGAGGCGTCGACGCCGTAGTGTTCGAGCTTCTGACCCACCTCTCGGGCGGTCGTACGCGTCGAGACGACCAGCAGCTGGTCGGTGTCGGTTTTCAGGAACTGTGTATCGATACGGTCGGTCTCGCCGATACTCGGGTGCAGTAAGAGCAGTGCGGTTCCAGCCGAGATTGTGTCCGGTGTGTTCTCGACAGCGAGTTCGTACTCCGTGTCCATGTCACAACGCCTGGTCGGCGTGGTCTTAAGCCTGAGCCTTTGTCGGTGCCACCACAGACCGTCGAGCAGTCTGTGTGGGTCCGCCTACCACCGTTAGCAGACCTGGACCCGCCAGACATTATCACCGTCGGGCCAGACGACCCCGTGACCCGGGCACTCTTGTGTCAGGGCGCGACCAGCGGGCACCGATGCGAACAGGTGGTGAGTTCCGTGGGTGAGCGTGCGCTGGCGGCGCTCGCGGTCGACGAACAGGTGGAGGTGTACCACGCACACTGGGGGGCCGGCGAGCGCCGCCTCGTCGCGGTGCTCGCTGAGCCCGGTGATGCCGTCGGCGCGCTCACCGGCGCAGACTGGCGGTACCGGGGACGGTACGACCGTGCTGTGTTTCCCCGGACCGTCGATGCACTCGGTGTCGACGCTGTCTACCACGTGTCCGGCGACGGCGTTAGGGTCTACCTGCCGGTGTGGCCCGGGTTCGACACCCCGACCGGCCGGGCAACGGGGCTGTTCGTCCGTGTCGAGACAGTCGGCGAACTGCGCCGTCTGCGGCGGACTGTCAGGTTCCTGAAAGGGCTGTTTCACGACGCCATCACCCTGACCTGGCTCGACAGCGTGACCGCGCGGGACCTGTTGGTGCTCGCACTCCGGCGGTACTGTCCGCCCGGCCGCCTCTCCCCACCCGGACCGTCGGACACACGGTGAGAAACTGTCACCGCCCAGAGACCGCACAAACTGCGACACGCCATCGGACGAGACGACCCCGAACGGACGACCCGTCCGTCGGCCTCGGATGGTGCGGTTTTAGTGGGTCAGTGGATTAGCCCGTGCCGTGATAGAGGCGCTACGAACCGCCGTCGATCCCGACCACGAGACGACACTCGAACTCATCGAGACGGCCGGTGACAGCCTGTGTACCCTGCTCGGTCGCTGCCGCGTCGAGTACGACGGTCGCGCCGCGAGCACACTCGACCCCGGTGACCGGCTGGTCGTGCTCAAGCCGGACGGGACGGTGCTGGTCCACACCGACGAGGGACAGCAACCGGTCAACTGGCAGCCGCCGGGTTGCACACACGAGGCAGACATCGAGGACGACCACCTGGTCGTCCGGAGCCACCGGACCAGCCCCGACGAGAGACTCGTCGTCCGGTTCGGGCGTGTCGTCCACGCGACGGCCTACGAGGCGACCGACGCCGCCGAACTCGCCCTGACCGGAACCGAGGCGGATCTACGCGAGCGCATCCTCGCGGAGCCGTCACTGCTGGAGCCGGGGTTCGAGCCGCGGGCCACCGAGCGCGACACCCCCGCCGGCGCGGTGGATATCTACGGCGAAGACAGCGACGGCAACGTCGTGGTCGTCGAGTTGAAACGTCGACGTGTTGGTCCCGACGCGGTCAGCCAACTCAACCGGTACGTCGCGGCACTCGACCGCGACCTGCACGCCGGCACGACCGTCCGTGGAATCCTCGTCGCGCCCTCCGTCACGGACACCGCGAGGCGGCTGCTCGACGAGCGCAGTCTGGAGTTTGTCTCACTCGAACCGTGACAGCAGTTCGAAACGAAGGATATATGTTCCAGAAACGGCACAGCTAGTGACAAGAATAAATTGTTATGAGAGAACAGGTTGACGCTGTTGTTTTTCGAGAGCCCGAGGGTCGACGGACCGGCCTACTCTACGCTGGACTCGGCGTGTGCTGGTTCGCCCTGTTTTTGTTCAACGTTCTCGCTAGCGGCGACACGTTCGCCGGCACCATGCAGGTGCTCATCGGTACCGCGTTCGTTCTGCGTGGCCTCGCGGAGATGATTCCCTCCGAGAGAGCCCGCCTGGCAGGCGGTTTCCGGGTGGCTACGGCGCTTCTCGGCGGTCTTGTTCTCGTTTTCGTGTCGGTGAACGTGGCTAGGAGGCTACTGTAGCTGTTCCGTGGACTCCGGTCACTCGTCGTCTTCGACGTGTTCTTTCAGTTCGGCAAGCGTGTTCAGTGCCTCCAGCGGCGTCATCGAGGCGAGGTCGACCTCGCGGAGTCGGTCCGACAGGTCGGCGGTGTCGCCCGCGTCGACTCGGTCCGGGGTGTCGTCGACGGCCGGAGCGTCGGACTCGCCGGCGGTGCTGTCCGTTCCGGACCTTGCGGTATCGTCGGTCCGGTCGAGGAGTGCCCGTGCGCGGTCGACGACCGCCTCGTCGATACCGGCGGTTGCGGCCACCTCGACTCCGTACGAGGCGTCAGCGGTCCCGCGCTCGACAGCGTGCTCGAACTGCACCCCCGCGGCCGTGCGCTCGGTGCGGAAGTACAGATTGTGCGCGGCATCGAGCTCGGCCGCGACGGTGGTCAGGTCGTGGTGGTGGGTCGCAAACAGGGTGAACGCGCCGACTTCGTCGTGGAGGTGCTCGGTCACCGCCTGTGCGATGGCGCGACCGTCGACGGTGCTCGTTCCGCGGCCGACCTCGTCGAGCAACACCAGCGAGCGCTCCGTCGCCCTGTCGAGTATCGTCGCGAGCTCGCTCATCTCGACCATGAACGTCGAGCGCCCGCCGGCGATGTCGTCGCTGGCCCCGACGCGGGTGAACACGCGGTCGAACACAGGGAGCCGTGCCTCCCTCGCCGGAACGAAGCTCCCGGCCTGTGCGAGAACCGCCGTCAGTGCCACCTGTCGCATGTACGTCGACTTACCGCTCATGTTCGGCCCGGTCAGGACCGCGAGACGGCCGGCCCGGTCGAGGTGGGCGTCGTTCGGAACAAACGACGCCTGTGTTCGCTCGACAACGGGGTGTCGACCGTTGCTGACGTGGAGTTCACGGCCGCAATCTGTTTCGCCGACTCCGACCGCCGGTCGGGTGTAGTCGTGTTCGGCGGCGACGGTTGCAAACGACACCAGCACGTCGAGTTCGGCCAGCGCGTCCGCGAGCGCCTGGATCCGCTCGGACTCGGCGGCCACCTGTGAGCGAACCTCCCGGAACAGGTCGTACTCCAGGTCGTCGGCCCGCTGCTCGGCGCGGAGTATCTCCTCTTCGTGTTGCTTGAGCGCAGGCGTGTAGTAGCGCTCCGCGTTTTTCAGTGTCTGCCGGCGCTCGTAGTCGTCGGGCACCCGGTCGAGGTTCGCGTCGGTCACCTCGATGTAGTAGCCGTGCACCGAGTTGTAGCCGACCGCCAGCGAGTCGATACCCGTTCTGTCCCGCTCGTGTGTCTCGAGGTCGTCGACCCAGGCTTTGCCCTCGCGCTCGGTCTCCCGGAGACGGGCCAGTTCCGCGTCGTAACTCGGCTGGATGATACCCCCCTCGGTGAGTTCCTGTGGCGGGTCCGGCACGATAGCGCGCTCGACGAGCGAGTGCAGTTCCGGCAGGGGGTCGAGCGCCGCCCGCAGTGACGCGAGTTTCTCACAGTCGGTGTCGGCGAGAATCTCCCGCAGCTCCGGAACAACGGCGAGGCTGTCCGCGAGCGAGCGGAGGTCGCGCGCGCTCGCCCGGGTCCGGGCGACCCGGGAGATCAGCCGCTCGATGTCGTAGACCTCGCGGAGCCGTTCGTGGAGCCGTTCCCGGACCCGTACCCGCTCGCGGAGGTCCGCGACGGCGTCGTGGCGGGCGGCGATACGCTCCGGGGCAAGCAGCGGCCGGCGGAGCCAGTCGTCGAGTGTCCGCCGGCCTGGGGCGGAGGCCGTCTCGTCGACCATCTCGACGAGGGTCCCGCCGTCGCGGCCGTGCACCGCCCGCGGTTCGAACAGTTCCAGACTCTCGATGGCAACGGCGTCGAGTAGCATGTACTCGTGTGGGTCGTACCGGGTGAGGTGGTTGATGTAGTCGAGACGCTCGCGCTCGCCGCTGCGGGCGTACTCGGCGTACGAGAGCAACGCCCCGCAGGCCCGGAGTTCGCCCGTGCTCGCGAGCAGGCGGTCCGGGTCGCCGACGTAGTCGGCGAGTCGCTCCCGGGCGGCCGCCTCCGTGAACACCGCACGGTCGTCTGTACGGACACACCCCTCGGGGAGCACGTCGGCTGGGGCGTCCGGACCGAGAACCACCTCCGCCGGGTCGAACCGGCCGAGTTCGTCCGCGAGCGCGTCCCGTCGGTCGGTGCTCGTGGCGTAGAACTCCCCGGTCGAGACATCGAGCGCCGCGAAACCGAACAGCTCGTCGACGGCGACCGCAGCGAGGTAGTTGTTGCGTTCGGTGTTGAGCAGTGCGTCCTCGGTGAGCGTTCCGGGTGTGACGACACGCGTCACCGCCCGGTCGACGACGCCGGTTGCCTCGTCGGGGTCCTGCACCTGGTCGGCAACGGCGACCCGGTAACCGGCCTCTAGCAGGCGCTCGATGTACGACTCCGCGCTGTCTATCGGGAGGCCGGCCATCGCGTAGGTGCCGGTGGAGTCCTCGCGCTGTGTGAGTGTCACCTCACAGCGTCGTGCGACCGTCTCGGCGGCCTCACAGAACGCCTCGTAGAAATCACCCACCTGGAACAACAGGAGTGCGTCGTCGTACTGGTCACAGAGTCCAAAGTACTGGGCCATCATCGGCGTGAGCGCCTCGCGGCGTTCGGACATCTTCTCTGGTGGTCCCAGCGCCCCGTCCATAGCTATCTCCCCGGTGTGAGTAGATAAATACCTTGCACTTTTGTGAACCGGGCAGAGTCACACGCGTATGGAGGGTGACCGCGACCGGGCAAAACAGCGGGCCGGAGAGAGTGCCGCCGCCGAGGTGGAGAATGGGATGGTCGTCGGTCTAGGGACTGGAAGCACCGCAGCCGCGGCCATCCGCCGTCTCGGCGAGCGGGTCGGGGCCGGTCTCGACATCGAGGGGGTGCCAACCTCTCACCAGTCGCGTGCACTCGCCCGCGAAGTCGGTATCCCGCTGACGTCGCTGGCCGCGGCGACACCCGACATCGCCATCGACGGGGCCGACCAGGTGGCCGGCGGGGACCTCCTGAAAGGTGGGGGTGGAGCCCACGCCCGCGAGAAGGTCGTCGACAGCGCGGCCGACCGACTGGTGGTAGTGGTCGACGTCGAAAAGGAGTCCGACGTACTCGACCACCCCGTTCCGGTGTCGGTGTTGCCCGCCGCCGAACCGACAGTGACTGCCGCCATCGCGGAACGGGGTGGTGAACCGACGCTCAGGGCAGCCAATCAAAAGGACGGCCCTGTCGTGACCGACAACGGGAATCTAGTGCTCGACTGCGCGTTCGGCAGCATCGACGAACCGGCCAGTTTCGCCGCCGACCTCGACGCGATTCCGGGTGTGGTCGCCCACGGGCTGTTCGTCGGACTCGCGGACGTAATCCACGTCGGTCACACCGACGGTGTCGACGTGAGACAGCCGTGACTCCCCGCGGGCGGTCGGTGTTCACACCCCACGGCGTCTACCGCTACGCCGGACTGCCTACCGTCGCAGGGCGGCGAGCGCCTCTGCGGCCTCGCGTGCGGCCTCGAGATGCTCGCGGGCCCGGCGCGGGTCCTCGGTCGCCGCGGCGCGCCTGCTGAACGTCGCGAGGGTCCGGGTCAGGGACGCCCGCGCCGCCCCGAGGTCACTGTCGCCGGTCGACGGAGAGACGGTCTCTCCGGAGTGAGCAACGGACGACCGGTCCCCCCCCGCCGGAGGGGTTGTCTCCGCTCCCGCAGACGCCGCCGGTGCCTGCTCGACAGGTACATCTGTCTCCTGTGTTCGTGTTGGCTCTGTTGATGCACCCGTCTCCTGTGTTCGTGTTGGCTCTGTTGATGCACCCGTCTCCTGTGTTCGTGTTGGCTCTGTCGGTGTCTGTTCCCCAGTAGTCTGCTCGGCAGGTGCGTCCGTGTGTTCTGTCTCGGTCGACCCTGTCGGTGTGTCTGTCTGCCCCGCGGGAGTGTCGCGGCCGGTCGACCGGGCCTGTGCCCGCTGGTCGTCACCGCTCTCCTCGCCAAACACGACACGGGTGTCCTCGTCGGGGTCGGCGACTGACACCGCGGTCTCGTCGGTCTCGTCCTGGTCGGTCGAGTCGCGGTCGACCGGGCGCTCACAGGTTGCACAGAACTCCTGACCGTCGTACCGGAAGATAGGGTCGCCACAGGTCGAGCAGTGGGTGTTGGTCATCGTCGCCCCCTGCAGGAGGAGTTCGCTCATCTGCTCGGCCGCTTTGCGCTCCTGTTTGTCACGCTCGTACTGCTCGCGGAGACGCTCGCGCTCTGCTTCCCTGTCGAAGTCACTCATACATGGGTATGTGGCGGGAAGCCGAATATGGTTTGCGGGGTCGTCGCCGATGAGCAACCGTTCGGTGGCGTGGTCACACGGTGTCGTCGGGGGCCAGTCTCCGGGCAGCGCCAGGTTCGGGACTGTTTCGACTGTCCGACACCGCAGTGCTCCTGACGGGGTGAGATCCACGGCGGGCGGGCTGATACACGGGTCGTCAGCGGGGCGGCGGTGCGGCCACAGACCGCCCTGACGCAGGGCGGTTCGTGGCGGTTTCGGCCCTCTCGGAGCGTTA
>Ga0207714_1001228_pt1 | contig 16743 bp, 21 predicted proteins | sample PonA232FremontCA_2_FD_187270 | JGI IMG/M metagenome (GOLD analysis project Ga0207714, IMG submission 187270) | Marine sediment microbial community from Fremont, CA, USA - Pond A23 Sediment 2 (SPAdes) | ecosystem: Environmental > Aquatic > Marine > Unclassified | place: USA: Fremont, California...
TTCTGAAACAATTTTAAAAACTTTGCCATATGCCTGATCAAGCCAGCTAACATCATTCTTAATGTCTTTTGCTTTCTCAAATTCATAATATCCTTTCGGGTTGTTTTCATCAGCCTTTCTGACAAAATCTGTAAGTACATCTATTCCCCCCGCTTCAAGCATTTTCATCATCATAGAAGTGCCGCTTCGGGGTAATCCACTAACAATATATATAATCTTATTTTTCATGAAACGAGGAATATTTTCGAGTATTAATTAAAAACTCTAAATTATAAAAAATATTTTTTCCAAATCCTATTCATCTTCAAAATAATAATATTTTTTTTTATTGAATTTCAGCTGTGTTTATGCTATGAGGTGAGCTTTAGTCTAAATAGTAGAAGATGTTCTGTTAATCTAAAAAGTAAGAAATTACGCTTTGAATTTTAATGGATATAAATTATTATTTATTGTTTTTTGTCCGCGAAATGTTCTTTAACGGATTTATAAACGGTATCAGCTAATTCTAAGAATTCTTCTACTTCTTCTCGGTATAAAATTCGATCCTCTGATTCAGTAAAATCTTCTTCTGCTAATTTATTTAGCACGTGATTATTAATGTTGATTTCAATCAAGGGCTTCGCATCTCTATATAAAGATAGGATACTGTTTTGATCTTTTGTTTTATTAATATTTTTTTTGTTTACTGCTGTTAAGCTTTGTTGCACACTTTCCTTAGCAAGTTGAGCACTTGCATTAAAAAGAAATTCATCATCAGCTATTAAAGACGATTTTTCTAGATTGTTTTTAGCATTTTTAAGATGATTACTAGGTTTCATAGATAAAATTAATTTTTAAATTAATGTTGCTAATTTTAATGGCCAACATTTAATGTATTCGAATTTGTTTTCATTCCTTTAAGTTGAACTTACTACCTTATCACTTTTTCCAATTTGGTAAACAATGAAACCAATTTTACTCAATTTATTGGCATCTAATATGTTTCGACCGTCGAAGAGGAAAGCAGGCTTTTTCATATTGTTGTAGATCCTTTGCCAGTCGTAGTCTATAAATTGGTCCCATTCAGTTAGAATAGCAATGGCATGAGCTTTCTTTGTGGCTTTATATGGATCTTCTTCAACTTTCAAACGTCCTTTATTTTCTTCTTCACTGCGAGTGTTCAAATGATTTAGATCCTCGTACATTTGTTTTTCTGTAACCTTTGGATCGTAGGGGTGGATGTTGGCATGGTCTTCGATAAGATGATCGGCCACATACATGGCAGCCGTCTCGCGGGTATCGTTGGTGTCCTTCTTGAAGGCCCAGCCCAGGAAAGCGATCTTTTTATCGGAGACGGTATTGTATAGGGTGGTGATGATGTTTTCGGCAAAACGACGTTTCTGATAGTCGTTCATGATGATCACCTGCTCCCAGTAATCGGCTACTTCCTCTAGTCCTAAAGAACGGCAAATGTACACCAGGTTCAGGATGTCCTTCTGGAAGCAGGATCCGCCGAATCCAACCGATGATTTCAGAAACTTGGGCCCAACACGGCTGTCGGTACCTACGGCGCGGGCTACTTCGTCCACATCGGCACCGGTCTTTTCACAAAGGGCACTGATGGCGTTGATGGAGGAGACGCGTTGGGCCAGAAAAGCATTGGCGGTGAGCTTGGATAGCTCGGACGACCATACATTGGTCTGCAGGATCCGTTCACGGGGCATCCAGTGGGCATAGACTTCTGTTAAGGCATCCATGGCTGCCTGGCCTTCGGGGGTGCTGTGGTCGCCACCGATCAGTACCCGATCGCCATACAACAGGTCGTTGATGGCCGTACCTTCGGCCAGGAACTCGGGGTTGGAGAGGATCTGGAAGTTGATGCCGTTGCCCACATTGTCCAGGATGGAGCGGATGGCCTCGGCAGTGCGTACCGGCAGGGTGGATTTTTCCACGATGATCTTATCGTCGGTGGCTACCTCTGCTATTCTGCGGGCGGAGAGTTCCACAAACTTCAGATCAGCTGCCATGCCCTTGCCTTTGCCATAGGTCTTGGTGGGGGTGTTCACGGACATGAAGATCATCTCGGCATCGCGGATGCCCTGGTCGATTTCAGTTGAAAAGAACAAGTTCCTGCCGCGGGCTTCGGCTACCACTTCTTTGAGTCCCGGCTCATAAATGGGAAGTTTGTCCAGGTCTTCATCGTTCCAGTCGGCAATGCGCTGTTCGTTGATGTCTACTACGGTTACATTGATCTCGGGGCACTTTTGTGCAATCACAGCCATGGTCGGTCCGCCTACATAACCGGCTCCGATGCAGCAGATGTTCCTGATGTTATTGGATTTCATTCAGTTTAAGTATGTAATATGAGATTTTCTTGAAAATTATCGGAATAGCTTATGATATAAAGGAATAAAGTACCATTCCCGGTGCGGGTTTCTATAGGAGGGGTAATGATGGAATAAATCAGGGAAGAATTATACTTCCATTTCCGAATACTGTTTCTGCTTTGCTTCTTCTTTCCAACTGTAGCTTTGGCTCATGGCTGCTTCGATGTCTTCTATGGCTGAATAGGGGATGTTCTCCATCCGGGCTTTTCTGCGAATCAGCATAACAGGTAAATAGGAGAAGAATCCCGCAACCGCGAGTTCTACGGCCATTAGCTCAATGATGTGCAAATGCTGAAGTAAAAAGACCATTGCAATAAATACTACATTAAAACCTATGATGATGCCGGCAGTTCTTAAATGGGACTCGTGCATGTGCAACAAGCGGTGATGGACATGCTGTTTGTCTGGGTTGAAAGGTGATTTGCCCCTTAATACCCTTATCAGAAAAACCCGGGCGGTGTCGAAGAGGGGCACGATGAATATCCCGAAAGAAACAGCCGGTGCAGAGGCTACATTCATCTTCTGGGGCACCAGGTTCAGCTCATTGAAATGGATGATCAGGAAAGCCAGGGTGAAACCGAGGACCAGGGATCCGGTATCTCCCATGAAAATCTTGTTGTTTCCCTTGGAAACATTAAAGTAAAAAAATCCGATGTAGGCACCTGTAAAGGCCAGTGCAATAACGGCCAGCTGGTACTGCCCGATGTGGTAAAAATATACGCCCAGGAGAAGGGATATGAGGATGCCCACTCCGGCGGCCAGTCCATCGATGCCATCAATCAAATTGAAACTGTTGGTGATGACAATGATCACGAAAAGTGTCAGGGCATAACCGGCAACGGGGGGGATCTGGTGTATTCCAAGAAAACCATGAAGACTGGTGAAGTAAATGTCTCCCAGGAATATGACCAGGGAAGCGGCGGCTATTTGCGCCAAAAGCTTTTTGTAAGGGTCAATCACCAGGATGTCGTCCTTCAGACCAATGAAAAAGATGATCATGAGCCCCACCAGCAAATACTGAATGCTGGGGTTCATATGAAGGTTCGCAAAGGTTAGCAAGGAAACAGAAATGGCGATGAAGATGGCAAATCCGCCTAAAGATGGGATCATGCCACTGTGAGAGGTTCTGCCGTTGGGAATGTCAACAAGCTGCTTGATCTTGGCAACTTTGACAATCGTGGGGATGGATATCGCCGTAATGGCTGCGGAAAGTAAGAAAACAAGCACTGTTTGGGTTAGCGGGTCAGTAAAATGCATACAGTCAGGTTTATTCGTCAACGAAGATATAAAATATTTTTTTAAAAATGCAAGAATTCTCAGGCTTTTATGTGGTTTCTATTGATAAGGACCTATTTTTTGTTGACAGATTCGAGTTTTTTACGTTCGGTTTTTCATTTTGTTCACCATTGAGAAAATCATGCCAAAAACTGTTGAAAGGTCTTTTAGTATTGCCTGGATACAGCTCCGCCTCCTCAGTCACATGGGACCGCCGTTTTTTCGCTTCCTAAAATGGCACCACGAAGATAAAACAATAACTTCTGTGGCAAAATAATTCGCAACTAAAATTATCAACCGATTCCTGCAAAAAAAAACAAATTGTTCCACAAACAAAACAAAATGCTTTCCAATGGCGGTGATTGATATCAACTTTCAGGCTGATTTTTTCATGGCCCATGAATTCAATTATTTATCGGTTGTTTTGTCTCAAAGGGCCCTAACGGCTTTCGATTTTTGAAACTTTTTCTGTAGACGAATCAAACAGGGAAATGGTTGCGATGGGAAGGAATACTTGACGTTGGGTCGGGCCTGAAGATCCTGGTGTGATTTAAGAACCGGTTGCCTCAGGAGCTTATCATCCACTGGCGCGGTTATAGCCTCTAATATAACTGAACCCATTATACTTCCATTTCCGAATACCGTTTCTTCCTGGCTTCTCCTTCCCGGCTTGGGTTTTGACCCGGGACTGTCTCTATTTCTTTAAAAGTAAAATAAGGAATGTTTCCTGTCCGCGTTTTTCTGCGAATCAGTAAAACAGGCAGGTAAGTAAACACACCGGCTATAAAAAGTTCAACGGCCATTAGCTCAATGATCCTCAAATGCTGAAGCACCATCACCATCATAATGAATGCCATATTGAAGCCTATGATGATGCTGCAGGTTTTTAAATGGGAGCCGTGCATGTACAATAACTTGTGATGAACATGCTGTTTGTCGGGGGTGAAAGGTGATTTCCCTCTTAAGACACGCAAAAGGAAAACCCTGGCGGTGTCGAACAGGGGTACAATAAGCAATCCAAAAGAGACTGCCGGTGCGGAGGCTATGTTCATTTTCTGGGGTGTAAGGTTCAGCTCGTTAAAATGGATGATCAGAAAAGCCAGGGTGAACCCGAGCATCAGCGATCCGGTGTCGCCCATGAAGATCTTGTTGTTGCCTTTGGAAATGTTGAAGCAGAAAAAACCAATGTAGGCCCCTGTAAAGGCCAGGGCAATGACCGCCAGCTGATGCTGGCCGATGTGAAAGAAATACACCCCGAGAAGAAGGGAGATCAGAATGCCCGTGCCGGCTGCCAATCCGTCGATGCCATCGATCAGGTTAAAGCTGTTGGTGATGACAATGATCACAAACACGGTCAGCAGATAACCGGCAACGGGAGGCATTTCATTGATGCCCAAAAATCCGTGTAAACTTGTAAAGTGCAGATCACCCAGGAAGATCACTGTTGAAGCAGCTGCAATTTGGGCCAGCAGCTTTTTGTAGGGATCAATCACCAGGATGTCGTCCTTCAGGCCGATGAATAAAACAATCACAAGTCCCACCAGCAAGTATTGAATGCCGGGATTCACCCCGAAATCCACAAAAAGAAGGAGGGTGAAGCAAACGGCAATGAAAATGGCAAAACCCCCCAGCGAAGGGATCATACCACTGTGGGAGGTTCGTCCGTTGGGAATGTCTACCAGCTGCTTGATCCTGGCAACTTTGACAATGGTGGGGATCGATATGGCTGTAATGACCGCGGCCAGGATAAATACCAGAAAAGTGCGGGTTAGTGGGTCAGTTGGTGGCATACAGTCAGGTTTATACGTCAATGATGATATAAAAGGATTTGCTCATCTGGCCAAAATCACCGGGCTTTAAACCCTTGGAGTTTGGCTTGATCTTTCGTTGATCCATATGTTTGGTTCACACGCATGAAAAGATCGTGCCAAAGTGAAAGGTTAAAGGGAGGAATTGAAGGGGTGGTTCGTGAAAAATTTTATTGAATTTTCGGAGCGTCCAATTTTATTGGACCGAGTTGGGCTAACTTATACCTTCATATTGAGGTAGACTCAGCATGAATTGTTATGTGTTAAATTATATGAATGATCTGATTAATATCCAGTTATGGAAACAATTCCTTTGGAAAAAAGTCAACCCGGGTGGTTTCGTTACCTGGCCAATGTACATTTTGGTTGGTTTTGGCTGATCTTTTTCCTGGCCCAGCTAATGGTGGCTTTTCCCCCTTTGCTTTTTGAATTCCTGCCGGAAGGGGCCCTGGAAAATACGGCGGTTGATATGCTTCGGGCCCGGGGCAAGACAATGGTGCTATACAGCACGGTGATATTTGCCCCCATCATCGAGACTTTTATCTGCCAGTTTTCGGTGATCAAGCTATTCCGATTGATGACGAAGCGGTTTGACCTGACCCTTTTTATTGCCGTCCCGCTTTCGGCTTTTCTTTTTGCCATCGGCCATTGGTTTTCGATTTATTATGTGGTGGCCATGTTTCTGGCGGGTATTCTTTTAGCCCTGGCTTTTGTGGTTGGCATGTACCGAAGGGATTTGCCGGCCTTTTTAAATGTTGCCATTATCCACGCTTCCTGGAATTTGTTTGCGTTTGTGGCGGAGGAAGTTTTTTAGCTAGGACAATCAGTAAATTAGTAGGGAGTAAAAATATAGTAGATAGTAGGTAGTAGGGAGTAAGCAGTAAGGAAATAGTAGGGAGTAAATTAGTAGGGAGTAAAAATATAGTAGATAGTAGGTAGTAGGGAGTAAGCAGTAAGTAATTAGTAGGGAGTATTTAGTAGGGAGTAAGGTAGTAGGGAGTAAGTAGTAAGGATATAGTAGGGAGTAAATAAGTAGGTAGTAGGGAGGAAAGAGAAGAAGATTGGAGGATTGGGGCAATGGGAAAAATCATGAACAGGGGAAGGGGAGAGGTTGGGATTCGCAAGTTGTGCCTGGAGGTGGACCGGAAGCAGGAGAGTGATCCCATACGCAGGGAGCTGGACCGGTACAGCAGCCTTTTTTATTTTGAACCTTCAGTGCTGGGCGCCGGAGACTACCTTTTGGACCACCAGCTGCTGATCAAACGAAAGCGGCTGCCATCGTTCCTGGAAGGGATCAAATCGGGCCGGTTGTTTCAACAGGCCCACCTGATGAGCCAAACCTCTTACCAGCCGGTGATGATCATCGAAGGCAACAAGGCCGATATCCTTCAAAGCCAAATGAAGCGGGAAGCCATCCAGGGAACACTCATCCGCCTGATGCTTACCCTGGGTATACCCGTTTTGCGCGCCCGCGATTCAACTGAAACGGCACGCCTCATTAACTATATGGGCATGCAGATCAGTCCCCGGCATCAATACAAACGCAACCGTTCCCTGATCAAAGACACCAACGTGAAGCTTTCGCCTTCTCAGCGTGATGCGGTGGGTGTTTTGTTGGGCATCCCCGGTATAGGCTGCGAAAAAGCCATTGCTGTTATGGAAAAATTCCAAAGCCTCAGACGCCTTTTTAATGCCGATGCCGATCAACTTCAGTCCGTCAAGGGCATCGGCCCCAAACTGGCCGAAAATATCCACCTGCTGATGAATTGCCCCTTCGGCAATGGAAAAGAAGGATAATCGGCCATTTTCCCCTTATGGCCACCTTTATTTTCTTCACGGACTTATTTATTTTCTTCGCGACCTTCTTTATTTTCTTCGCGGCCTTCTTTATTTTCTTCGCAGACTTCTTTTTCGAAAGAACCCTTCCCTTCTGTCAATGAATTTTTCCGGGATGGAAACGGATGGCAGATCTTTTTCGGTGGATGATGGTTGATCTTTTCCGGCTCCATTTTGGTCCTATTTTTCACCGTTACCATGAATCCCTTATCATCCAGCTTTACGGTATCTTCTGCTCCGTCGGGGGTACCGCTGAAGACCGATTTCTTGAATCTAAGCAGGTGAAAGATCCTGTTCGGCGGCGAATTGTTTTCTCAGGGCAAATGGAAGGCTGTATGCGCCGTGTGGGGATTTTCGGAGACGCCTTCTCACCGTGTCCGGCTTTTGACGGATCCCCCGATATAAACTTTGCTAAAGCCGACAACCAAAAACGCCCGAAGCCCACCCGCATGGTGTTTGCAGCATATTAGACGCAAGTGGCGTCATGCCAAATTCAGCTCGTTATCTTTTGTCTCAATTTTAAACTTGATATCTGCTTTTAAAGCTCTGAATACCTTTAATACGGTAGTTATTGTCATATTCCTGGATCCCCTCTCCAGTTTTGAAATCTCGGATCTTTTTACTCCTATCATTTCACCTAATTGTGACTGGGTCAATTTTTTTTCGTTGCGCAATCGTTTGATCATATCACCCAACACATCCAGCTTTAAATCAAATTCATATTGATCTCTTTTATTAGTTCCTTCTTTACCAAGATATTTGTCTTTAATATCATCAAATCTCTTAAACTTGATGTCCTTTGTTGCCATGGCTACTTATTTTTTGAAAAATAAAACTCTCTGATCTTTATTGCTCGATCAATCTCAGACTTTGGTGTTTTTTGAGTCTTTTTAATAAATCCATGTGTTGCTATCACAAGTGTGTCTTTATTATCCCTCCTATCCCAAAATGCCAAAAGTCTATATTGAGTCGATCTATAGTTTTTCTAAACTGCCCAGATCTCTTTTGTCAACTTCACGGATAAAAATACAAAAATGTTTCCATATATAGAAACAATTTTGCATTTTATTTTTCGAATAGCTATTGCGCCCAATGCCCTTATAAATGGCGTGTAACATACAGAGATATCTCCGCTCACTAATACAAGGGCTGGTCTTTTCTTATTCCCAGCAAGGTCTGTAAAGATGCAAACACCATTGACTTTATAACTGGCATTTTTATAGGGAAGTAGTTTTACTTAAAGATACAGCAGCATGTATTTGATCAGGGTCGGCACGTCGAAGTGTTGCTCCTGATCGGGTATGGTTGGATGGCGGATGTATTGAAAAAAAGCAGCGTACATGGTGTGGCCTCATGCTCTTTGTTGTTGTTCTTGCGTTTCAGACTTTTTTCGGGGATACACGTAACGGCCCATCAGCAGGCTAATGGCGGTGCCTACGGCAACGCCTGTCAGGTTGGCGGCCCCTTCGATGGTGTCGAAAAAGATCAGATTGATGGCGTTGAACAGGGCCAGGCCAAAGGCCCCGTAAAGGCTCGTCTGGCGCATCCGCTTCCAGGTGCGTTGCCGCTGAAAAGTATGAATAAGAAGCAGGATGGTGCAGGTGAATGCTGCATAACTGGCTGCGGTCAGTCCAAAAGCCTGGTTCAGCCACAGAGGATCTTGTCCGCGGGTGATACGGCTGGTCAGAAGAGTCAGCCCCACAGTGAGTGCGGCAAAAACTGCGATCAGAAAGATGAGCTTGTTTTTCATGACAGTGTATTAATGGGTTAATGCGTGAATGCCTGCCCCGCTGAAATGATGTCAAAGCGGAGGATAAATGCCTGCCCCCGCTAAACAAAGTGGAAGCGGGGATTGAATGATTCAATGATTCAATGATAAAATGATAAAATGATTAAATGAGTAAATGATTAAATGAGTGAATGAGTAAATGATTAAATGACAAAATATTTGACTTTTAAGGTTTTAGTAAGACAGGTTTTTATGCCTGGCCTTTTAGTCTGATTCACCTTCCTCGGGGAAGGTTAAGCAGAATTCGGCGCGCACTTCCACCGGTTTTATATAGGTATAGGATCGTTTCCATTTGTTGAACCGGATACAGGCCCCACGCACCCGCAACTCTTTCAGGCAATTGTAAAGCTGGCTCCTGGATATGCCCAGTTTGCGGGCAAAATCACAGGGCGGTCCGGTGCTCTCCAGCCTGATCATGCTGTCCATTTTCCTGTATCTCTCAAGGGTGCTTTCTAAATCCATACAAGAAACTTTCTGCGTTTTTACTTTATTTGTTGCATTTAAAAACCCGCCCTCCGGATAACTTTATAAATCTCTACCAGCAATTTTTTCCAATTTGAATTCCTGTCGGATAAAGAACCCCCCCTCCGGATAACTTTTACATCTATGCCGGAAATTTACCCCAATGGCACTTTCGTAAATTAAAGTTACGCATTTCTCCATTTCTGTTCAAATTTTTTTGTCCCCTGGCTGGTAAATTTTAAGAAATTTTCTGGAAGGTTGCTTGTTGTGTTGTTGGATGGGGATTTGGGGGAATTATTGGTAACCAGGATGGCTAAGGGTGCTGTGGTAGGGTAAGGAGGAGTTGGAGTTTTGGCTTTGGCGCCATCAATACCCGCCAGGTGGGGCATCAGGTAGGCACCCGAAAGCATCCGACCAGTTGCCGGCTTGCTTAAAAAGAAGCAGGAATGCACTAATCATGACCGCCACAGATAAAACCCCGGAATTACGATAACGCGGGGCAACGAATTTCATGGTCAGGATAAAATAAAACAGCCCGGTCAGCATGACTGCATATCCAAGGGTCAGGACATGAGCAACAATCTGGTATCCCCTCTCGGAGAAACCTTGTTCCATTCCGACATAATTTTTGAAGGTGGCGTTTCCAAGTTCTTTCATGGTAAAAGGCTTTTAAATTTACCCGTATAACAAAGGTTAAAAACCAGTTTTTTAAAACATTGCTTAAAATTTTAAAAAAAATGGCAAGAGTCCAGTTAAATTAGACGGGGATGGTCTATATTGATCTATGGAATCAGTAAAGGCCTTTATTGAAGCGATGGTTTTATGTAAGGCGGATGCCGAAAAGCCTGAAACGAGTAGGTTAATGTTAAAACGGAAATGAACGGGATGCATCTTTGTCCCAATTGTAATGGAAAACTTCCATTGAGGAAATTTTTCCTGGTCAATAATTTCAAATCGGTTCGATGTCCCCATTGTGGGGCGAGGTTGGTTCCTGATAAAAAGACGAACAGCCTGATTGGTGGAATAGCAGGATTTTCCACCGCCCTCACCGTGGGATTGGCAACGGTGGTCTATTATTTACTGGGAGAAATGTATGGTACCCTGATCGTCCTTATTACCTGTTTGTTGGTAATAATGATCTATTTGGCTTCTGTGTTAATTACCCGGAATGTTGTGGATTTTAAAACCAAAAACTTTAGCAATGAAAAAAACTAAAATTTTGGCCATTGGTATTATTCTTTCTATGACATTGTCATTGTCTATAGTAAAGAATGTTGATTCAAACAATCAGAATATTGGTGTAGGCGTGTGTTATTTAGCAGCAAAAAATGGAGCAAGTGATGAAGGTACAGCTCTGCTTGGAGGTGCATTTGCTGTAGAAAGCGCTGCACAAGGATTGCTATGGGGTTCTGTCTTTGGAGGTCCTGTAGGAGCTGCGGTAGGACTTGGAATAAGTCTTTAAATTTTAGTCTTTATATGGGGAGTCGCTTTTCTCCCCATATAATTTATATTTATGAGATCTACCTTTTATATTATCGTTCTAATTATATACTTATCTTCTTTATTTGCAGGCTTTTATTATGAAGGGGAGATATACTCTTCTCATTTTGAAATTTTTGAAAAACAACAGGAGGGCTCTTTTAAACTTATTTTTTCCGGATTATTGGAAAATAATCTTTTAGTAATTTTGACTAATATATTGAGTTTTTGCTCATTTGGCCTTATATCTTTCTATAACTTAATTGCTAACGGGTTTAGTCTGGGTATTGTATTATCCCGTACAATTAATACTATTGGAATTAATAAAATGATTATAAATATATTACCTTATGGTTTATTTGAGATTATGGGGCTGTGGTTATCATGTTTTGCAGGGTTTTTGGGTACTATAATTATTTATAGATTGATTACCAAAAATATCCTATTATTAAAGGATATAAAAATATATCTGTTTTTTTCCTTAGTTTCGGTTATTTTAACAATATTATCGTCATTCCTTGAGACCCTTATCATAATAAATATGTAATAATGAATCGTTTTTATACAATTAATTCATTTATAGTTGTTTTTTTGACAGCTTTCTTAGTAGCATTTTGCAAATTAGAATTGGCTGGTCATTTTCCCATTGATCTTTATAGTTCTTCCTTTAATGAAATGTTAAACTATGTAACGTTTTCATTTTCATTTTTTAGTGTTATTGTTTCCTGGTTTTTTATAACAATTTTATTTCATTATACTACTTTCTTTTTTGATGCTCAAGGATCTTTTTATAAACTCCTAATTCATTCAGGATATGGTTATTTTCCATTAATGATTTATTCTTTTGTTTTATTTTTCTTAATTGAAGATATTTCCGGTGATTATTTATTTTTAAAAAGTGGTGAATATTCTGTTCCGGAAATTAAGAAATTTTTATCTGAGGACAATAAAATATTATTTTTAAGATTTTTAAGTCGATTTGCTCAACTTCTTTTGTTGATATGGGTAGTTTGGGGGATAAAAAAATATTACGGTTTATCTGTTTCGAAGTCATTAATTTGTGTTTTTATTCCTTTAATTTTAATTGGTATATTTTTAAAATATCTATAGCTACAATTAAACTGTTTTTCTCAGTGCTGCAACCAATAGCCATATTCTATCATGCGATTCCTGCTCTGGATTCATTACCTTTGGGAAGGGGTTCAACATTCAAATATTCTATCCCCGTCCTTGTTTCAACGGATCGGGCCAGGCATTTTTCCCCGCCTTTGTTTCACTGAGTCGGAGCAGGTTTTCACCTCTCGTTTTTACTTCATTTTAGCGGCCCAGGTATTGTCTTCCCGCCTTTGTCGGGGCAGGCATTCTATCCCCGCTTTCACTTCGTTTCAGCGGGGCAGGCATTAGAACGTAAGGGTAAAGGTGGTGCCTTGTTCGGGTTCGCTTTTGGCGGTGATTGAGCCGCCGTGCAGGCGCATGATCTGCTTCGAGAGGCTCAGCCCGATGCCCGAGCCCTTGGGCTTGGTGGTGAAGAACGGGATGAAGATCTTATCGAGCACATCCTGCAGGATACCGCGGCCGTTGTCGGAGACGGTGATGGTGGGCCGGCTGCGGCGGCTGCGGAATGCTTTCAAATCGATCCGCCCGTCGCGGCGCTCCTCGAGGGCATGAATGGCATTGGTGATCAGGTTGATCAGCACCTGCTCGATGAGCTTGTGGTCGGCATAAAACTCCAAATGTTCGGGATCGACCGTGGTGACAAACCGGATGTTGTTGTCCACCAAATCCCTCTCCATCAGGGGCTTGATGTTGTCGAACAGCTCCTGGGCCCTGACGATCTCAAAATTGGGCTTGGGGATCTTCGTGAGGCTGCGGTAGGTGTTGACAAAATGCAGCAGTCCCTCGCTGCGCTTGTGGATGGTGTTCAGGGCTTTCTGGATCTCTTCGGTCGACTCCTCGTCGAGCCGGCCCCCGTGCTCTTCCTTGGTGTCCTTCACCATCAGGCTCAGGGTGGAGGTGAGTGAAGCCACCGGGGTGATCGAGTTCATAATCTCATGGGTCAGCACCCGGATCAGCTTCTGCCAGGTCTCTGTTTCCTGCTCTTCCAGCACATACTGGATGTCTTTGATGGTTACCAGCATGATGCGCTTGGTGTGAAGCCTGAATTCCGACCCGTATACGGCCAGCTGCAGTATATCATCTTCCTGTTTGATCTTCAGTACATAGTTCTTGCCCGGCTCCAGCTTCATCAGGATGTCGGCCAGCTCCTGGTTCACCTGCTGAAGCTGCTCGATGTGTTTGAGGTTGTAAATCTGAAACAGGTCCTGGAAGGCCTTGTTCACCATATCAACCGTCCCGTCCTTGTGGTAGGTGATGATCGAGATGTCGATGTTGCTCACAATGCTGTTCAGGTACTGGTACTGTTCCTCAAGCTGCTGGCGGATCTTCTGAAAATCGCCGATCACCTCGTTGAAGGCTTTGTTCAGCTCGTCGAACGACTGGCCCATCCCTTCAATGTGGAAGGACCGGGTGAACTCGGAGAAGCGGATGGACTCGAGGAAGGTGGCCAGGTTGCGGTTGGTGATGTCTACATACCGCACCAAAAGAACGATCTGGAGGATGATCAAAACCCCGATCAGGAAAGGGGTGATGAAATAGTCCAGGGTAAGGGTGTAGAAAAAAAGAAATATTGTTGCCGCCAGCAACAATATTCTGAAAGAGATAACGAGTCTGAAATTCTTATAGATCATACTTTTCCATTCTTCGGTATAGGGAAGTGCGGGTCAGCCCCAGCTGGGAAGCAGCTTTGGTGACGTTGCCCTGGTTTTGTTTGAGCACTTTGCGGATAACGTTCTTCTCGATGGTTTCCAGGTCGTAGCTCTCCAGTTCAAGTTCCTCCTTTTTCTGGCCGGTGGAGGAGAGGATGAAATCGTCTTCTTCCAGGGTGGTCGAGTCGCACATGATCACGGCCCTTTCGATGGCATGCTGGAGCTCGCGTACGTTGCCCGGCCAGGAGTGCTGGTTGAGCTTCTTGAGGGCTTCCGAGCTGATTTTTTTGATCGGCTTCTTGTATTTTTTGGAGTACTGTTTGAGGAAATGGTCGGCCAGCAGGGGGATGTCGTCGGTGCGCTCGCGCAGGGGCGGCAGCTGTATCTCGACGGTATTGACCCGGTACAGCAGGTCCTGGCGGAAATCCTCATTGGCCACCATCTTGTGGATGTCGTTGTTGGTGGCACAGATCAGCCTGACGTCGATGGTGCGGGTCTGGTTGGAGCCCAGCCGGGTGATCTCCTTGCGCTCGATGGCCGTCAGCAGCTTGGCCTGCAGGGGCAGGGTCAGGTTGCCGATCTCATCCAAAAAAAGGGTGCCGCCGTTGGCCACCTCGAACCGCCCGGCTTTGTCCTTCTTGGCATCGGTGAAGGCCCCTTTGACGTGGCCGAAAAGCTCGCTCTCGAAAAGGTTCTCGTGGATCGAACCCAGGTCAACGCTGATGAACACCTCATCCTGGCGGGTGGAGTTGCGGTGCAGGGCGCGGGCCACCAGCTCCTTGCCCGTGCCGTTCTCGCCGAGTATCAACACGTTGGCATCGGTCTGGGCCACCTTGTTGATCGTCCTGAATACCTCCTTCATCTCAGGCGACTCACCAATGAACTCATGGAAAGGGCGGTCCTGGATGTCGCTGATCTCCTTTTGCCGCTCCTTCAAATCGCCAGCCTCCCGCTTGCTCTGGCGCAGCTTGATGGCCGAAGAGATCGTGGCCAAAAGCTTCTCATTCTGCCAGGGCTTCAGCACAAAGTCGGTGGCCCCGGCCTTGATCGCCTTTACCGCCTTCTCGGCATCCCCGTAAGCCGTGATGAACACCACCACCGCATCCGGGTCAATATCCAAAATCTTGTTCAGCCAGTCGAAACCCTCCTGCCCGCTGATCGCATCCTTGGTGAAGTTCATGTCCAGCAGGATCACATCGTAGCTGTCTTCCTTCATCAACTGCGGGATCTTGTCGGGCGAGGTCTCGGTGGTGACCTTCTCTACATGGTTCTTCAGCAAAAGCTTCAGGGCAAACAGAATGTCTTCATTGTCGTCAATGGCCAGTACTTTACCGTATTTCTTTTCCATGGCGGGCGGTTTTAAAAATTGACTGTCTTGTTTCTCCCGGTAAATATAAGAAGAATTCCGATACGATGTTCGATTTCGTACTATAAATGTTTCATTATCGAACAACAAAATGGGGGAGATTCCCGGTGAAGTGAACCTGCAAGTCGTTGTATAATAGATGTTTGTGTATTTTGGCATGGATCATGATACAATAGGGCAAACGCATCATAAAATTCAGAAGTATGGACCGAGTCATTGAAAAAAAGAACAAACTGCTCAGTAAACGAAACATTTGGTTCATGGTAGGAGGCATACTTGCAGCCCTGGTCATTTATAACATTTTCTTCGGTGATAAAAGCTCGAAGCTCAATGTGGAACGGGAGAAGATTACCGTGGAACCTGTTGAAAAGGACGTTTTCAAGGATTATATTGCCGTGATCGGCACAGTTGAGCCGATCAAGACCATTTACCTGGATGCCGTGGAAGGCGGCCGTGTTGAGGAGATCCTGATTGAGGAAGGCAATATGGTTCAAAAGGGCGATGAGATATTGCGCCTGAGCAATACCGACCTGATACTACAGATCTCCAACAACGAAGCGCAGGTGGCCCGGGCGATCAATGAGCTGCGCCAGGCCCGTTTGCAGATGCAGCAGCAACAGCTGAACAACGAAAGCGAGCTGATCGACCTGCGGCGGGAGTTGGACAAGCAGCGGCGCAATTACCAGAACAACAAGAAGCTTTATGAGAGTGAACACATCTCATACGAGGAATATAAGCAAAGCAAGGAACAATATGAGGCCACCGTCCGGAAGTTTGAGCTGTTCAAGAAGGCCCAGAAGCAGGATTCCATTTTCCGCGCGATCCAGATCCGGGGCCTGGAGAAATCGGTGAACCGGCTGGAAAAATCGGTAGACGTGGTACGCGACAAGCTGGAGAACCTGCACGTGAAGGCCCCGGTCAACGGTGAGCTGGCCAACCTGAACCCCGAAGTGGGCGAGGTGATCAACTACGGCAACCGCATCGGCAAGATCAATATACTGGACGACTATAAGATGAATGTGGAGATCGATGAGCACTACATCGCCCGCGTCAGAAGGGGCCTGCCCGGTTCATTCGACTATACCGGCGATACCTATAATCTGAATGTGACCAAGAAATATCCGGAAGTCAACCAGGGCAAATTCACCGTCGACATGGAATTCTCCAACCATGCGCCCAATGACATCAGCATCGGCCAGACCTTCCGCATCAAGCTGGAGCTGGGTCAGTCGAAACGGGCGGTTCTGATTCCACGGGGCGGTTTCTATCAAAGTACCGGCGGGCAATGGGTCTACGTTGTGGATGAGTCGGGCGATTTCGCCACCAAGCGTGACATCCGCATCGGCCGCCAGAACCCACAGTACTACGAGGTGATCGAAGGCCTCGAGCCGGGCGAGAAGGTGATCGTCTCCAGCTACGACAACTTTAATGAAGTGGATAAGCTGATGCTGAAGAAATGAGGGAATGTTTAAATGAGGAAATAATAAAATGCTTAAATGACAAAATGAGGCAATGCTTAAATGAGGAAATGATAAAATGACAAAATGCTTAAATGAGGAAATGTTTAAATGAGGAAATGATAAAATGCTTGAATGAT
>Ga0207714_1001229_pt1 | contig 16742 bp, 13 predicted proteins | sample PonA232FremontCA_2_FD_187270 | JGI IMG/M metagenome (GOLD analysis project Ga0207714, IMG submission 187270) | Marine sediment microbial community from Fremont, CA, USA - Pond A23 Sediment 2 (SPAdes) | ecosystem: Environmental > Aquatic > Marine > Unclassified | place: USA: Fremont, California...
CCTGCTGATTCCCCCCGTCGTCGGCATGACCAAGCCGGGCGACATCGACCACTACACCCGCGTGCGCTGCTACGAGCTCATCCTCAAGCGCTACCCGGAGCAGACCACCTCGCTGTCGCTGCTGCCGCTCGCCATGCGCATGGGCGGCCCGCGCGAGGCCGTGTGGCACGCCATCATCCGCAAGAACTACGGCTGCACCCACTTCATCGTCGGCCGCGACCACGCCGGCCCCGGCAAAAACTCCGCCGGCGAGGACTTCTACGGCCCCTACGACGCCCAGGACCTGATGGAGCGCTACCGCGATGAGCTCGGCATCGGCATGGTCCCGTTCAAGGAAATGGCGTTCGTCGAAGAGCGCGGCCAGTACGCGCCGGCCGGCGAGATCGACGAGAGCGAGACCGTCCTGAAACTCTCCGGCACCGAGGTCCGCCGCCGCCTGGAAGAGGGCATCGACATCCCGGACTGGTTCTCCTACCCGGAAGTCGTGCAGGAACTGCGCCGCTCGCGCCCGCCGAAGAACCGCCAGGGCTTCACGGTCCTGTTCACCGGCCTCTCCGGCTCCGGCAAATCGACCATCGCCCATGCGCTGCTGAGCAAGCTCATGGAACTCGGCGGCCGCCCGGTGACGCTGCTTGACGGCGACGTCGTGCGCAAACACCTGTCGAGCGAACTCGGTTTCTCCAAAGAGCACCGCGAGCTCAACATCCAGCGCATCGGCTTCGTCGCCAGCGAGATCACCAAAAACGGCGGCATCGCCCTGTGCGCGCCCATTGCCCCATACACGGCCACGCGCCGCACCGTACGCGAGATGATCGAGGCCGAAGGCGGCTTCGTCGAAGTCCACGTCGCCACACCGCTCGAAGTCTGCGAAGAACGCGACCGCAAGGGCCTATACGCCCGCGCCCGCCGCGGCGAGATCAAGAACTTCACCGGTATCTCCGATCCCTACGAGGAACCCCGGAACCCGGAAATCCGCCTCGATACGCAGGACATCAGCCCCGACCAGGCGGCGCACGACATCGTGCTGAAGCTGGAGAAGATGGGGTACATTAAGTAAGGACTCAGGCGGCAGCACTCCGTAGCCCGGATGAAGGCGAAGCCGGAATCCGGGATGTGCACCGAATGTCCCGGAACGCCAGGCCCGTACCCGGGCCTGGCCGCGGGCCGCCGGCCACCTGCCGCCAGTGCTACAATCGGCCCATGAACGCCGACACCCGCGAACCCGCGTTCGACAGCGTCCGTGCCCTCCTTAGCGCGCAGCCGGACATCCAGGTCGCGATCGCGTTCGGCTCAACTGCGGCTGGAAACGCCGGACCAGACAGCGATTTCGACATCGCGATCCTGGCCGAGCGGCCGCTCGATGCGTCGCGCAGAAGCGAATTGATCCGCACGATCGCCGAGGTCACCGGTCGCCCGGTAGACCTGATCGACCTGCGAACGGCCGGCGTCATGATCCTGCGCAGCGTCTTCCGTACCGGACGGCGCCTGATCTGCCGCGACCGTCGCGCCTACGATCAGGTGCTCACCCGCATGCTCACCGACGCCGAGGATTTCCTGCCTTACCGCCAACGCATACTGCGACAGCGCCGTAACGCATGGATTCGCTGATACTCACGGAGAAGATTGAATCGCTGCGCCGCTGTATCGAACGCATCGAAACCCGGCGCGCGAACAACACTGAACAACTGCGCACCGACCCGGACCGCCAGGATATCCTCAGCCTCAATCTGACGCGCGCCGTCCAGCTCTGTGTCGATATGGCCGCCCATGTCCTGGCGGACACCGCGCAGCCCGCCCCACAGACCATGGCCGAAGCGTTCGATCTTTTGGCCGATGAAGGCACAATCCCAGCGAAACTTGCCGCCCGCATGCGCGGCGCCGTCGGCTTCCGCAACGTCGCGGTCCACAGCTACCAGGCCATCGACTGGGAAATCGTCCACCACATCACCCACGAAGGCCTCGAAGACTTCCGCGCATTCGGGTCGCGCATGGCCACACTCGTAGAGTAGCGACTCTCCGGTACTCCTGACGGCCACAGTGAACGCGTAGGCCGGCTTTGCGCGGCCCAAGGCGCTGGATACCTCCCGGCAGATCCCACCGCGCAATGCCGGCATCCCCCGCCGGCAAATGCCGCTGCACATCCGAAATTCGACCGACGCCGAGCAAAACCGCCCAACACCCTGCCACCTTCGCCCTCAGCCCTTCGCCCTGAACCAACGCATCCGGTATCCTACGCCCCGGAAACCCCACCTAACCCCCGGGACACCCCAAGGATGAACGTAACCGTATTCGGCTCCGGCTATGTAGGCCTCGTCACCGGTGCTTGCCTCGCAGACGCCGGCAACAAGGTCCTCTGCGTCGATATCAACCCCGAACGGGTGGAGCAGCTCAAGCGCGGCGAATTGCCCATCTATGAGCCGGGGCTCGCCGGATTGATCTCGGGCGCCCGCGAGCTTGGCCACATCGACTTCACAACCGATGTCGCCCGCGCCGTCGCCCACGCCGATATCCAGTTCATCGCCGTCGGCACGCCCTCGGACGAGGACGGCTCAGCGGACCTCAAGCACGTCCTCGCCGTCGCCCGCACGATCGGCGAGCAGATGACCGGGTCGAAGATCGTCGTCACCAAATCCACGGTCCCCGTTGGCACCGGCGACAAGGTTGAGAAGGCGCTGCGCGAGGCCCTCGAAAAGCGCGGCGCCGAGCACCGTTTCGATGTCGTCTCCAACCCGGAATTCCTGAAAGAGGGCGCCGCCGTCGCCGACTTCATGAAGCCGGACCGCATCATCGTCGGCGGCGAAAACGATGAAGCGATCGAGCGTCTGCGCGAGCTATACGTCCCGTTCTCGCGCAGCCACGAGAAACTCATCGTCATGGACCGCCGCTCCGCGGAACTGACCAAATACGCGGCCAACGCCCTGCTGGCGACCAAGATCAGCTTCATGAACGAGATGGCCAACCTCGCGGAACGCCTGGGCGCCGATATAGAGCACATCCGCAACGGCATCGGCTCCGACCCGCGCATCGGCTACAGCTTCATCTACCCCGGCTGCGGCTATGGCGGCTCCTGTTTCCCCAAGGACGTCAAGGCGCTCGAATGGACCGCCCGCGAACACGGCTACCAGGCCCGCCTCGTCCAGGCCGTCGAAGCCGTCAACGACGACCAAAAACGCACTCTCGTCGACAAGGTCCAGCGCCACTACGACGGCAACCTGAAGGGCCGCACCTTCGCCATCTGGGGCCTCGCCTTCAAACCCAACACCGACGACATGCGCGAAGCCCCCAGCCGTGTGCTCATGGAAGCGCTCTGGAAAGCCGGCGCCAAAGTCCGGGCCTTCGACCCCGAAGCGATGGACGAATGCCGGCGCATCTACGGCGAGCGCGACGACCTGACCCTGTGCGCCACGCCCGAAGAAACCCTGAACGGTGCCGATGCCCTGGTCGTCGTCACCGAATGGAAAGTCTTCCGCAGCCCCGACTTCGAACTGATCCATGAGAAAGTCGCCGATCGCGTCATCTTCGACGGTCGCAATATCTACAGCCCGGCGTTCGTCCGGCGGCACGGTCTTGCCTACTACGGTATCGGCCGAGGCCGAAATGATGCCGGTGGCCGCAGCTGACGCAAGCGGACCGGAATTCCAGAAACGTCGTCTGGTATGTTGCGGAATGAGGCAATAGGGGTTGAAGAAACAAGGCAGACATGCCTCGTCCGATCATTCGGCAACTCTGCGTAAGCAGTTGCTCCATGGAGGTGTTGGTTCACTCTCCCTGAAGCTGGCCAGTGTGCTGCTTGGTTTTATTCTCGCCGTTCTTCTGGCGCGTTCCCTCGGGCCTGAACAATATGGTGTTTATGGCTTTACTCTGACCCTGGTCACCCTGATTGCTATCCCCGCCCAGGTCGGCTTACCCCACCTGCTGGTACGAGAAACGGCGAAAGCGGAAGTCAGGAGCGACTGGGCGCTGATGCGCGGGCTCTGGCGTTGGGCCGCCCGGTATGTATTCATCTCGTCTTTGATCCTCCTGACATTCGTCGGTTCCATCGTGTTCCTCTTCGGTCACCACCTGAACGAACACCGCCTTCAAGCCTTGATCATCGCGCTTCCGGTTATTCCCCTGATTGCGCTCGGCAACATACGCGGCGCCGCACTGCGTGGCCTTGGTCGGGTTTTTCTTGGCCAGCTTCCAGAGAAGGTGATCCGGACCGCGGCAATGATTCTATTCGTCGGTACATTGATCGCAGCAGGCGGCGAAATCGGACGCACCTTCTCGGCGAATTCCGCTCTGACCCTTTATGTTGCGTCCGCGGCTCTGGCCTTCGCGGTCGGTGCGGCGTTGTTGTGGGCCAATCGCCCCGAGGGGGTGACGCATGAAACGTCCGCCCGGACCAAAACGGCGGAATGGCGACGGGCGGTGATACCTCTCGCCCTGATCAGCGGGGTTCAGGTGCTCAACAGTAACGTCGATATGCTCCTGCTGGGGATGATGAGAACGGATGAAGAAGTAGGCTTGTATCGGGTTGCGGTGCAGCTCGGGACTCTCGTGATATTCGGGCTGACTGCTATCAACATGGTTCTTCATCCTCATATATCTCGTCTTTATCAGAGTGGTGATCATCAGGCGCTTCAGCGATTGGTCACCCTCAGTTCGAGAATCATCCTGCTTTTCGCGCTACCTCCTGTCCTCGTGCTCGTCTTTCTGGGAGGGCCGGTGTTGACGCTGCTTTTTGGTGCGGACTACCAGCCGGCTCATGTGGCGCTGGCATTGCTCGCCCTTGGCCAGTTGATGAACGCTGGAATGGGGTCCGTCGGTGCGCTCCTCAACATGACGGGACACGAGCAGGACACGATGCACGGAATGCTGATAGCCCTGACTCTTAATATCGTCCTGAACCTTGCGCTGATTCCACTACTGGGGATCGCGGGCGCGGCATTGGCGACGGCTCTTACCTTCGCTACCTGGAATATTATCCTATGGAGGATGGTGCGGAGACGTCTGGGGATCAAGGCTTCCGCGTTCGAAGCGTGGAAAACCTGACAATCCAGAATCGTGGTGATTACAGTCTTACCGCTCCAACGGCCGAATAGTGAATCCAATAATCCGCTGGCTATGACGAGGCGTTCATGAAAGTCCTGATGATCGGTATGGACGGCGTGCAGATCGATACATTCCAGCGGGGCTGGACACCGTTTATGGAATCGTTGGTCGGCAGCGGTCAATCGCTCGCGCTCGAGGAAGATATCATGAGCCGAGGGTGGGTAGAGATCTTCACGGGGCGGCACGGGACCGAGACGGGTGCGTTATATGAACGGCCCGAACTCGATGGAAGCTACCGGTGGACGGACAGATGTTCCCTTGAAGGTATCCCCGGGTTGGGGGAGAGCGCTAAGCCGCTATGGCAGGCCCTCAACCAACGGGGTTACCGCGTCGGAATCATGAACGTACCAACCACGAACCCGGCCCCACCCATCGACGGGTTCTTCGTGTCCGGCGGGGGCGGTGGGCGAGGTGTTCAGCAGGAAGTGGGAGAGGAACAGTGCTATCCGTCGTGCATCAAGGAAACGCTCGATGCGATGGGGTATATCGTTGACGAGCGTCTCGGGTCTCTTCTTGATGAGAAGGGATTGTATGCGCCGGACAGTTTTTTTCGTCGATTGGAAGAGAAATGCGAAAAAAGAGCCGATTGTTTCCTGGAGCTTTCACGAACATACTCGATTGATTTCGGATTTATTGTATTCAAGTCTGCGATGGTCATGGCAGAGACGTTGATCGTGCCGGAGTTATCGCGAAAGCGGCGTGGAGTCCAGCACAATGCGGGGTTGATATCCGCATGCGAGCACTTCTACAGGCGTTTTGACAGGATCATCGAGAGGCTTGTAAAACAGTTTTCGGATTATGAAGTCGTCCTTGCTTCCGATCACGGAACGGACGAGAGGACACATGACGTCAACTTCAATTCGGTTCTTGATGAATTGGGATACCAGAAGTCGTCGCTTGGAAAGAAAGGGGTGTCGGACGGCCTGAAAAAGCTGCGTAATGCACTTCCTCGAACGATAGTTCGTCGCCTGAAGGGTAGCCGACAAGCAAGAAAGATCGTCCGCGCCGTAACGCCGTTTGATCCATCACGCACGCGAGCGTTCAATATCACGCACCATCAATCCAGTCATGGAATTTTTATTAATGACGAGAAACGCTTTGGTGGTCCCGTCAAGAGCGAAGAAAAATTCGATCTGTGTAGAAAAATCGCGGCGGACTTGAATGAGCACCCGGTTGTGAGAATGCGTGGAATGAGGGCGTTTTTGCCGGATATCCCGGAGGGAGTATTTCGCGACGCGTACCCCGACCTCTATGTGAAACTCCCGTACGGGTACGCGCCATCCCACGAATGTGATGCGTTTGTTGCCGAGGTCGAATGGCGGGACGAACCGATCGATCTGAGAACCATCAGAGACAAGGGTAGGCGCGTCAGTGTGAAGGGGCGTAAGCCTATGGCGGTAATCGTCGGGGGAGAGTGGCTGGTAGCGTTGGGAAATGGTCGAAGTGATTTGCGTGTTATTTACGATCATGTTTTGCGACGGTTTGAAGAATGATTGATGTGCTGCGGGGTACCTATGTGGGCTGATCCAAGACTGCGTTGGTGCCGACATCTAGGTCTCCTTGCGCGCTCCGGAATCGCCCCGGAGAGACGACGGTGATGCGGCTATTCCTTTCCGGGCACAGGGATTTCGGCAATCGCGGATGTGAGGCCATTGTGCGTTCTACGGCGCGGATAATCCGGGAGGCGATCCCCGATGCGCAATTTCTGGTTCCGAGCTCGGATATCGACCGGGATCGCGAACTGTGGCCCGACGCGGACGATCATGGGGTACGGTTTTGTGACTGTCTGGATAGATCGTGGGCAATGAACGTCGTTGGCAGGGGGCGCAAGCGTCTGGAGTGGCTGAATAATCGTTACCCTCCTGTTCGACCGGCTCGTGAGGCACAGCACCTTATCGATAGTGCGGATGCCGTGATTTCGGTGGGTGGCGATAATTATTCCGAAGACTATTCAGGTCCGTTTATGCCGCTCATTCACGACCGGTATGCAATGGATCATGGCAAGCCGACAGTGTTGTGGGGTGCGTCTGTGGGGCCGTTCAATAAAAGCGGACGTTATGCGAATTTCATGGCGCGGCACATAAGGCGTTATTCCAGAATTCATGTTCGGGAGGCATATAGCGAGGCGTATTGCCGTGGGCGGATGGGGGCCTCTCGTGTAGAACAGTTCGCGGATCCGGCATTTGCATTGGAACCGGAGGCGGCCAATGGAATCGGTCTCGGTGTCGACGGCTACATAGGGGTTAATGTAAGTCCGCTGGTGCTGCCGAACAATGGTGCAGAGAGCGTGATTGGCGAGGTCATGAAGGCGCTGCAGACGATACATGAAACATATGGTCTGAGTGTCCTTCTGGTACCACATGTAATGGCATACTCGGGTCCGAATGATGATCGGCGGCCGCTGGAAGCGTTGGCCGGGACGCTTGATCGAAATGGCGTGCCGAATTACCTGGTGCCGGGGGATCTGAATGCGGCGCAATTTAAGGGAGTGATCGGGCAATGCCGTGTATTCGTCGGGGCGCGAACCCATGCGACGATCGCCGCGATGTCGATGGGTGTGCCGGTGATTTCGATCGGATACAGTGTCAAGGCGACCGGGATTAACGAACAGGTATTCGGGGATGATCGCTACGTTCTGGATTATCGTCGGATCGAGGCGTCGCTCCTCGCCGATCGCATCGAGTATGCACTGGGTGCAGACGGGAGCGCACTGGATAGCGAAGCCCGATGGCGGTTGCGCCAGGATGCAATGGCCGCCGGAGTGAGCCTGCGGGAGCTGCTTGAAGAGGATGAACGGGAGAGGCCGAGCGGTAGGGCCCCGCCCGATATGCGGGGATCGGTATGAGGCGGGTGAGCGTCGTTGTGCCGAGTTACCAGCGCCACCATGAGGTGATGCGCGCGGTGGCCAGCGCGTTAGTACAGTCGGTTTCGCCGCTGGAAGTGATTGTCGTCAATGATGGAACCGATCCGGAAAAGGGCCGACTACTCGAAGCATTCGGAGACGACCGTGTACGGTATATGGAAGCACCCCGACGCGGAAACGCGGCCGCGACACGGAACTTTGGTATTCGGTATGCGCGGGGCGGGTGGGTCGCCCTGTTGGACGATGACGACGTCTGGCGGCCGGAGAAGTTGGCGTTGCAGTTCTCGGCGCTGGACCAGAGTGGACACGAAGAAGCGCTTGTCGCTGGGGTGGAGGCCCTTTATGCGCAGGGAAAGCGCTGTCATGTCCGTCCAGGGCAAACGATTCCCCCGGACGTGTCGATGTCCGAGTTCCTCTTCTGCGGGACTGGCGGAGCGAATACATCGACGCTTCTGGCACCGAGATGGGCGTTTGAGAATGATCCGTTCGACGAAGAACTGGAGCGCCACGAAGACTGGAGCTGGATGCTTCGTGTGGGGCAAGTAGTCAGGTTGGTGGTAGCGCCGGAGGAGGTCTGCATACGTTACGTGTCGCCAGGAGAGGGCGTGAGCCGGCCGGGCGGGTATGAAGTCAGTCGCCGGTGGTATGAAACGCACAAGAAACTGATGACGCCCAGGGCGAGAGCTGCGTTCGTCGCGAACGTTCTGTCCAGGAAGGGCGCGTTCGACTATCGGGTGAGCGCTATCCCGTGGTTGGTACGGGAGATCAGGGAGAATAGGGGATTCGGGTACGACAATGTTGTCCGGATGACAGCCCCCTGGATCGTCCCGGCCAGCGTGCGCCGTGTGATCAAGTCCATGATGGCGGGGCCATGAGTCCGCGCGTGCCCGATTTCTTCATCGCCGGGGCGCCGAAGTGCGGAACCAGTTCGTTGGCGCATTGGCTGGAGGCACATCCACGGATTTATATGTCCCCCATCAAGGAGCCCCACTACTACAGTACCGACCTGGCCAATCGCTCGGTTACATCGCCTGAGCAGTATGCCGCGCTGTTCAGGGGCGCGACGGAGGGGCATGGCGCGATCGGGGAGGCATCCACCTGGTACCTGTTTTCGCGTGACGCGATACCCGCGATCGAGCGTGATCGCCCGGATGCTCGCTACATTGTGATGACGCGGGATCCGGTGACCATGGTGCAGTCGCTTTACCATCACAATCGACGCGTCCTGCATGAGGATCAGCCGACACTGGAAGGGGCGTGGCGTCTGCAGTCCGAGCGCGCGGCCGGTATGGCGCTGCCGCGTGGATGTGTTGAACCAGCGTTTCTCCAGTACAAGCAGGCGTGTAGTCTGGGGTCGCTGCTCCAGCGTCTCTATGAGCGTGTGCCGGTCGAGCGGGTACTGCATATCCAACTGGAACGGTTGCAGAAGGACCCCGGTGCCGAGTATCGCCACGTATTGGACTTCCTTGGTGTCGATCACGATGGCCGGACGGCATTCCCAGCGGCTAACGAGGCGCGCGGGCATCGGAGCCGGACTCTGCAACGGCTGATCCGTGGTGGCGGTCGCGCGCGTGGGGCACTGGGTATCAAGCGCGGTCTGGGGCTGGCTCGTATCAATGACAAAACCCAGCCGAAGGAAGTGCTGTCGGAGGGCTTTCGGGCGGAACTCGACGACGCCTTTTCCGAGGAGCGGCAGAAGTTGAGAGACCTGACCCGGTAGCGAATAGGCCGGATCCAGCCCTTTCGTAACGAGGCTCAATCGCCTGTTCCTGATATGACGAGATTGATCGCATACCTGAGTACACCGGGTGGTTTGACCGGCGCGCCCCGCCGGGTGTTGACGCTTGCCTCGGTGTTGACAAAGAACGGCCTCGAGGTATGCATCGCGAGCCCGTCCGACAGTGATTTGATCGAGACCGCTGATGCCGAGGGGCAGGAGACAGTGGCTTTGGATCCGGTGGGAGTGCTTGCACTGCGCGGGGGAGCCCTCTCCGCTGGAGGCGTGTGGTTCCGCGCACGCGTGATTGTCGCGCTGTTGAGGCAGAATCTGCGGCTGCTTCGATGCATCCGACGGCGTAAAGGCGATGTTCTGTGGGTCCGCGGTGGCAAGGGGATTGCGTTCGGGGCCCTTGGGGGGATTTTAAGCCGGCGTCCACTGATCTGGGACGTGGACTACGAACCGCCATCCAGGGGTGTGGTCCGTTGCTTGCACCGTATCGGTCTATGGGCAGCCAGCGCAGTCGTGTTCCAGTATTCGGCGGCGCCTGACGCGATCTTTGGTCGAACGCTTGCGGCGCGGTACCGGGACCGATTCCGGGTGATTATTCCCGGCATCGACCTGCCGCTCGTGAGGCGGTTTCGGGCGCTGCGGGAGCGGAGGGACGGATCGGGTGATGATCCGTTCGTGATCCTCCAGGTAGGCAGCATCGGTGACAGGAAGAACCAGCAAACGCTGATCGAGGCCGTCGCCCAGGCGATCCGCGTATCCGGCAGGCGGAATATACGCGTTCGACTTGCAGGCGAGGAATTCGATCAAGCCTATGCCGGGGCGTTGCGAGAGATGGTGAGCGCACACGGGCTGGAGGATATCGTGGAGTTTTTGGGTTGGCGTTCCGATGTGCATGACTTGATGGTCGGTTCCGATCTGCTGGCCATGCCTTCCCGCGATGAGGGTGTTCCCAATGCCGTACAGGAAGCGATGGCCGTTGGATTGCCCGTGGCCGTCAGCGATGTCGGAGGTTTGCCGGAGATTGTGGCAAATGGCGAAACAGGCTGGGTTCTCGGTGCGGATAATGCCGCCCAATGGGCGGAAAGGATTCAGTGGTGTATCGATCACCCCGATGAGTCTGAAGCGATCGGCCGGCGAGGATCCGCTTATGCGGTCGAACACTTTGGTGCGGAGCACTGGGGGCCGGAGTATGCGCGTGTGATCGCTGGTGTCGTAGAGCATGGAACTGGACAGCGGACGGCCTGATGCCATGTCTTTGCCCTCCGTGGTTTTCGCCGCCAATCGTGGCTTTGCCCTGACCCGCTCCCGGGAGGCCTTGATCCGATGGTTCCTGGAGCGTGGCTGGGAAGTGGTCCTGGCGACGGCTGATGACGCGGAGAGTCGCTCGCTGACGCGACTGGGGGCCCATCTGGAGCCGGTGAGTTTTAATCGTGGCGGTCTGTCGCCCGCTCCGGACTGGCGGGCCTACCGCCGGTTGCGGGCGATCTATCGTCAGTGGCAGCCGTCATTGATCCAGCATTTTCACGCGAAACCCGTAATCCTCGGTACCCTCGCCGCTCGACGTGTCCTGGGAGATTCGGTTTCCATAGCCAATGCGATCACGGGGCTGGGTCACGCCTTCATAACCGGCGGTGTTGCGGCCCGAGTGGCGGGGTGGGGGTATGCGGCGGGCATGCCGCGCGCGGATGTGAGCATCTTCCAGAACCGGGACGATCGGCAGTTGTTTCTGGACCGGGGATGGGTGTGCGAGGAAAACGCCCGCCTGATTGCCGGTTCGGGCGTGGACGTGCAGCGTTTCCCTGTGGCTGATCGTTCCGGGCGCGAGACACGACGGCCGGTCGTGCTGATGCTCGGACGGCTGCTTGGACAGAAAGGGATTCTCGAATTCGTAGAAGTGGCTCGACGGATCCGCAGCGAAAGGCCTGATGTGCGATTTCTTCTTGCAGGGGAGGAGGATCCGGTTCATCCGGACGCCGTGCCCGTTGCGTGGGTAAAGGATCAGGAGGGCGTGGAGTATCTGGGTTGGCGGTCTGATGTCGAGTCACTGCTGGTGGAGGCGGACCTCCTGCTTTTCCCCTCGTACCGGGAAGGTACACCTCGGGTCATACTGGAGGCGGCGGCTACGGGCCTGCCGACGGTCGGCTTTGATGTGCCCGGAGTCCGGGAAGCGGTCCGCGATGGCACGACCGGTTATCTGGCGCCGGATCGCGACGTGGACGCATTGACCGGGCGGGTAAAGATGCTGTTGAAGGATGCGCAAAGAAGGCAGGAAATGGGGCGTATGGCGCGGCGCATGGTCGAGCAGGAGTTCGATGTGCGTGCGATCGAACGGCAGTACCTCGACGTATATCGCGCGCTTGGGGCGGATATCTGATGAATGACCGACCGGTGATCATCGTTGGCGCCCCGCGGTCCGGTACGAATATGCTGCGGGACGTGCTTGCCGCGCTGCCCGGTTTCGCGACCTGGCCCTGCGACGAGATCAACTTCATCTGGCGACACGGGAATCTGCGTTATCGTTCTGACGAGTTCCCGGCAACACTCGCGCGCCCCGACGTGCAAAGCTATATCCGCCGCCAGTTTGACTGGTTGGCACGTCGCTACGATGCCCGTGTGGTGCTGGAAAAGACGTGCGCGAACGCGCTTCGTGTCCCGTTTGTCGATGCGGTCGTTCCGGAAGCGCGGTACGTATTCATACGGCGGGATGGTATCGATGCCGTGGGTTCGGCCATGCAGCGCTGGACCGCTCCGCTGAATCTTCGGTACACGGCCCTCAAGGCGCGATTCGTACCGCCCGCCGATCTGCCCTGGTACGCGTGCCGCCATGCCGGCCATCGCCTGTACCGTTTGTTCTCGCGCGAGCGGCGGTTGTCATCCTGGGGACCACGGCTCGATGACATGGACGAACTGCTGGCGCGCTATCCGCTTGACGAGGTGTGCGCGCTGCAGTGGCAGCGCTGTGTCGAGTCCGCCCGCGGCGCGTTGGAAACAGTGGCCGCCGATCGCTGGATCGAAGTGGCTTATGAGGAGTTTGTGCGCCAGCCCGAGGCCGAACTCGATCGCTTGCTTGACTGGGTCGGGATCGATGTCCCTTCGGATGCCCGCGCCGAAGCCGTGAGCCACGTGCGTTCCGACTGCATCGGGAAGGGACGGTCGGTACTCTCCCCGGATTCCATTCGCCGGGTCGAGGCGCGGGTCCATGATACGCTTGCCCGCTATGGGTACGCGTGAGGGCATGGGCGTCGAGACGGGTGGGGAGCCTCGGGCCCTCGCGCCGACTCAGGCCGCAGTCAAGCGCGGTTTTGACGTCATCTGCGCGGCCGGTGGCCTGGCGCTCACGTTCTGGTTGATCGGGCTGGCCTGGCTCGTCGCTACCGTCGATACGCGCGCCAACGGTTTTTTCATGCAGGAGCGCGTCGGGCGGGGTGGGTATCGGTTCCGTGTCATAAAACTGCGAACGATGCGTGACGATTCCGCCAACCGTACGACCGTGACCACGAGCACGGATGACCGGATCACGCGCATTGGACGTATTTTGCGGTACACCAGGCTTGATGAACTGCCTCAACTGATCAATGTGCTTCTTGGCGATATGAGTTTCGTCGGTCCGCGCCCCGACGTGCCCGGTTATGCCGATACACTCGAGGGAGAGGATCGCATCATCCTCTCGTTGCGCCCAGGAATCACCGGCCCGGCAACGCTGAAATACCGTAACGAAGAAGCGCTGCTCGCGGAGGTTCCTGATCCCGAAGCATACAATCGCGAGGTCATCTGGCCGGACAAGGTCCGCCTCAATCGTGAGTATGTGCACAACTGGTCGTTTCGGCGCGATCTCTGGTACTTGTGGAAGACATTGCTCGCATGAACCCGTGGCCGCAACACGAACAGGACGAGCTCGACGCGGTACAGCGCGTCCTCGCGTCCGGCCGCGTCAACTACTGGAACGGCGAGGAAGGGCGCGCCTTTGAGCGCGATTTCGCCGACTATTGCGGGGCCTCGCATGCTATCGCACTCGCCAACGGCACGCTCGCGCTTGAACTGGCGCTGTACGCACTTGGGATCGGACCGGGCGATGAGGTGATCGTCACGCCGCGCAGCTTCATCGCCTCCGTTTCATGCGTCGTGACCGTCGGTGCGCACCCGGTTTTTGCGGATATCGATCCGGATACCCAGAACATCACCCCGGAATCCGCCCGGGCGGTACTGTCACCGCGCACGCGGGCGGTGCTGCCGGTCCATCTGGCGGGCTGGCCCTGCGACATGGGAGGTTTCCGCGCGCTGGCCGAGGAGCACGGGCTGTATCTCATCGAGGACTGTTCCCAGGCGCACGGTGCAAGCTGGTGCGGTCAACGCGTCGGCTCGTTCGGCGATGCCGCCGCGTTCTCGTTCTGTACGGACAAGATCATGTCCACGGGCGGCGAGGGCGGTATGTTGCTGCTCCACGACGAAGCCGCATGGCATCGCGCGTGGAGCCGCAAGGACCACGGTAAGGCGTGGGATGCGGTCCACGCGGATCACCATCCACCCGGCTTCCGCTGGCAGCACGGATCATTCGGCACCAACGCGCGCATGACCGAGATGCAGGCGGCGATCGGCCGGATCCAGCTGCGCAAGCTCGACGGTTGGCTTGAGCTTCGTCGCCGCAACGCGGCGCTCCTCGAAGATCTGCTCACGCCGCTTGAGGCGCTGCGTGTGCCGCGCCCGCCAACGAACGCCGGCCATGCCCGGTACCGCTTTTACGCATTCGTGCGCCCCGATCGCCTCAATCCCGGCAGCGACCGCGACGCCATCATGAGCACGCTGCAGGCGGACGGGGTACCCTGTGCCCAGGGGAGTTGCCCGGAGATTTACCGCGAAGCGGCGTTCCGCGGCACCGGAATGGTGCCGGCGCAGCGGTTGCCCATGGCGAAGCGACTGGCCGACACCGCGCTGGCACTGCCCGTGCATCCGACGCTCGAACCGGACGAAGTGCGCGCCATGGGCGAGCAAGTTGCAGAAGCGGTCCGCAACGCAAGTTGACCCGTAGCCCGGATGCAGCGAAGCGGAATCCGGGGCACCGACATCCCGGATTCCGCTTCGCTGCATCCGGGCTACGAACGAATTGCCGACGCGGCAAAAAATGGCACGGCGATCACGTATGACTGGCACCGGATTCGGCACACGCATAACCCGCTTCGGTCAGGCGCTCACGCACCTGCCGCGCGGTGGCAAGCGTCTCGTCCTCGCCGGCACCGACCTCATCGTGATGGCCGTCGCTTTCTGGGCGAGCTTTGCCCTGCGACTCGACGAGCCGTTGCCGCAGCGTTTCCTGGATGTCGCCTGGCTGGTGGTCGCCGTCCCGGTGCTCAGCCTGCCCGGCCTCTACCTGGTGGGCGTCTACCGCAGCGTCGTGCGCCTGATGGGCACACCCGCGATCGTCGCCATGCTCAAGGGTGCGACCGTGTCGGTGGGTGTATTCGCAGGGCTCGTGCTGCTGTTCCGTTACGAGGGCGTCCCGCGCTCCAGCTACTTCATCTACTGGTTCCTGGCCGCCGGCGGCCTCGGCGGTGTGCGTTTCCTGGCGCGGGGCCTGCTCCCCCGGCCGGGCGTCGCCCGCCGCGATCGCCAGCCGGTGCTGATCTATGGGGCTGGCATGGCCGGCGTACAGCTCGCGGGGCTGCTGGAACACGGCGATGCCTTCCGGGTCGTGGGTTTCATCGACGACGATCCCTCGATGCACGGTACCGAGATCCGCGGCGTGACCGTTCATCCCCCGGGCAGAATCGAGCGCTTGGTCAAGCGGCACGGCATCCACCAGGTTTTCCTGGCGATCCCGTCGGCCTCGCGAACCCGCCGGCGCGAGGTGATCGCGCTGCTCGAACGCTACCCAGTCCGCGTGCGTACGATCCCGGGCCTCGCCGAGATCGTCAGCGGCGCCGCTGGTATCGACCAGCTCCGCGATATCGAGGCGGATGACCTCCTCGGGCGTCCACCCGTGCCGCCGGATAAGAACCTGCTCGACGGCTGCATATCGGGCCGCACACTGATGGTCACCGGCGCCGGCGGCTCTGTCGGCTCGGAACTCTGCCGCCAGATCGTCCGGCGCGGCCCGCGCCGGATTGTCCTGTTCGAGCGCGCCGAATTCCCCCTGTACCGCATCGAGCGGGAACTGCAGGCGCTGGCGGAAGCGGACGGACGCGAGATCGAGATTCTCCCCGTGCTCGGCGACGTCCTCGACCAGCAGCACCTCGAGACGGTCATGCGCACCCACGCCGTAGAGGCCGTCTACCACGCCGCCGCGTACAAACACGTGCCCCTGGTCGAGGCCAACCCCGTACAAGGCCTCCATACCAACCTGTTCGGCACGCTCGCCGCCGTCCGCGCGGCGCAGGACGCCGGAGTCGGCACCTTCGTCCTCGTCTCGACGGACAAGGCGGTCAATCCGGAGAACGTCATGGGCGCCAGCAAACGCCTCGCCGAACTCACCGTCAGCGCGCTGGCCCGGGAAGGCGATGGCCCGACGCGCCTGTGTGCCGTGCGCTTCGGCAACGTGCTCGACTCCTCCGGCTCCGTCGTACCCGTGTTCCGCGAACAGATCCGCCGCGGCGGCCCGCTCACCGTCACCCACCCGGACGTCATCCGCTACTTCATGACCATCCCCGAAGCCGCCCAGCTCATCCTCCAGGCCGGGGCGATGGCCGATGGCGGCGACATCTTCGTCCTCGACATGGGCGAACCGGTCCGCGTGCTCGATCTGGCCCACCGCATGATCCGCCTCAGCGGCCTCGATGTCCGCGATGAACGCAACCCGGACGGCGACATCGAGATCGAATTCACCGGCCTCCGTCCCGGTGAGAAACTCTCCGAAGAACTCCTCACCGGCGACCCCGCGAGCGCCAAACCCACCAGCCACGATATGATCGTCCGCGCCCGCGAGACCGGCCTCCCCTGGCCCGAACTCGAGGTCAGCCTCCAGGAACTCGAAACCCTCTGCACCACCCCGGGTGCCGACAACGTTGGCGCCCGCCTCATGGCCATCGCCACAACCGAACCGCAAAACGCTGATGCGACCTCGTA
>Ga0207714_1001230_pt1 | contig 16715 bp, 11 predicted proteins | sample PonA232FremontCA_2_FD_187270 | JGI IMG/M metagenome (GOLD analysis project Ga0207714, IMG submission 187270) | Marine sediment microbial community from Fremont, CA, USA - Pond A23 Sediment 2 (SPAdes) | ecosystem: Environmental > Aquatic > Marine > Unclassified | place: USA: Fremont, California...
AATAGCATGACTGCTAAAAATTTCATAGGTGTCGATCCATCAAGATTGCCTTCATGGAAAGATGAAATTCATAATGTGGAAGTACCTTATATAAATTATAATCTTCTTACCTTAAAAATGAATAAATTAAAAAGAAGATATATGACTTTTTTAACCTTAATTTATCGTATTTTTTAGAGAAATAGCTCTTTATGCTTACAAAAATCAAACAGGCATCCAAAGATACAATTATATATAGCTTAGGGAATATTTCCACTAAAATAATTGGATTAATCCTCCTTCCTTTATATACTGATAAACTCTCTGTTGGAGAATATGGTGTTCTCGGTACAGTTGAGGTTACGATTCAATTATTAATTGCAGGATTTAGCTTCTCTCTATATCAAGCACTAAATAGATGGTATTGGGATAAAGATTACCGTGACAAACAACAATCTATTTTCTATACTGTTTTTATTACCCTGACAATGGGTTCTGTCCTAATGTTGGGAATTTTACTGCCTTTCACCAATGCTTTCTCAAAATTATTACTTGATGACCAGAGTTATGCCTATGTTTTTGTTCTATTGTTAGTCAGTGCTGCCTTACAGATATTCTCAAGAAGTGTTTTATCGTTAATGAGGCTTCAACGGAGGCCATTGTTATTTACAACTACAAATATTTTAAAACTACTGGTAACCCTGGGCTTAACAATTTACTTTATTGTGGGACTAAAGAAAGGCGTTGAAGGGATTCTTGAAGCTCAGATAATCGGGTTTATGTTTTTTATGGCAATTAACGCTAAGCTCATTTATAATAATACCAAACCTGTTTTCGAACGGTTTGTAATGAAAGAAATGATTATCTTCAGTTATCCGCTTGCCATATCCTCTATAAGCGGAATTTTGTTAACTATAACAGACAGGTATGCAGTACGATATATAGCAGGAATGGAAGCTATGGGGATTTACAGCCTAGGTTTCAAGGTAGCTAATGTTTTGAAAGTTTTTGTAATCAATTCAGTTTCTGCTGCCATACTGCCTCTTAAATTCCAAATGATGGATAAACCTAATAACAGAAGGTTTTATTCCAAAATAATGACTTATACAGCATTTGGGTTTATAATATTATTACTTATACTTTCACTGTTTAGTCAGGAAGCCATAAAAATACTAGCGAAAAACCCTGATTATTGGCCGGCATATAAAATCGTCCCTATTCTGTGTTTTTCTCAGCTGTTTTTCTTATTACAACATAATGCCAGATTTGGGCTCATTGTCGAGAAAAAAACAAAAATAATATCCTTAATTATGATTTCTGTTTCAATCCTAAATATAGGATTAAACGTGATTTTGGTTTCATTATTTGGTATCATGGGAGGAGCTATTGCAACTTTATTGGCCCAGTTCCTTTTCTTCATTATAATCTATCATTATGCCCAAAAATACTATCCAATCCCTTACGAAACAAGAAAGATTTTCTTATTGATTCTTGTGAGCACAATAGTGGTTACCATGTCGATATTTATGTTTAATCCAATCGCTCTAATTCCAAGAATAATAATTAAAATATTAGTAATATTGATGTTCCCTTTAATATTGTATTTCATAAAATTTTATGAGCCAGTTGAATTAGAGCGGATAAAAGGAGCCTGGAATAAGTGGAAAAATCCAAAAAACTGGTTCAAAAACTTGAAAAATAATTAAATAATCTCTATTAGGTTTACAAGATAATCATATAAGGCTCAAAATCATATATGCATCTGTCTTTTAAATCGTCTTACATACTATTCCTATTATTCAACCGTAATGATATTTTTATTCTGGAAAATACTTAGAAATGCGGTTTAAAACTAAGAAGATTCGATCTTAATAACTATTTACCCTTATACCACCTATAAACCTCAAATCCAATCACCCCGATAATAAATAAAATCAGGATTATTGAACCATATCCGGAAATTTTATTCCCCATATAGTAACTTTTCGGTTTAAATTTCATTTCAATTTCGTGTTCGCCTGCAGGAATCGTTGCTGCGCGTAGAATGTAATTAGCCCTGAACAAGTCAGTTTCTTCTCCGTCAATATATAACTTCCAGCCCTGGGGGTAATACACCTCTGAAAAGACTGCAAGTTGCTTGCTGTCTGCCTGATATTCGTATTTCAAATGATTTGGCTCGTAATGGGCCAGCGTTATATGGCCGGAGGTATCCTTTGTTAGTTGCTTTAAATCCTTCAGTTCTCCTTCAAATCTTTTGTCAATGATTGCTGTTTTCGTAGGCTCAAAATCATTCAATGCCTCTATTTCTGCATTTGCATCAGGAACTAACCTGTAATCCTCCACAAGCCATGCATTCCCTAGTCTGTGCGAATTGCTGATGGGTCTGGCATTTTTTCTGTAAATAATGTATTTCATGTTTAACATATTCAGAACTTCCTGCTCCTTTAAAGTCTGATCTAGCTTTTGACGTACATTATTGCCCTGAAGGGTTTTTGATATGTTTTGAATTTCCTTCTGAATATGGAATTCGATCATATCCTGGTAACGCTGCAATTTTGCTCCATGGTACCCTCCGATTGAATTGTGATAATATGAAGTGCTGGCATCATTGAAGATATCAACGGTTAAGTTCAATACTCTAAAATTTTCCTCGTTATCCTGCAAAATATATTGATCTGCTTGTGATTTTTGAAATGGATTTTTGACTTCCTGCTTCGGGGCAAAATTTTCATCGTTTAAATACCTTTTGTTAACAGGCCACATATCAATAAGAATAAAAACGCCAAGCAATCCTATAACATATTTATACTTCAGTTTTTTATAATAATAAGACCAAAGAATTGCTGCCCCAATTAGTATAAATATAAGTGACCGGAATGCATCTGCTCTCAACATTGATTTTCTGTCCGCTCTCAATGCTTCTGTTATCCAACCGGGTAGTTGTCCGTCAGATTTGCCGGTAAAATCCTGAAAGAAACCAGGCATCAATAAAAACAGCAAACAAATGCCTCCGAGAATATACACCGAGTTTTTAAGTGCTTTTAGAAATTGTTCTTTGGATAGTTTGTTATTAAAAAATTGCTTAAGCCCGATAAAGGCAAATAGCGGTACTGTGAATTCAACAATTACAAGAGTTGTCGAAACAGCACGGAATTTATTGTATCCCGGCACATAATCCATAAAAAAGTTGGTCAGCGGCATGAAATTGTTGCCCCATGACAACATAACAGCTAACACAGAAGCTGTAATTATCCACCATTTAATGGGCCCCCTGACTATAAATAAACTAAATACAAACAGAAAAAGCACAAGGGCACCCAAATAAACAGGGCCCGAAGTAAAAGGCTGATTACCGTGGTAAAGTGGTGCATTCTTCACAAACTGCTTTGCCCTGCCTGTCGGAACATTATTTTGCTTTAATGTTTTATATGTTTCCGACTCAGTAGATAAATCTTCATGTGATGAACTCCCTTTATAATTAGGAATAAGTAAAGTAAAGGTTTCGTCTATACCATAACTCCATCTTGTCGCATAATCTCTGTCAAGCCCCGAAGTTTGATTCTGTTCGTTTGTTTTAAGTTCGGACTCTCCTCGTATGGAATGTTTACTATATTCCAGCGATGACCATAATTTCCCTGTAGTGCTTCCAATCGCAAGTAATAGAGGAATAAATAACAGCAACGTTACTTTAATAAAATGATTTAATGTATTGTTGCGAACAGATCTGACTAACTCATAGATCCCAAAAATAACCACCGTAATCAGGGCATAATAAGTTATCTGCGGGTGATTTATAGCAATAATTAAAGCCAGGAACAACCCCGTCAGGGCCATTCCTAACAATATTTTACGTCGATATGTATAAATTATTGAGGCTATAAGCGGGGCCATGTAAGCAATGGCAATAGCTTTAGTATTATGTCCTGCCGCGATTATAATAAAGAAGTAAGATGAAAACGCATAAGCAAAAGCCCCCACCAAACTAAGCCATGGATTCACCCCCAAAAGAAGAAGCGCTATGTAAAACCCGATTAGGCATAGAAACAGCATGCTCGCGGGTCTTTCTCCAATCATTAAAATATTTTTCACCGGTTTTATATGGTTATCATATTGGGTGCTAATCATAAAAGATGGCATTCCGCCAAACATCCTGTTTGTCCACAAAGGTTCCTCGCCCTTAGCTTCTCTGTAATCTTTTATTTCCTTTGACATTCCTTTAAATTGGTTTATGTCTGATTGTTTAATCTCATCGCCTTCTAATAAGGAGGGGAAATAGGCATAAGAAATCACAAGAAACAGAATTACGGCGAATACATGGGGAATTACGATTTTAAAAAAGTTTTGCTTTTTATTCATCTCTTTAGATTTAATAATGTTTGTAACCTTACTAATAGCAATTTTAAAACAATCAAATATATAAATTTTCTTTTGTATTATAAAACAAGGTATTCTGACCAATTAAGCACCTTTTAGTAACATTATAATGCACCTGATAGATATTTTGCAAGATTTTCAATTAATATTCTCCGGTAGGTAGATTTAAAATCAACAATAAAATCATGGGGATTTTTATTAATTTTGTTGATCCATAAAGGAGTTAAAGATTTAGGCTATGACCAATAAGAACATACTCATTTTAGCCCCACACACAGATGACGGCGAGTTTGGCTGCGGAGGCAGTATAGCAAAATTGCTGGAACAAGGGAACACTATTTATTACATTGCATTTTCCACGGCAAAAAAATCTGTGCCTGAAGGCTTGCCTCAGGATATTCTGGAAAAAGAAGTTAAAGAGGCAACGAAAAGGCTGGGCATCAAACCTGAAAATTTAATTATTTACGGATTTGAAGTCCGTAAACTAAACTACATCAGACAAGATATTCTTGAAGAACTCGTGAAATTGAAAAAGGAAATAAACCCTGATCTGGTATTTATGCCTTCTCCAAATGACCTGCACCAGGATCATTACACTGTGGCAATGGAAGGCCTGCGTGCTTTTAAGCAAACAAGCATTCTGGCTTATGAAGTTCCCTGGAACAACCTGAAGTTTGAAAACCAGTGTTTTGTCAAACTAGAAGAGAAGCATGTACAAGAAAAAGTTAACGCCCTGGATGCTTATAACTCCCAAAAAACAAGGTTTTATGCCACTGAAGATTTCATTTTTTCTCTTGCAAAAACCAGGGGGGTTCAGGTAAAAACAAAATACGCTGAAGCTTTTGAAGTAATACGGTGGATTATCTAATTAACTTTTTATAAGTATTTTATGGAGTCAGAATCCCTTAATAAACTTAACAAACTTCGGAAAGCATACTATCAAAAAAGTACAAGTGATGAAGACTTTCTGGAAAGGATTAACAACATTCTCCAAAAGGATGAAGAAAAAAATTATTTGCAAGAATCACCCAATTATCCCTTTATTTTTGTTTTTGGCCTGCCCCGCTCAGGAACAACCATGATGTCTCAACTGCTCATAAAATCATTTGATCTTGGATATATCAACAATTTTATGGCAAGATTCTGGTTGGCTCCAGCCACGGGTATCAAACTTTCAAAAATTATACTAGGAGATAAACAAGAGACAGAACTAGAATCAGATTTTGCTACAACGAAAAATATTTATGATCTGCATGAGTTTGGTTATTTTTGGAGATATTGGCTGAATATTCATTCCACAAATGATGCTATTCAAATACAGAATAGAGAAGCAAAAACGGACTGGCATCAGTTACAAGTTGTTTTAGCTAATATGCAAAGGGAGTTTAACAAAACCATGTGCATGAAAAATATTTTTGGAGCCTACCATATTCCAATGTTGACAAAACTATTACCACAAACTGTATGGGTATATATCGAGAGGGATCCTTTAGATGTGGCCATTTCTATTTTAAACGCCCGGAAAAAATTCTTTAAAGACCTGAATTTATGGTGGAGTACAGTTCCCCCTGAATATCCCCGGTTGAAAGGGTTAAACTATATTGAGCAAATTGCAGGTCAGGTTTATTATTTATTAAAGTTTTATAATGAACAACTTAACAAAATAAATTCCAGGCATATTTTTAAAGTAAAATATAAAGATTTATGCAATGACCCCTCCTACTATATGCAAGAATTCCAGGATAAAATGATTCAGGATTTTGGTTTTCAGTTACCAGGACGAAAATTTCCTGAAAAACTAAAATTCAACTATTATAATATCAATACTAAAGAAGAAGAAAAATTAAGAGATGCTCTGAAAAATTTTAACCTTATATGAGAACAGTAAGCATACATCAGCCCAACTATATCCCATGGTTAGGCTTTTTTTATAAAATGGCTAAAGCAGACATATTTGTGCTTTTAGATGACGTGCTCCATTCAAAGCAAAGCTATACGAATAGAGTAAATATTAAAACTGCTAATGGTATTAAACGTTTAACTGTTCCTTTGGCCAAAAAAGAGATAGAAATTAAAGACATTCCGATTTTTAATGATAAAAAGTGGAATAAAAGTCACATAAAACTAATTCATGATAGTTATTGTAAGGCCCCTTATTTTAGCAAATATTATTATGAATTAGAAAAAATATATGAAAGACAATGGGAATATCTTGTTGATTTTAATATTGAAAACATTCTTTTCATAAAGCAAAAACTAAATATAAATACAGAAATTATTAAATCTTCAGAGCTCAATTTAGATGAGGAAGATAAAAACAGAAGAAATCTTAATATCTGTAAAGAATTAGGAGGAAATATATATTTATCAGGTGATGGTGGAGGGAAACAATATAATCTAGAAAAAATGTTTTGGGATGAAGGCCTTGAGGTGAAATATACAAATTTTCATCATCCTATCTATAAACAATTATGGGGAGAATTTGAACCTGGATTATCCGCTGTTGATCTTCTTTTTAATGAAGGAGATCACAGTCATAATATTTTAATGGATGAAAAATAAGCTAAGTGCCCACGATAGAATTGAACAGTTCTGTAAGCTCTCTTGCCTGATTTTTTCTTGAAAATGACTCTGTTTCTTTAGAATTTATCTTTAAATTATTTTGTTTATATTTCTGATAATAATTCAGGATACACTGTTTAAGTTCTTCTTTATTTCCAAAATCAATTACTTTTCCTGCCCCCGTTTTATTAATAACTTTAGCCATATCGCTTTGAGGATTAGCAATGGCTATAATTGGACGTTTCGCTGCCAAATATTCAAAGGTTCTGCCTGGAATAAATCCCTTTGAAAAAACAGATTCGCTAGTCATAAGCAATAAAACAGTTGCGCTTTTTTGCTCCTTCAGAACTTCATCGTGTGGTAAATAACCAAGTTTTGCCACATAATTATCAAGACGATATTTTCTTATATTTTCTTCAACCGTATAATCCAATTTTCCTGCCAAACGAATCTTTAGATCATTAGCAATCTTTGCGTTTTCTTTAGTCAGTTCTGAAATTGCAGCCCAAAAGTCGAGAGAGTTTTTTGTTCTGCTTATATTACCCGTATGGACAATCCAAAAACCTTCATGGCTAATGGGTTGAATGTTTCTGAAATCCTCTTCATCATAACCATTAGGAATTACAGATGTATCTTTTGCCCCAAGTTCTTCAAATTCTTTTTGAAGTGTCCAGCCTACAGTTAACACATGATCTGCCGTCTCTAATACCTTTTTTTCTAAACTTCTGTGTTTCTTATCTGCCCATTTTGTCAACATTAGATCCTTATACATATAGATTCTGGTCCATGGATCCCTAAAGTCAGCCAGCCACGGAATTTGTGTCTTTTTCCTGAGCCTTAGTCCAATAAGATGCATGCTATGTGGTGGTCCTGTAGTGACAATCAGATCAACAGGGTTCTTTTCTATGTATTTTTTTAAGAAACGAAAAGAAGGTTTAATCCAAAACTTCCTGGCATCCGGAATAAAGAGATTCCCTCTTATAAAAGTTGAAATTTTGTCTTTTATACCATAGTTTGTCTTTTCTGATATAAAGCCTCCTATATTGAATTTTTCTTCTCTGCTTGCTCCAATAAAACGCTTATAAAAAGTGTATGGTTCCCATATTTTTCTTTTCAGTATCCTGATATCTTTAGGGACATCTTTTTCCAGAGAGTTATCATATACAGGGATTTCATTGTTTCTTGGAGTATAAACAATCGGTTCCCATCCAAAGTCTTTTAGATATTTTACAAATTTTAACCACCTCTGAACTCCAGCTCCACCACTAGGAGGCCAATAATAAGTAATAATCAAAACTTTCTTACGCTTCTGTCCCATAACCAGCGTTTGCCGTAATTCAATATCTTACATCAACTCTTTCAACAAATGCTTCATATTCACTTTCTTATCCAGAATAGCAGACAGCTCATTTACTGAAACTCTTTCCTGCTCCATGCTATCCCTGTCGCGGATAGTTACTGTATCATCTTCCAGGGTTTGATGATCGATGGTGATGCAGTAGGGTGTGCCTATAGCATCCTGTCTTCTGTAACGTTTGCCGATGCTGTCTTTTTCTTCATACTGGCAGATGAAATCAAGTTTTAATCCATCGATAATTTCACGCGCTTTTTGGGGTAGCCCGTCTTTTTTAACAAGCGGGAGCACTGCAAGCTGAATTGGCGCTAATGCCGGTGGCATTTTCAAAACTACGCGCTGCTCTGATTTTCCATTTTCTTTTGGCACTTCTTCTTCGTGGTAGGCTGCTGTAAGCACGGCAAGAAACATCCGATCCAAACCAATAGAGGTTTCTACAACATAAGGAACATAACTTTCATTTCGCTCGGGGTCAAAATACTGAATCTTTTTGCCGGAGTATTCCTGATGCTGGGATAAATCGAAATCTGTTCTTGAGTGAATGCCTTCCAGTTCTTTAAAGCCAAAAGGGAAATTAAATTCGATATCGTAAGCGGCATTGGCATAATGTGCCAGTTTATCGTGCTCATGAAGTCGGAACATGTTCTCATCAATTCCTAAGGCGTTGTGCCATTTAACCCGGACATTTTTCCAGTGCTCAAACCACTTTTTTTCTTCTCCAGGCTGCACGAAATACTGCATTTCCATTTGTTCAAATTCACGCATACGGAATATAAACTGCCGGGCAACAATCTCGTTACGGAAAGCTTTTCCTATTTGTGCTATGCCAAAAGGAAGCTTCATTCTGCCGGTTTTTTGCACGTTCAAATAATTCACGAAAATACCCTGTGCAGTTTCCGGCCTCAAATACACTTTATTGGAATCGTCGCTTACAGAGCCCAACCGGGTGTCAAACATAAGGTTAAACTGCCTCACTTCGGTCCAGTTTTTGGAACCGGATACGGGGTCGGCAATTTCGCATTCATCGATCAGGTTTTTTAATGCCTCCAAATCCTCGTCTTCTAAGGCTTTTATAAGTTTATTCCGGGTATTTTCAATTTTTTCTTTATATCCTAAAACGCGTTTGTTTGTAGTTACAAATTGCTCCTCATCAAAATCGTCGCCAAATTTCTTCTTTGCCTTATTTATTTCTTTGTCAATCTTTGTCTGCTGCTTCTCAATATAATCCTCCACGAGTTCATCTGCGCGATACCGCTTTTTGGAATCTTTGTTGTCGATCATCGGATCATTAAACGCGCTCAGGTGGCCTGATGCTTCCCAGGTTTTCGGATGCATAAAAATCGCAGCATCCAGAGGTACGATGTTTTCGTTCAGCTTCACCATTGCATCCCACCAGTACTTTTTAATGTTTTCCTTAAGCTGAGCGCCGTTTTGGCCATAATCGTATACAGCGCTTAAACCGTCGTATATTTCAGTTGACTGGAATATAAATCCATACTCTTTCGCGTGTGCAATAATTTTCTTGAACAGATCTTCCTGAGCCATAAGTATAGTTTTTTTCTGGGTAATAATTAACCTGACAAAAATAGATTAAAATGTTTTCTTTTCATAATTGTTGCTTTGTTCTATTGTTAAATTGCTCTATTGTTTTATTGTTGAAACGGACACTTTCAGAAATAGAGGCAAATATTAAAATGACCATCAATTTGCTAATGAGTAAGCAGTCGCAGTTGCAGCAGAGGAAATTTACAGCTTATAGGGTTTAAACTAATATATTTCGTAATTTTTTTATTATTAGGTTGAAAGAAGGAAAATGATTGCTATATGCTTTGACTGATCTCCTTAAAGACACTAAATACCAGATGCTTACTATTTGTTATACTTTGCTGGCTACTTCCTGTTTTTTCTTTTCTGCCTGCGATTACTATAAAACCCTCTCTTTTAAGTAAAATCATCCGAATAATAGGACATCACATGTTCTCTCAGGTTATAATTGGATCGCATCACTTCACCGTAAGCGCCTGTGCTATGTATGATTAGACGGTCGCCACGTTGTACTTCCGGCAGAGATATATTTTTAGCGAAATAATCGGAAGACTCACAAATAGGGCCTACCACATCATATTTACGAAGTGGTCTGTCGTCTTTGAAATTTGTTATTTTATGATAAGCTTGATAAAGAGCAGGACGTATAAGCTCTGTCATACCCGCATCGACAATTGCAAATTTAGTGTGAATGCCTTCTTTCACGTAGAGCACTCGTGTAATAAGTTTTCCACATTGACCAACGATTGATCGTCCCAATTCAAAATGCACTTTTTGGCCCCGTAACAGCTTTAAAAAGCGATGAAAAACATTAAAATAGGACTCAAAGTCAGGCAAAAAGTAACTCTCCGGGTTTTCATAATCTATTCCCAAACCTCCTCCGACATTAATGTCAGTGATAGGGAGATTCTCTTTTCTGAAAATCTCCTGAATTTCATTGATCCTGAGGCATAAGCCTTTAAAAACATCCATATCTGTAATCTGTGAGCCTATATGAAAGTGCAATCCCTTAAGATCGATCCAGTCTAAGTTCTTACAGGTTCGAATTACCTGGTTTAGCTCTGATCTGTTGATACCAAATTTGTTTTCTTCTATACCTGTAGTGATGTAATGATGAGTATTTGCTTTTACTCCCGGATTGATACGTAATGCAATACGGGCTTTTTTATTATGCATCTCTGCTCTTTCGTTAATTACTTCGATCTCGGGAATCGACTCGCAATTAAAAAAAGCAATGTCATTGTCCAGTGCCACATCAATTTCCCGTTCAGATTTTCCTACTCCTGCGTAGACAATTCCTGCCGGGTCAAATCCATTATTGATAGCTTTTTTTATTTCATTGCCGCTTACACAGTCGGCACCCAGGTCATTGTCTTTTATAACCTGTAGAATTCTGGAATTTGCGTTGGCTTTAACGGCATAATGAATGTCGTATCCGTAACGGTATTGAATATCTCTTAGTTTGTTTAATGTCTCCCTTAAAAGCGCAAGATCATAATAATAAAAGGGAGTTTCCGGTTCCATTATCTTGTTGAATAAGCTATTATTCTTCATGGCCAAACAGATTTTTATTGAGTGTAAGCAAAGCTTTAGTTTTGTCTTTATTGTTTACAAGCATCGTAACATTGTGGGGACTCCCACCATAAGATATCATACGGACAGGTATTTCAGAAAGGGCATCAAAAATTTTGGCAAAAAAGCCCTTTTTATCGGGCAAAAGGTTGCCAACCACACATACAATACTTTGTTCTTTTTCAATTTCAACGGTCCCCAGCTTTTTTAAATCCTCCAAAATCGAATCCAGGTATTCCGATGTATCTATAGTTACCGACACAGCGACTTCTGAAGTTGCTATGACATCTACAGGTGTCCGGTACATTTCAAAAACTTCAAACACTTTACGAATAAACCCATATGCCAATAACATCCGGTGCGACTGAACCTTAACGGCAATAATATCGCTTTTTGAAGCTACGGCCCGAATATCTTTACGAGGAGTGATGTTTGAAATAAGCGTTCCTTCATCTTCCGGATTCATGGTATTTTTCAGCCTAACCGGTATATCTTTTAACTTACATGGCAATACACTGGATGGATGAAGTATTTTTGCCCCGAAATAAGCCAGCTCTGCTGCTTCATTGAAAGAAAGCTCCCGAATGGTATGCGTGTCCTTAACGTACCGGGGATCGTTGTTATAGAAACCATTAACGTCTGTCCATATTTGCAATTCCTTAGCATCTGTTGCCGCAGCAATAAGGGAGGCAGTATAATCGCTACCCCCGCGTTTCATATTGTCTATCTCACCAAATGCATTCCGGCAAATATACCCCTGAGTAATGAATAGTTTGCTGTTTGGATGAGCCTTCAATTCCCGCTCAAGGTTTTCCTTAATATAGAATTCATCAGGCTCTTCCATCCGGTCTATCCTCATGAAATTCAAAGCCGGTAGATGAACAGAATCCTTACCCTGTTCTTCAAGTAAAAAATGAAATAAACTTACAGAAAGAAGTTCTCCTTGTGAAAGAATAGATTTCATCTGATGTTTGCTATAACATTTATAGAAAAAGGAACGAATATGATTAAAATGATATAAAACCGTCTTATTTGCTTTATTTTTATACTCCGATGTTTTGAAAAGGCTTTCAATTGTCTGTTTGTACTTCTTTTCCAGGGAAAAGGTCAACTCACGGGCTGTATCCTTATTGTTTTTTGAAAGGTAATTAGTGATTTCTACTAATCGATCTGTTGTCCCTGCCATTGCAGACAAGACAATAATTTTTGGCTCATTGTCTGAGATCAACCCGACAACTGAACGCATCTTTTGTGCCGAACCTATTGAGGTTCCGCCGAATTTTAAAATTTTCATCTGTTTAAAACATTTTTGTTTAACAATAAAAAAAGGCTTCCGAAAACCGGAAGCCCTTTATATCTTTAGCCTACCACGTTTTCTACTATCCTCTGTTTAGAGAACGTTTAAAATGTTTGGTATGCTTCTTTAAATTGCGGAAATAATCCATCTCTACTTTTTTTCTTAGTTATTACTCAATATTTGAAGCAATTCACCGAGTTTTGGCGTCAGGATAATTTCAGTTCTCCTGTTTTTTCTCTTGGCTTCTTTGCTGTCATTTGGCTGCAGCGGGAGATATTTACTTCTGCCGGCAGCAATGATTCTTTCTCCGTCAATGCTGGAATTATTCATCAGTATCCGAACTACCGCGGTTGCTCTTTTAACACTGAGGTCCCAGTTGTCTTTTATTGCTTCATCGCTGATGTAGGGCACGTTGTCTGTATGGCCTTCTACCATGATGTTGATGTCCGGGTTTCTTTCAAGAACAGTGGCCAGTTTTTTCAGCGCTTGTTTCCCTCGTTGGTCTATGACAGTACTGCCAGACGGGAACAACAATTTTTCATCCAGTGATACATACACTTTGCCGTTCTTTTTGTGAACATTAAGTCCTTCGCCCTTAAAACCTAAAAGCGCGTTGCTCACCTTTTCACGTATTGCTTTCACCACGGAATCTTTTTGGCTTAGAATACGTTCCAGCTCCACGAGTCGCTCACTTTTTTGTTCCAGTTCGCTTTTAAGCTGGCTGAGATTTTGTTCCTTTGTTTTCAGGTTATTTTCCATCTTTCTTAAACTGTCTTCTTTCTGCTGAAGCTTTTCTTGCGTGTTCTGTACTTCCGAGAGCAACTCTTTGGTTTCCCTTGAAGTGCCTTTCAGCAGCTTCTCCTGGGTTTCTTTCAAATCATCGTATTTATCTTGCAAATTCTGTTTTTTTCGTTGATAAAAAGTGATGCGCTTAGCTCTTTGAAGACTGTCCTGTTTAAGCCTGTTGTTTTTCTCTTTTAAAACATCTAACTTAGAACTAAGTTCTTTGTTTTCAATTTTTATATTTCTGTTTTCTTCTTTAAGTTCTTCTTTGGCAGAGACGCATTCTTCCTTCTTTTTTTGAACCTTTTTGAATTCTTTTTGTGGTACACAAGAGGAAATTAATATAATGAGCAAAAGTGAAATTTTGAATTTCATGTTGAACGAATTTTATTTTTTTGAAACTTATATTAGATAACAAAGGTAAAAAATTAGTTAATCTAATTCGTGGTAACAATGAATTAAAATTATTCTTAATTTTGACTTATATTTTCTAACAAATTTAGTTTATATGTCCGATTATAAATATTTAAGCAGGGTCAATTACCCGGAGGATTTGAAAGGTTTTTCAGAATTGGAGCTGATTGAGCTTAGTAAGGACTTGCGAAATTTTATTATTGAACAGGTGTCTTTAAACCCTGGCCATTTCGGTGCAAGCCTAGGTGTTGTTGAGTTAACGGTAGCCCTTCATCATGTTTATAATTTGCCAACCGATAAAATTATCTGGGATGTCGGTCATCAGGCGTACGGACATAAAATATTGACCGGCCGGAAGGATAGTTTCCACACAAACCGTAAATACAAGGGAATTAGTGGTTTCCCTAATCCTATGGAAAGCTCGTACGATGCATTTGGTGTAGGCCATGCTTCAACGTCAATATCTGCTGCCCTTGGACTTACAAAAGCCGGGGAGCTTCAAAATGCTTTAGACAGGAAAGTTGTAGCCGTTATTGGCGATGGTGCGCTAACCGGCGGACTTTCTTTTGAAGGCTTAAACAATGCAGGAACGGAAAATTCCGATTTGCTTGTTATTCTGAATGACAATAACATGGCAATTGATCCCAACGTGGGTGCTTTAAAAGAATATTTGCTGGATATTACAACTTCCAAAACGTATAACAAATTTAAAGATGAGGTATGGCAATTGTTGGGAAAGATGAGCAAACTCGGCCCAAACTACCAACGCTATGCCCAGCAACTTGAACATGCAGTTAAGAGTGCGGTATTCAAGCAGTCAAACTTTTTTGAGGCGCTAAATTTCCGTTATTTCGGCCCTGTTGACGGACACGATGTGGTTTATCTGACAAAAGTACTGAACGATTTAAAACACATTAAAGGCCCTAAACTTCTGCATACGATTACCAAAAAAGGCAAGGGCTTTACGCAGGCGGAGATTAATCAAACGACATGGCACCGGGCACCCGGAAAATTCGATAAAGATACAGGCAAATTATTCCAGGTAAAGAATGAAAAGCCACAGCCGCCTAAATACCAGGAGGTTTTTGGCAATACATTGGTAGAGCTGGCAGAGAAGAATGATAAAATAGTTGGAATTACGCCTGCAATGCCTTCGGGATCTTCCATGAATATTATGATGGAAAAGATGCCTGACAGAGCTTTTGATGTGGGAATTGCAGAGCAGCATGCAGTTACATTCTCAGCCGGCCTTGCAATTGACGGAATGGTTCCTTTTTGCAATATTTATTCCACATTTATGCAACGTGCTTTTGACCAGGTGGTGCATGATGTCGCGCTTCAAAATTTGAATGTTATATTCTGCCTGGATCGTGGCGGGCTTGTCGGGGCTGATGGCGCTACACACCACGGGGTGCTCGATTTGGCTTTCATGCGTTCTGTCCCCAACATAACTGTCGCTGCCCCAATGGATGAGCTCGAATTGCGAAATCTTATGTACACTTCACAGTTGGAAAATCAGGGCCCGTTTGTTATTCGTTATCCACGTGGCCGGGGAGTTACGGTTAACTGGAAGAAGAAGATGAGAAAAATCCCGGTTGGTAAAGGCAGAAAATTAGCTGACGGCGATGATATTGCTGTTTTAACTATCGGAACCACAGGCATTTTTGCGAAAGAAGCAATTGAAAAGCTTAAAAATGACAACATTCACGCTGCTCATTACGATATGCGTTTTGTCAAGCCGTTGGATCATAAGCTTCTGAATGAGATAGGTAAAAAGTTCAATAAAATTATTACCGTAGAGGACGGAACCATCATGGGTGGTTTTGGCAGCGCTGTGATGGAATATTTTAATGACAATGATTACACGACAATAGTGAAACGCATAGGTGTTCCTGATAAATTTATTGAGCACGGAAGTCAGGATGAACTTCAGAAAGAATGTGGATTTGATACAGATGGCATCGTCCGGGCTGTGCGCTCTATTGTGAAGCCAAAAGTATTATCGAATGCCGGCTAATTATATCTCGGATACTGGATAACAGTATTTTTTGGCCAGTCTTTTTTCAGCATAAATCGAATTATTTTTTCCTTTTTATTATGGTGAAGCCTATTCAGATTGAAGAATTTCTTACGATGCGGAATACCATTCCCGTTGTAGATGTTCGTTCACCGGCGGAGTTTTCAAAAGCCCATGTTCCGGGAGCCTATAATATACCTTTGTTGAATGATGAAGAGCGCGCTGCTGTCGGAACTGCATACAAGAAAGAAGGGAGAGAAGCGGCTGTCAAACTGGGATTTTCTGTCGCAGGGCCAAAGATGTTGGAGAAGGCTGAAGCTGCCGAAAAAATTGCCGGAACCGCTAAGAAATTGATTTTGTATTGCTGGCGTGGAGGTATGCGCAGCGAAAATATGGCATGGCTCTTCAGCAGATTAGACATTGAATGCTACGTGTTGAAAGGCGGATATAAATCTTACCGACATCTTGCTAAAAGTTATATGAGTAAACCCGAAAAATTGATGGTCCTTGGTGGAATGACAGGCAGTGGCAAAACCGAAATTCTCCATGAACTTTCGGAGACAGGAGAGCAGGTTATTGATCTTGAAGGACTGGCAAATCATAAAGGTTCAGCTTTTGGAACTATTGGCGAAAATCCTCAACCCGAAACAGAATATTTTGAAAATCTATTATTTGAAGAACTTTTAAAATTAAAAATGGATCTGCCAATATGGGTGGAAGATGAAAGTCAGGCCATTGGGAGAGACCATATTCCTGAGGAGTTTTTTCTTAAGATACGTGCCAGCGATGTGTTTAAGATTGAATTGGAAAAGCATTTG